>Ga0308160_10004035_pt1 | contig 15994 bp, 10 predicted proteins | sample PhyFR1_FD_201036 | JGI IMG/M metagenome (GOLD analysis project Ga0308160, IMG submission 201036) | Phyllosphere microbial communities from UC Gill Tract Community Farm, Albany, California, United States - DLSLF.R1 | ecosystem: Host-associated > Plants > Phyllosphere > Unclassified | place: USA...
GTCGACCCGCAGGTCCTCGCCAGTGGCGAGCGAGTTCACGTCAGGTTGACGCGCATTCGACGACGGTCGCGTCGTCGACGATTGCTCGCACGTGGGGCTCAGTAGCGCAGCTTGGCTACGTCTCGCGTGCGGAGATCGTTCATGCTGGGTGGCCTGCTGTTCTACACATCACCGCAGAACTGCTCCTGCAGGTCTTCGGTCTCAGCGCGAAGGTCATCGTCGACGACGACGGTGGGCTGCTGGTCGCCCCCACGGCCTGGCGGGCGCGTCGCCACCAGCCCGGAGCCAGGGGCTCGCACATCTGATCGGACACGGCGTGCTCTGCGGCGCTATGCTCCGGGCAGGTCATCACCCCGACGAGAGCCTGCCTCGGATGATTAGGGTCCGGAGAGACAGCGGGGCACACGTCTCCGCTCCTGGACACGCCTCTACCGACGTCGGAGCGACGTGCCCGAACCCGCCGCCCCGAGACCAGAGCAGCGTGTCATGCGCGGAACCCGAACCCCGTGCTGGCCCACAACTGCGCCGGTCCCGTGCATGGTAGATCTGTCGCGCCGGGTCCACAAGATGCAATCGCACGGTGCAGGGCGGAGACTGTGCGGCGCGATCCCACGCTGGCGCTGCTGAATCGACTCCACCCATACGATCGGTGTCCGCTCCAACGCTGCGGCCGTAGCTCGCATCAACGCGCTCATCGACATCGGCGGTGCTGCCGTTCGCGGCCCAAGGCCTCCGGGCGTCGAACTCTCCAACATCGAGTGTCCGGCGATGAGGCGCGCACGGCTTAGCGAAAAAGCTCCGAGATGCTCATGATCTCGGGGGACTTCCTTGGGTGGGCCCTGCCGGGATCGAACCGACGACATCCACGGTGTAAAAACTCTCGGATCGAGCAATTCTGCATAATTCCGGGCCTCTGACGTTGCCTGGAACTCCTCTAGGCGGCTCACATTGCACCGCGAGGGGACGCCTCGGGGACGAGCCGCAGGTAGCGGCAGAGCGTCTCGCTGCGTACCGCCTTGACCTCCTCATTACGAGTGAGGGCAATGGAGCGTAGCACCGTCCGTGATGGTTCGTTGATCAGGACTTCTTCCGAACGCCGTCCATCGTAGTTCTCCGGGCAAACCCCGCGTTGCTGTCATCGATAGCCGTCACACTGACGCAACCTGTATCCAATTGGCCCCGGACGAAAGGCGGAAGTGTGATCTGTTCCATCTGCGGATCGGCCACCGGACGGCGGAGCCGTCCCTCCAATCCGACGCCCCAGAAGGCTCCCGCGCGGGTGCACCAGGCCCGGGCCCGGCGTGCCGAGCGTCGCCGTGCACGCGCCAACGCACACAGCAGGATCAGCCTGGCTTACGAGGTACTCGACCCACGCTGCCGCGCACGTTACTGCACAGGTTTCTAGTTGTAGACACAGAACTGCGGCCCCGTCGTGGCGGGATCAGGGGCTTTAGTCAAAAGCTGTGCTGAGAAGTACGATCTCTCCCCGCCAGGGCGTGTATATGACTGTCGAAAGGTGCCTCGAAGCGGGCGGCAACCTGATCGACGACCTCGCCAAGCTTGAACTCATTTCGGTCCACTTCGGAAGCAGGTATCTCCCGGATGTTGCGTACGAGATCGCCCGCGCACATGGCGAAGCGTCGCGCGCCGCCTCCCAATGCGAAGGCCAGCCGATTCGAAAACTCCGCGCAGACGAACTTGGGCGGGAACCTTCCCCTCAGCCGACGACAGCCTGACGGATGCAGTTGGCGCCGGGGAAGGCCGTGATGCAGCGAACGGGATCTACCGCACTTGTCCCGCCACGGCTCCTAGAGACCAAGCCCGGCTCTCCGCTCGCAGCTTTAGGATCCAGGCAGATGGAGATAGGACTGAAACGTCGCCGGGCAGGGCCACGTCTTGAAACTCCTTGTCGCGAGTGATGCAGTAGCGCTCATAGTCAACACCGTCCCAACCGGCATCTCGCGCCGTCGTGGTCGAGCCGTGGACTGCCGAGGACGCCTCCGCCTTCCTCGACTCCAGTCGTGAGTCGCAATTCGGTGAGATCTATGCCCTCGCGCTCACGCTCGGTATGAGGCGAGGCGAACTCTTGGGCCTGCGCTGGCTTGAGATCAACGCCGAACGCACGGAACTCCGGGTTCGTCAGACGGCACACCGTGCCGGCGTCGGGCAGGGCATGAGTGTTGGCACCACCAAGACGAAGCGCTCCCGACGCACACTCCCTCTCCCCGAACGTGCCGCCGATGCACTGAAACGTCGGCACGCGATCCAAGATGGCGACCGCCGTGCCGAGGGACCAGCATGGGAAGACAACGGATTGGTCTTCACAACGAAGATTGGCAAGCCGATCGAACCCAGCAACCTGCTACGAACCCTTGACAAAGACATCGCGACCGCGGGCGTCCGGCGCATCCGCTTTCACGATATGCGCCACACCTGCGCTTCCCTACTTCTCTCCCAGGGGGTGCAGATGCGGGTCGTCATGGAGATCCTCGGACACTCGAACATGGCGATCACCTCTGACATCTACTCGCACGTCGCACCGGCCACACTGAAAGGCGCTTCCGAAGCGATGAACTCTGCGCTCAATGGCCGATGCCCGAGCCTCAACTGACCGGTGTAGTGGGCCGCCACTCGTCGGCCTCCGAAGGCGTCGCTATCAATCGGGTCTAAAGCCACACCCCGTTGCCACGATCGCGAGGCGTTTGCGGACGCGCCTAATGCCGATGAACCAGGTCTTCCCGGGTAGCCGCTGGATCACGCCGGTGGGGCGCTGGCCTTCCCCTTACGAGTGCAGCCCCATCAGCAAGCCGCGGAACCGGCTCGGCTACGCTTGGCCGACACAGAGAAACCCCGGGCTCCTTCGGAATCTATCTACGATCGAACTCCTTCTCTAGCATTCCAATCGCCAAAGAGGACCAACTTTCAAAACCATCGGTAGACCTGAGGTCATCGAGATCAACCCAGAACAGTGTGTCCGCGGTATCTACGTCCGCGGATTCCAATACGACAGCGACCGACGGTTCGTCGTAAATCCAAGCCTCGACATAGGCCAGATGAACGCGACCGACGGGATCTGTGTCGTCATTGATGACGTCGAGATAAATACGGTCGACCGGTTCCCCCAGCCCGAGCTCTTCGTCAACCTCACGCAGTGAACAATTGTATATATAGTCCTCTAGCCGAGGGGCATCGTGCCCGATCGCGTCGATTCGCTCAATATGGCCACCCCAACCAATGGAACGTTTCGCGACGAGACGCTTCTCGCCAGCGGTCCCAGCTCTCCGATAAGCGAGCACTGAACGCCCCACCATGACCAGGATGTACGGGATAACCTGCTTCGAGGACATATCCTTCTCAGCGGAGGCTCTAGGGGCAAACCTGAAGTCCGAACGGCGCAACAGTTCACTCCTGTTTCGAGGATAAGGTGGATCAATCACGAGCACGTCTGGCTTAATATTCATGCATCAACCTTTCTATAGATGAGGAATCCCCCAGATGCCATCCACATGGCTCGCTCGAACCGCGCGATGGGAATGACGAACTCGGGGAAACCTGTCTGAGTATGGTCCCGTACGGTTGCCTTTGAGCCTCGATAGGAGACTATCTCCACGACATGGAGGGACGAACCTGGCTGGTCCATTGCAACTTTCCAATCCAAAGCTGCACCCACAAAAACCTCGGTCTCATGAGCGAGATCCGCATAGTGAAGCTCAGGATCCCCCCACGGCATCGACTCGATGGGCTCGAAATGAAACGTGATCGGAACCAGCTCTTGCCGAAACCACTCCGGGAGGAGCACAGCAGCGTTGTTCAGGGTTACACCAGCGGGGTGTGATCCATCAGATGCCGCAAGGCCCCAAGGATTCCTATCTCCTGGACGCACACGCACTTCGAGAAATCGTGCCAGCTCGGAAAGTTCGCTGCGTCGACGGGCCAGACGAGACATCGCTGCCAGTGTGAGGATGGGAAGGCAATAGACATCGCTGGACTCGGGACTGAATGACTCGCTCGTCTCCAAGTCAGACACGGGTTCCAGGCAACCGCGGGAGGGTGGGCTCTGAGGCGCCGTTATATCTACCTGAGTATGGTGTGCCATTACCTGTTGAGCACTTCCAGATGTAGAGCTGGGCAATATTCGCATTTGTTTGGAGGCGAATAGAGAACGGACCCGTGTTGACCATCTCCAAAGTGATTCGACCGCGAAAGCCGGGATCTACTTGCGGATCACTCAAGTGAGCAGTCACAAACAACCTGGCCAACGATCCCTTCGTCTGTACTTGACCAAAATAACCCATAGGCATATGATATTCCCCTAAGGAACATGCAAGTACAGCCTCGCCCGGCTTGAGAAGCAATCCGGCTGGGGCAATAATCTCCTTCTGGAACAGTTCTGCGTAATCCTGTTGCTCATAGGCAACCACCCCGGATTCGTTATTGGGGCGATACACGGTAGACATCAAATTCAGTTTCAGCGAATTTTCATCGAAGAGCTCCGAAGAACAGATACCATGCTGATCGACAAGTTGACGCAGGTTTTCTCCAACAATTAGCATTTATGCCCCCTGTACGAGTAGCGTGACCCAGGTGACAAGGAAGGCCACAACACCCGATCCGAGCACGGTGTAAACAGACGGTCTTTCGACAAAACCAATTATCTTCTGCCTCGACGATCTCGGAACCACTGGCAGATCCTGGTCGCCGAACCGTAGCGCACTAAGCACAGTTGTTTCCATCGAGAAAAAGACGACCGTGGCCACCGAAGCACCGACGGAGATGTCCCGATACGCGTCACTTGAATTTTGGACAAGTAGTCGTAAGCGACCCGACCAAGTCGGGTCGATCTTGGCAGTCAGGGGATGGAGACCCTTCTCACGAAACAAGGAACCTTTGGGGAAAACTACTCCCATCACATTGTTCGGAACCTGTATTTCCTCTGCAGTCTCGATCACTACGCTTGCGTTGGGCGCGATGCGAATCGGCTTGCCGGCTGTCGAAAAGAACTGCGGATTATCGCCACCCATAGTTGGCGCCCATCGATCACCTACAGTGAGTTCCAACTCGATATCGCTCTCGGGCAAGTTCGCGTACGACCCGTCCGGCGTGCACCGCCGCGCATATATCAGACTGCTTGCCGAGCGCTTCGCCCGCCCGAATTCTGCCGAATCATCGGTTTGGCGGTCTCGCAACGAGATAATCGACATGGCGAAGACACTACCAGCACCGGTAGCGTGGCTGTGATCGCTGCTTAGTCATCTGTCGGCACAGGTCTGAGCTCGCCACCTCCGCCGAGAAGTACAGACACTGGTGGTCCGGGACGTCTGCACCGACGCGGCGTAGAGATCGGGCACACCCGACTAGGACGTCGCGGCGGATCTGCTTCCAAGACATGCGCCGTAACTGCGCATCCCTGCTCCTCTCGCGGGGCGTTCAAATGCGGGTCGTCATCGAAACACTCGAACGTGGCGATCACGCCTGACATCTACTTGCACGGCGCGCCGTCGACGCTGAGGTGCGCGTCTGCGGCCATGAACTCCGCGCTGAACGACCGAGGTCTGAGCCTCAACTGACCGCCGTCGTACGCCGCGATTCGGCAGCGTCCGTGGGCGTTTCTGTCAGCCGTTGCTGTCCGCGTTGCTGTCAACCAGGCCCAAAGCCGCACCTGACCGCCAACACCAGGAGGAATTGACCGCCGGGTCGAGGCAAGAAAGAAGCCGCTGACCTGGGTGTTCCAGGGCAACGGCCGGGTGATGCTGGTGGAGCCGCCCAAGGGAATCGAACCCTTGACCTTCTCATTACGAGTGAGGGCGACGGGGTGCGATGATCTTCCAGAGAACGGCGTAGTCCGCCTGGTTCAAGTTCACTCCGTTCGTCTCTCGACCGCTCACATCTCGTGGGCGATCGAGGCGAGCGCGTCATGGTCTCGCCTCCAGGCTCCGATATGGTCACCACATGATGCCCACGACAGATGAACTCAGGATCGCCGTCGCCCGACGGCTGCTCCTCGAGGACGCCCTGTGGATCGGTGACGTTCTCACGAGCGCGTTCCGGCACGATGGGCGGGCGCGGACAATGGTCCCGCTTCTCTTTTCCGGGCATGCATCACGCATAGCCTACGAGGGACGGGAGTTCCTCACCTCTTCAAACCCAGACGTAGCTCTCCCAGCTTTTGTCGAGCACCTGACGGATGAGGAACATCCCTCCATCGCTCTCGCCCGCCACGCGACGAAGATGCTCGACAACCAGACCAGCAAGGACAAACTCCTTAGCGACTTCGAAGCCGAAATTCATCAGGCATGGATGTCGCAGCGGACATTGCTGTTCAAAACGGTCAGACGAGGCTTCTCGTGGCTGCAGCCGGACCTCGGCTACTACACGCTCGACGGTGACGTCGTGGGAGCAACAATTCCCCTCCACATGCGATTCGGTCTCGATGCTGTGCCGCAGGAGGACTACCCGCATTTCTTCGCGCAGTTCGGCGAAGAACTTTTCAGGTCGATGCGCGTCTACACCTACCTGTCGGGTGGAACCGACGAGACGGCTACGACCCTCAGTCTCAGCCCTATCGATATTGTCGAAGACAACGACCGTTTCGTTGGGCGCTACCTCAAACGCGGGTACGACAAACATCTGAGCCTCGACCAAAAGCTCCTCCTTCTCCTCGTTGAGTCAGAGGTCAACACCGCGGCCAAGCTCATTCCCCTGCTCACGGGGACACACGTGGCCGCGGCCTTTCGGGCGCGCCTACTCAGCCTGTGGCACGCACTGTCGTCCCTAACGAAGATCCTCAACGCACTGCCCTCGGCTTCGTCACCAGCGCGGGACAAGGTTCGTCAAATCGTCTCATCCGTTGACGCTGACCGGTTGTCCGCGCCAGGGATGAGTACGGTACGGAACCGAAGTGTTCATTACGAGATTCGAGGCAAGATCCAGATCGCCTTTTCAAATACTCCGATGTTCGGGATAGTTGAGAGCCTGACTGCCGAGACGTTCGAAAGCCTCGATGCTCTCGTTCGCGACCTCAGCTCGGAACTCAGCACTGCCCTACGGGATTGGCGGGAAGCGTGACGCCGTCCGCGAGGAAGTGAGGGTGATCGGCTGTGACGAATCCGGGTCAGAAGGCGAGAACCTCGTCGCAAGCCAGCACCCGGTCTTTGTGCACGCAAGTGTGGCCCTTGCTGCGGACCAAGCCGCCGAACTTCGAGATTGGATGCGGGACGCCACCCTCACTCAGGCTCCAGAAATGAAGTCGAAGACGGCCCTGCTCCCCAGGAACCGGGCGGTGCTGCTCGAGACTCTCGACCGTCTCGCCGGCGCTGCGAACATCACCCTCGTCGACAAGGGATACTTCCTCACCAGCAAGCTCGTTGAAACCCTGATCGGCCCCCACGCCGCACGATGGGGCACGGACATCGGAACGACCGGCGTGGGCCGCGCTCTGGCCGACCACCTAGATCGCCACGGACCTGGCGCCGTCGGCACAGCCCGGTGGGATGCTCTCCTAAGCAGCTACAACTCGCTCGTCCGCTCATACCAGCGGGAGGATGCACGCCCGCCCACGGTCGAAGCTTTCTTCGCCACCCTCAAGGACGCGTTCGACAACTGCACAACGAAAGACACACGAGAGATCCTTTCAATGCTGTGGGAATCGCGCATGTTCGCGTACGAGTACCAGGGGCGAAGTGAGGTCGAGCTTCGAGAGCTCGATCCGCTGATGCCGACAATGAGTGGTGTCGCACGGAACTGGGCGATGCGCATCGGGGACGTTCCGTTTGAGTTCCTCGCCGATACGTACAGCGGACTTACGCCCACCGTCAGGGGTTTCATCGTGGAAGCGTCGCGCACACCTCTCGCTGTTGCGGGTAACGTCCTTCCCACGCCGGATCTCCGAGGCATCTCGCTCGAGGACTCCCGTGCTGATGCGCGCATCCAGCTCGCGGACATTCTTGCCGGCGTCGGCCGCGAGGTCGCGCGGATGGCGATGGCGGGCACCTTCGATGACGAACTGCAAGTCACGATCCACGAGATGCTCGACAACACGGTGATGGCCTCCGACGGGTCACCTCTGGATGTGCTCATCGGACGACGCCCGCTGCGCTACCGCGACGAATGGGTCGATGCGTACTGGAGTAGGTAGCGCGTGCGCCGAAGTTGCCTCACCGTCAAGCCCTCGCTCGCCGTTTGTCTGAGATACTTCCCCAATGACCCCGCCGAGCACCGGTCTCACACCTGCCCATCGCGGATACGCCTATCAAGACCTAGTTGTCGCCCTTCGATTGTTGGACCTCCTGACCGGCCGAGCTGCCAGCGTGCAGGTAGAAGACATGCACGCCGTAGAGGATCGCTTCGACGACGCAAAGGTCACCGACGCGTCCGGCCTGTGCACTGGCATCCAGATCAAGCACTCAACCGTAGACAGACAAGTAGAACGTGCTACTTTCGCAACGAACCGGCGGGGATTGAGACTTGACAATCTAGTTCTTGGGATGTTGCGTGTCCGCGAGGCTGCGACGACTCAAACAGACTTCGCATTCCAGATCGTTACTACAGACCGGGCACCATCAGCTCCAGAAGCTGGCTCCTTATTCACACGTGCGAGTCAGTCGACTGCAGATTCTCTTCAGCGCGCATCTAGCTCATTCCAGTTGGTCACCGCTGTCGTACAAGATCTTGCACGCCGCGGCGACCTCCCGGCTATCGAAGTGGAGCCGAGCGACCTGAATTGGGCTTTGAGCAGGCTCTGGATCGTGGCGGGGGCACCGCGCTACTCGGGAGACCTGAGAGCACCGGGGCCAGCCGAACAGATTCTTCTAAGCAAGGTCCGCGACGAACTCGGTGCGGGCTCGTACCCGAACCACAAACGATCGCCCGAAGACGTAGCGGCGTCGCTGATCCTGTCGGCACAAGCAGCGCGCACGGAGATGTACACGCCAACTCGCGAGACCTTGCTCCACAGACTCCAGCTCAGAACCGACTACGGGTCAGTTCCGTCTTCTCATCCGGTTGTGGAATCCCTCAGGGTTGGACGCTCGGCCGTCATCGGCGACCTAAGCGAACAGATCACTGCGCAATCGCGCGACGGTGGAGTTGTCGTGATCACGGGCCCACCCGGTCACGGCAAATCATGGCTAGCGGACGAGCTTGAGCGCCACCTTTCGACAGACGAGTGGTTACTTTCCGCACACTATTGTTATGTCAACGATGCAGATTCGAATCGAGAAACGCGCACGTTCATCGAGACCATTCATGGCAGCCTCATAGCAGGAATCGCGAGACGGGAGCCCACTCTCGTTTCGAAAAACTTGCCGCTACTGACGGCATCGAGGGAGACCCTGGAACAGACACTCCTTCGGGCATCTGAAACCACTCGTGTGGCACTGGTCATCGACGGGCTGGATCACATAACCCGGGTCAGAGGCGCTTTACCCGGCCACAGTCCCAGCCTAGGAGTGTGCGAAGCACTGGCTGCAATCGAGCTTCCGGCCGGTGTTGTGATGATCGTGCTCAGCCAACCTGGTGACCACCTCACACCATTTCGTAGCGATTCGTCCAGTTTCTTCACCCTCCCGGGTATGAGCGACCAGGAGATCGAGGATCTCGTTCGGAAACAACTGGATATGAATATTGATCAGGACAGTGCCGTCGGTATTGTCGAAGCAATCGTCACCCAAGCCGCGGGCAACGCGCTTTACGCCACCTACCTCTGCCGGGAGATATCGAGCAAGCAGATGCCGCTCGCTTCCGCCGCGTCCACGCTTCGGAACATTCCGCGCTTCGATGGCGATCTTCAAGTCTACTATGAGTATGTCTATGGCGGGCTATCACAGGGCGCCAGCTTTGTTGCGGACTCACTTGCTCTAATGAATTTTGCCATTTCCGCGAATGAACTGCGCGACCTGGTACCGAGACCAAGCTTGGTCGATGACGCAATGGTGAGCCTTGCGCCTGTATTGCGGCAGAACTTAGGTAGCGGTATTCGGATTTACCATGAGTCATTCTCGAGGTTCATCCGAGAGCGCTTGGCGTCGAGGCCAGAGGATCTGGCTTCCGTTGTCGAGGAGGTCGTGACATGGCTAAGAGACAAGGGGCTCTACTCAGATGCTCGAACGTACCGCTGGCTATTGACGATTCTGAGTGACGATGCCAGGTACGCGGAGGTACACGCTCACGTCGATGACGATTTTGTGTGGAAGTCCATTGGCGCGGGGCACCAAAGTCGCACGATCCTGCGCAACCTGCAGATTGCGGCAGAATGCGCCGTCCTGGATAAGCGGTTCGATGTTGCCTCACGGTGTCTACAACTTTCGAACGCAGTGCACCGGTTCCAGGGCGATCAGTTCGGATCTCTAGTGGAATACGCGGATCTTTACACCCATTTTGTCGGCACCGAAGAAGTGGCGGCCTCACTTCTGGAGGATGAGCAAATAGTGCTTTCCGGCAGGGATGGGCTGCTGATCTGCGCGGCAATCGACAGGCTCGGCGCGGTAGCTCCATGGGCCGAATACCTTCGCGCTTACGACGCGGAACGCGAAGACGGCCACGGCCGCCTGGAGCTGGACGAGAGCCTCGCTGAACTGCGGGGCCTTCTGCGCCAGTTGTTGATCGATGAGCCTGACCGCCACCCGAACTGGGAACGTCTATCCGAGTCGATTTCCGCCCTGGAGCTTCCCGTCCCAGAGGTACTGGAGGTCGTCCAGGACGTGTACGGCGTCATGGGGGTCAACTCTTTGATCTCGGCCCTCCCTGATCCACGGAGCGGCTTGCTGCACATCGCACTCACCGGAGGTTCGTCCGAGGCCAGCGAAGCCCTGCGACGTCTTCGAGGACTTACACCTCTTCCGGGAAGGGTTCATGATCTGCTCTCAGCGGGACTATCCGCGGAACATATCTCCGCGGCCGCCAGTACCACCGACCTCGTGGAACTGACGAGAGAGGTCGTGAACGGTGTCCGCGAGAGCCGGATCACAACTCTGTCTGACTGGATTGACGCCTGCGCTCTTGCAGCTCGGCTATCGCCACAGCAGCTGGCAACAGCAGAGGTCCTCTGCGCTGGGGAAGGCTGGTACCGCCGGTGGCTTCGGTTCACCATCGCACTGAGCGTGGCAGAGGCTTCACCTCAACCGCTCCAACGGCAGCAACCACTGGCCATTCTGAACGCACTCGACGGGGAAACCAGCCCATTCGTCGGCACGCCACGAGCCGTTGATCTCTACTTCGCGCACCCGCTGATCAGGGACACCCTGGAGCGGGTACTGGCCCTCGTCGACGACGCAGACCTTACCGACGCATTCGACACGCTTCAACGCATCAGCGAGTCGACTACCGCGAACTTGATGGGCATGGCCGGCGGACCGCTCGCTCCAGAGGCGCTTGCGGACCTTACTGCCTCAATCGGGACGAGGGCGCCGGCTGTCGCGCGGAAGCAACTCGACGATCTGGGTTCCGATGCAAATGGATTCTACAGCGATCTAACTAGGCTCAGGCTTCAGCGATCCCGACTGGAGCTCAGTCTAGATGAGCCCCTCGCCGCTGAGAGACACTGGCTCGACGCACTCAAACTGCTGCCCGCGTACGGCTGGCACAAGGACTCCACAATCGAGGAACTCTTCGGACCGCTTGAGAACCTCATATTGACTGATATCGCCCAGGTTCGCGTTCGCCTTCCGGTCCTTCAGACCCTGGCAGAGCGAGTGTCCAATCACTCAGATGGGCGTGGGATGTCCCACGTTGTGGCACAGTGGTGGAGGACAGTGGCCGTCGTCGATCCCGTATGGGTTCTGTCTACGCTGCTACCAGTTGTTATCGAGAACTGCAACGACTCTCTATGGATTCCACGCCTCGGTCTCGAAGAACTATGGCGCGTGTGGAGCGGGACGGCGCGGTTCGAGACCGCTGCAGAAACGGCGATCGCGCTCGCCGACCTCTCGCTGTCTTCGATCCTCGACCTGTTGACACGATCTGCTGCGCTGTCGGACATGGTGAACGACCCAAGTCGTCGACAAGTGTTGGAACTCTTGATCTCACGCGGGGACGAGCGTCCTGTCGATTACAGCTACTCAAGTAGTTACGATCTCCTCGCCGCAGATGATGCAGTTGTTGACCAGATCAACGGTCTGGCTCTGCGGATTGGGTTGCCGACCCTGGCACCTCGAACGAGACTACCGACCGAACCGCAACGAGACGCATTCAGCGCAGGCAGACCCTCAAGTTTGCCGGAGCAGCATACGTGGAACCAAAGCGGCCTCTACGCTCAAGGCCTGCCGGGCGTATATGAAGCAATCGCTGACCTTCGAAAGCATGAGTCGAACTCTGGGGACGCGAGCGACCGGCTAGTGAATACAATCGGCTATCGGCTCGTGGACCTCTCGCAGCAGGGGCGGATCCGGGACGCAGAAGCGGCACTCATCCACCTTGCTGACACGGCGCTCCTAAGCGACGGACCGGCAGCGCTGTCACGGTTGAGCGAGGGCCTTCTGCAACGAGACCATCCTGAATTGACCGCGGTCGCAGCAACCCTTGCTTGGACCCGTACTCGCGGCGACGGGTGGCACGAGTTTGGGGGTCGCGAGAGGCTCGAGTGCCTCGGTCTAGCCATGTCGACTGATCCCGCCACGACTTGGCGCGTCCTTGCTTCGGAGGTAGGGCGGGCCGTGCAGCGTGACAGCGTCGGTCCGTCGCGTGCGCTCACCATTGCCGCGGCCGAAGGCGTTTTGGGTCCCAATGTCGACGCTTTTGAAATCTGGGATGTAACGGCGGCGATCCAGCTCGCCCGCGCGCCGGGGATATCAAATCAAGACGATCCGCATCGACCGTATGCGCCGACCGTCCCACCTGAGGTTCCAACGCCCGATGCATGGATCATCCAAACTCTCGCTCTCGCAATCTGCTCGCCCGCTCGGGAGGAGAAGCGACGCGGTCTCACCGCCTTGAGATACCTTCTCGTGCGACAAGCCGACGGTGTGGAAGCTCTTGTCAAAATGCTCTTAGAGTCCTGCACCGAGGTGCTAACCCTGACAGCTGTACTCGAAGTGGTGGGGGAAAGTGAGGCTTGGTGCACTGACCGGCTCGCGCCCTCGATTCGCCAGCTGTTGAGCAGCAAGCACCTCTCCATTCGAACGCTCGCGCGTTCGGTCCTTCGCGACTCAACTCCCCCGAGAATGGAAGCACTGCCTGCGTATCCGACGATCAATCGTGGCAGCGGTGCTTTCCGTCTAGCCAAATACGCCGTCCGCACGTACAGCGCGGTCCGGCTCTCCTATGCTGAGCGTCTCGCACCCGGATTAACGACATTAGTGATCGATCGTGCAGCGCATAAATTCGAAACGCTCGACGTCAACGCCAGAATTTCGGAGCAGCTTGGATCACTTGCAAGTCGTTCAGATCCGCATCTCCCTGACGCGGTCCTAGCGGGCGAGGAGGTCGTTGAAGACGTGCTTCAAGAGGTCGGAGGTGCGGCGCGCGGTATTGGCTTTATCGCTGGTGACGGAGTGGCATCTGCGGATTGGGAACTAAGGATTGCTTCGGCGCTAGCACCGAAAAACTTTATACCTCTGCGACTCGAGTTGACGCGGTGCCCGAGACCTGCCTTACCGGAAGGTCTACCAGTCCTTGCGCCGAGCTGGAGTGTCGATGGCAGCCGTGTCTTCTCGCATGAAATTATTACCAGGGACGGTTGGACTCTACTCGGTGCCGTGGAGCAACGGTGGTGGTCACCAGGGCGAGGCCCTGGACGTCGGAGCCTTCGACACCTGGCAGTGATTGCGGAACCAGTCGGAGAGGACCGAGAGCTGTTCGGATGGACCGACACCGATGGTTGGTCCATCTCACCTCCGCCTGTTGCGGACCACAGCGCGCTCGTCGATCTTTCCGCTCTAGACGATTGGGAGATCGGTCTCGGCGGACCCCCAATCCTTCTGTCCCCATCTGAAACACTGTGGTCGCTTGGTCTCCACCCTGGTACGTCACCGTTCACCCTCACAGGACCTGACGGTGTAGTTGATGTGCGCCTCCGGACTTGGCGATCTGACTACGTCGTCAACGAGTACGAACTCACACGCCCCGGGGTGGTCGGACAAGGACTCTACGTGAGTGAGCGCATCGCACAGAGGCTCGCGATCACAACTGGTCCTCTCTGGCGGACGATGGAACAACTCGAACTATCCGAGGACGATCCGGATCAGTAACACTGTCGCAGCAGATGATTGGCGTACTTGTGCTGGAGCGCTACACATGGCTCCCGTGGACATATTCCCGGGACTGCGACCCGGGGCCCCAGCCGCGTAGGGTTTCAGTAGTCGACCCATCGCGTATCCGGCAGAGGCGGTCGCACCCCATGAGCGATTCGGCCCGGGCTCACCTGCGCCCGCCGAGTCTGCCATAGTTCATGCGGTCAGCCGGGGTGCAATGTGAGTATGGCCATGAGGGGGCAGGCTCCTCCGAGTCTGCCTTCGCGGAAACAAATTGACCTGTGGCGCGGCCTCCCTAGAGTCGGGGCGAGCGTCTCCGGAGGGGCCACCTGTCGTCGCGCTCTTGACAGCACAGGAGGCTTCCGCGGTCGCGACCCCCCGGTGGGCCTCCACACACAGAGCTGCCGACAAGCCATAGAGCGCGCCGAACGGGATCGCGCGCTTGCCGTTGAGATAGCGGAGCACCGTGGTGCGCTCGACTCCCGGGTTCCGAGCGGGCGAGACCAGGCGAAGCGTCTTGAAATGTTTCCGTTCACCCTCTTGGGTCTGCGTGCGCTCCACGCGGCAACGAAAGACGCATCGCCTGACCAGGGGGACCTTGCGCTCATTCTAGGCTTGACCGGGCTGCGGTGGGGCGAATTGGTAGCGCTTCGAGTACGCGATGTCCAAGCATCCCCATATACGGGATTCCGCGTGTCGCGCTCTGCCCCAGACGGGCAACCCATCCGCACGACGACAAAAGGCGGCAGCGCCAGATCCGTCCCGCTACCGGCAGAGGTCTGGCAGATTGTGTCGCCTCTCCTTCGGGATCGGCCACCGAACGAACTCCTGTTCCGCTCTCCCGAGGGCGGCCGACTCAATGGCCCCAACTGGAAACGCGCAGTGGACTGGGCGAAACACTGCGACGGTCGACGGGTGCACGACCTTCGTCACACCGCTGCGACGCTCTGGCTGACCAACGGCATCGACCCGAAGACCGTCCAGGCTTGGCTGGGCCACTCGTCCGCGACATTGACGCTCGACACCTACTCCCACTGGATTGGCACCGACGGCGATGCATTGGCCGTCACGCGCATCGACCACCTGCTCGGCGCCGCGGCACCATCACACCGGCACCACGAGCGTCCGGAACACGGCCCGAGTTTCTGAGGTCAGCTCCGTCCGCCGCAAACCTGCAACGGGGTTCGGTCCCGGACGGCTAAACACGCTGCTTGCAAGAGCAGCCGTGGGGACGCTCGGGGGACGAGATGGGGACGAAAGCCAACAACGCAGTCACCGTCGAGCCCCGGAACGCGACAACCTTAAGCCGCCAGTTCCGCATGATCTCGGGGTTGTTTCTGAGGTGGGCCCTGCCGGGATCGAACCGACGACATCCACGGTGTAAACGTGGCGCTCTACCAGCTGAGCTAAAGGCCCGCGATCGGATGGAAGCGTCCGATGCGACTCGTCGAGTCTAGCCGGAGTCGCCGTCGGAGCCGGAACGCTCCACAACCCGGGTCCGCGCGCATCCATCGCGACACCGGACGATCGGTCGGGCGCGGTGACGGTCGCTGGCCGTACGATCGAGGGGATGGATACGACGATCCCCACCCCGTACGAAGACCTCCTGCGCGACACGCTCGAGCACGGCGCCACCAAAGGCGACCGCACCGGAACCGGCACGCGCAGTGTGTTCGGCCGCCAGCTCCGCTTCGACCTCTCCCAGGGCTTCCCGCTCATCACCACCAAGCGGGTGCACTGGAAGTCCATCGCCTACGAACTCCTCTGGTTCCTCCGCGGCGACGGCAACGTCCGGTGGCTCCAGGAGCACG
>Ga0308160_10004036_pt1 | contig 15983 bp, 11 predicted proteins | sample PhyFR1_FD_201036 | JGI IMG/M metagenome (GOLD analysis project Ga0308160, IMG submission 201036) | Phyllosphere microbial communities from UC Gill Tract Community Farm, Albany, California, United States - DLSLF.R1 | ecosystem: Host-associated > Plants > Phyllosphere > Unclassified | place: USA...
TGGCCTCGTTCACGCGCTGCTTCGTGCCCGTGGCCGGACGGATCTCGCCGGCGAGGCTGATCTCGCCGACGGCCGCGAGCGTGTGCGGGTACGGACGGTCTCGTGCGGCGCTCGCGAGGGCCAGCGCTATGGCCAGGTCGGCGCCGGGCTCCGTGAGCTTCATGCCGCCCACCGTGGACACGTAGACGTCGGCATCGGACAGCTTGAGGCCGGCGCGGCGTTCGAGCACCGCCAGCAGCATCGCCACTCGCGAGGCATCGACACCGTTCACGACCCGGCGGGGCTGCGGCGCCGAGCTCGGGACGATGAGGGCCTGCACCTCGACCGGCAGCGCCCGACGCCCCTCGAGTGCGACGGTGACGCAGGTGCCGGACACCGGGGTGGCGTTCTTCGACATGAAGAGGCCGCTCGGGTCGGGGACCTCGTGGATGCCGTCGCCGCCCATGTCGAAGCATCCGACCTCGTCGGTGGGGCCGAAGCGGTTCTTGAGCGCCCGGACGAAGCGCAGTGCCGTCTGCCGGTCGCCCTCGAAGTGGCAGACGACGTCGACCAGGTGCTCCAGGAGCCGCGGGCCGGCGATCGTGCCGTCCTTCGTGACGTGGCCGACGATGAGGACGGGCAGGGCGCGGTCCTTCGCGATGCGGATCAGGGTCGAGGCGACCTCGCGCACCTGGGACGTGCCACCCGCGATGCCGTCGATCGAGCTCGACGAGATGGTCTGCACGGAGTCGGCGATGAGCAGGTCGGGCTGGACCTGGTCGATCTGGCCGATGATGACGCCGAGGTCGACCTCGCTCGCCAGGTACAGGTCGTCGTGCATCGCCCCGGTGCGTTCGGCACGGAGTCGGACCTGGTCGACGGACTCTTCGGCGCTGACGTAGAGAACGCGCTTGCCCGAGGCTGCGGCTCGCGAAGCGACCTCGAGCAGCAGGGTCGACTTGCCGACGCCGGGCTCGCCGCTCAGCAGGACCGCCGCGCCTGGCACCACGCCGCCGCCGAGGACGCGGTCGAACTCGCCGATGCCGGTCTGCCAGCGCTGCACCGAGGTGCCGCGGGCTTCGGTGATCGGTCGCGCGGCCCGGGCACCGGTGACGGCGACCGCCGACGTGCCGCGGGTGCTCGCCGACGCCGCAGAGCTGTCCTCGACGGTGCCCCAGGTCTGGCACTCACCGCACCGGCCGACCCACTTGATGCTGGTCCAGCCGCACTCGGTGCAACGGTAGAGGGACTGCGGGCGCGCCATGTCGTCGAGGCTAGGCCGTACGGCCGACATCACCGGCGTGGTCGCCCGGCTCGTCTGGTCCGCTTGGTTCGTCCGACCGGTCTCGTTCGTCGGGCACCGCGATCGACCCGGTCATCCGGTGGCGCAGGCGCTCGACCGGCCCCGGACCCTGGCGCGAGGCGTGGTCGAGTGCCTCGGCGCCGTCGGTGTCCTGCTCGGCGCGGGCGTTCGCCACCGCCCCGGCGTCACGACCGAGGTTCTCGGCCTCGCGCACGGACAGGTAGTGCCGGATCGCCGCCACCGTGTCGACCCGCGCGTCGACCGCCGGCTCGAAGGCGCTCGCCCAGACCTCGTAGCCGCGGTCGTTCGGGTGGAACAGGTCGCCGTAGCTGTTGAAGAAGGTGCGGCGGACCCCGACGCGCTTCGTGATGGTGTGCAGCGGCGCCACCGTCAGCCCGAACTCGTCGGCCACCCGGTGCACGATCTCGTTCGCCACCGCCACCTTGCGCTCCCGGTCCGGCACGAACATGCACGGCAGCTCGGCCACCACGGCGTGCGACGGGACCGCGCCGTAGATCGCCCGGATGTTCCGCTCGAACTTGTCCGGGTCGAAGTCGGCGATGTCGTTCGCCCCGATCGACACCGTGCAGACGTCGGGCGCGTAGTGCCGGAGCTTCGGCAGCTGGTCACGCTTCGCACCCCACGTGGTCGAGCCGGAGACGCTGAGGTTCACCACCCGCACCGACATGTGGGAACGGTGCCGGATGCGCCGTGCGAGCAGCCCCACGTAGCCACGCCCGGGTGCGGTCGCACCGACGCCCTGCGCTGCCGAGTCACCGATCGCCACGTAGAGCAGCTGCCCCTCGTGCTGCTGTCGTTCCCGCCACCAGTCGGCGTGGATCGGGAGCATGTCGACGACCCGTTGCGCCGCTGCCCGTTGGCCCTTCACGCCGGCGCGGGCACCGACGGCTGCGGCGCCGACGACGCCGAGGCTGCCGATGACGGAGGTGAGGAGTGCGATGAGCGTGCGGGATCTCATGCCGTGGACGGTACGCCCGCCGGTCTTGCCGGAGACGAGGAGGACCTGTGGGTGTGGGGAGAGCCCTGCAGGTGACCGCCTGTGGAGGGCGATCCGACCCGGGGTGTCATCACGGGCCTCCCGGATCGTGTAAACTCTTTCCCGGTACCGTGTCCGAGCGGCCGAAGGATCATGTCTCGAAAACATGTGTGGGGGCAACTCCACCGTGGGTTCAAATCCCACCGGTACCGCCATCGCAAAGAGCTCCAGATCCCCGTGACTACGGGCATCTGGAGCTCTTTCGCTCTACCCATCGGTTGGATCGGCCGTCATCGCCGAGGCACTCCGTCGGGGAATGGCCGGACTGCGGGTGCTGGGCCGCGATTCACGGCGACTGGCGGACTTGCCCGACGGCGTCGAGCAGGTCTTCCTAGCCCTGACCGGAACACCGACTGAGTTGTACGAGACGATCGTCGCGGTGAACCACGCCGTGGTAGCGGGGGTCCGCCGGATCGTGTACCTGTCCGTCCAAGACCTTGACCGGGCGCCCCGCGTTCCCCACAACGCCGCGAAGCTATGTCACGCACATCGACTCGGGAGACACCCGTTCCGCCGATCGGCTGCGACGTGTTCGGCCCGACCGCGTGGACCGGTGCGGCAACGGCAGCGGTGTTGTCCGGCGCCCTGGGGAAGATCGTCACGTACGGGGGAGACGACCTGGCGACGTGGCGCGAGTCCTCCCTGGCGGCCACGCCCGCGTGGCTGGTGTACGACTACGAAGCCATGTACTCCGGCTTCCAACGGACCGGTCTCATCGGAACCCCGGAAGCCCTCGCTCGTCTCAGCGCGATCCTCGGGCACGCTCCCCGCTCCTACGAGGACTACGTGCGCGAACTGCTCGGGTCAGCCATCTGAAGCAATCCGTGCCGTCGTTTTCCGAGTCAGCAGTCTCGATCGCATCCCAGTAGCCAATGGGTAAACCGCGGGTGCCCGCCCCTGTGCAGTTAGGGGACTGCCAGGGGCGGGACGCCTTGAGGAAGGGGATCAGGCCCTCGCCGGCAACGCTAGAGCGTTGGCCACACTCCGATAGTTCCGCCGTGGGGTGACGTTTCCGCCACGAGGGTGAACGGGACGCTCAGGCCTATCTCTGTGGGAGCCCACACACAAAACTCAGCTCCGAGGGCCCCATCCGCGTCAGGCGCGAGCGGGGACAAACGCCCTAGTTCGTACCAAGCAGAGGGATCAGGATGAGATTGAGTTTGTTCGGAGCGCGTCAGCGGTCCACGGGCCAGGGGAAGCAGCGGATGCTTCCCCCGCGATCGGCGCGGCTGCGTACAGGAGCTGTGGTTGGTGCGCTGGCGATGGCGGGATCGCTTCTGAGCGCCGGGGTCGTTCTCGCTCCTGCTGAGCCGGCGGCTGCTGCGACGATCCCGACGATTACGTGCACCACGGACCCGGCGATCTTCAACACGGGGTTCAACTCCGCCAGCGGCGGGCAGACCGGCAACGGCTCCCCGGACGAGCGGTGGGAAGCCGCCGGGGGAGTGGCCGGCCTGAACCACTCGGACGTCGACTACACGGGCCCCTCGGGCGCGACGTACCCGACGGGCGCGAGCTGGGCCCCGGCGTATGCCGGCAAGATCAACAACGCGTGGGCAGACAGTCAGTCGGGCCGTTCGCAGTGGATCTCTGCGAACTACGTTCCGCCGAGCAACGGGCAGAACCAGACCAACGGTGGCGGCAACTGGTACTACCGGTACCAGTTCAACCTCGCCGCGCAGGTCGACCCGGCATCGTTCCGGCTCGACATGTCTTGGCTGGCGGACAACTCTGTCGCGGCCGTTTGGGTGAACGACGTCGCCCAGTCGGGCGCGAACCTGCCGCAGTCTCCCGCGGACCCCTACAACGCGCCTGGCTTCATCCGCGGCCAGGAAGCGGTGACGCAGATGGCGAGCAACTGGCGGACGGGTCTCAACACGATCCTCGTGCAGGTGAAGAGCAACTACCCGGCCGAGGGCTTCAACGCCGAGGTTCGGTCCCGGGCGCTCTGCCCGACCATGCAGGTGCAGAAGACCGTTGACGGCCGCGTCGACGCCGCGGACCAGTTCACCGTGACCGCTGCGGATGCAGCGGGCAACGCTGTCACTTCCACGACGACCACCGGCACTGACACGACCGCGACCAGCACCCGTGTTCCCGTGACGTTCGGCAGCACCTACACGATCACCGACGCGATGGCAGAGGGCTCCCCGAACGCGCTCTCCCGTTACGACGGGGTGCTCGTGTGCAGGGACACGACAACCGGACAGCCGGTCGCGACCTCCGGAACGGGCCCATCGTGGACGGTGAACATCGCAACGCACGACGCGTACCTGTGCAACGTGACGAACGCGATGAAGCAGTACACGGTCACCAAGACCGCGTCGAAGGATGTTCTGTACCCGGGTGAGTCCATCGACTTCACGGTGACGGTGCGCAACACGGGCCAGGGCGCGTATCGCGAGGATGCTCCGGCGACCATCACCGACGACCTCTCCGAGGTCCTCGACGACGCCACCTACGTCGACGGCTCCGCATCCGATGGCGCCACCGTCGACGGGAACACCCTGTCCTGGTCCGGCCCGCTCGCCGTCGGCGAGTCGAAGACGATCACCTACTCCGCCGTCGTGAACGCGCCGGCGACCGGTGACCGCCTGCTGCACAACAAGGTCGACGCGGACGAGGGCAACGGCGGCGTCTGCGACGTCTGCGAGACCGAGACCCCCGTTCGGACCTTCGCCGTGCAGAAGACCTCCGAAGCGGAGGACGGCATCGCGCACGCCGGCGCCAAGGTCTCCTACACGGTGTCCGTGACGAACACCGGCAAGGCCGACTACACCGAAGAGGCCCCGGCCGCGTTCACCGACGACCTGTCCAAGGTCACCGACGACGCCACCTACAACGACGACGTCACCGGCGGCGCGACCGTGGATGGCAACACCCTGTCGTGGTCTGGCCCGCTGAAGGTGGGCGAGACCAAGAAGATCACCTACTCCTTCACGGTCCACAAGTCGAAGACCGGAAACGGGGTGCTGGAGAACTCCGTCAACTGGCCGCCGAACATCGGAGGCGACTGCTTGCCGGACGAGGACGCCTGCAAGACGACGGACCTCGTCGGCAGCTTCACGGTCGAGAAGACCTCGGACAAGACCACGACGGGCCCCGGCGGTGTCGTGCAGTACGAGGTGACGGTGAAGAACACCGGCGAGGCTGACTACACGGCCGAGCACCCGGCGACGTTCACCGATGACCTGTCCAAGGTCACCGACGACGCGACCTACAACCGAGACGCCAGCAGGGGCGCCACGGTGAAGGGCGACACCCTGTACTGGAAGGGGGCGCTGGCGAAGGGGAAGAGCGTCACCGTGGCGTACTCGTTCACCGTGAACGACCCGGACACCGGTGACCGCAAGCTCACCAACGTCGTCGACCCGGGTATCGGCGGTAGCTGCGCCGCTGACGGTACCTGCATCACGAACACCGCAGTGAAGGTGCCGCCGGCTCCGCCGACGCCCGCAGGGCTCGCCTTCACCGGAACTGACCTTGTCGGTCCCGGGATCGGTTTCGCGCTCCTGCTGCTCACCCTCGGTGGAGGCATCCTCGTCCTTCGTCGCCGGAGCCAGCACGGATCCGAGCACGGGACGATCGAAGACCTGCTCTGATTGATGTCGGCCGGAACACGTTCCGGCCGACATCCCAGGCAGGGTCGGGTGACACCCCCGACCGCAACGAAGAGCGGGGCCGTCGTCCCCTAACGGCGGCCCCGCTCTTCGTGCTCTCAGCCCGCTTTCTCTCCTGTGTCTCGAGAGGGTCACGATCGTGCACAAGCTCAGACTGGCCGCACTGGCCGCCCGAACCCGCCGCATGCTGAACCACACCACCGACCCCGTGGAACGCGCCCTCGGGCTCGTCGTCATCGCTCGCGTCGTCGCTGATCACGCCGCAACCACGGCCGCCGTCACACCCCCGTCGAAGTCGCCGTGACGCAACCAACATCACTGAGGTGCAGGGCGCCGAGCGGGTGCTGAACGCTGCGCTGCAGCACCTCCACGACCTCCGAGCGGACGCATAGACGCGTGATCGCGAAGCCTCGACCGGCGACCGGTGAAGTCCACCGCTACCCCAGGAGGTACCGACCGGCGCTGCGAGGTATGCAAACGGCGAGGTCTCCATACCGCTGCTCTCGAGCCCCTTCTTGCGCTCCTCCTGGACCTTGCGCCGGCCGCGGAGGGACGGTGCCATCAGTGAGCGTGAAGGCCCCAGTAGACGGGAAAGCTACGTGTGAGATTCGCGACGCTCGGGGAAAAGTCCTCGTTCACGAAGAAGGTCGAGACGGGGCCGCCGCGGTGTGCGCTGCCGGTGACACCGAGTAGCTGATGCGGCTAGGAACCGGTACCGGTGTTGATGAATCCAACTCGGTGGGCATAGTCGACCGCGGCTTGCCGCGATGAGACGTTGAGTTTCCGGTAGACGCGTCGGGTCATGGTCTTCAAGGTGTTTGGGCTGATGAAGAGCGCCGATGCGATCTCGCCTGCGCTGAGGTCAGTGGCGAGGAGGCTCAAGATGTCGTTCTCCCGTTTGGTGAGCTCCGGGAGGTCACGGCGGAACGAGGTGACACGCGTCGCATGCTGGGTGTCGCTGCCGGAAAGCTCGATGAGCTTCGTGAGCGCGTCGGGTTCGATGCACTCGTAGGTCGTGTGCATGCGCTCGTGCTGAATCAACGCATCTGCGCGGAGGAATGCGTGAATGGCGGTCTCGGTGTACCGCAGTGTGAGCGCTGCTGAGGCTTGGACCAGGAGGGCGCTGGCCTGCAGCCGAGGGTTCGAGCTGTCCTCCGCAACGGGGGCGACAAGTCTCAGCGCGTCATGATCGCGGCCCGCGAGGTGCGCCGTCGCCGCAGCAATGGACCGGTCCGACGATGAGAGGTCGATGAGATCATCCACGTCATCGACGAGTCGCCCTCTGAGCGCGACGACGCGGACACGAGCTCCACGGAGGAACCGCCCGCTGAGACCGGCCGAGTTCACGGCCCGGGGGTGTTTCTGTATGGCTGCTGCGACGCGGGATTCCACGATCGCAGCGTCGGCGACGTTGCGCGCGAGGAACGACCGGAGCCAGAGGTCTGCGGCCCAGTATTCCCCGAGTCCGCCCGCGTCGGCTCGTTCGAGTGCTGCAACTGCTCCGGGGAAGTCGTCGCGGTCGGCGAAGAGGAGCGCTTCGGTGAGGTGCAGTGCAGCGTCGTAGCGGTCTTCGATGACGCCAGTCTTTCGCGCGCGTTGGACCCATTGCTCAGCGAGGCGGGTCCGGCCACGTTCTGCGTGCAACCACGCGGCATGCCCTGCCGCCCGTCGGGCGACGTGGGGCTGGTCGGTGGCGAGGGCGAGCTCGTACGTCTCCTCGTACGCCACCCGAGCGGATTGTGAATCGGCAGCGTCGAATGAGCGTGCCCACTGCATCCGTAGGTGAACGACCGACTTTCCGATAGGAGCCACCACCTGCGCGGGCGCGGCCTCGAGCAGCTGTAACGCTTCCCTCGCGACCCGGGCTGCCTCCTCAGGGTCGTCACGGACCCTCGCCGCTGCAGATTCGTTGGTGAGCACGATCAACCGCGGCAGAAGATCATCCCCCTCCACCGCCGACCCATGATGCATTGCCAGGTGAATCCGTTCGGGGGTCCCACCAACGGTCACATGCGTGAGGTAGTTGGCCGCAGCCAACAGACCCGGATTCCGGAGGAAAGCCTCCCCGGGAAGTGTCTTCACTGCCGCAAGGAGCTGCGCAGGATCTTTCGTCGCGAGACGGTCCCAGTGTTGCTCTACCAACGCTGCGGCGGCCTCCCAACCCCCGGTGCGCACTGCGGCCGTGACCGCGATGACGAGATCCCCTGAGGCGCTTGGCGATGTGGAATCGGTACCCATGTCATTACAGGTTGCCAGCCCAAATCGCGTCCTGTCGCTCGTTTGGCAACAAACGACTCCCACATGAGGGTGACGTTTGAGGGTTTCAGGGTGAACGACACCTTCTTGCGTATCTTCGGGTGTCTTCGCACGTGAAACTCAGCTTTCGAGAGACCCCGCACTGCCCTGATCAGGGGAGCGGTGTGCCCCTGGGCTCGCTTGGAGGAAACCCGTGTCAGCACGTCCGAAAGAACTGACGTCAACGAGGTGGGGTGGCCTGCGACGGACAGTCGCAGGCATCGCTCTCACCGCACTCGCGATCGGCAGCCTGTCCGCGATCACCCTCGCCGCCCCGCGCGCGGCCGAGGCCGCTCCCGGTAACCCCGGGACCCCGTCGGCACCGACCACGGTGTTCACGGAGAACTTCCAAAACGTCGCTGACATCACGCCGATCTTCCGGCTCACCGGGTACACCGGCGCGACCGGCCAGAAGTACACGGCCGCTCAGCCGTGGCTGCAGAACTGCAACGGCTGGATCGCCGCCTACGCGCAGAACAACGCGGCTCCGGCGCAGATTGCAGACTGCACGACCGCTGGTGGCTCGAGCGCGGGTGGCCAGGATTCGTGGAACAAGTCGCAGCAGCTGGCATGGGCCATCGGACAGGCCAACGGTCTCGCACGGCCGGATTACAACTTCGCTGACACCGCCTTCACCTCAGCAAACCCGGGGGCAGGGCTGGTCGAGTTCCAGACGGCCACCAACATCCCGTTCACCGCCGCGAACCGGTTCATCTCCTTCAGTGCTGATGTTGCAGCCATCAACTGCAACGTCTCCCCGCCCTTGCTGCAGTTCCAGCTCCTCAACGATGCGGGCGCCGCCACCAACGCGGGGTCGCAGGTGAACGGCTGCGCGAACGGTCGCGCAATCTCGGTGCCCGCGATCGGACCCAGCGCACCCGCGGGCACCGTCAACGTCACGAACGCCACCTCGAACGGCGCCGTTCTCTTCACCGGCTCCTCGGTAGGCATCCGCATGCTGAACAACAACGGTTCCGGCGGCGGCAACGACCACACGATCGACAACATCCGCATCCTTGACGTAACACCCCAGCTGGACAAGTCGTTCAGCCCGGCGGTCGCGGCCACGGGCGGCACATCGACGCTGACCTTCACGGTCACGAACACCACCGAGCTCGGCTCGAAGGCCGGATGGTCGTTCACGGACGCGCTGCCTGACGGGCTCACCGTGGGCTCCGGCACGACCGGCGGCACCTGCGCTGCGACCACGGACGCCCCGGTCGGGGCGACCTCGATCGCGATCACGGCCGGCACCCTCAACGCAGGCCAGACCTCGTGCACGATCACGGTGCCCGTCACCTCGACCACGGCGGGTTCCTACACGAACGGCCCGGACAACATCACCTCGAGCGGGCTGAACCCCCCGGCCGACACCACCGTCACCTTCGAGAAGCCTGCCCTGTCACTGACGAAGCGTGCGGGGACCCCGACGGACGTGAACGCGAACACGATCACCGACGCCGGCGACACGATCAAGTACACGTTCGAGGTCACCAACAGCGGCGACGTCGCAGTGAACGCTCTGGCGATCAGCGACCCGAAGGCCGGCGCCGTGACCTGCCCGGTCACGACCCTCGCCCCGGGCGCATCAACGACCTGCACCGCGGATGACCCGTACGCGATCACCGCGGCGGACGCCGACGCAGGCTCGGCTGACAACACCGCGACCGCCACCGGCACGTCCCCGACCGGAGCGGACGTCAGCTCCGACCCGTCCTCGACCACAACCCCGGTCACCATCGCTGCCCCCGGGCTGTCGATCGTCAAGTCGGTCGACCCGGCGAACGCCGACCGGTACGCCCCCGGTCAGAAGGTCACCTACCACTTCACCGTCACCAACACCGGCAACCTGCCGATGAATGACGTGGAGGTCAACGAGGGTGAGTTCACCGGCACCGGCGACCTCTCCGCTGTGGACTGCCCCGCGACGACGCTCGCAGCGGGCGCGCAGATGGTGTGCGACGCCACTTACACGCTGACCAACGCAGACGTGGACTCCGGGTCGATCACCAACTCTGCGACGGCGACCGGCACCCCGCCGGGGAACAATGCCCCGCCGATCACGACGCCGCCGTCGGAGATCACTCTTCCGACGCCCCCGCAGCCCGGTGTCAGCGTCGTGAAGACCTCTGACACGGACAAGATCACCAAGGCGGGCCAGAAGGTGACCTACTCGTTCAAGGTCACCAACACTGGCAACGTGACCCTGCGTGATGTCACGGTCAACGAGGGCGACTTCTCCGGCAGCGGCACCCTGTCCGACGTCGTCTGCCCGACACCGTCCCTGGTCGCCGGTGCTGACGAGACCTGCACCGCGACGTACACGGCGACGCAGGCCGACGTCGACAAGGGTGCTGCGATCACGAACTCCGCCACCGCTGGCGGCACGCCGCCGACCGGCCCGGGTGTGACGTCGGATCCGTCCAATGTCTCGGTCCCGGTCGAGCAGTCGCCGTCGATGAAGGTCGTGAAGTCGGCATCCCCGACGGACGAGAAGTCGTACAAGATCGGCCAGGTCGTCACGTACTCCTTCGTCGTCACCAACACCGGCAACGTGACCATCACGGACCCGGAGATCGACGACTCGAAGTTCTCCGGCACCGGCCAGCTGTCCCCGATCACCTGCCCTGCAGAGTCCGCCACCATGGCCCCTGCAGCGGTAGTCACCTGCACCGCGACGTACACCCTCACCCAGGCTGACGTCGACGCTGGAAAGATCACGAACACCGCGACCGTCGGAGGCAAGACGCCGAGCGGCCGCAACACGCCGCCCTCGCCGCCGTCGACCGTGACCGTGCCGAACACGCCGCACCCGGCGCTGGCGCTGGTCAAGACCTCCGACACGGCGAAGATCACCAAGGTCGGTCAGGTCGTGACGTACTCGTTCAAGATCACCAACACCGGCAACGTGACACAGAAGGACGTCACCGCGAAGGAAGGAGAGTTCACCGGCTCCGGGAAGCTCTCCGACCCGACCTGCCCCGCGGCGTCTGCCGTCCTCGCACCAGGAGCCACGGTGACCTGCACGGCGACCTACCACGTCACCGCGGCAGACCTCACCAGCGGAACCCTGTCGAACACCGCCACCGCGACCGGGATCGACCCGTCCGGTGACCCGACTCGATCGGACTCGTCGACAGCAATCGTGAAGGCGATCGTTCCCCCGGCACCGGCCGGTCTGGCGTTCACCGGCACGGAGCTCGTCGGCCCCGGCATCGGTCTGGCGCTGATGTTCCTCGCCCTCGGTGGCGGCCTGCTGATCGTCCGTCGACGTCGCCGCGACGGCACCGACGTGCAGGACAACGTCTAACGGATTCGCTGGTCCGGTCGGAGCTGTCGCCACACAACGATCCGCTCCGACCGGCCCCCTGAATCACTGTTGCCGGGCCTTGACCCCCGGTAGCGGTGCCGCTCAAGACTGATCAGTCCTGAGTTCGGGACCGGCTCGCACTGGTTCCCACCCGATCGGCGGTCCGCCCCTGCGCGGTCCGCCGATCGTCGTTCCACTCACCAATCAACAGGGAGAGCCAACGAATGCTGCAACGGGAAAGCCGGCACCCGCGAGACCGCGGTCGCGAAGCCCAGCTCCGCCTGGTGTTCGCCGACACCTGGTCCTGGGTGAAGCTTGCCGCCCTGATCTCGTTCGTCCTCGCCGCCGCCGGCCTGCTGCTCACGTTCTTCGGCTGGACCGTCGTCCTCAGGACGGGCACGCTGCGGCCGCTCGATGAGCTCCTGCACGACGTCACGGGTGACAGGTCCTTCTCGCTACAGTCCGCACTGGCGATGCCGACCGTGCTCCGCTTCGTCGTCCCGGTGGCGGCGCTGGCCTTCTTCGTAGGAACGGTCCTCGGCGCCGTGTGCGCGGTCCTCTACAACCTCGCCGTTCACATCAGCGGCGGCCTGACCGTCAGACTCGCGTCCGCACGATGACCACCACCACACCAGGCGAACCCCGCCCGGTACTGCGCACCACGGCACACGCTGTGCCGGTGATCCGCAGTGCACGGGAACGCGCCGCCCTGCAGATCCTGCTGCTCGCGGCAACCGAAACCGAGCACACGTCGTTCGGTTCGAGTCGACGCGACGCGTTCCGCACGACTCGGTCGCTGATCGCCGCCGCTCGAGTACTCGGGTTCACTCTCGCCGATCTCGCAACCATGCTGGGCGTGTCAGAAGGGTCGGTTCGGAACCGCAGCAGCGTCCTCACTCCCATCCTCCCGAGCACGTTCCTGAGTCTGGTCCCCACCCTGCAAGCCGTCGCCGCGGCAGCCGGTCTCTGGGATCCGGAATCGACGCGGGCACGCCCAGCGGACCCACGTGAACTCCTCGCCTGGTACCTGACCGTCTCAACCGACGGCGCCGCACGGTGACTCGCTGTCGATGTTCGAGGCGGAGGTGCGTGGGCGGCGGGCGTAGCTGCTCGGGGTCGCCGTGAAGGTGTCGGAGTTCACTCAGCGTTCACGGGCGGTGTCGCGTGAACCAGGTCGAAGCTAGTGAGCGTTGTAGTGCCGCCGTGCCGCGGCCCATTCCTCCGGCGTTTGCGGCGGAAGTGGAGCAGGCGGAAGTGTTGCCGGCCACCAGAACGACACCGGCCGTTGCGGAGCATCCCGTTCCCCTGACCAGCGGAACTGCGGGGTGGCTTGCAAGAGAGTACGACCGTCGTGCTGAACGTTGCGCACGCGCATCGGGGCCTTCAGGTCGGGCACGAATAGCCGCTGCGCGAGACGCTGGCCCGGCTGTGACACCACGTGACGGTGCGCGTTCCCGAGCAGTGCCCGGTTCAACTCGAGCGTGTCCGTCCTGCTGAGTCTTCGCGTGGTCTCGACCGCGGGATGATCGGGACGGAGCAGTGCCAGGACGTGATGCGGCCCCAACGGCACCGCGATGATCGGTGCAGCGTGGAAGCCAGCGTGCGGGCAGTCCACGTCTCCGTGATGCTCGGTCAGGAGCGTCACCGGCTCGTCGGTAGTCAGGAGGGGTGCGTCGGACTGGAAGATGACGGGCGCCCTGCGTCAGCCAGCCGGCTCCTATGTCTGCTCCAGATGCCCTTGCGGGCGTCGTGTGCGCCGCATCGTGGCGGATGGCAGCTCGCCGAACCGTTCGGCGTAGGCGCTGGCGAAGCGGCTGACGTGCAGGAAGCCCCAGCGAGCGGCGACCTCGGACACGGTGACGCTGTCCGAGCGGGCGGTGATGAGGTCCTCGCGGGCCCGCTCCAACCGGAGCCGCCGCAGGTAGGCCGTCGGCGTGGTGTCGAGTTCTCGCCGGAAGGCTTCCTGGAGGCTGCGGACGCTCGTCGAGACGGCGGACGCGAGCGTTCCCACCGTCCACGGCAGCGCCGGGTCGTGGCGGAGGAGTTCAACGGCGCGGGAGACCGACCGGGCGCCGGATCTTCCTTGCGGCGTGTCGAGCGCCGTGGAGTAGTTGTGCGGCTGCCCGAGCAGCAGGCTGTGCAGGAACACCTGCTCGAGGCTGCGGATCGCGAGTGGGTGTGCGAGGACGCCTGGCGTCCGCCGAGAGCTTTCGTCGACGAGCCGGACGGCCTGCGAGACGGCGCGGCCTCCGTCGGTGGTGAGGTCGAACTCGGTCTGGAACTCGAGCGGTGTCGAGGCCGGTGCGTCCAGCAGGAGCTCCAGCTCGGTCTGCAGGTCGCCGTGCGGGATCATGATGGCGACCTGCGCGAACCAGTCGCTGCAGTCGAGTTCCACCGGTCTGCCCGGCATGAAGACCCCGGCGGCCTGCTCGGTCCCCCGGAACTGCGCGCCCCGGGCAGCACGCATCGTCATCTGCGACCGTACGGGGATGTCGAGGTGGTAGTCGACGGGCTCCGCGGTGCGTATGAGGACGGCCTCGCGGAAGCGCATGTAGCCGAACGTGATCCGACCGGCCGTGATCGCGTTCAGGTGCATGCGCAGACCCGGGACGGGTTCGGACGGGGTGACCTGCACCGGGAGGAACACCTCACTGAGCACGGCCGCGGCCTCGTCGGCGGTGGTGCTGGCGGCGAGTCGATGCGAGGCGAACATCTCCGTCGCTGCCCCGGTCATGGCGCGACTCTACCTGCCGCGTCCACGTCCACCGGGCACGATCCCGCGCGGATCGACGGTGACTCCGCGCGCAACGGATGGCGTGTGGTCTCCCGCCCTGTCTACGGTCGTGTCCAGCCGGCGCGCACCTGTCGGGCTCCCGGAAACAAGAGCAGTCCAGGAGCAGCCGCGTCGAACAGGGAGGTTGACGATGACCATGCTGGAAGCCCCACGACTGCCCGACCGTTCGTGCGCGCCGCGCATCGTCACCGCGTCGGCGAGCGGCGCGGACGCAGACCGGATCCTCGTGTTCGGCGATGCGGTCTTCGCGCCCGGAGCGTCGCTGCCCGACGCCGCGCGGACGATGGCGGAGAACGTGGCTGCACGGTCCGGACGTGGTGTCGACGTCACCGCGGTGCCGTGGTCGAGCTGGTCCGGCCAGACGCTGGTCTCGGCCGCGAGCGGTCTCCACGTCGCCAACTACGACGTGGTGGTGGTCTGCCTGTCCGGCAGCGTCGTCCACAGCCGCACGACGAGCACCGCGATCGTCGGGGCCGCCGAGGAAGCGCTCGTCCTGGTCGATCAGCTCCGACCGCTCCTCGCGCCGACCACGGAAATCATGCTCGCGTTGGCGCACAGAGAGGATCAGTCCGCGCTCGTGACCGCACTGCAGCAGGCGCGACGAGACCTGGTCGTGCTCGGCGTGGACACGGACGTGATCACGAGCACCCCGCCGCTGTTCGTCGAGGTCGTGCACCTGCTGCTCGAGCAGCAACGTGCCCGAGCCGGCAGTCCACAGTGGCTCCGTTCGACGCCGTAGCGTGTGCAGGACCGGTACGACGCGATCCGTCGCATGGGTGTCGTCGACGCACCGGCGGACGCCGCCCTCGACCGGATGGTGCAGCGGATGACGGAACTCTTCCACACGAGGGGGGCTGCGATCACGTTCCTGCCGCTGGGACGGCAGTGGTCCGCTGCGAGTGTGTGGTTCCTACGCGGGACGGGAGCGCTGCAGGACTCCTTCTGCCGTTCGACCGTGCTGCACTCGGGACCGACGGTCATCGAGGACGCATGGGACCGGAGCCGTCCGCAGGTCGCACGGCGGGGACGGATCCGCTTCTACGCGGGGCATCCGTTGGAGGACCTGGACGGCACCCGCGTCGGTGCGGTCTGCGTGTTCGACCCCGCTCCACGCGTTGCGGGCACCGTGGAACTCGACCTCCTGCGCGACTTCGCCGTCCTGGCGCGCGACACCCTGCGCCGTTGAGGTCTTCACCAGTTCCGGGTCTGGTGGAGCGCCCTGCGCCGCACGGCGCGGGCGGATCGACGGGCCGGAGGGGCGGGATCGGGTACCCCGCCCCTCCCGCCCGTGACGGTCGACCGACGGACTGGAGGCGCGGTGCCAGCCCGCACCGTGCCTCCAGTCCGTCTCGTCAGCCGTCTCAGGCACGTGACCGGCCCCTCGGGGGAGGCGAAGGCCGCGCTCTCGTGGCGTCGCCGTTGCACCCGGCGGGGTCCGCGGTGAGCAACAGCAGCGAGTACGGCAGCGGTTCACGCAGGTGCCACTTCCGGTTCACGAGCCTGCGCCACGCTGCTGCTCTGTGTCACCGAGTCGTGTGACCACGCTTCGAGTGGAGAGAACGCCATGCGCCGGTTCCTGATCGCTGTTCCGAGACGTCGGGCCCGCACGGTGCTGGGGGTCCTGG
>Ga0308160_10004037_pt1 | contig 15982 bp, 15 predicted proteins | sample PhyFR1_FD_201036 | JGI IMG/M metagenome (GOLD analysis project Ga0308160, IMG submission 201036) | Phyllosphere microbial communities from UC Gill Tract Community Farm, Albany, California, United States - DLSLF.R1 | ecosystem: Host-associated > Plants > Phyllosphere > Unclassified | place: USA...
GCGGCCCCCGCGGAGCGCAGACGCACACCAGAGGCAGACGAGAACCAGTGGCAGATCATTACGACGTGCTCGGAGTCGACCGCTCGGCGACCCCGGAGGAGATCAAGAAGGCGTACCGCCGGCTCGCGCGCGAGCTGCACCCCGACGTGAACCCCAGCCCGGAGGCGTCCGAGCGGTTCAAGGACGTCACGCACGCCTACGACGTCCTCAGCGACCCCCAGCAGCGGGAGCGCTATGACCTCGGCCCGCAGACCGGCTTCGGCGGGGGCGGCGGCGCCGCGGGCTTCGGCGACATCTTCGACGCCTTCTTCGGCGGCGGGGGAGGCGGCGGCCAGCGCCAGGGGCCGAGGTCGCGTCGCGAGCGCGGCCAGGACGCCCTGCTCCGCCTCGAGGTCGACCTGGAAGAGATCGTCTTCGGCACGCAGCGCGACATCGAGGTCGACACCGCGGTCCTCTGCGAGACCTGCTCCGGGTCCTGCTGCGCGCCCGGCACCTCGCCCCAGACCTGCGACATCTGCCACGGCTCGGGCCAGATCCAGCGCCAGGTCCGCTCGCTGCTCGGCAACGTCATGACCTCCAGCCCCTGCGGCACCTGCCGCGGCTACGGCACCGTCATCCCGAACCCGTGCCCGACCTGTCAGGGCCAGGGCCGCGTCCGCGCGCGCCGCACCATCCCCATCGACATCCCCGCGGGCGTCGACACCGGCCTCCGCCTCCAGCTGCCCGGCCAGGGCGAGGTCGGCCAGGCCGGCGGCCCCAACGGCGACCTCTACCTCGAGGTCAAGGTCCGCCACCACGAGACGTACAGCCGCAACGGCGACGACCTCCTGGCGACGCTCGAGGTGCAGATGTCCGACGCGATCCTCGGCACCGAGACGACCCTGGACGGCCTCGACGGCGCGGTGGAGATCGAGCTCAAGCCCGGCACCCAGAGCGGCGACGTGCTCACCGTCCGCGACCGCGGGGTCACGAAGCTCCGCGGCACGGGCCGCGGCGACCTCAAGATCGGCGTGCAGGTGGTGACGCCGACGAAGCTCAGCCACAAGGAGCGCGAGCTGATCGAGAAGTTCGCCGCCGGCCGTCGCGAGCAGGCGCCGGAGCTCTCGCAGTTCCAGCAGGGCCTGTTCGGCAAGCTCCGCGACCGATTCCTCAACTTCTGATCGTGGCGCACTTCTACCTGGTCGACGACCTGACGGAGGCGGTGGCCGGCTCGACCGTCACGGTCACCGGCGCCGAGGCACGGCACGCCGTCACCGTCAGCCGGGTGCGTGTCGGCGAGCAGCTCGCGCTCGGCGACGGCCGCGGCATGGTCGTGCGCGGCGAGGTGACCGAGGCGACCGGCGACCGGCTGTCGCTGGTGGCGGCGACCGTCACCGCGCATCCTCGGCCGGGGGTGCGGATCGCGCTGGCCCAGGCCCTCGCGAAGGGCGACCGCGACGAGCTGGCCGTCCAGGCCGCGACGGAGCTCGGCGTCGACGAGGTCGTGCCCTGGTCGGCGTCGCGGTCGGTGTCGCGCTGGGAGGGCGCCAAGGTCGCGAAGGGCACGAGCCGCTGGCGCGCGATCACCCGTGAGGCGACCAAGCAGGCGATCCGGCCCTGGGCGCCCGAGGTCCTCGACCTCGCGACGACGAAGCACCTCGCGGCCCGCACGGCGCTCGGCCCCGTGCTCGTGCTGGAGCCGACGGCCGACCTCGCGCTCTCCGCGGTCGACCTCCCGCCCGAGGGAGGCGCAGGCTCGGTCGTCACGGTGGTGGTCGGCCCCGAGGGCGGCGTCTCGCCCGCCGAGCTCGCCCTCTTCGTCGACGCGGGCGCCACGCTCGCGAGGCTCGGCGACAGCGTGCTGCGGACCTCGACGGCGGGCCCGGCGGCCCTGGCCGTCCTCAGCGTGCGGCTCGGTCGCTGGTAGGCGGCTCCGTCGCCGACGTCGGGCCGGTGTCACCGGCCGCCGGTACGATGAGCGGCATGTCCGACGACCAGACCAACCAGGCCCCCGGCGGCACCGACCAGCCCTCCGTCTTCAGCCGCATCGTCGCGCGCGAGATCCCGGCCGACATCGTCTTCGAGAACGAGCGGGTCATCGCGTTCCGCGACGTCGAGCCCAAGGCTCCCGTCCACCTGCTCGTCGTCCCCAAGACCGAGCGGTGGCACGACGTCGCCGAGCTGGCCGCGGGCGACCCCGCGCTGCTCGCCGAGATCGTGGCGACGGCCTCGGCCCTGTCGGCCGACCCGGCCGTCTTCCGCTCCGACGACGGCACCGACCTCTCGGTCGGCCGCGGCGAGTTCCGGCTCGTCTTCAACACCGGCCCCTCGGCCGGCCAGACCGTGTTCCACGTGCACGCCCACGTGCTCGGGGGACTCCTCCAGGAAGGCACCCTTGCCCACTAGCGACACTCCGTCCACCGGCTCCGCCGCCCGCGCCGAGGGCGCGACCCGGGTCGACATCACCGTCGACGGCGTCGCGATGGTCCAGCTGCTCGGTCCCCACGACCGGCTCCTCAAGACCGTCGAGAAGCAGTACCCCGACGTCCGTGTCCTCGTGCGGGGCAACGAGGTCGGGCTCGAGGGGCCGGCGGCGTCGGTCGCCCGTGCTCGGGGCCTCGTCGACGAGCTCGTCTCGCTGGTGCGAGGCGGCCACGACCTCGTCCCGGCCGAGGTCGAGACCAGCGCGAAGCTGCTCGACTCCGGGCAGGCCGCGCCCGCCGACGTCTTCGGCCAGCCGATCGTGTCCAGCCGCGGCAAGTCCGTCCGGGCGAAGACGCTCGGCCAGGCCCGCTACGTCGAGGCGATCGACCAGCACACCATCACCTTCGGCATCGGCCCGGCGGGCACCGGCAAGACCTACCTGGCGATGGCCAAGGCGGTCCAGGCCCTGCAGCGGCGTGAGGTGCAGCGCATCATCCTCACGCGCCCCGCCGTCGAGGCGGGGGAGCGCCTGGGCTTCCTCCCCGGCACCCTCACCGACAAGATCGACCCGTACCTCCGCCCGCTCTACGACGCTCTCAACGAGATGATGGACCCGGAGATCGTGCCCAAGCTGCTCGCGGCCGGCACCGTCGAGGTCGCCCCGCTCGCCTACATGCGCGGCCGGACGCTCAACGACGCCTTCGTCGTGCTCGACGAGGCGCAGAACACGACGCCCGAGCAGATGAAGATGTTCCTCACCCGGCTCGGCTTCGGCTCGCGCATGGTCGTGACGGGCGACGTCACCCAGATCGACCTGCCGACCGGCGCGAGCGGGCTCCAGCTCGTGACCCGCGTGCTCGACGGCATCGACGACATCCACTTCGCCCGCCTGACGAGCGACGACGTCGTCCGGCACACCCTCGTCGGCCGGATCGTCGACGCCTACACGACGTACGACGCCGAGCGACAGGCGCAGCGCGCGCACCGAGAAGAGCAGGCGGCGGCCGCGAGGCCCTCGTCCGCCGACGGGGCGTCGCGCTCGACGGGAGGCAGCCGATGAGCATCGAGGTCAACAACGAGTCGAGCATCGAGGTCGACGAGGCCGCGCTGCAGCGGCTGGCGACCTTCGCCCTCGACCAGATGCACGTGCACCCCGAGGCCGAGCTCGCGATCGTGCTCGTCGACGAGGCCGCCATGGAGCAGCTGCACGTCCAGTGGATGGACGAGCCGGGCCCGACCGACGTGCTCAGCTTCCCCATGGACGAGCTGCGCCCCGGCACGGAAGACGACCCCACCCCGGCCGGGCTGCTCGGCGACATCGTGGTCTGCCCGCAGGTCGCGGTCTCGCAGGCGGCGACGGCGGGCCACTCGCCCCTCGACGAGATGCTGCTGCTCACCTGCCACGGCGTCCTGCACCTGCTCGGCTTCGACCACGCCGAGCCGGAGGAGGAGCGCGAGATGTTCGGGCTGCAGCGCGAGATCCTGGCCGCCTTCGCGGCCGCCGACGAGAGACGGTGACGCCGTGATGGTCACCGTGTTCGTCATCGTGGCCGTCGTGCTCGTCGTCCTCGGAGGGCTGCTCGCGGCCGTCGACTCGGCCCTGGGCGTCCTCAGCCGGGGCGACCTGCACGAGGAGGCCGAGGCCTCCCCGCGCAGCCGGGCGGCGCTGCTCGCCGTCGCCGACGACGTCGGCGCCCACGTCAACGCCGTCAACTTCATGCGCATCGTCGCCGAGACGTCGGCGGCCGTGCTCGTCACGCTCTCGTTCGCGACGGCCGTCGACCAGTGGTGGCTGGCCCTGCTGCTGTCGGCGCTGATCATGACCGTCGTGTCGTTCGTGCTGGTGGGCTCGAGCCCCCGCAGCGTCGGCCGTGCCCACGCCCGCGGGCTCGTGGTCGTCACGGCCGGGCTCGTCCGGGCCCTGCGGCTCGTGCTCGGCCCCCTGGCCGACGCCCTGGTCGCGGTCGGCAACCGGGTCACCCCGGGGCGGCCGCGCACCGCGTCGTTCTCGTCGGAGGAGCAGCTGCTCAGCATGGTCGACGAGGCCACCGAGCTCGACGTCCTCGAGGAGGACGACCGGGAGCTCATCCACTCGATCTTCGAGTTCAGCGACACCGTCGTCCGCGAGGTCATGGTGCCCCGCACCGACATGGTGTCCGTCGAGGCGACCGCGACCGTCGGCTCGGCGATGAGCCTCTTCCTCGGCCGGGGCGTGTCGCGCGTGCCGGTCGTCGGCCGTGACAGCGACGACGTCGTCGGGGTGGTCTACCTCCGCGACCTCGCCCGGCGCCTGCACGAGCACGTCGGCGACGACTCGGCGCCGGTCGTGGGGCTCGCCCGCCCCGCCCTCTTCGTCCCCGAGTCGAAGAAGGCCGACGACACGCTGCGCCAGATGCAGGTCGACAAGAACCACCTCGCGATGGTCGTCGACGAGTACGGCGGCATCGCCGGGCTCGTCACCCTGGAGGACCTCATCGAGGAGCTCGTCGGCGACATCAGCGACGAGTACGACCGAACGGTCGCCGCCCACCGCGAGGTCAGCCCCGGCGTCTTCCGCGTCAGCGCGCGCATGCCCGTCGACGAGCTCGGCGACCTGTTCGGCCTCGAGCTCGACGACGACGACGTCGACTCCGTCGGCGGGCTCCTCACCAAGGCGCTCGGCCGCCTGCCCGAGAAGGGCTCGGTCGTGACCGTGTCCGGTCTCGTGCTGACCGCCGACCGGACCGAGGGCCGCCGGCACGACCTCCAGACCGTGCTCGTCGAGCGCAGTCCCGACCTGACGGCCGCCGAGGCCGACACCGCACCCGCCACGACGAGAGAAGCACCATGACGAACACCGACGACGCTGACCGCACCTCCGCCGCGCCTCCGGCGGGGTCCGCCTACCGCGCGGGCTTCGTCTCGTTCGTCGGCCGCCCGAACGTCGGCAAGTCCACGCTGACGAACGCCCTCGTCGGCGAGAAGGTGGCGATCACGTCGTCGAAGCCGCAGACGACGCGCCGCGCCATCCGCGGCATCGTCCACCGCGAGGTCGGTCAGCTCGTCGTCGTCGACACCCCGGGCATGCACCGCCCGCGCACCCTCCTCGGCGAACGCCTCAACAGCGTCGTCCAGACGACGCTCGGCGACGTCGACGTCATCGGCTTCTGCGTGCCGGCCGACGAGAAGATCGGACCCGGCGACAAGTTCATCAACGAGCAGCTCGACGCCTTCCCCCGGGCGAAGAAGGTCGCCATCGTGACGAAGACCGACACGATCTCGCGGCCCGCCGTGGCGGAGCAGCTGCTCGCCGTGAGCAAGCTCCGCGACTGGGAGGCAATCATCCCGCTCTCCGCCGTCGAGGGCGTGCAGCTCGACGTGCTCACCACCGAGCTGATCAAGCTGATGCCGGTCTCGCAGCCGCTCTACCCGGCCGACGCCGTCACGGAGGAGGTCGTGCAGGACAGGATCGCCGAGTTCATCCGCGAGGCCGCGCTCGAGGGCGTGGAGGACGAGCTGCCCCACTCGCTGGCCGTCACGATCGACGACATGATCGAGCGCGACGACCGCGACCTGCTCGAGATCTACGCGAACCTGTTCGTCGAGCGCGACAGCCAGAAGGGCATCGTCATCGGAGGAGGCGGCGCTCGCCTCCGCGAGGTCGGCGCCCGTGCCCGGGCCCAGATCGAGCCGCTCGTCGGCAAGCAGGTCTTCCTGTCGATCCGGGTCAAGGTCGCGAAGGACTGGCAGCGCGACCCCAAGCTGCTCGGCCGCCTCGGGTTCTGACCCGGCGGTGTCCCTCCACAGGATGATCCCCGTCGTCCTCTCGTCGTCCGGGGCGCCGTCGGTGTCGTGGGGCCTGGCCGTGGGCCGTACGGTGGTGCGGTGATCTTCCGACGACTCGCCCCGTACCAGGTGGTCGTCGACGTGTCGGCCGCGGTCGTGCTCGGGGTCGTCTCGCTGGGGCTCAGCGCGGGAGGCACGGCGGCCGGGCTGGTGATCGCGGGCATGACGGCGACGCTCGCCGTCCGGCGGCTCGCACCGGGCCCGTCGCTCGTGCTCGCCTGGGTCGTGGCGATCGGCGAGATGCTCTCGCAGACCAGCCCCGGCGTGAGCAACCTGGCGATCTGCGCGGTGCTCTACACGGTCGCCGCCTACGGCACCGAGGCGACGAAGTGGGCGGGGCTCGTCTCCACGGTCGTCGGGGCCGCCGTGGGCACCTTCTACGTCACGAGCGTGCAGACCACGCTCTTCGGCATCGACTACACGGTGTACGGCCTGCAGGACGTCGTGCGGATCCTGCTCCAGCTGGGCATCACCTTCCTCGGCTTCCTCGCCCTCCTCGGCCTGCCGTGGGCGGGCGGCCTCCTGGCGCGGGCACGGTCGTCCGAGCGGCTCAGCCGTGAGGCGCAGCTCATCGCCGAGCGCGAGACGGCGCGGGCGGAGGGCGAGGTCGCCCGCATCGAGCGGGAGGCCGCCCGGGCCGAGCGCGACGTGGCGGTCGAGCAGGAGCGCAACCGCATCGCCCGCGACATGCACGACGTCGTCGCGCACTCCCTGGCCGTCGTCATCGCCCAGGCCGACGGCGCCCGGTACGCGGCCAGGGTCGACGCCGGGTCCGTCGACGATGCCCTCGTCACCATCGCGACCACGGCCCGGGAGGCGCTCGGCGACGTCCGCGTGCTGCTCGGGCAGCTCCGCCACAGCCAGGGGGAAGCGCCCCAGCCGGCCCTCGGCGACCTCGACCGGCTGCTGGAGCAGATGCGCGCCTCCGGCCTCGTCATCGAGCACCGGGTGCAGGGGGAGGCGCAGGTGCTGGGCACCAACCGTCAGCTCGCGGTCTTCCGCATCGTGCAGGAGTCGCTGACGAACGTGCTGCGCCACGGCGCCGCGGGGGCGCCCGTCGACCTCCTCTTCGACTGGCGTTACGAGGCCCTCCACCTGGTCGTCACGAACGTCGTCCGGCCCGCCACCCAGCCCGTCGACACCCGCCCCGGCGGAGACGACCGCCGCGGCGGCGGGCACGGCCTCGACGGGATGCGCGAGCGCGCGACCCTGGCCGGCGGCTCGCTCACCACGCAGGACGCCGACGGTCGCTTCGTCGTGCACGCCGTCGTGCCCACCCTCGCCCTCACCCAAGAAGTAGGAATCCGCCGATGAGCCCCACCACGCCCGCCACCGCCGTCCGAGTCGCGCTCGTCGACGACCAGGCCCTCTTCCGGGCCGGCATCAAGATGCTCGTCAGCTCGCAGCCCGACCTCGAGTTCGTCGGCGAGGCCAGCAACGGGGAGGAGGGCGTCGCCATGGTCGCGGCGACCCGCCCCGACGTGGTGCTGATGGACATCCGCATGCCCGTCATGGACGGCATCGCCGCGACGACGGCCGTCCTCGCCCAGGCGCAGGCCGCCTCCCGCAAGCCTCCGCGCGTCATCGTGCTCACGACCTTCGACCTCGACGAGGCCGCGACCCGGGCCATCCGGGGCGGGGCCAGCGGGTTCGTCCTCAAGGACGCCGACCCCGAGTTCCTGCTCGCGGCCATCCGGACCGTGCACGCCGGCAACGCCGTCATCGCCGCCTCCGCCACCCGCGAGCTCTTCGAGCACTTCGACGGGCGGTCGGCGCGGGCCGCCGCGGTGCCCGCCGCGTTCGGCACGCTCACCACGCGCGAGCGCGACATCTTCGACCTCGCCGCCCGCGGGCTCAGCAACTCCGAGATCGCCGGGCGGGAGTACCTCAGCGAGGCCACGGTCAAGACGCACATCAGCCGCGTGCTGTCGAAGCTGTCGCTGCGCGACCGGGTGCAGCTGGTCGTCTACGCGTACGAGCACGGGCTGGCGGAGTAGCCGGGCGCCGGCGTCGTCACGGTCCTGCGGGCCGTCGGGGTCGGTGCTAGCCTCGGCACGTGCTCACCTGTGTGCTCCTCCTCCTTCGCCGCCGCGACGAGTCCTGACCCTGGCCTCCCTCGTCGCGGAGTTCGCCGTCGGCCGACCCACACGCGAAGACAGCCCCTCGCGGGGCGAGAGAGACCTGAGACCATGAAGAACGCACAGCAGCCCTCGGCCATGCCGATCCACAAGTACCGTCCGTTCCACGAGCAGATCGTCGTCGACCTGCCCGACAGGACGTGGCCCGCCAAGCGGATCGAGCAGGCCCCGCGCTGGTGCGCCGTCGACCTCCGCGACGGCAACCAGGCGCTGATCGACCCGATGAGCCCCGAGCGCAAGCGCATCATGTTCGACCTGCTGGTCGGCATGGGCTACAAGGAGATCGAGGTCGGCTTCCCGAGCGCCTCGCAGACCGACTTCGACTTCGTGCGCAGCCTCATCGACGAGGGCGCCATCCCCGACGACGTGACGATCCAGGTGCTGACGCAGGCGCGTGAGCACCTCATCGCACGCACGTACGAGTCGATCGCGGGGGCGAAGCAGGCGATCGTCCACCTGTACAACAGCACGAGCGTCCTCCAGCGTGACGTCGTCTTCCGCACCGACCGCCAGGGCATCGTCGACATCGCCCTGGAGGGAGTCCGGCTCTGCCGCGAGCACGAGGCGACGATCCCCGAGACCACCGTGTTCTACGAGTACTCGCCCGAGAGCTACACCGGCACCGAGCTGGAGTTCGCGCGCGACATCTGCAACCAGGTGATCGAGGCCTTCGACGCGACTCCTGACCGCCCCGTGATCATCAACCTGCCGGCCACCGTCGAGATGGCGACGCCGAACGTGTACGCCGACTCGATCGAGTGGATGCACCGCAACCTGGCGCGTCGCGACAGCGTCATCCTGTCGCTGCACCCCCACAACGACCGCGGCACCGGCATCGCGGCCGCCGAGCTGGGCTACCTGGCCGGCGCCGACCGCATCGAGGGCTGCCTCTTCGGCAACGGCGAGCGGACGGGCAACGTCGACCTCGTCGCCCTGGGCATCAACCTGTTCACGCAGGGCATCGACCCGCAGATCGACTTCAGCGACCTCGACATGGTCAAGCGCACCGCGGAGCACTGCAACCAGCTGCCCGTCCACGAGCGCAGCCCCTGGGCGGGCGACCTGGTCTACACGGCCTTCTCCGGCTCGCACCAGGACGCCATCAAGAAGGGCTTCGAGGCGATGGCCGCGACCGCCGCCGAGCGGGGCGTCGACGTCGACCAGCTCGAGTGGGCCGTGCCCTACCTGCCGGTCGACCCGAAAGACCTCGGCCGCAGCTACGAGGCCGTCATCCGCGTCAACTCGCAGTCCGGCAAGGGCGGCGTGGCCTACCTGCTCAAGGCCGACCACGCGATCGACCTGCCCCGCAAGCTGCAGATCGAGTTCAGCGGCGTCGTGCAGTCGCGCACGGACGCCGAGGGCGGCGAGATGACGAGCTCGCACATCTGGTCGATCTTCCAGGACGAGTACCTGCCCGCCGACGACGCCGACGAGAAGTGGGGCCGCTTCGAGCTGACCCGCACGGGCACGTCGAGCGACATGAGCGGCGAGACCAGCCTCGACGTCGAGCTGCGCGTCGGCGACGAGCGCCAGCTGACGACCGGTCGCGGCACCGGGCCGATCGCGGCCTTCCTCTCCGTGCTCAGCGAGCACGGCGTCTCGGTGAAGCTGTACGACTTCGTCGAGCACACGCTCAGCGCCAGCGGCGACGCGCAGGCCGCGGCCTACGTCGACCTCGACGTCGACGGCACGCGTCTCTGGGGCGTCGGCATCGACGCCGACAGCTCGACGGCGTCGCTGAAGGCGATCGTCTCGGCCGTCAACCGGGCCATCCGCCAGACGTCGGAGACGCGCGAGCTCGCCGCCGTCTAGCCGCCGGGGCTGTGGCTGTGGCCTCTGACCGTGGCCGTGGCCGTGGCCGTGGCTGTGGCTGTGGCTGCTGCCTCTGACCGTGGCCGTGGCCGTGGCCGCAGCCGCCGCCTCGCGCTGGCCGGCCTCGTCAGCTCGTCACGCGCATCCTCTGTCGGCAACTCCTGCGCACCGTCGTCGAGAGCGACGCCCGAGCCCGTGGCACGCCACGGGGCAGGAGTTGCCGACCGGGCCGTTCCGGGGCCCGGCGAGCGGGGCCCCGGCGCGAACGAGGGCGACCGCCCGCGATCGCGAGGAGGCGCGGGCCGGCTCAGCGGGGCCGGCGCCAGCGGGGCAGGCGGCTGAGCGAGCGCTGCTCGGGCAGCGTCCAGCCGAAGCGCACGGCCAGCAGCCGGATCACCAGCGTCACCGACGTGCCGATCACGGCGGCGGCCGCCGCGGGCACGCCGAGGGAGACGAGGCTGACGAGCACCACGGTGCCGCCCGCGGCCGCGACGGCGTAGAGCGACCCCACGTGCATCATCGCGATCGTGAGGTTCATGAGCACGTCGCGCAGCACCGAACCGCCCACGGCGGAGATCACCCCCACGAAGATCGCCGGGATCTCCGGCAGCCCGAGCGACAGCGCCTTCGTCGAGCCGATCGCGCCGAAGAGCCCGATCGTCAGGGCGTCGAGGGCCGTGATGACGCTGGCGAGCCGGTGGAAGAGGCGCTGCAGCGCCATGCCGACGAGCGCGGCGGCGACCGCGACCAGCAGGTACCAGTTGCTCGCCATCATGCGCGGCACCTGCCCGAGCAGGACGTCGCGGAGGATGCCGCCCCCGAGCCCGGTCGCGATGCCGATGATGGCCACGCCGAGCAGGTCGAGGCGGCGGTCCTTGAACTCGGAGGCGAACATCGCGCCCTGGAGGCTCCCCACGCCGACGGCCAGGAGATCAGCCCAGAGGGGGATGGCGAAGGCCGTGGCGTGCATCCGACGTTTGTACCACGCGTGGGATCATGGGTCGGTGCCCGTCTACCGTGATGAATGCGTCGTGCTGCGCACCCACAAGCTGGGTGAGGCCGACCGCATCGTCACCATGCTCAGCCGCCAGCACGGCAAGATCCGAGCCGTCGCGAAGGGCGTCCGTCGCACCGCGTCGAAGTTCGGGGCCCGCCTCGAGCCGATGATGGTCGCCGACCTGCAGCTCTACGAGGGCCGCTCGCTCGACATCGTGCAGCAGGCGGAGTCCCTCGGCTCGTACGGCGCCCTGATCGCGAGCGACTACGCCAGCTACACCGCCGGCAGCGTCATGGTCGAGACGGCCGACAAGCTGACGGAGGCGGAGGCCGGCCTCCAGCAGTACCTCCTGCTGGTGGGGGCGCTGCGGTCGCTCTCGCGGCACGAGCACGCGCCGCAGCTGACGCTCGACTCGTACCTCCTGCGGGCCCTCAGCGTCGCCGGGTGGTCGCCGAGCTTCGGCGACTGCGCCGTCACGGGTGCACCCGGGCCGCACTCGGCGTTCGTCGTCCAGCTGGGCGGGGTCGTCGCGGACTCGCACGCGCCTCCCGGGGCTCCTCGCCTGTCGCGCGAGGCGCTCGGCCTCCTCGCCGCGTTGCTGACCGGCGACTGGGTGACCGCGGAGGCGGCGAGCGAGGCGACGCGCAACCAGGCCAGCGGCGTCGTCGCGGCCTACACGCAGTGGCACCTCGAGCGTGGCCTCCGGTCGATGCAGCACCTCGACCGGGAGCCGGGGCGACCGCAGCTCTCGGCCGGCGTCCGCGCGACGGCCGCGGCCGAGGCGGCGGCACTCGCGGCGACCGTCGTGCCCGTGCCCGTGCCCGCGGTCGATCCGACCACCCCGACCACCCCGACCCCGCACGTTCCCGGAGGGACCCCGTGAAGAAGACCCACCGCGACGCCGTCGACTTCCGCCCCCTCGACTGGACGGGCCTCTACCCGCCCGCGCTCCCCGCCGCGGCCGTGCCCGAGCACGTCGCCGTCGTGATGGACGGCAACGGCCGCTGGGCCAACGGCCGCGGCCTGACCCGGGTGGAGGGCCACAAGGCCGGCGAGGCGAGCCTGCTCGACGTCGTCGCGGGCGCGATCCAGCTGGGCGTCAAGCACCTCAGCGTCTACGCCTTCTCGACCGAGAACTGGAAGCGCTCGCCCGACGAGGTGCGCTTCCTCATGGGCTTCAACCGCGAGGTGCTGCACCGTCGACGCGACCAGCTCAATGCCTGGGGCGTCCGAGTGCGCTGGGCGGGTCGGAAGCCGCGGCTGTGGGGCTCGGTCATCAAGGAGCTGCAGTTCGCCGAGCAGCTCACCCGCGACAACGACGTGCTGACCCTCACGATGTGCGTCAACTACGGCGGCCGCACCGAGATCGCCGACGCCGTCCGCGAGATCGCCGAGGGGGTCGCCGCCGGGCGGATCAAGCCGTCCGGGGTCAGCGAGAAGTTGATCCAGAAGCACCTCTACACGGCCGACCTGCCCGACGTCGACCTCTTCGTCCGCAGCTCGGGCGAGCAGCGGACGAGCAACTTCCTGCTCTGGCAGTCCGCGTACGCCGAGATGGTCTTCCTCGACACGCTCTGGCCCGACTTCACCCGCGAGGACCTCTGGGGAGCCGTCACCACCTACGCCCGGCGGGCGCGCCGCTTCGGCGGGGCCGTCGACGCCCCCGGTGAGGGCGCCTGAGCCTCAGAACTGGACGTTGGCCCCGAGGAAGATGCGCTCGGCGGGCCAGAGGAACTGCAGCGTCAGCGGCCCGTCGGTCTTGCGGTGGAACCAGGCGTTGCCGAACACGACCTGCTCGCCGGGCAGCAGGTACCACGACGTCGCGTCGGCGGGGAACTGCGTCGCCAGCTCCGTCGACCAGCCCTGGCTCGTGATGAGGTCCTGCCCGGCGAAGGTGTCCTGCTGGGCGAGGTCGTTGCCGTACGACGAGTAGTCGGCCGAGAGGTCGGTGAGGTCGAGGCGGCGCTGCGAGGCGTTCGACAGCACGTAGACGGTCGCCTCGACCGTCGTGCCGGCGGGGTAGGGGTCGGTGCCGTCCGGCCGCGCGAAGATCGACGGCTCGGTGGTCGTGAGCTCGCCGACGCCGTAGACGTAGATCGTGAGGTCCTTGTAGTTGACCTGGTTCAGCAGCGCGCCCCCGGGCACGAGGTCGTCCGCCGCCGACCCGCTGCCCGTGCCGGGCGCCCCCGTCACCTGGGGCTGCGGGACACCGGACGAGCCCTGCCCGGGGTCGGAGCCCGACGCCCCGGACGAGCCGTCGGCGGGGCGGAGCGTGTCGAGGTCGGCGTAGCACCCGGTCAGCCCCAGGAGGGCCGCGGAGAGCAGGGCGGCGGAGGCGAGGGTTCTTCTCGACACGGGGCAGGCACCTCTCGGGCGGGAGGCCGGGCGGACGGCACGGCGGGCGGATCGCCAGCCTAGCCGGGGCCCCCGACGCCGACGCGGGAGACGGGGGTCGGAGCGGCCTCGGGCCCCACGGAGGCGACGTCCGGCGCGACGAGGGAGGCCTCGGGCCCCACGACGACCTGGAGCCCGTGCGCCGCGGGATCGACCGCGTGCAGGGCCTCGGCCAGCAGCCGCACGCTCGGCACGCGTCGGGCTCCGCGTCGGTGGACCACGGAGATGACGCGGGCCATCCCGCGGGGCAGCGGCACGACCCGCACGCCGTCCGGCAGCGCCGCGGCCTGCAGCGAGAGCCCCGGCAGGAGGGCGACGCCGAGCCCCGACGCGACGAGCCCCAGCACCGCGAGGGCGTTGTCCGTCTCGAGCACGATCTCGGGCTCGAAGCCCGCCGACGCGCACGACGCGAGCAAGTGACCCCGACAGCGTGGGCACCCGCCGATCCAGCGCTCCGCCGCGAGCGAGGCGAAGTCGTCGCCGGGCTGGAAGCCGTGCGCGCGGGGCACCACGAGGACGGTGTCGTCGACGAAGGCGGGGTGCTCCCGGAGGGAGTCGGGCAGCGGGGCCGGCGAGGGCGCGCCCGCCCCGGCATGCCCGAAGACCAGGGCCACGTCGGCGAGGCCGTCCCTGACCAGGGCCAGCGCCTCCGGCGGCTCGGCCTCGACGTAGTCCACCCGCAGCCCGGGGCGGCTCCGGTGCAGGGCGGAGAGGACCTCGGGCACGAGGGTCGAGGAGGCGCTGGGGAAGCCCGCCAGGCGGACCCGGCCGGACGTCGCCCCGCCCAGGTGGTCGAGCTCCTGCCGCGCGGCGTCGAGCGCGGCCTGCACGTGCACGGCGTGCTCGGCGAGACGGCGGCCGGCCTCGGTGAGGGCGACCCCGCGGCCCGACCGCAGGACGAGCGGGTGGCCGACCCGCGCCTCCGCGCGTCGCAGGTGCTGGCTGACGGCGGGCTGGCTGTAGCCCAGGCGGGCGGCCGCCGCGGTGATGGTGCCCGTCTCGGCCAGGGCCCGCACGACCCGGAGGGTCTGCAGGTCGACGTCGTCGCTCATGGCTCGACCATAACCCCGGGTTATGGATCCCGAGCGGAGCTGGCGGTTGTCGTGACGGAGGCGGGTCGTCACCCTGGATGCATGACCGCACCCGCCCGCACCCTCCCTGCCCCGACCGGCGCCCCGCTCTCCGTCGCGGACCTCGCGGGGCAGTTCGCCCGCGGCACCGGCTACCTCGCGGCGTGCACGATGGGCCTGCCGACGGCGGCGACGCTCGAGGCCCAGCAGCGTGATCAGGAGGCCTGGCGGACGGGCCGCCGGTCGCCCGTCGACTACGGGGCGGTCGTCGAGGAGTCGCGGGCCGCGTGGGCCCGGTCGGTCGGCGTCCCGACGTCGGCCGTCGCGATCGGCTCCCAGACGTCGGTGATGGTCTCGGTGGTCGCCGCGGCCGTCCCCGACGGCGCCGAGGTGCTCTGCGTCGACGGCGACTTCAGCTCGATGGTGTTCCCGTTCGTGGCGCAGGCGCACCGGGGCGTCACGGTGAGGAGCGTGCCGCTGGCCGAGCTCGCGGAGAGCGTGGGGGAGCGGACCGCCGTGGTGGCCTGGTCGGCCGTTCAGTCGGCCACGGGGGAGGTCGCCGACCACGCCGCGGTGGTGGCGGCCGCGGCCCGGCACGGCAGCCTCACCGTCTGCGACCTGACCCAGGCCGCCGGCGTGCTGCCGGTCGACGCCGCGACCGTCGACGTGACGGTCTGCCACGCCTACAAGTGGCTCTGCAGCCCCCGCGGCGCGGCCCTCGCGACGTTCTCGGCGCGGGCCCTCGCCGAGCTCCGGCCCGTCCAGGCCGGGTGGTACGCGGGGGAGTCCGTGTGGTCGTCCTGCTACGGGCCCGAGATGCACCTCGCGAGCGACGCCCGGGCGTTCGACGTGTCGCCGGCCTGGCAGGCGTGGGCCGGCGCCCTGCCCGCCCTCGACGCCTTCTCCCGGCTCGACGTCGCCGAGGCCTGGGCCCACGCGAGCGGGCTCGGCTACGAGCTGTGCCGACGTCTCGGCATCGCCGAGCAGCGGCAGGCGATCGTCACCTGGCCCGACGCGGAGGGCCGCGACGTCGCGGCGATGACCGCGGCGGGCCTGACCGTCTCGGGCCGCGCGGGGCGGGCGCGCGTCGCCTTCCACCTCTGGAACGACGGCGACGACGTGGAGGCCGTCGTGCGGGCCCTCCGGCCCTGACGCCGGCTCTCCGGCCCTGACGCCGGCCCTGACGCCGGCCCGGGGTCCGGCCCTGGGGTGGCGACCTCGGCGGCTAGAGTTGCCGGGTACCTCGACCCACCGGGCACCCAGCTCGGCCTGACTCTCTGGAGCATCACACGTGGCAGCACCCAACCGTCTCGATTCCGTCATCGCCCTGGCCAAGCGCCGAG
>Ga0308160_10004038_pt1 | contig 15981 bp, 19 predicted proteins | sample PhyFR1_FD_201036 | JGI IMG/M metagenome (GOLD analysis project Ga0308160, IMG submission 201036) | Phyllosphere microbial communities from UC Gill Tract Community Farm, Albany, California, United States - DLSLF.R1 | ecosystem: Host-associated > Plants > Phyllosphere > Unclassified | place: USA...
AGTAGTAGGTGCACCATCGAACAAGATGTATCTAGTCATCTACCCTCCATTCTTGGTCGAATTCGAGAGAGTAGCGAGACGAGGCGAGAGGGAAAAGAAAGAGAAGTTGATCGATCCCCTCTCTCTCCCTTTGAATCAGTCACTCTGAGCTTAGTCAGTGTGATGGCAGTAAGAGTAGGAGTAGGTTGTTTCCTGTTCAATTCGAAAGGAGAGTTCATAGTAGGGGTCAGAAAAGGTTCTCATGGTTCAGGTTCGCTTTCCTTCTCCTTTCCTTCTCCTCTAATCGACGCTGAAACACATTAACATAGGTTCGATTCAACTACCTGGAGGTCACCTCGAAATTGGGGAATCATTCGAACGTTGTGCGATGAGAGAAGTTGAAGAAGAAACTGGAATTTCGATCGCAAAGGAGGCACAAGTGAGGTTTATCACGGCTACGAACGATATATTCACAATGGAAGGGGAAGGAAAACACTATGTCACTATATTCGTCGCTTGTAAAGTCGAGGACGACGTGGAACCAAAGGTAAGCTTGAGAAAAACGACTCTCTTGCGAAGACTGGTTTCGCACCCAATCTCACTGACTCTCTCAATGTCTGCCAACTTGATCGTGACAGGTGTTAGAGCCGGATAAGTGCGAGTCTTGGACTTGGATGAAGTGGGAAGAGTTGAAAGGAATGGCAGAGAGTGAAGGAGAAGAAACTGAGAAACTGTTCTTGCCTCTACGCAACTTGATCAAACAGAGACCAGAGCTGGATCCAAGGCATATATTCGTGTAGTCGTCTTCCATCTATATGTGCACTCAGCTTGTTGTAACCTGATAGCTGTTGGATTTCTTGCGAAAGTTTTCTCTTCGACTTTGCGAATCGCTCCCTTTCTCTCTCTTCTTTCCCTCTCACACTCTCTTCTAATCACTAGTATCAATCTATCTCTCTCTCTATCACCCTCAGAGTAGATCAGAGTATCTCATTTCGAGGTTCGTGCCCTCTCCCCTTGTCTCCCCTTGTCTCTTCCCTCTTCTCTTCCGCCTTATCACTCGGTGACTCCCAAAGCCAACTCCCACTCTAGCTGGAGGCGTTTCTCACTCTCCTCTATCCACGTAAACATCCTCCACCTCTCAAATCAGCGCTCAAACAGACTAGAATGCCTTCAATTGGAGATCAAAAAGGAGGACAAGGGAAAACTACTCCTTCTCGTCCTTCTCGTTCAACTAAAGATACCAAGAGAGTCTCTTACAAAGAGGATGGAGATGACTGGGATGATGGAGAGGAGAGCGAGGAAGATAGAGGAAGGGCAGGAAGTAGGAAAGGAGGAAATTTGGGATTTGATGAGGAAGATGAGGAGGATGAAGAAGAAGAGGACCAGGAGACCAGGTCAGTCGGAAATTGAGCCGATTCATTGGCAGTAGCGCACTGATATCGACATCTTTCGACTTGACAGCGCTCAACTCCAGAAATTGCTACAGGTGCGAAACGATGAATTTCAGACTGTTCTCCTCGACAACGCTCAGTTGAATTTGCCTCTCTTGCACAGTCTATGTCAAATAAGAGCGTCAAAGTTAGTGCAGCGACTCAAGCGAAAATGAAAGAAGAAATGGAGGGAATCTTGAATCAAGCGCAACAAGATTGTTCAAATCTCATCGAGACGAGGACAGCGAAAATGTATTCTCGAGATTCTCTTCTATCACCGCCTCACTAGATGCTGACTGAAGAGGCTGTCCGACCTGCAGGAACGATTTCGTTGCGGGATTGGGATTGGACGATACGACGAATTATCAAGGCTCGATCAATCCTGACAACTTCACTCATTGGATCGCTTATCAACGTCAAACGAACGAGAATTTGGCTTCAAACGTCGATGAGTATCTCGTGCAGAGTAAAGCTCAGACTGATCGTCTCGTTAGGAATGCGAAATCGAAACGTACGTCGTTCTTGCGAAGTTATCTCTCTCTCTCAGTAGTGTACTGATGACTCCCTGAGGAACACGTAGTCGACAACAGAGCTCGCTTAGCAAAGAGGACGAAGAAGAAATTGGAACAAGTCAAGAACGTTGTCGTCGAAGAACGTCGCGAAATGGCTTTGGTGGGTTTCTTGCTCTCGCTTCATCGTCTGCCTTCGATTGGAGACTGATGTCGTAGATCGCCACCACCCACAGCATCACCTCAGAGAGGCGAAGGGAGAGGCTCGTCATCTCAAGAGTGCACTCCGCTCGTAATCGTTCAAAGTTGCGAAAGGAAAAGGAATCCGTTGATGTACTCGCTTGTATCGCTTTGTTTCTTTCACTCCCTCCTTCTCATTGCTTTTGTAGTGTTGTAATACTTTACTAAGTGTCGTCTTCGTTGTCGATATTGAGAGTTTTGAGATTGACCTCTCCACCTTCTGCGAGTTTCCTTTCTTCTCTTCTCCCAAATTTCCCTCATCACTCTTATACGATGGGACGACATGCGGTAAGCTTCAGATACTTCTCTGAAAGCTACTGAACTGGTCCTGACGCTTCTGTATGGACTGGTTGCTTACATTGATTGATGAAACTTTCAATAGGAGCAACAACGCAAACTGTTAGAACAACTCATGGGTCCTGGTGAGCGGACGGACCTTCGTAGCTATCACTATTGAACATATCGACTGACTACTTTGCTCATCTGCGGTCACAGAGGCGTTGGGAATCGTTTTGAACGACATCTCATTATATGATCCCAAACTGTGTCATCCATTCGTAGCTGGTACCTGTCCTCACGATCTATTCACAAACACCGTACGTCCCTCTCTGTATACCTACCTGACCTTCTCCCTGCTGATGTCGAGATGAGGAGATTGTAGAAAATGGATTTAGGACCTTGTCCCAAGAATCACTCTGTCAAACTCAAAACAGAGTACGAGGAATTGTTGAAGAAGGCTACGGAAGAGAAGGATGAGAAACAGGTTCATATCTTGAACACTTTCAAAGCTAATTATGAACAAGTCGTGCGTTTCTTCCGTTCACTCATCTATCCGAGTTCATTGCTCGTACTGATTGATTGACTTCGAGGCGCACAGATCTATCACTTCATTGAGGAATGTAACAGAAGGATCTCGTCTGCTCAACGAAGGTTGGAGAAGACTCCTGAGGAGAACAATAGGACTACTGCACTCGTACGTTTCCGCTCTTACTCAGCTCAAAGAGACCCTGTACTGAGAGAATATGGAGGCGTACAGATGCGAGAAGTTGGTGAAATCGAAGGAGCTTATCAAGCCGCGATGGCGGAAGTCGAACAACTAGGTAACTTCCCCTCTCTCCCCGTGATTCGAACTATCACTCACGTCCTCTTTATTCGAGTATCGTAGGTTCTCAAGGAAAAGTTGAAGAATCGATGACTCAATTGACGAAAGCCGAAGCGTTGAAAGTCGAGAAACAAGAGAAAGAACGAGAGTTACAAAACTTGACGGAAACTGCCGGTGCATCGGGACACCAGAAATTGAGGGTGTGCGATATCTGTGGTGCTTACTTGTCGATTTTGGATTCCGATAGGAGGTTGGCAGATCATTTCGGTGGAAAAGTAAGTTTCTCACTCACTCTCGGAATCGCTGTCTCTCCCTGTGAAGTCGCTGATTTCTGAAGGTCGAGCGCAACTTAGATGCATTTGGGATACCATCAATTACGAGAATTCATGGATACCTGGCGTTCTCGAGGACCTTTACAAACCGCACCTCTCCCAGCAGTTGGTACTCAAAACGCCTCAAACTCTCACTCGGCAAACGGTCACGGTCCAAACGGTACTGCACCCGTCGCTGCTCCCGCCGTCGCCTTCCGCCCCATTCCTCCCGAGAAGAAATTGAAGAATCTTACACGAGAGAAAGAACGAGAATCTGGAGGAGGATCAGAGAGCGGTAGACGTGATCGAGGAGATAGAGAGAGGGAGAGGGAACGAGAGAGTGGAAGGAGTGAGAGGGGGGCTAGTGCGAGTGTTAGTGCGAGTGGAAGAGGTGAAGATAGGGATCGAGAGAGAGAGAAGGAGAGGGAGAGGGAAAGGGACAGTCAACGTGAACGAGAGAGGGAGAGAGCTGGAGGGAGCTCGAGGAGAGGAGACGATTACGCTAGTAGTTCGAGGAGGGATAGGGATAGTAGAGATGATCGTCGTTCGTCGAGGAAAGAGGATGATGAGAGTAGGTCAGAGAGGAGGAGTAGGTCGACGAGGTACGACGACGATCGAAGAAGTTCGACGAGACGGACACATGAGGATGGTGGAGATGATCGTGGAGACAAGGACAAGAGGAGACGAGTCGAAGCTTGAAAAATAATCGAGATACCTTGAAATGCTTGTCGAGTTCAAATTTGCTCTCACTCGCCCTTCTTTCGTTCGTAATGTAGTATCCCTCTTCTGTTCCTCTCGAACGTCCGAACGAGCGAGTGAGCGAGGTTCGAAGCAAATCCAAAGAGTTTCCAAATGTACAACTTCGAAAGACGAAAGTAGGGAAGGGGGAAAGGCAATGCAAAAAAGGTAGATCTTCGAACAGCTGAGACAACAAAGGATACACGATGAAAGAAAGAGAGGAAAGTAGAGAAGTAAAGGCGAAGGACGAAGGGGGTATAGTAGGAGTGAACAGAGAGAGACGACAGAGAGTGCACAAAATTAGAGAGATTTGGATAGTTATGAATGTTGCGAGAGGGGGAGAAGGGTGGAGGACTAGTTGTAGACTGCAGTGCGAGGTTTCGGAGGTGAGAAACCGACGAAGAGATCTCCTCCAGCGTTTCCGTTGACGGCGAGATCTTGCTGAGGTTGAGAACACATCGAGGGTCCTCCGTAGACTCCGTTGTTGCGAGGAAGCGCTGAATTGCCGTAACCAGCAGGCATGACATTGAGCGATGGATCGACAGGAATGTCGCTTTGATCATCTCCAGCTGCACTGCCTCCTCCTCCAACGGCGATGTCTCCTGCATCGTCGAGTTCAATGTCTCCAGTTGGTTCCTCCGGATAAGCTTCTTGATCTCGAGAGAAAGATTCATCTTCTCGTTCCTCCGATTTCGCAGTCTTGGGTCGTTGTGAAGCGGGTGAACCATCTCGACCTGCAGCTTCGAGTAGTGCCATCGAAGGCTTCCTCTTTCGTCCGCTCGTCCTCGGGTGATCGTATCCGTCGAGGAAACCAGTTTGAGGATCTGGGTACCTTCCCGCTTTCTCGCTTCGAGATCGAACGCGGTTGACGAGTTGTAGGAGATCGGCGTCTTCGATTCGAGTTCGGAAAATCTTGGGACCGGGAGGGAGAGAGGTAGCGTGTTCGGGACAGGCGATGTGAGAGCCGTCTTCTGAGAGGACTTGGGAAAGGTAGCAGAGCGTCTTGCAGTACTCGCATTGATACTCCTCCTCCTCTCGATCTTCAGGTTCGTGTTTCTCCTCCGGTGCGGGGTCGAGTGCTCGAACTGCTTCTCGATCTTCAATCTCTCGTTCAACCATGTCGCGCATATTGGGAAGTAACCTAAAGGTATCGAGCGGGTCAGTCACGGTATACACGAGTGAGAATGAAAGAGAACATACCATCTTGAAGTACGAGGAGACTTGTCGTGTGAAGAGATAGTCATGAGGAGTTCATCGTGAGAGAATACAGGATTCTTCTTGATTTCTCTATATCGTTCGATACACTTGAGTCCAACGGGGAGCCAGTCGGGAAGGGCAAAGTTGACAGCTTCGTTGAAATTGAATCCGTGGTTGAAGCCAGAGTGGTAAGAGCGAGGGAAGGTGATGATGAATTCGTTTGGTCGTTGGTCGACAGCGTAGACGTGACAACCATTCTCCTTGAGGTGACCGGGACTCATGAGGGTGACGAGTTGGAAGAGGAGATCGGGTTGCTGATCGAAGAGTTCGGGTGCAGCTCGCTTCATCGCAGCTTCAAGCTTTTCATCATCTTCTCCAGGAATACCGTACCAAGTCTTCGTATCTCCGAGATGATGATAGTTGATGCTATAAGAAAGAGAGAGTGCGTCAGAGGTGCTTGGAAGAGCCAGACAAGGGATGAACAAGGGCCCACGAGTAGGTGTAATGATCTTCCTTGTGCCATGCGAAAGTTGAAAAGACCATTCCGACGTAGATCCAAGGAATCGTCATTCCCGAGATGTCAGACTTGATGTAACGCAAGAGAGATCCGTTGAGAATAGGGAGATTGTTGAGGTTCCACCCATCGCGAGAGTACGGGTCGAGAGGATGAACTTCGAGATTTGGGAAACCGCTGTGAGAGGATCCAGCTTCGTCAGTAACGATGAAAGGGAACTGAAGACACTTGACAACTCACGCTCCATCCTTCGAAGAGTTGACATCTGCACCGTATTCGACTTCGACCGTTTCGAAAGGAGATTCGACCAATCTCCAGAACTCCCTCTCGAAATGATCCTCGATCGCAATCTGTTCCGCCCAAACATCGTCTTCACCGTTACTTGAAGTCTGTCTTCCCTTTCCTTTGTCGACGGGGAGAGGATTCTTCTCGAGCCAGTGTCGTTTGAACGCATCAGCTCGTCGTCGGAAAGAGTGAAGACTGTGAGTGTCTCCTTCGTCGAATCCGTAGTCGGCACCGTTGAGCATCAAGCATCGATCGCAGTAGAATTGAGTGTTGGGGACTTGTCGAAGAGGAGGAGAGAGACAGTTGAGGTGGAATCCTTTGTCGCAGTCGTCGCAAAGAACGATGTGATCGGGATCACTTTCTGAACCGCAGATCTCGCAAGCCTGAGAGAGGAAGGCGAAATCAGCATGATGGAGCCGAGCGAAAAACTTGAGGCTGACTTACGTCTCCGGGAGTACTCTCTACAACTGGTTTGATCTCGAGAGCTTCGTTGAGTCGATCCGAAGCGGTTCGAACTTTGTCGGAAATCTCGACGTTCGTGTTGGTAGGTCCATTTCGAGGAGGAGAGACGGGAGTGGCGAGCGATTCAGCTCCATTCGTAGGTTTCGGGGTAGAGGTACCGTTCGCAGCGAGATTGTCGGCGAATTCTTTCATGAGAGGAGTAGCCGAGGGAGCTTGTTGAGCGACTTTGACGGGGTCGGGTGGTGCAGTTCCTCCGTTGAGCGATACCTTCTTGACGTACTCTTCGAACGGAACGATGATTCGGAAATAAGCCGTCTTGAGTTGGGAACAAACTCCGGTGTTTTGAGCAACATTGTAACCCATCGCTTTTCCAACACTAGTCCATTGTCGTCGATCAGTGACCTATGGGCAGACCTCGAGTCAGTCATGACGCCACTACAGAGAGAAGGGGAGAGCTGCGAAACTTACAGAGAAGTAACCACCGAGAGCTCCTACTTCTCGCTTGAGTCTCCAAAGATCCACCGCTTTACCCATAATCGAAGGAATGACCATTCCTGCACTTCCGTGTTGACGATGGAAGAGGTAGAGTTGCTCGAGGAAGTTGAGAGAAGCACGAGCTGAAGCCTCCATCGAATTGAGTTGTTGAACACGAGTTTTGAAGCGGAAAGTCTGATTCGGAGTGGCGAGAGAAAGTTTTCAGCGATTCATTCGCAAAGAGTGTGAGAGAAGGAAGAGATATAGTGGCGAAGAACTCACTTCAGAATCAATCGCGAAAGGAGGTCTCCATCCTTCAGGTGGCACGATTTTACATATACCGAATTGTCTAGCTTCAGGAGCGATCTTCTCGATGTACTCCATTGGGTCGGAGAATTCTGCGATCGAAGGATGATAGACTGGAGCTTCTTCGAGTCCCCATTTTCGAGGTCTGCCTTGAGGACGAGGAGGAGGATTGGGAGTTCGAGGAGTTTCGGTGCGGATAGTCGAGAAGTCGAGGGGAGTGGAACGGGTCATCTTTGCAGCTTGTCGTGCAGGGTTGTAATTGGGTCCAGGAATGTGAAGAGTAGGAGCGACGACTCCATCTGCGGAATAAACGGTTTGCTCGTTTGGATTTCCAGGATATTTCGTCGATCCGTTCGAACTCGTAGGAGCCGGTGGTTTGGTTTGTTTCGAATTCGTACGACTATTCGCTGAACCCGTCATCCTCCCTTTGAGATTTGGTGCTGCCGCTGAAACTAGTGGAGTTCCCATTCGACTCGCCGAACTCGATGCCTCGACTTCGGGGCTTTGTTCCACTGCGTCCTCGGGGAAAACAAAGTCTTGAGAACTGATGAAGGTGATCGGAACTGGTGGAGAGTTTGACATGGTGAAAGGAAAGTGGGTGGAGAAGAGGAATTTAAGAGTCGATGGAACTGAACGAGGACAGCTTGGGGGACGATGAGAAGTAGCCCAAAACGTCTGAGGCTGTCGTGAGAGTCCTCTTGAGGTGTCGTGCGTTACGCTAGGGTGTTGAGGTGAGAGTGAAAATAGGTTCAAGAAGCAAGGCTCGCCTTTTCCGAATCCGACTGGCTTCAACGGGCTTCGCACAGTCAATCGGTATGGTTTCCCTACTCTCTATGCAAGCTAAGCTATCTTGTGTTCTCTATACGGGCAAGCGATACTTGGTAGCTTCTCTCACTCAGACAGAATGACTCGATTCTACGTTTTCAGCTTTTCTTCTCGCATCGCACCAACAAGAGAGATCAAAGCGCTTCCGGGTAGCCTGTTGCAGTCCTCAGCTATATTACAAGTAGATCCGATCTATCCTACGTGTAATTGTCCACCTTCGACTACTCGAACCCTTGAGAATCGATTGAGAATGAAAGAGGAGCGAGGAGAGTCGGTTAAGGGTCGAGATACTCTAAATTCCGTACTCCTCGACCTGCCGAACCTCGTTTGAAGCGAAAACTGAACCGAATCAGTGGTGGTGAACTGGAAGAGAACCAATGATCCTGGCTCAACTCCACGTCGACAGGTGAAAAGGAGATGGTCGAGATATCGAGGGGGTCCCAGAGGGGTGCTATCTACTTCTGATACTATAGTGAGTCAATTGAGCGGGTCGGAAGCTGGCTAGGTGATTTGCGAGTTGACGACATTTTCTTGGTAAATTCGAGGTGAGAAGCCAAAGTTGCGGTCGAGCGAATGAGCCACTCGGGAGGGGCTAGCGATGGGCGGTGGGTGTCTGTAGAAGGGTCGGAAGACGGTGGAGCGTAAGAACGGCAGTGCTAGAGAGGTTGCGGACGAGGGAGATGTCGATCGAGGAGGAAAGGAAGTTCGAGAAGGGTGGGAGAAGCGAATTCGAGGTCAGCAAGCTCGGGAGATGGGTGGACTTACTTGAACAGCGCCTAGTAATATATCACAGGCCTTGCTGAGCTGCTTCGACGATGTCGAAATGTGGTCGAGGTCAAACAATCAGAAGAATTCCGAGGGAGAGTTTGACTTCTGATCCGCCATCGACTACAACTCGCTTTAACTCTGGCGACACCTCCGAGTGCATAGGAAGATAGCTATCAACCCTTTGGGCCGATACCGGCTCTATCCGACGAGCAGGATGCGGCTCCCTCGACTTTCTTTCGTTCAACCTTTTCGCCGCTTCTCTACCTCACGAAACGCTCAGACCGGACAAAAACTGCAATGGAGGCTGCCAGAGAAAGGTACGACAGTGTATGCGTGTCTTTCGGGCGGAGTCGATTCGAGTGTCGCCGCTAGACTCCTCCTCGAACAAGGTTACAATGTAAAGGTCTGTCTACTCTCCCTTCTCTCATCATACGGAACTGAGTGAGCGTGCTGAAGCTCCCTTGCTACGCACAGCCAATCTACATGCGAAATTGGGAGACCCTTGACGAAGCAAACGGTTCTGGAGGATGCGAATGGGAGAAAGATTGGGCAGACGTACAGCAAATCTGCCGCGAGAACCTGGGAGGGGTCAAGCCAGAACTGATAGACTTGTCAAGAGAGTACTGGACTCAAGTCTTTGAGCCGGCGTTAGAAGATTGGTCGAAAGGACTTACTCCAAATCCAGATGTGACTTGCAATCAGTGCGCTCTACATTCTCTTATCGTTTCTGCTGTGGCGCACGAGAGCTTAAACAATTAACAATACCGTCGATTCATATAGACGCATCAAGTTCCGAGCGCTTCCCTCTCTCCTCCTGAGTCGAGATCCATCGTCCTGGATCGCGACTGGTCATTACGCTCGACTCCTCCCTTCTCCTCACTCTCCCTCTGAGCCCGCTCTACACCGTGCAAACTATATCAACAAAGATCAATCTCACTACCTCTCGACCTCACCTTTGTCAGCTCTGCGAAGAACGATTTTTCCTTTGGGAGAATTCGCTTCGAAAGACGATGTGAGGGATTTAGCTAAACGATGGAACATGCACACGAAGGATAAGAAGGATAGTATGGGAATCTGTTTCGTTGGGATCAGGAAAGGGTTCAGCGGGTTCTTGGGTGAGTCGCCAAAAACTCTTCTCACGATTCGCGATTCGTTTTTAAACGAGCTGAACCTCTCGCTCTTTGGTTAGATACCTATATTCCTGCTTCACCGGGAAATATTATAGATGAGAATGGGAAGGTGTTGGGGCAACACAACGGATTGTGGCGATACACGTTGGGAGAAGGAGCAAGATTATCAGGATTACCCGAAAAGCTCTTCGTCGGTCGGAAGGACATCGAACGCAACACTGTCGTCGTCGTACCAAAATCGTATGTACCTTCCCTCTCTTAGTGCATGAGAACGAGATTCTGAGTCGGAAGTCGATGAAACAGGTCACCGATGTTGCGAAGCACTTCACTTCGAACGACAGATTTCAAGTTCATATCCCCTTCTCACCCTCCGGCCGAAATCGATTCGTCAGAAGGACTTGCATGTCAAGCACAAGCTCGTTCGCTCCCCATCAATGCGCTCTCAGATTGTACGGTCAAGCGAAGGTGAGTTCTCGCACTTGCTCTCTTTTCGATAGGTTTGACGACTCACGCCTTCTGGTTCATTCGATAGATCAGATGGATCTCTCGAAATACAGCTCGAGAAACCTCTGGTGGGTATTTCACCAGGTCAAACCGTCGCGCTTTATCAGGGCAGTTGGTGTCTCGGAGGAGGAACGATTGAATCGACTCGAACTCTAGCCGACATCGACGAAGCCGGTTGAGAGTCGCTCAGACCGAATAGACGAGACAGACGAATAGAAGAATTAGAGAATGAGATAATGGATACAATGCGATATTCGATCGAGGAGAAACTATAGACATTATTAACGGTGTTGTTGTACAATCGAGCTCCTGCAAACCGCTTTCCCTACTCCTATGAGTGGCCATAGTATGAGAGAGAGAAGAGATAGGAGAGGTCGAGGCGGAAAGGGTCTAGTCGAGTGTCGAGTCTATTCTTGCCGTGCGTCGACGTAAGAATGCCCAGTTCTTCGAATGATCGATCCTCGAGTTTGCTCAAGTATCGTCCCTGTACCGACAGCACCTCGTTTCAGCGCTTTCCTCAATTTAGGAGGCTGAAGCGAGAGAATCTGAACGTACATAGCAAACCATGAGTGAAAACGCTTCTTCCCGCCGAGATCCCCAACCCTCTATAAAGTTTCGTCACTCCTCCCGACGACAACCGCTGGAAGACGTGCCATGGTCGTTCATAAGGTGCATCGGCTAGGGCATTTCGCTGGACTTTGGCTTTCACCTGTGAGAGAATAGTTACTCGATCAGATTGACTCTATCGCATTCAAGATCGAGTGAGTATTCGACTCGCCAAGTCTATTGGATATACAAGTGCCCAAGAAGCGACTCCAGCACTGTGAAGTCCAATCGAGATCAGTCAGGTAATACGAAGTCTGATCGACGAACGAGACTCACGCAGATCCACAAGCGAATGTCGTAACGATAGTAGGAGGGTTCCCTATCCGATCTGCATTCCGTTGAATCGCCAATTGCGAAGCATCGTACATTCCGAAGTAAAAACCGGTACCCTGTTCGTCGAACGCTTCATCACTGAGCACGCCACGTAAGCAAAATGAATGTGATGGACGACGTACGAGAGTGTCTCTCAGCGCGTGCAACCGGAATCCAGTGTATAACCCTCTGATACCTCCCGCTCGATATAAATCCATGAAACCTCGTATTGTCCCTCTTGGCTCGTAAGGCACTCCTTTCTTCATCGCTATCAGGTATTCCAGCTCTGTGAGGTGTAAATTCGCAGCTATCAGCGGATCGCTTAGGAGCGGAGATAGATGTCAACGATCAACTCACGAAGTTTAATCTGAAAATTCGCGAACAAAAACAGACAAACCTCGCTCAAATCAGTATTCTCTCCGACCTCGTTCGAAGCTCGAAGTGTGACTCACTTTGGTGAACTCGAAAGCGGTAGTTCCAATACTCAGCAGCAGGCCCGACGCCGCACCTCCCAAGAACCCAGATCCCGCTGTACTCTTCACCGAATCATTCCTAACGATCCCTCTCTCTCGCAACACCTCTTTCGTTCCCGTATAAATATTGAAACTGATCGTTCTCACTAGAGTGATCGTTATTAAAGGTATTGTCACTAACGCGAAAACGAAACGAGAATGCATTAGTTTTGCTTTTCGACTCGTTCGAAAAGATCCGGTTTGACGAAATCGAATGGAGGAGTGGAGAAGGGGAGAGACGTACCACCTCGAAAGAATCCTCGTACTCCTTCATCTGCATAAGTTCGCCTAGCACAATCTAGGACGGAAGAATATCGTTTAACTTGCAACCGAGATCTGTTCGATTTCAACTCTTATTCTATCAGCTCCTCGTACAAGCCTAGGAAGTACCTTGTACAACACTCCTACAAGGTCGAGAGCTTTAAGAGAGACGTACTTGACTGAATCTAGAGGGAAACCAGCAACGGTTGAACAGAACGATGCACTCAATGCACTGATCGTATTACGGTTCTCGTACACCCATTCATTCCATTCTGGTGGTAGACCTGTCGTGGGTTCGAGAGTTGTTGTTGAACTAGTTGTCGATGAGCGAATCTCATCGCGACTAGCCATCGTGGAGGAGGACTTGGGGGGAGAAGAGGGCTTTGAGGCTACCGGAAAGTCGTGTTGGGCAGAGTAGAAGCTTGCGGTGGAGAGTAAGATTCGGAGAAAAGGATTCAAGATTGAGACGCAAAGTCGCAAAAGTTGGTTGACCGATTTCGACTACAACACCTCGCAAAACTTCGCAAACCGTTTTTCGATCCGTAAGGTATCTCTTAATGCAAGGGTATCGTCCAATGATATACTATATGTGAAATCAAAACCCAGAAACTCTCTTCTTAGTTTTCTTCTTTTCCTTTTCCTTCTTACTTCCTACGATCTGTCTCGCTCCAAACGCTCCCGGTACTATCTGACTCGCCGCTCCTCCCCAAGCTCCCACTCCTTGCGATCGCGTCTGCGTTTCATTCCCGGGTCCAGTGATAGAGATGATGGGTTGAGTTGAAGCGGCTTGATTCCAATCTTGCGATTGAGAAGAGGAAGGTGGTGGTTGTGGAGGAGCGCCGAGAGAAGGGAAGTAAGATTGAGAAGTTGAAGGGAACGAAGAAGGGAATTCGAATCGAGATGGTTGAGATTGGGAGAAAGCGGGAGGTTGACTACTCGCTCCGAATAGTTGAGAATCTTCGTTACCTCCTCGTTTCTTCCGATTCTTCTTTCGTTGAGTTTGCGATTGAGATTGAGAGAACCCTCCATCTTCTTTCGCTAGCTTCTCACCTTGGTAAGGGTTCGACCAAGTGTAGGAGCGAGGATCTGATCCGATATGCCATTCCGCCAATAACAATCTAGCTCCCTTCCCATTCAGCGTAGGCTTCTTCTTTTGATTCCTTCGAGAGTTGTAGCTGAGTGCAGGTTCCGAGTCATCATCCGAGTAGTTCAGATCGCTGACGATGGGTCGAAGGTAGGACAGGTGAAGTGAAGGAGGGTCTTCAGTTGCTGGCTGAGGCTGGTTTGGAGTGTCGGTAGGCTCATCGGGTTCGATTGTACGCGGTAGGAAGATCGTCGAGCTGAGGGTAAGGTCGGCCGCTACTTGATCGCAAGCGAGAGAAGAAGGGTTCGAAGGTGAATCGTCGATATTGAACGTTCGACGGAGGTGATTCGCACGTTCAGCGATTGTCGATTGGAGAGAGAACGGGAAGGGAGCGAAAGCGTTGAAGCGAGAAGGAGGGGAGGTGTCGAAAGGTCGAAGCGAATTCGCAGCGCAATGAGAGAAGGATGAAACGAGCGAGTCGAGACGAGGTAGGCGAGGGCTGAGAGACGAAGATAGTAGAGGATTCGCTTTGTCGGGAACGAAGGAGGTAGGACGAGGGAGACTTTCGATTCCGGGAGTCGAGCTCGATCGATCCAACATTTGAGCGTCTTCTTGCTCAGAGTCAGATTGTGGTGTTTGAATTGGGTCGACGGAGCGTGCGAATTCGAGCAATTCGTATCTGTGAGATTCATTCGTCCACCTGAGTCGAAGAGAAACTCGTATGGATCAGAGAGACTCACGCAGTCAACGCTCCAACATCTCCTTCGATTTCCCTGCTTTCGTCAACCACCTTCTTGAGCATCTCAACGCCTCGATCTCCTCCTCTTTCTCTCCCTTTTCCCTCCGCGTTCTCTCCGACTAGCTGATCTTCTCCCAACGCTTCGATCACGGCAGTCATATCCAATCTAACCGTTTCAATCTCGCTCTCTTCCCTCAGCTCAGTGCCGTACTGTCGCGTCTCCTCGAGATCGTCCACACGTTCTTCCTCTTCTCCTTCTCGATCACCTTCTAGGATCTCTCTTTCGTAAACTTCTCCCTTCATTCCAACCTCGACCAATCTCCAACCTTTTTTCCTACCCCTCTCCCTCTCCTGTTCTCTCACCATTCGTCTCAAGAATCTCCTCTTCCTCTTCTCCTCCTCAGTTCCATCCTCTCTTTCTTCTTCTTCTCCCTCCGATTCCTCCTGTATTTTTGGTTCACGAATCGCCGAGATGGATAAGCCGACTCTGTTGAACTTGTCCTTGCGCATCGAAGGAGCGTCAGAAGGGAGGTCATAAGGATCGAGAAGGGATTGAGGGGCGGAAGAAGGAGTGAGGGAGGTCGTGAAGATCGTGATTTGAGGGGTTTGACGAGAATGAAGTGCGATTCGTTGTAGCTTCGAAGCGGCTGTGTGAGCTGTACCTTCCCCGCTTACCTAGTATCAGTAACTTGTAGCTGTGAGAGCCTAGGCAAATCAGAGAAAAACGCACGATTGTGATCAAGTTCTGGAAACTCGAGAATCGATAAAGTTCTATCGAACCCTTTCCCCTCGACCCCCACTCTCTCATGATTCCACCTCAACACTTCGCACCCTCTCCTCCCCGTCATCCTCTCATCAACCCACAAGACCTCCCTATTCGTACAAACCGTATGAATACTTGTACTCCTCCCTTCCCGATCTTGCGAGCGTTCCAACAGACTCGTCACTACCGAAGCTTGAGGTGAATAACGGGAGAGTATCTCTGCTCCAACGAGTTCGAGCGATGAAGTGGGCGATCTCAAATCGTATAATAAAACTTGATCCTCGACAGCAACGATCGCAGAATCTTTCTTTCCTCCATACACAACCCTCGCAAAACCGCTATATCCCCTCTGAACCTCCTTGAGACCTTTCCTCAAATGAAATAGTTCTGGTTGAGGTTGACTAAGATGCGCCGGACCTTTCAAACGAGTTTCTGGAGTTAATCCGAACCCGTATAAACTCCCAGAGGTATCGACTAGTAATCCACTTCCGACTTGACCGTACCCGCTAGCTATACCTCCGAAGGCGAAATCGGCGATTTGAGAATGAGGGAGAGAATAGGTGTAGCGAGAGAGGGCGAGGGGCGAGGGTTTGCCAGGATCGAAGGGAGTGGGAAGAGCGAGGTGGACAAGATCTAGTGAGGTGTGGGAACGGACGGCGAGCAGGGTATGATAGGGAGATAGGGGAACGAGTGAGAGTTGGTGGATCGGTGTATGATGGGAAAAAACTCGAGGAGATGTTGAGGAGGAGTGAAATCCGGAGAGTAAAGCGTCTTGATCTGTAGCTTTTTCTTTACCTTTCCTGCTGCCGGTTGAAGTGCGGTTGAGAACGCCCCAGCCGACGGAGCTAGGTCGCTTGTAGCGTTCGTCCCCCATCCTCCAGACTAACCCTTGAGTACTCGTACCCTCCCCCATATCAATATCGGATAAAG
>Ga0308160_10004039_pt1 | contig 15975 bp, 29 predicted proteins | sample PhyFR1_FD_201036 | JGI IMG/M metagenome (GOLD analysis project Ga0308160, IMG submission 201036) | Phyllosphere microbial communities from UC Gill Tract Community Farm, Albany, California, United States - DLSLF.R1 | ecosystem: Host-associated > Plants > Phyllosphere > Unclassified | place: USA...
ACCTATCGAAGGCGATATCTTCTCCAAACGAGTAGATGGGGTCTTCCAATTAGCAAAGAAAGAAGCATATATGACTGGGATCTTTTGGGGAGCTAGTGGTTTAACTGGAAATCTTGCTATGCTTTGTTTGCTTGGATATGGTATGTCCCCTTTTATCGTCTGAGCGATGATTGATATCTAGGTGGTACTCTTGTTTCTCGGCATGAGATCTCGGTGGGAGATTTGACGAGTTTGCTGATGTACTCTGCGTAAGTCTGATTGACTGAGGGCCTTCGTAGTACTGACTCTTTAGATATGTTGGCGGGTCTGTCTCTGGCTTGACCGGATTCTTCACCGGCCTCATGAAAGGTAAGTCCACTTCGCGTAAATGGCATCAGCGCTGATCAACAGGTGTCGGAGCAGGAGGCCGTGTCTTTTGGCTACTAGATCGATCGTCAGCCATCCCCCTCGGTGTAGGTGAGGTATTACCAGCCTCCCGCAACGGTGTTATCAAATTCAACAATGTTCGATTTACATACCCCAGCCGTCCAGAAGTAGAGGTCTTGAAGGGGATCGACCTGGATATACAACCGGGGACCAGTATGGCACTTGTGTAAGCTCCCCTGATCTTATCACAGGCGTAGCTGATGTGTAGGGGATCGAGTGGAAGTGGAAAGAGTTCTATTCAAGCTTTACTTACCCGATTTTATGATCCTAATTCGGGAACTGTCACATTTGATGGAACGGGTCAGCTCCTTGAATTGCGATGTTTGTCCAAGCTGACAAAGTAGATATCCGCGAATTCACACCTGAATCATGGAGGAATCGTATAGGAGTAGTATTCCAAGATCCAATCCTTTTTGCAGGCACTGTACACGATAATATCGCATACGGTTCCCCCGACGCTACTCGGAGTCAAGTTGAAGAAGCCGCTCGTCAGGCCAATTGTGATTTCATCTGGGATCTACCTCAGGGGTTCGATACCATGAGTAAGCAGTCATTTTGGCGAGAAGGATGGGACTGATGGATAGTTGGAAGAGCAAGTTTGAGTGGAGGTCAGAGACAACGTATATCCATTGCTAGGGCGCTTGTCAAGAGGCCTAGTATCTTATTACTGGATGAAGCTACTTCAGCATTAGATTCCACTTCGGAGAACGCTGTAAGCTGGTCGTTCCCCGTGAAAGTGCTCAAGCTGACAAACAGGTCAATCGTGCGATTGATTCCATCATTCACGAACAGCACATTACCGTCATCCTCGCCGCTCATAGGTTATCATCAATAGCAAGAGCCGAACGGGTTGTCGTCATTGAAGAAGGAAAAGTCTCGGAAGAAGGGCGATATGACGTCTTGGTAAGCTACTCAACTTGATATCAGGCTTGAGCTAATGATCAGTCACGTAGAGAAGGAAGTAGATTCCGGACATTGATGGCTGCTCAGTTACTGGTGGAGAAATCGTCGGGTCCAGATCGTAGGGAGGAGAAGCAGGTCGAATCGCACCATCAATCAGAAACAATTACCGCATAGAATGTATACAACTCAGCATAGAGGCCGCCGTTCATCACGTTGTTTGCTGCTCTCTGCAAGCTCGATGCGGTGAGGATTGACAAAAGAAGACCTTTACCACCCTTCAACACAACTCAGTCACGAACAGCTATAGCACAAGCAACTGATTGCATGATTAAGCCCAACAAGGACGTTTTAGTTTTCTATCTAATCCACTCCATCTACTCAAACCCAAATCTACTTGACGGCAAGGAGCTTGACCTCGAAGTTCAAGGTAGAGCTAATTCATCAGCTTGATACGTACGTAGAAGGGAGATATGACTCACTTGGCGGGGATTCCGGGAAGCTTCTGCTTTCCGTAAGCCAATTGAGCGGGGATGGAAAGTTTCCTCTCTCCCCCAACGGCCATACCGTTCAAACCCTGGTCCCAACCTTTGATGACCTCTCCTCGACCTAGGACGAAAGAGAATGGGGAACCGGCAGTGTTGGAATCGAATTGCTTTCCGTTGGTCAATTTACCGATGTATCTGAATATCAGCATGATCCCTGAATACATCTAAAGGAGGAGAAGGAGGACGTACCGCATGGAGAGTCGTTTGCCTGGCTTGGCGACGGGTCCGGTACCGGTTTTGATGTCCTCGTATTCGAGTCCGGAAGCAAGAGTCCTCTGAATCACGTTAGCGTTTGATTCTGCGGATTGATAAATCACGACAAGAATAGACTAATGCATGTACTGTACTAAGTACTTTTTGATGTTTCATTTATGTTCTAAGGCGACTGGGATTGGAATGGGGACAGGGGAGTGTGACGATGATGGGTCCAGAATTGATTAATGTTTCCTCACCTTTCCAGCCTTGATGTCCTTCTTCTCCTTGGGTGCGGGGGCAGCAGCAGGAGCGGGGGCATCCTCGGTCTTTGCCTTCTTGGCGAGCTTCTTCTTTTGGTTCTTGCTCATGCCGTCGGTAGAGGTCATGGAGACATCACCGGCTTCCTCGGCCTTTCGCTTCTTCTCGGAAACGGGGGCGACCTTCTCCTCGACCTTGGAGGCCTTGGCCTTGAGGGCCTTCTTGGGCTCGGCAACCTCGGTGATCTCGGTGATCCTGCTTGTCAGCTGATGCAGGCAATGCAGATGGAAAGGGAAACATACTTGACGGGGGCATCCTCCTCCTCAGAGTCCTCAAGGTCATCGAGCTCGAGGTCAGAGTAGTCGTCCTGCTCGTCGGAGTCGAACTCGGAGTCGGAGTCAGAGTCGTATCGGTCAGGGAATTGCTCGAGGTAGTTACCCATGAGGTGGACGGCGCTGAAAAGTTAGCTGGATCGGTAGATGAAGAGCTAAGTCACTCACTTGTCACCGGTGACCTCGAACATGACAACGTCACCCTCGGTGAAGGTGATGTTGAGGTTGGCCTGCTCGATCTGCTTGTTAGTCGTTGCCCACAGCTGCTCCAACAAATCAACATACCTTGCCAGCGGTCAAAGCGGCGAGAACGGTGGTCTCGAGGAGCTCATCATCATCCTCCGAGTCCATATCCTCATCATCCTCATCCTCATCCTCGTCCTCATCATCCTCAAAGTCCTCATCCTCGTCATCCTCAGCGGGGATATCACCGTTCTTGGCAGCCTCAGCGGCATCCTTGACGATCTTTCGGAAACCCTCCTCGGAGTCTAGCTCGAATTCGTCAGAAGGCAAATCACCCTCGATATCAGAGTCATCCTCATCCTCAGAGTCGGAAGCCTCGAAGAATGCGGCGGGGAGGGGCTCGTGGGTAACCTTGATGACTGATCGACCGTTGTTGTCCTTCAAGTCCTCACCGAGAGCGGCGTTGGTGATCTGGAAATCCTTTCGGACAGCGATGGGGTAGGTCTCTCCTAGTAGATGTTAGTTGTTGTTCGATAATGGAGTGGGGTTAGCTCACCAGGGATGAGAGTTAAGCTCTGTCTTGTCAGCTCATTCCTGTAACGTCATGGTTATTTGAACTCACCCATAGACCAAGTTTGACTGCCATTGTTATATATGTATATGTATTAGGGGATAAGAAGGTATATGTATAGGTATAGGTTGGATGAACGTGTTGGTAGCAGCAGCCATAAGAAATCAACTTTTCCCAGGCACAAAAGTGGAGGTAAAGCGGAAGAACCGGAATTAACCGAGTGTGGCACTTGTAATGGACTCCGGGGCAGATGGGGGAGCGTCATCCCTCTAAGTGAGTGCTATCTATCTTACACAGGACTACAGCTACTATGGTAAGTACTAGCTAGCTGCGACTTCATCCAGGAGCTAACGAGCAGTCCAACACACTCCGCCCATACCTCAATGCGGTCAGAAGTACCCTCACAGCCGCATTGACCCTTCAGAACTTCTCATCCCAAGTAGTAGAAAGGCACAACAAGCCAGAGATTGAGGCTAGGTAAGCTGTCCCACTCGGACAAAAGGGCTAGAGCTGACAATTAGGACATCACCAGAAGTCCTCCTACTACCACTCGTTGTATCCCGTAATGAATCCGAACGAGTCTTGATTGAACCCTCGGTCAATTCCATTAGGGTATCAATCGCAATCAAGCAAGCGGATGAAATTGAAAAGATCCTATGTCACAAGTTTACAAGGTTCATGATGATGCGAGCGGAGGGTTTCGTAATTTTAAGACGGAAGGCTCTACCTGTAAGCTATTCTCCCATTTCGCACATAATTAGCTAATCGGATAGGGCTACGATATCTCTTTCTTAATCACCAACTTCCACGGAGAATCGATGCTCAAACATAAACTCGTCGATTTCATCATTCAGTTCATGGAGGATGTAGACAAGGAGATTTCGGAAATGAAATTGAGCTTGAATGCCAGAGCGAGGATAGTCGCAGAGAGCTACTTGTCTACTGTGAGTCGTGGCCTTGTCGAATTGTGTCATGTGCTGATGGTAGTTCGCTTGATTGGTTGTAATGATGCATGTATACGATAGAACGACCGATCAGGTTGGCCCATTGGTCCCCTCAAGCGTAGCAGTCAGGATGCGGAAGTCACAACAGGACATCACTAATCGCTTGCTCGGGATCTCTGATGCCAAGTATTCATACGATTACAGGTGTATTGCTTATATTGCTGATGATCTTCTCGTTCTAGATGATATGTTTCTACTTCAATACCAAGATTCCTTTCTACTTTAACGCGCGGAAACCGCTTCAGCCAGATGATTATAGATACAAACTGGCAGCAAACACAACTACACCAATCAGCCCAACACCAAACCAGCAGAATGAAACAACTTACTATCTCTCTTAATCAATGCCTGTGCTTCCTCCATTTTTGTAAACAAGTCGGCATCACCAATGACCCGAGCAGCATCTCGGACTTCACGACAAGTTTCATCCAACCTCGTAATAACCCTCACAATGGTTCCTTCGGGAATATCAGTCAATTGGATAATCTCGGCGAATGGCTACTCGTCAGCATATTATTATATAGACGTTGAGATGGAGACGTACCATTCCTCCAGCCCACTCGTATACAACCTCGACCAATCCAACTTTATATTTCTCCTTGAATTCATCGTACGCTACCGTATTCCTATCTTGCTCCCTCTCGACCTCGTCTGCGATCCTGTAAATGACTTCAAGACCTTGTTGAAGTTTAGGTGCGATGTGAGGTTGAGATTCGGTCTTCTCGACGAATACGAATATCGATAATAAGGCGACTGCTTCTTGTGGTGTGTAGTCGGATAAGACGTTCTCAAGGATTAATTCGGTCAAGATGAGTTCTGGAGCGGAATTGATCTAAATGTCAGCTGCGGCAATGGAGAGAAAGGGGGAGGCACATACTTCACATGCCACTCGTCCCTTGAGTAGGACTGTCGAATTATCATCGATAAACTTCAATGATTTCAGAATATCCACTCGGGAGTTGTAATCGGGCAATAGTTCCAAATTCTGATCAGACAAAGCCATTTTCAATGAAGTCAAACTAGCTTCAACCATCTTGATCTCGTGAAGAGTTGCGTACTATTATCAGCATCCTCCTCCAACATCGGATAAATGGGATGAATAGAAAGGACATACGTGATCTTCAAAGTTTTCACAGAGCTGACAACCGAGTTTGACAATTCGATCTAGATAACTCGTCCTCTGCCTCAAGACTTCCTGGAACTCTAGAGCCCTCAGTCGGGTCCATTCGACCTCGGGTAATTCGGGTAAGGAGGTGAGTTCCTCGTGCATTGCCGCGAGGTCCGTCATTGTCTTTTCAGAGACATCTTTGGATTTCTTGTCGACGATAGCTGTAGAGTCGATCTGACCATCAGTTTGAGCTGTATGCAGAGTATGGGCCGACTGACCTTGTATATACGGTTAACGACGAATGAGATACTGGATGTATCGACGATTGACATCTCCCACTTTGGTTCATTGAGTCCCTTGGGTAGAACAGGTGGCCACCTAGGCGCGATCTCGTTCACCTTGATATCTAAATCATCAGCCCTGTATCTGTTCACAGAGACGCCAACTTACCTTCCTTGCCAGACTTGGTACCCTTTGAAACGAGGGACAAGACCCAGAAAGCCCTATCATCCGATCTCAATCCATCCTTGACCATATTCGGTGCGTTCCTCAAAACGACAGCAAGGTTTCCAGGGAAGTGCTAGTGATCAGCACCTGTCTAAAGAAAACAGGGAATACATGAACTTACGCCATCTCGTAAAATAACGACTCGACCAGGGACCAATATCTTCGCTCCAGAAGCAGCAGCAGCTTGTTTGATCATATATCCATTAACCCGGATAACCTCTGCCGATAAATCGTAGTAAGGCCCAATATCGACATTACAGATCTGACAATCGACTTTAGGTAATTTGGCCAATTGTTTTTCGGTCTAACTATCAGCTTTCCCACCATGAAACAACGATCTGGAATCGGTAGCTTACAACGGCGACCTGTCTTTGTTGTTCAGGGGCGAGTTTTTGAGCTGCATTCTCCGAGAAACTCCTTTTAATCATTTCTTCCACTTTCAATGCCTCGACTCGGAGGAGATTGAGGATCATATTATATGTCAATCTGAATTGAGATGATAATCGACCAGGTACACCGAGCATCATATCATTCAAATCGGTGACCTGCCCATCAGCTTATACTTATATTTGATGAGACGAGGAGAGACATACAGAAGGTAATTCGTCACCACTGAGAATAATAACAGTACCGGTCGTATCCAAACCTCGACGACCAGCTCGTCCGGCCATTTGAGTGTACTCTCCAGGAAGGAGATTTCGGAAATTATGACTATCGAATTTCCGGATTCCAGAGAATACAACTGATTTAGCGGGCATGTTGACTCCCATAGCGAAGGTTTCGGTTGCGAAAAGGACTTTGACGACTCCTTTCGAGAATAGGATTTCGACGACCTCTGTCACATGTCAGCTGTGGTTATGGGATGAAGGGGAAACGCGCCCTTGACTAGGGGTAGGAGACCACCGTGATGAATTCCGATACCTCGACTTAGGAGTTCCCTCATTCGCCCGATTTGAGGTAGAGTCTTGTCAGATCCTATTCATTAGCACTATTCCCTCGCAGGAATCGCGATAGCATACCCTTGAGTCGGTTCAAAGCCTTCTCCCAAGTGATCACCACCTCACTCTTATCTTTGGCGTCACACAAATCCATCCCCGACAAATTCGAAGCATACTCCTCACACCTCTTCTTACTAAACACGAAATTGACAACCGGCAGCAATTTATTCTTTTTCAAATGATTAATCAAATGAGTCCAAACGTTTTGATCGAGAATATGACTAGCTCGACCACCTGATGGACCGAATCCACCTCCTCGACCGGATTTGACAGCTGCTGATGGAGCGTGGACTGGTGCGCCATTAGGCCCACCACCGCGATTGGTATGATTTCGACCTGCTCCTATACGTGTATGTGGGGCGCCTCGGCCGGTTGGTAGGTCTCGAGCACGGTTGGATGCACCGCCTCTACCACCTGTACGTTGGACTGGAGGGAGACCGGCTGCTTCTCGCTCTTTATCTTGTTTGCGGCGTTGAGAATCTCCAGCTGCTTTGTACCTACACATCAGCTTGACTCCATAATCCGGTTCATAAAGCTCACCCATCGCCTAAGAATTTGCCTTTAGAATCGACAATCTTGTGTAGATCCTTCCCTGCCCAGAGGAAGTGCTCAAGAGGAACAGGGCGCATGGGAGTAGAAATGACGTAAATGTTCTTCTTCTTTGTTCGGCTATCGGTCAGCCACTTTCCTCGACGATGATGAGATGAAGACGTACCCAACCCAATCGGCAAACTCCTTTGTATTTGGTACCGTAGCAGAAAGTAGAATGATATTGACATGTTCTGGCAACATGATAATAACCTCCTCCCATACTACACCTCGCTGGTTTATTAGCTTCTTTGCCCGAAATGAGGCAATCACTAGCTCACCTCGGAATCATTGACATAGTGGACCTCATCAAAAATGACGAATTCAACATCTCGGATCAAATCAGCTCCCTTGTAGAGCATACTCCTCAGGATCTCGGTCGTCATCTATCCGTCAACTACTTTTAAGAGTACATGATGAAGACAGCTCACAATCAAACAACTGCCTTCGGCATTGATCTGAACATCTCCAGTCAAAATTCCGACAGAAGAGGGGTCGAAAGTAGTTTTAAAATCTCGGAATTTTTGATTCGAAAGCGCCTTGATAGGTGACGTATAAATTGCCCTAAATATCAGCTTGTCATGTGTACGGGTATAATGAAGCTCACTTGGTCATATGTTTAGCGGCCAGGGCTATGGCGTATTCGGCTACTACCGTCTTACCAGCAGACGTATGGGCAGCGACGAAAACACTATCTCCCATTTCGAGTCGATAAACTGCTTCTTTCTGGAAATTGTCCAGCTCGAAGGGGTACTATTTGTCAGTACTTCAACCGCTACGGTCTCAATCGAACTCACGAGACGTGCAGGCTCGGGTACGAGTTCATGGAACTAATGGTCAGCTGTGCTTGAAATATGCGTACATTTGAGCTGGACTCACGTTCATCAATTCCTTGTTGACATCCACGACATGAGCCCATTCCTTCCTAGGAGCCTGTTTAAGCTGTTTCCTAGGCGCTGGTGGGGCAGGTAATCGCTACAGATTAGCTTCAAGTCCCAGCCATGGATCGAAAAGCTCACCCCTATTGGAAGTAGGTCATCCACATTCTTCTTGGATGGTCCTGCACTATTACTTCCTGCGACTTCCTGATCATCGCCAAGTCTCGAAACTTGTAATTCTGGAGATTCGTTTCCTTCTGTTCTCCTTCTTCTTGCTTTTGAAGCTATCGATTGCTGGCCCAACATCTCCGCTAGGAACTCATCCGCTATCCATCAGCTTTGACAATGCGAGTAAGCCACCGAGCTTACCACCAGAAAGCTGAACACCACGCTTCAATCCCGGTGCCCTAGTCTTCCACCCATCTTCCTCTTCTACTTCCTCCTCTCCTTCTTCGGGTACTAGATCCTCCTTCTCATCCAATCCACCAGGTAAGAAAGGCGCATAAGATCCTTTACCCCTTACAAAGTTCTTTGTGGACCCGGGCGCTCTGGTAGTTGATGACGAGAGTGCTGGATGAGCGGGCGGTTTGGGAGCAATAGCTTCCCTCCATCTGGAGAATGTACCTTCAATACCTCGTGATAGAGGCAGGACGGTATGGGTTGCTGGGAGCGGTGTCAGTCGTAGTGGAGGTAAAGGGATGGTAATGGGTGATTGTCTGTTCATCAGCTTCTATATGGCGAGCAACTCAGGGGACTGACGTTTGCCATTGTGATAGACCCGGACCACTTAAATCCCTTACTGGAGCTAGTATTTCCTCCTCCAAAAGCTTCAAAGCCTCTTGACGATCAGGTAATCCATCTACACCTAATTTCTTGGCTAATCGATCTGACGAAATGGTATTTGAATCACTAGGGTCGCGGGCGGTGTTCAAGAGCTCCAAGAATTCCGTTTCGAGTTGATCCAAGTCGTTCTGGTTACTCCCATCTGTTGCTGATATCGCCATACTAGCTGACGAGGTGTATGATGTATGATATCTAGGATGGCACAGACGCATCGAAATGAGGTTGTAATCCGATTCACTGGAATCATTACGTAATATTACTTCAAGTAGCAGCCAAAAGCGTTAACCGCAACCTAGACTCTGTAATTGATTCATCTTCTACATTCACCTTCGAACACTTTGCAACATGGCATCAAAAGAAGTCGCACCTAAACGTAAATTAAGGCCTGCGCGAAAACAGGTCGAGGCAGGAGATATCGACAAGACCGAGGCTATTCAACCTGGAAAGGAGTACAGTACGTTTATCATTCTACATTCGACGTGTTCTAATGATTAGATTTCTGGTACAATAAATGGGCGGGTGGTGATAAGGAGGATGCTCTTGCCAAGTGAGCTAACTTCAACGCGATGGAAACAAAGCTGACGAATAGCAAAACACTGTCACAGTCGCGTTGTGTAATTGCTAGAGATGCTGGATATACCAGAGCGGATGCTACCGGTGTCAAGATTGTCTGCTTGTTCTTTGCTCGAGGATGTTGTCCTTACGGGAAAGCTTCTGTTCTCATTGTACGGATTTTAAGCTGACAGGCAGACACGAATGCAATTTCCTACATCGACTGCCTATTCAAAGTACGTCCCACCTCTCCTCATGTTTGAGATTACTAATTACAGGCCAACTAGTGGACTACTCGCGCGATTGCTTTGGAAGAGAGAAACATGCCGACTACAGAGACGATATGGGAGGAGTAGGATCTTTCAATCGATCAAATAGGACGCTATATATTGGAAAGATGCAGGAGAGTCCGGATAAGAAACAGACGGAAGAGACCATGTTACGACATTTCGGAGAATGGGGCAAGATTGTCAAGTGTACGCTATCTGATTCTCGGAATTGAAGTTAGCTGACATGATAGGGAACATTCTGTATAATCGAGGAATCGGGTTCGTGTGCTATGAGGATGAGGCACATGCTAGTTTTGCAAAGGAGGCTATGGCGAATCAGAGTCTGGACATGGATGAGATCTTGAATGTCAGGTATGTCATTCGTAACCTAATTCATGAACTAGCTGATGTGAAGGTGGGCAACAGAGGACCCCAATCCTGGAGAAAAGATTGCCGAGGAACAACGTATCGAAGAAAACGGAAAGAAAGCAATCGCAGGAATGCTAGATGAAGAGCTCATCGAAGCAACACAAACCCTAAGAGCACTAGAGGATGGAGACGAGGAAGATTTCTACCCTATCGAAGCATCAAAACCGGATTCAGAGGACGAACGTCCGTCAAAGAGAATACGTAATGGTGAGGACGACAAGCCTGGCAAGGCAGGGATGTTGGGAGGAGAAGCATTGGAGAATATCAGGTTTTACGCTGAAATGAGGAGGAAGCAGGCTGAAGAAGAGAAGAAGAGGAAGGTCCCTGTTAAGACTGGTATGAGTTTACTAGGGGGATATGAGAGTGGTGATGAGAGTGATTAGGATTAGATTTGTAGTCATGTATACTATATAGCATTCAATGATATTCCGCGGATATTGCCGACAGAAGAAGCGAGTGATCTTCGACAACATTTCAACGTCGAGTCAGGTTTACTTGAGCATCTTATTGTACTTCTACCATACTCCTGCCTAGGCTGCAGTATCCTCATCGCTATCGAATACCGGCAGTGATTGAAGCCAAAGGACTGGCGCAAAGACTTCCGCCCCCACCAAGGTCGAAGATCAGTACAAGATGTCGGATGACTTGACCCCACTTTCCCTCCCCACCACCCTACCCTACCCAATAACCCTTACCCGTCTCCACGCCCATCCAGGCCAGTCAATACTTAGAGGCGCACCCCTGATATCATATACATTCACATCATCCACCAATGCACGCGAGCTCGCACGATTAGAGAAAGGTCTACCTCCCACAGAGGGGATTAGGGTAGAAGATGTAAGGCAAGGTGATATGAGTGCTACTTGGGAATGCGGATTGGATGGGGAGTTTGTTAAGTTTGAGCCAGGAATCGAAGTGGGAAGGGTAGTGGAGAGGAAACATGCTTCGTATGTCATGTTCATCAAAAGGAGCTGATGGTAGGAAACCGGTGGTATGGTTGAAACAACCTTGTACGCACCCTGTACAGCTACATGGGCTATGTGGGATCTGCGGTGCGGATCTAACTTCGTAAGCTCTCTTGCCCATGCGTTTAAGTAGGAGCTGATAGATAGGGATGATTACCTATCAACACCTTCGGTACCACAAGCAGGTCCATCAAGGCATGGTGGATTCGAAATGTCACACGATGCCATGGGGGTTACGGTATCTTCAAACGTTAGTCTCAGCTGACGTCTCCGCGATATTTGTCCATGATAGCTGACGATTCAGGAGGCCAAACGATTAGAAAGCCTTACAAGGGATACTTTATTGACAAATCGGAAATTATCACTCATTGTCGATCTGGATCAAACTATCATTCACACAACGGTAGACCCAACAGTGGGAGAATGGATGGCAGAGATAGAAAGGGACGAAGAGGAAGAGCTGGCTCCTCCTGCTTTACCGACTGGCTCGGAGGAGACAGGAAAGGGCAAAGAGAAAGAAAGAGAAGAAGGGGAGACGACAACACCCCCAGGATCCCCTAGACCAGCTAAACGGAAACGGGAACCCAACCCTAACGCGGAAGCTCTGAAGGATGTAGCGAAGTTCACACTCGCCGACGACCCGGCCCCGGGGCAGGGTAGGAGGAAAGTTCCAGAGAGATATTATTATACTAAACCAAGGTTCGTCCATCAATCAGGTGTAAAGACTGATGATAGACCTGGATTGCAACACTTTTTGGATTCAATGTCGGAATTTTACGAGATGCACGTTTACACGATGGGAACTAGGACTTATGCGAATGCGATTTGTAAAGTCATTGATCCCGATGGTAAGATCTTCGGAGATAGGATCCTGAGTAGGGATGAGAGTGGAAGTAAGTCCAGCTGACGTCTTCGGGGAGTCTTCATAAGCTGACTATAGACTTTACGTCAAAGAATTTGAAGAGGCTATTCCCTACCGATCAGAGTATGGTAGTGGTAATCGACGACAGGCAGGATGTCTGGGGCGATCTCCCAAACCTACTCAAAGTAGTGCCATGTAAGCTCACTCACGTCGTCAAGATGAAGCTGACCAACAGACGACTTCTTCATAGGAATAGGAGATATCAATTCCTCTTTCCTACCCCCTACGCCAAAACCACCACCTACCACACCGCCAACCAGTGCCACTAGTCCGGCATCTACCGCTCCGCCGCTCACGCCCGAGGCGGAACCTACCTCCGAAGAGGATGGTTTATTGCTACAGAAGAAATTGATGGATGACGTGAGCGAGGCTAGGCCGCTTGCGAAGCTGCAAGAACAGCTTGAGGAGAATACAGCAGTGGCGGAGGGAGGTGATGGTCAGACTGGGTCGGGTAATGCGGCTGGAAAGTCCGCGGAGAAGGTGGAGTCTAAGCCTGTCATGACCGGTCATGAGGTTCAACATTCGCGCAAACCTCTCCTCAACAACGTTGATAACGAGCTCGATCGATTATCGAGAGTGGGTCCATATTGCTCCAGATCATCTATTCGGCTGATTTAGTAGATCCTGCGTCAGGTCCACCATAATTTCTACGACGCTTTCGATGCGAGGACTACCCCCGATTTGTACCCTCTACCACTAGGGTGCGATGTCGAGGTATGTAGTTGACGCTCCCGAGCTGATCAATGAGCTGAATTGTCAGGTCATTGTCCCCGAGCTCAAAGCTCAAGTACTGCGGGGATGTCACCTGATCTTCTCAGGCCTGATATCGAGATTAGAGCCCGCGGAATCGTGAGTAAACAAATCACAGCACATATCGAGCTAATGCCAGATCGGCAATATGGAAAACGGCCGAAGAATTCGGTGCTATCCCCTCCATGTCTTTAACCAACAAAGTGACCCACTGCATAGCCGCCACATTAGGTACAGAAAAGACATACCGAGCATCCAAATTAGGTGTTCCAGTCCTCTGGCAAGGATGGTTCTGGGAATCAGTTAATCTCTGGCAGAAACAAAATGAGAAAGCATGGATAGCGATCCCTGATCAAGCCAACACCCAAACCCCAGGACCTAGTACGCCTACTACCCCTGCTTTACCTCCTCAGGATTTACAAGAGGAAAAAGACGGAGGAGGGGAGACGTTTGAAGGTGATGAAGGAATTGGAGAGGGGTGGGATGATGAAGCTCAAGCTGAGTTGGATGCTTTCTTGGATGGATCTTCTGATTGGGGGTCGGATGCTGGGAGGTGAGTCATTGATTGAGATGAAGCTGATGATTAGTGAGAGGAGTGTACGTACGGATATCAGTAGAGAAGGAACACCAGGAACACCATCGAAGAAGAGAGTGAGGTACGCGGATGAAGAACAATTACCTCTGGAGACATTCAAAGATCCTTCTCCTAATCGGTATGTCCCGTCTCCACTTGGTCCTACATACAAGTGAGCTGATTGAAGGATACCATCTCCACCGAAGAAGAGATCGAAACCGCTCTTGCTTGAAGCACCTAGCGGCGATGAAGGGATCTCAGAGTCCAACAAGTTTACATATAAAGCTTCGGGGACTTACAACTCGGACAAATCACCTACGGGAGAATCGACTTTGGAAATTGACGATGCTCCCGAAGAAGAGGATGACGGGGATGATGACTTTGCGAGAATGGTACGTGTCCAGCCTTCCTTTGGAGAGTGATGTTCTGTGCTGATTGATAGCTGCAAGCGGAGATGGAGGAAGGGGGCGAGTGATGCTCGCGGTCTTTTAGCACGGTATGAGTGTAGAGCATAATCATACAACATAGCATATACATCTACCAAACTGCATATGTATACCTCGTATCTCGTGACTGCCCATTGCGACTACCCATATGAACGACCTAGCCAGTCCCTCACCGAGCCTCACCGTCAGCGACGAAATTCCGCCTACTCAACAACATCCCTTTAATAGCCCTAACCTCCTTCCTCACCGAATCCCATTCCTCCCCCTTAACTCCAGTAGGCTGATCACCGTCCTGCTCAAACGCACCCCAAGCCTTCCCACCACCAGCTTTAGCGAGATTAGCAGATAAAGTGTTCATCCCATATCGCATCCCTCCTGAGCCAGGGGTGGAGCGGAGGTAGAGTTGACGATGGAGGTGGGAGGTATATGATTCCAGAATTGAGAGTAGGGATGTTCGGGTTGTTGATGTTGATGTAAAGGCTGTTACCAAATTTGCTAGGGATGTTGAGAGTGAGGAGACGGTGTCGAGAGGTAGGATCCGTTCGATCGCTTGAGGGTTGGGGGTTGGTGTTTCCTCTCCGTCCGTGCTTTCCTCCTCGATTAGGCGAGCTTCGTCTCCTAATTTCGCGAGCGCCAGTTTCTCTTCATCACCGTTTGTCTCCTTCAAGAGAGAGGGCACAGATACCTCCTCGCTCGGTGGAGGATAGATGCTCCTAGCCCTGACCTCCCTTAAACCAGCAACCAAACCGGTCCACCGGTCCTTTTGTTGATCCACCAAAGCCCTCCTCGCAGAGAATGAAGCATGAAGCAGTGGCAGGATGAAAGCGGACCATATCCCAGCAACGACTGCTGAAGATCCAAGCACTAGACTCAAGATATACCCCAGGCGGCGGAGGTATGATGGTAATCCCGAAGGATGGGATAATGGGAGTCGGGATGAACGGGTAGGGATGCGTGGCTACGATTCAGCTCAATTCAAATATGGAGAGGGCACAAGGAACATACTGGTGAGGTGATCTGGGAAGGGGGTGGGGTAGCTCCGAATAATGGGTTGGTGGTTTTGGGTTCGGGTATTCTGGTTTCCGGACTTGAGGTATTGGGAGGGGGTGCGGTTGATCCGCCTTCGGTCGGAGGTGGTGTAGCACCGTATAGTGGGTTGTCATGGGGTTTAGGATCGTCTCCCATCGTATACTGCTCTGCGCTCAGGTAATTCAATGCGAAAGATGAGAGCACTCGGGCCATGGCTATAGACCTTGAGCCGGCTCGGCTAAACAGTTTAAGCGGAGTTGTCAACGTTAACGCGACGTCGAGGGCAATCCATGCCTTTCCTCTAACCATCATGTCAACGCCTATACCAGATTTAGCTTCTCCAGCACTAGAGCTGACTGCTGGTGAGCTATCTTGCTCATCTACAGTGGCAATAGCTGATGTTTAGGTCAAGGAAGTATGATAGCTAGTCAGCTTATCCAACTTAGTGCTCGAGCTGCTTTGGAGCATTACAAAATACGGGATACTTCCAAAGGTATGTCCTTCTCCCTCTTACCTCCCATTCCTTCCGTCTCATGGAGAGAATAAGGGCTGATTGATAGTGGTGGTGAAATTCAAATCAATCGGTTCTGCACCTATAATGAAAACCACAGTATTCAAAGTAACAGCTTCAAACAGATTTCAAGCTGTAATAGTCTTCCTAAGGGGTCAATTAGGATTCAAAGCTACTGATCCACTTGTA
>Ga0308160_10004041_pt1 | contig 15971 bp, 27 predicted proteins | sample PhyFR1_FD_201036 | JGI IMG/M metagenome (GOLD analysis project Ga0308160, IMG submission 201036) | Phyllosphere microbial communities from UC Gill Tract Community Farm, Albany, California, United States - DLSLF.R1 | ecosystem: Host-associated > Plants > Phyllosphere > Unclassified | place: USA...
CGAAACTCGACCGTATATATGATGGTGGTGCTGGGAGAGTCGCCATGCGGGAACATGAGCAGTTCAACATACTGTCGCGGCTCCACGTAAGTGGCTGGATTCTTCACACGAGTTTAGGGCATTGCTTATAGGGCAGATCCCCGAAGACCACGCCACGGTCATGCTTACTTGGATGCGATATGAACGTCAGTATGGGTGAGTAGGTGTTGTTCATCTTTTGAGGCCTAACTGATGATAGACCGATGTATTTCACCAGACAAGTCCAATATATCGAACACTATATACGCACATACGGGGCTGTGCTGCTTCAGTATGATGGGCAGAATGCCTTAAAACTGCACTTCACGGTAAGTCCTATATCCCATTACCACGCCAAAGCTGATCGATCAGAGACTATTCATCGATAAACGACTATGCCCACCGTTTCAATATATTTCCGACCTCCTTACTCCTGAACAGGGAGACGACGAGATGCAAGCCACGGCAATGAGGGTACTTCTGGCAGTCTGCACCACATGGAACACGTATTGCGGGGCGGGGGCGGGCCTGGTCCCGGTTTAATGACTCCTCCTTGTAGATCCTGAAGATGATCGATCATGCACTCAATCTCCTGAGGACCTTTTTCCAACATCACCAGAAGCTAACGCATCGAGATCCCACCAATTTGTGAGCTGTGGGTTGAGCATCCATGTCAACCATTGGAAATGGGATTTGACTCACGTATGTATCATCAGAAACATCATAAGTGTTCTGAAGAAGCATAGGATCCCAAAAGTTGTGCAACTAGAAGTTCAGCTCAGTGCTTCAAATTCCACCAATGTCACGCACAAGCTGATCTGTCGTTGCTGCGATATCGGCACTCTGTACTTGCGGCTGTGGCATGAACGGATCGGCCAGAGATGAATGATGGTCCGCGTTGTTGTGGGGAAGGTACGATAGGGGAGACGGTGTGCTTTTCGGCGTGATGCGAATCGACGTTGCTCTTTGTTTCCCTTTGGAAGCTCGTTCGATCAAGCGTGTCCGCCAGCCGAGCAGCCCGTCATCTTCGGCATCTCCTTCTAAACCTCTAGCGAACCCATCGTCAGGGAGGGATTTGGCTTCTTTGACCTTGTCTGCAATTCGTAATCGTAGGTGAATTAGCCATTCGAGGTTTTGTCCGATGCGGCGAGATGACCCTGCTTGTGAAACGCGTGTGAAAAGAGCGATAGTAGTGTCCAGCTGTCCGAGAGCAAAGTCGACCAATACGTTTCTAGGACTTCGTAGTGGCAATGTGCCTAGGCAAACTGCCGCAGTGAATGAGTGATACTGTCCATCAGCATAACTTCGTAGGTCCGTGTGAGCAACACTAGGTGGCCAAACTATCTACTCACCCACAACCACCAAAAGCGAACAGTCACTTTCGGATGCAGCTCAAACAATTTGGCCACCAGAATTGTTATGACCTAGCAGTCAATACAGTGTAGCATGATTTGAGAGATATCACTCACATTCGATCGCTCGACTACCGCCAAATACGATTGCCCAAAGGGAGATTGTGTGGGATCATGCACTGATTCTTGTACAGCTCTTGCGTAGAATGATCTGTTCAGAAAGAGTATAGTTTCTGAAATCGTGATTGCTAGAGTGAATTGCTCGCGATCAGTTATAAACTCATTGGCTGTCGAACGAGACTCACTTGTAAAGTCAATGAGAAGTTCCGTTTGTCGACCTCTGGTGATTCGGCAGTTGCTTTTGCTGTATCGGGGTAAAGTGAAGGGAGCGACGTGAGAGCGGTCCGGCACCGCAAGATATACGGTATGCTCCTCTCGAACGAGTTCAGCTGTTCTTGTAAAGCTTGAACAGCTGAATACGAGGGCTCATCGACCTTCAGTACAGCCTCGAGGACCGCCTCTGATATCCGCGAAAGCTCGTATTTGAGTCGGTGAAAGGACTTGCTTGAGATTTGTTTACCTTCCGGTTCTACATCGTCGGGATACGCCGTATCAGCATAGCTAGATTGCATCGATGCCCTGTTTGGTCAGGCGATTGAAGCAGATAGTGACTAGAGATAGAGCTGTACACTTACGGTCTCGAAAAGCAGTTTGCTTGCATGACATCAGTAGACTGACACTGCCAATAGACCATTCTCCGTTCCTGGACGACCTCCGGTTTCAGTCCCCACCGGTAGCCATCTCTGTGCAGTCCCATGGCTACTATCAAACGCATACTCAGACCCCAAAGTGGCCAGGCTGAGTCTCCATTCCTTCCTCCTTCAGTCTCCAGATGAACATGCGCAATGATGTGAAGAGTCTGTAAAGCCGCGATGGTATTGTGCTGCAAAAAGTTGCCTCGGGTAAGGCTGCGCTTTGCCAGGTCCATGTACTCTGTCGCCAGAGGATCATTGGCTTCGAGCTCGAGATTGTGAAGTGTCCCCATCGCCAGGATCGCGAATAACAGACCGAGTTCGTGATGGTTCACCTTGCGGTCGGTCAATGTGTACGGTATGCCCACGTATGCGTATGTCGTGGCGATTATGGTATCTAGATCGCGACGAGGTATTATGTCGTGTCTTGGATCAGCGATTAAGCGATTTTGACATCATGTATGCTGCTGTGAACTCACTGCCAGGCGAAATAACGGAAATATGAGTCTACCGTCCTCACCGCCTCGGTTTTGATAGGCAACCGCGATAGCAGCCGTTCGGTCCCCAAGTACGAATTGAAAGGGAACCCGTCCGGAGCCGGACAAGTAGGTTCATCTGGCTCGGGGGAGGCCAATCGCGAGACCGCCTGAGAATCGCTCAGGACAAATTCTTGCTGTAAATCAGCGTCATGGAACACATGTGACCCACATCTTTCAGCCAGTCACTTCCGGCAGTGGGACCAAGGTATTTAGAACGTCCGCCTTTATCGATCATTAAGGTCCCGATGGGCTGAGCGTCTCCGGTGGATGCCGAGCGTGGTATAGACAGCTGGGGGGATTCATCCATTGTCAGTGGCCGCGAGTTCCCTCCTATCAAAGTGAAAGTGCCAGCGTCGAATCGTACGGTATTGACTGGTTCCCTCTCGCTGGATTTTGATCTCAAAGCAGTTGATCCGGCCGCTGGGGGACCGACATCGGTGCGTTTCCTTTTCATGCTGGACATCGACAGCGTTTCTCGATGGGGTTCGGCCTGAATATCGGTATTGCTTGGTTCATCTTCGTCCTGAGTCGATGTAGATTCCTCAGGGACCCGTGAGGGCGATCGCGTACCACGGTTTTCGCCCAGTTTTTGCTCAAGCGCGTCTAAGCGCTGGAGTAATGCAACTTCGGTAGATCTACAAGGAAATCAGCTTCAATTCAATAACGAAACAAGTCTCCTTTATGGGAGTTAAAATCGACGAACTTGCGCGTGTTGCTCCGGGTTCCTTCAGGACAGATATCGGCACACTTTCGTTTCACACAATTATTGCAGGGTACTGTGGGTTACGGTCAGCGCATGTTCAGCAGGTTCATGTAAGGGATGTTACCTGATCGGTCGCACTTCAGTTTCGTCCGGCGACATTCTACTGTTCAGCGACTCGCGGGTCCATCTCCGCCCTTCAGCTCACCGGCGCAATTGAAAGTCTGTCTCTGCTTTCGAGTCTTGGGCTGATGAGCCTCGGACATGATGATCGCGGCGCTGGAAGATTGCAAACGAAGAACGGAGGAGGGGGACTGTTGACCGGATCGGCTAGTCCTATATCTCCATGTTCGGTCGTAAACATAGCCGACAGTGGCGAAATTTGGACCCGGATTTTACCGCATTTAACCGGTGACGCCGGGTGAATATTGGCTAGACCATCAAGATCTCGTCGTAGCAACAGACATTGAATACTTGAAGGTCGTGGCTGATGCTGCGATGAAGAGTTTGAGTCTGTCTGTCGAGCTTGAGTGACCTGGCATGACTGCAAACTACGTAGTAGCGAGTCTGACTGCAACGCTACGGATCGTCACGGGGTCGATATCGCACTCGGGTGGATTTTTCAGGACGACTGTGTGATACCAATTGTAGGTCGCGGATATACACAATTTCTCTTCACCTAATACATTGAATTGCAACGGTAGTACAAACCCCACTCGGCCACGACGCGCGACACAGATGAAACACAACCTTGTTCCGCTCATTTTGTACCATGCTTTGCGTCCGTTTACGTATATCAACCAACTAACCATGTCGAAGCGACGGTGCATTAGAGCTATATGATAGTGAGCTTATCTTCTCGCAAGTGTGTGATGCCAATGACCCACATTTCAAGCTGAGATGGTAAGTTCTTTTCGTCGTCGTTAGGTGGGCTGGCGGGGCCGGCCGACTCTTCATCCTGCATTCTTCTCTTCATATCGTTTTTCTGGGCCCTAAGCTCTTCCGACTTTCGCACTCCGAAACCATCCTGGAAGATGATTTGTACTTCGTCAACTGAGATGCCCTCTTTAACATGTCAGCCATACTTCGCTATCGATCTTTATCGCTCGACTCACTAGTCTCGGGATAACAAAAGAAGACGAAGACCCATCCGACCAACAAAAATCCTAGATACAGACCGAAAAGACCTGCAGGCCCGATGGATTCCAATTGCGTAAGAAAAGAGACTGAAATGACGAGATTGGCGAGCCAGATGACTACAGTTGAGATAGCAGAGCCGACGGCCCGGATCTCAAGGGCCAGGAATTCGGATTGATACCAGCTGAGATGGGAATACGAACATCCGTATCCGACGACAAAAAGTGCGATGGCGCCAATGAGCGCGCCGGCTAAACTGCTGTCGTAGGCAAACCCTTCAACTAGTTTGCCGTCAGTGGGTCTTGCCATGACTGTGATAGTCAGCTTGGACGCAGAAGAGACAAGTGTGAAGGGACCCACAGTGAACCGAGATCACAGCCCAGATAAGACCGGTAGCCATGATTGGTAGTCCGATCAATGCCAGACGACGTCGGCCGACCCTGTCGACCACAGACATGCCGATGAACTGTGTGATGAGCACAACCTTCAATAATGAGGGACAAATGCTCACCACAAACAAAGCATTTATACCGGAAGGAATAAGACCGACAGGGGCACTCTTGTCGAATCCTAAAAGTCCAAAGAGCGTTCCCGAGTAGTATAGAAATACATTAAATCCGGTGAGCTGTGTGAACATATTAAGCCCACTGACGGTGATGATCGGTCTTCGGTAGGGCTTGTGAGTCCACAGCTTCGTGGTTCTCTGCCAGAAAGACATGGAGCGCTGCATTTGGGTTGATGCCTCGACGTTGTTCCGCGCGACCAAAAGCTTGAGTTGTAGGATCTCTTCCGGAGCGGTCTTGTAGATCTTTCTCAGAATCGCCAAAGCCTTATCCTCTTGTCCTCGCATGATGAGAACTCTCGGAGACTCGGGGAGCCAGTGCATGAGGCCGAGTTGGATCACCGAGGGTACGACGCCAAGTCCAAAGAGTATGCGCCAGGCGTTAGGGACGTTAGCCATCCCGGCTCCGATTCCGCTGGCCACAACCTGGCCAAAGGGAATAAAAAACGCGCTTGCTAGTCAGCACCTCCTTGACGATCGGGCTACTGGATCTTACTTGGTACCCAAGCAGCGACCTCGGATCGCGGTCGGCGCCAGCTCTGTGATGTAGAGCGGGGCAATGACAGCCGCACCGCCGACACCGACACCCAATACAACTCGGCCAGTAATTATCTGTCCGACGGAATAGCTAGTGGCGATGATGATGGCACCAGCGGTAAAGCTGATCATGTCAGTGTTGAAGTTTCTGACGCTACTAGTCACTCACGCCACGTCGGCGATGAGCAGACTCATTTTTCGACCAAGTCTGTCTGCCATGGTGCCAAGAATGGCAGCCCCGAAAATCGCACCGATGGTAGTACCGGCAGTAGTAATCTCGGTTTCGGAGTATGAAAGGGCATGTCCTAGGTCATAGCCTACCAGTGGCAAAGCGCTGCCGACGATTCCGGTATCGTAACCAAACAAGAACCCAGCGATCGCCGCCTTTCTTCATTAGGCACGCAACTAGCGTTTGAAGTCAGGAGGCTTACAGCTAAGATGACCAGGACGGTATACGAAGTGACTTTGTCTTCGTTCTCGGCTCGGACTAGAGATTCGTCCTAGACATGAGCATCGTCACGGAGCATGTAATACTCAATTCAGACTCACCACTATGAAGTCGGCTTGCCTGTCCGCCGCTTGCTCCAGGTGCTGAGAATGATTTTTACGAGCTTCTTGTGTATTCATCGTGAGCAGACTGTTCAGAAGATAGTGGGAATACGATCGTCCTCAGGTGTCCGTTATATACGTTGCTTGCGATTCGAAGGAGCTCCACATCGTCCGTTTGGACTCATCAATGGAGAGTCGTAAGCCTTCCCGGTAGAGCTGGAATGGCCGACTCGGCTTTCGGCTATATCCCCAACCGGGAATACTTAAAACCGAGTGCGGGGAAAACATGCGTCTCGGAGAAAGTCAGCCGTTTCAGACCAAGCAAGGGGGCAGTGGAGGAAGTGATGGCGGAAGTACTCCATCACGGATCTTGGAGCTATCGAGGCATGACTTTCGTGACAACCTACTGCATCTGGTCAAAGCTAAGAGCACATTATACGTCACTTGCGTTACACACTTCAGACATAGTCACGTAAGAATTTAACGCATCGAAGGAACTGGACGTGCTTATCAAGACTGCAAGCATGCATGATATGGAAGGTTGCTATCTTAGAATCTTGGTGGTCTACTCCAGCGAGATCGCATTGCTTCGAGGATCCGCAGCCCCTCCCCAAGTGCACATATTCCTCCAACCACCGTCGACTTTGATGACTGTGTCGTTCATCATGGAATTCTTCAGCAAGAATACGATGGCATCGGCAACTTCCTGTGCCTCCGAGAGTCGGCGTGGGAAGATGCACAGAGCGTCCATCTCGCCCAAGAAGTAGGGCTGAATGATTAGCTTGACCGCCTCGCTACCACTTACTCTTCGTTCTTCGGTCTGTAGGGCTGAAGCCACGACTGCTGGTGAGACGCAATTGACCCTGATGCCAAAAGGTCCCAAGAAGTCAGCCATGCCTTGACTGATACCGAGTACAGCGGCTGAAAGCGTGAGCCTAGATCGTGGGAAGGTAATGAGGTGACCCGTAGCTCACTCTTGGAAGTTCCATAACATATGCACCGGGCAGGCACGGGGTTCGCAACGACAGACGTGATGTTGATGATGCAACCCCTCTCTTCCGTCACTCGTGGAGCAAAAGGTCCATCATCAGGGTACTGCGAGTTGATAGCATCTGCTATGCAGGAGTCCACGACAAAAGTGCCATAGGAATTGACGTGCATTACTTTTTGGAAGAACTGTCATGAGATTGATTGGGAATCACAGGAGAGGACCAAAAGCAGCTCACGGGGATGCTATTCTTCAAATTGTGATCCCATTTCCTGCCAGGGGCGATGGCTGCGCAGTGGACTCCGCCAAATAGTGATCCGTTGGGAATCGCCTCAAGAGCGGCATCGCAAGCTGCGGAAACTTTGTCGGCATCTGTGATATCGGTCTGGAAGTAGAACGCGCGCTCGGGGTGGTATTCCTTGACCTTAGCCTTTCCAGCTTCCGGGTCCATGATATCGAAGACCTAAGACTGAGCTTCATACACTTGTCATTCGAAACAGAGTTGACTTACCACTGCGATACCACCCTCAGCGATGATTGACTTCGCAGCTGCTCCGCCAATAGAGCCGGCACCTCCGGTAATGATGAAAGCTTTTCCTTCGAGCTTCATTGTAAAGGGCTAAAATATGAAACGAATAAGGATGGATAAGCTCTGACCCATGTCGCTGTGTTCTTATATACATAATGCCGCCGAAGTGGGAGCATCCGAATCTTTAAAGCCGAAACCGGACAACTCTTCGACCGCTTTTAGGGAGATAACCTCTTTATCACATGAGGCAGGCCCTGACGATTATAACCGACCGGAGGTATATATTCCGCCAGTCAAGCTATATGCAGTGCGGCTGGAAGGAAAATCGACTTTATCGCCTTGGTTCAGTACTATCCGTGACAGCATGACCATCACCAGCCCAGACTACACGTGGGGCATCGCCACCGCGTCGCTCGGAATGCACGAGAACCACACATTGGGAGATAAGTTCGCAGCCATCCAAGAAGCTGGTTTTCAAAACTGCGAGATCGGCTTGGGAGAGTATACGGCATGGGTCAGAGGTCAAGTGCCCAACTTGTAAGTCATTCTCGATCATTGTCAGCGTACTGGTCGATCTGAAACGTAGGCAGGCCTCCAACGACGTGTCCCCCCGAGTGGTGTGAGGGTGATGAGCCCGACCCAAGCGACCAAGAGATCTGGGCCGCCATGTATTCGCAGGCAGATATCCTCGTCACACTTGCTAAGCAGTATGGACTAAAGATCCTCATGCTTCAGCCACTAAATCAATTCGATGGATGGCCGAAGAGTCACCCGAGGAAGGAATGGGCTTTCCGCAAAGCCGAAAGATGGCTTACGACTTGTTCAAAAGTTGGCGTTGAGCAGATACAAGTAGGTGGCTCGTCAATGTTGCCTGTTCTGCACTGATCATAATTCCCAGGTTGGATCGAATGATCTCGCTGAGGCAAATGCTTCCGATGCTGAGACTGCAGAGGATTTGAGGTGGCTCGCCGGTTTTGCCTCCCGACTCACTCCACCGGTCAAGATTGCTTACGAATCCTGGTGCTTTTCAGAGAGGGTGCAAGATTGGGAGCACACCTGGAGAATTGTTCAGCTCGCAGTACGTGTCGCCTCTCGTCTCCTTTGGGTCCTGGTGACAAAGGCTCATTCTCCTTAGGATCATCCCAACCTCGGTCTATGCATGGATACGGCACAGTTTCCTCTTGCTAAAGAGTACGGTTGGAACCCGCACACTGGAGAGGGCTGGTCCGAAGACCAATACCAGAGCATGCTAGCTAGGATCCGATCTATTCCCGGCGAGAAGATATTCTATGTCGAGATCTCGGACGTGATAGCTCCGGTTGTCCCTCTCTACGCAGGGAGTCGATATGATGACTGGGCTAGGCAGTCTACCTCCAAGAGAAACGACCGCTTCATATGGGCAATTTGTGCTCGTCCTGTGCCCCTGGTCGGCCGGAACGCGGGCAGCGGTGTTAAGTCAGAACAGGACATGGGAGGAGCTCGCGTTGTCGAGACGCTACAAGCGATTCTGAGTACAGGCTACCGAGGTAAGCAAGGGGTAATAGGATCCAACCACAGACTGAGCAGCAGGACCACTCATGTTCGAGGTATTTGAGGCCCCCTACATGGAGCGGGGTGATCTTGCTATACCCCGTATGTATGCTCAAGCTTGTGGCGCCTCTAGATCGGAACTGTTGAAACTTCTGTAGCTCATGTAGCATCTCGGGGATACTGGGTTTCGTTCGCGCTTTCACTTAAAAATAGTTTGGACCCTTACTGTCTTTGAATGCATCTCGGATTTAAACAACTTGTCTGTGTCTCCAGGCTGACGCGGTGTCACATGTCCGATCTTGATCGGAGTAAGCGGACTATATTGGCTTGTTGTCGCCAGCGAGCTAGCGCTGCAAATAAATACCTGCGTTCGCTTTACTTTTCTGCACCAACCGCAATGCGTTCGATCGAGGTTCACGAGCCCTTGTTAAAGGCGGGCGACATTTTAGGGGAAGGTAAGCTGGAATTTATGACATTTACTGATTGGACCAAGGGAACACATCGCTGATGACACAAGCTCCAGTATGGGACGTGATCCGCCAGACTTTGTTTTGGGTGGACATAGATGGCAAGAGAGTGCATTCCTACCGTCCATCGGCCCTCGAGCATACTTCGCGCAGATTCAAGTACAAGATTTCTGCGATCGCCTCTACGAACAAAGATGACGGGGTCAGTCGGGCATCGTCCAGGGCTGTTCTATCGCTAATTGGGTAGTTGATAGCCGCATTCGATAATGGTTTTGCATTCATTCCGTTTGGGGTTCTAACACAAGCAGACTCTGCGGAGGCGGAGCTGACAATCCTGCATACTATCGAGTTGGAACCAGGGGAGAAGCGTTTCAACGAGGGCATGGTGGATCCGGCTGGGCGTTTCCTTGCGGGAACGATGGGCATCACACATGGAACACACGACGGGCGCTTGTTTGCTCTCTATCAGGGCAGATGCAGCCAAAAGCCAGTGAAAGAGGGAATCACGTGTACCAATGGAATGGGATGGGTCAATGAGGGAGCCACAATGTACGACCTGATGATGCTTTGCCTGCGTTGAAACAGTGCTTACTTCATTAGGTATTTCACCGATAGCTGGGACAAGAAGATCGAACAATATGATTATGATACAGTGGGCCAAAATTCCAGATTAATCGAGACCGTTACTGCCAACCTGACACTAGTTATCCGGCAAAATGTCGAACCCCCGGAAGTTTTCAGTTGATCTTCCGAGAGAGTTGGGCTGGCCTGACGGTCTTTGCGTCGACTCTGATGGGGGTGTCTGGACTGCCCGTTGGGCGGCGGGCAAGGTTATCCGTCTAACCCCAGATTCAAAGATTGACGTTGTGGTCGACTTTCCCAAAGCCTGGAACATGACCAGCTGCGTCTTCGGTGGTACGTCCATTCACCAGGTCTACTCAGTGCGATGCTCCCGGACTGACACCGTTGACATGGCAGGTGCGGACATGGACGAGCTATACGTGACTTCCGCTGCGACGGATATCGAAGGCGGAGCCCAGCCTGATAAGCCCGACGGCGGCAGCTTGTTTGTTGTCCAAGGGCTCGGTTTCAAAGGCGTCGAGAGATTCCGGTATAGCCGATGAGGGCTTTATTTTGTGGACCGTGATACATTTATACCCGGAACCCGGACCTCGCTGATCATGCATTTCTGAATCATTCCCAGTTCTTAGAGCCGTCTCGGATCGGCTTAAAGCGGTTCACGTTGTTTTCATTCAAGCCGACAAGATACATAATGCAACCCTCTTGAAAGGACAGCGCTCTTCCATCAACTTCCAACGACCTCACCATGAGTCCCATCGCAACTCAAGATCTTTCAGATATCTCCGTCGACACAGCAGCTTCCCTGAAGACTCGTGTGGCAGAAAGTCACGCGGCCGTGAATAAGCGAAAACCGGTTGCAGACGATTATATGTACGACTTCAAGTATAATGCCCCACTTCCGTTCCTCAGCAAGGAAATCACTAGCGTGGGAGATGTCAATGTGCAACCTTTAGTCGACAGTTTATATACCAAATTGTCTTCTGCTCTGATTGAAAAGGACGCAAAGGCGTTCGCGGGGCTCTTTTTGACCGATGGTGAGTGTCACGGTTAACCTGCTTTCAAAAACGGATATAAAATTGACTTCTAGGTGTCTGGCGCGACAAAGTAGTGTTCACATGGGAATACCGGACCTTCAACGGGGCCGACAAGATCTTTCAAGCGGCGCAGGACTTGCTTCCTCGCACTACAGTGGCCGACGTCAAGCTCATCCTCCCAGCGCCAAAGGTCGAGAGACCGTACTCCGATCTGCACTATGTTCAAATCAACTTAGCCCTCAATACCGATGTCGCCGGCGCATCTGTAGTCCTCAACCTGGTCAACACGTCTTCTGGTCTACGAATTTGGACCATGCACACAGCTATCGAAAACTTGCATCAGTTTCCAGAATTGCCGAATCGAGACGGTCACATGATAGGGGATCTTTCTTGGCATCATCAGCGTGCTGCCGACCACGATTTCGAGTCTCATGAGCCCGAGGTAGTTATCATTGGAGGTGGGCATAAGTACGTATTCCGGCAGTGTTTGGTTTGGATGATGCTAATCTATGAAAGTGGGTTGATGATGGCTGCGCGCTTCAAGGCGCTTGGAGTATCGGCCCTGATCATTGAGCGCAACATGCGCATTGGCGACAACTGGCGCGGACGTTATGAGGCACTCTCGCTGCACTTCCCTCACTGGGCAGGTAGGTGGAAGCGTTACGCTTCTCTCTTCTGACATTGAAAGAAAACTCATTTGCAGACCACCTTCCATATATGCCTTATCCCGAACATTGGCCTGTATACACGCCCGCTGGAAAGCTTGGCGACTACTTGGAATGGTATTATTCGGCTCTTGAGCTATACGCATGGTGTGGTTCGAATGTCGAGGGCGTCGAGCAAAAAGCGGATGGATCTTGGTCGATCAGAGTACTGCGACAAGGGAAAGGAACCCGGACGGTATGTCCAAAGCATCTGGTCATCGCCACATCGCTCGCTGGTGTGCCGATGTCTCCTACTATTCCTGGTCGTGGGCATTTCAACGGGACAGTCAGACACTCCACTCAACACGACAGCTCACGTCATTGGGTTGGGAAAAAAGTCCTGGTTGTGGGAACGAGCTCATCTGGGTTCGATACAGCCTATGATTTCGCCCGACGAGATATCGATGTGACCATTTTGCAGAGGTCGCCCACCTATGTCATGTCTCTGACCAACGCGGTTCCGAAGTTTCTCGGCTCGTACGAACCCAAAAACGGAGAACGACCAAATCTTGACCTCACGGATCGGTTATCATACAGCATGCCAGTAGGACCTGGCGAGGAACTGGGTCGACGAGCCGCGAAAGAGCTCGAGGAGGCTGATGCTCAAATGCTATCTGGTCTACATGCCCGAGGCTTCAAGACTTGGCGAGGGCAGCGGGGTACCGGGGTACAGACCTTGGGCTACACCAAGAATGGTGGATTTTATTTCGAGGCCGGTGCATGCGAGCAAATCATAAACGGCAAAATCAAGGTTCAACAGGGGGCGATCGATCACTTCACCGAAAATGGCGTCGTTCTGACCAACGGTCATCAGGATGATTACGACCTTGTTGTGTTGGCAACTGGATTCAGCAACACCATACATTCAGTCCGATCCATTGTTGGAGACGAGATCGCTTCTCGCTGCAAGCCTATCTGGGGTATCGATGAAGAAGGAGAGCTTAACTCGGCTTGGAGAGATTGTGGAGTTCCCAATATGTGGATAATGGTCGGTACTTTGCAACATGGACGATACCATTCCAAAAAGGTTGCATTACGGATCAAAGCTATGTTGGCAGGCGTAGCAGGCGACAAATATTTATCATAGATCATGGTTGTCCACTTGTATATGTCCTTTGTAGACCACGTCTTATGTATGCAGCGCGATAGAGTGTGATTGGTATACGGCCTAATGGAGCGAGACTTACGGGTGAAGACACTCGCCATTCATCCGGCTAGTCTCGTCGGCACGACACTGTTCACACTCCCTTGTGAGCTCTACTCAATCACGTATGTTCAGCCGACATCAGGGAAAGTCAACATGCGCGAATCCGACGGTGATAAATCTTGCACAGGGTCCTCAGGGCGATACATTACGTTCGATAGCAAGTTCCGGGGTTTCCCATGCTCCAAGGGCAACCGAATCAGACAAGATTCTTGGATCTGCACAGATAGGCTGCATCGCGGTGGCCGAGGTGTATCACAATATTATACCGGACGCAGGAATAGATAAATTGTGGATCTCTAGCCTTCATTCTTACAGCGGTCCCTTGTTGCACCGAAATATCTCCAGTCCATCCTTGTCAAATTGTATAAAATTTCACCGCAGAGTCCCCTACAATGGTCTCGGCGAAGAGATCTGCTTGGTCTCGGTGCAGGTCATGTGAGGCTCCCACAAGAACATGGAGACCTATATGCGGGAACCTGCTACGCAATCGACTGTGGCTTCCTGTTCCATATATTCCTCCGCAATCTGGATCGGCTGATACAACGATAAATTCGGTGCCAGCAAGGTCCGCCGTCCCAATGAGTAGATCATGCGAACAGGCGCCACTTTCAGCCGCCTGTAAAGATGTTCAGTCGGCGTGAGAACAATGGGGGATATGAATCAACTCACGTCAAATAGCCCATAAACTGCGGCAGGGTCGGTTCTAGCTATACTCCAACGCTTGAGAATCGCATCTTCTCTGGTCCAGCCAGGTAATGAAATCAAGTCCGCTTCGCGGGGGAATGGATTAGCGTCGCGCGTCATTCCCTGTCTTCGCGAGTGAGGATAAGGAGAGCAGTCCATGTCGAACACAGGATCCCCTAATATGACTCTGCCTGGGTATGTGGCGACCTCAAGCAGGGGCATCACGGCTGCAAGGATTGTCGAGCCAAAAGAGATCCCGACTACGATATTGTATCGCTCAGTCTGCTTTATATGTGCGAAAACGTGATCCACGAAGCGTTGGAAAGTGTAATTTGGTAATTTGACTTCGAATCCATGACCAGGAAGATCCAAGGCTTCTATCCTCTATACCGAACATCAGTTGTGAAAGAGGTAGGATCGTATCGACTTACGAAACCTATACCTTGTAAGCTATTGTGCCCATTCTTGATAGGAAGTTGTTTTCGACTCACCGTACAGCGCCAGCGCCTCTGCCACCTTGTACCATACGGTGGCCGAGCCCCCCGCGCTATGCACCAACAAGATACGCTTTTTGGCGATTTCCGGTCCCCAAACGATCATCCCTTGCGCTATATCGCAGGTGCCAGTAAGTACAAGGCGCTTTATAGGCCAAGATATCTTGTCCGGTCACTTATTCCCGATCAGTCGGCTTTCTCGGACATGCGAAAAATTCGACTTCGCGGAGAAAGATCACATGTCTGGGCGACCAGATGCCCCGGTGACGTCGTTTGACTACATCACTCGTCTTCTGTCAGTACTTACTGAAGCTCAAGTATCATATCCCTTCGCATCTGAACATATGAATCAAGTCCATATCATAATGTAGTTCATGCACGAATGGTATGTAACAAGCGCCATGACTACAGCCTACTGAGCCTTTGAAGAATGCGCGACTTCAGTTGCAGTTTCCCTCTCGTAATCGTCTGCATCCTCCTGCGACAAATCCTCTAAGCTCCGTCCCTTTGTCTCTGGCAACAACAAGGTCGAAAAGACACCGGTCAACATGAAGAGAGCGAAGATCTCCAGGATGTGAGGCAGAAATTTACCTTTGCCGCCAATGTTGATGAGTCTAGAGAAACCGACTTGAGCGATGATAGCTCCGAGCTTTCCACTAGCGGCACAGATACCGTGGGCGGTCGACCTGTATCGAGTGGGGAAGACTTCACCTGGGATGATGAAAGTTGTGGTGTTGGGTCCGAAATTCTGGAAGAAGTTGGCCATGCAGTACTGAAGGTCAGTGCGGAGCTAGTTTGAGGGTAGATTGTTGACTTACCAGGAAGACGAACGCCTTTTTACCAGCGGGAGTAGACTGCATGGCATCGTAGCCGAATCCCATACAGATGAAAATGACGGTAAGGACGGAGAAGCCCATGAGCTAGACGGTCAGTGTGAAGACTACGGATCGTCTCGAAAAGGTAAGACTTACTTGGATTGGCTTTCTTCCCCAGCTGTCGATGAACGCAAAAGTGAAATAGTAACCCGGCAAGAGACCACCAAGAGCGAGGATGATGTTACCGACAGCCACATTGTGCAGTGACTGCTGTAATGTAGCAGCCGCATTGTTGGATGCGGCAGCAGGACCGAAGCCGATAGTTTGCAGAATGACGGACGAGTTCAGACCTAGTCCGTAAAAGGCAACATCGAGAGCGAACCAGGACCAAGCGGCACCGAAAAGGACCTTGAAGTTTTTCCACTGGCCAAAGTGTCGTCGGAAATCGGCGAAGGAAGCCTTGGGCATGGTATTACGTGCTTCTACATTCTGCCTCGCGTGTAGTGCGACATCACTGCTGTTGTCTTCGTAATTGGCGTTCTTGTCGTTGGTGACAACGGTATTGGCGTCGTTGATACCTCTCTGAATATCGGCTTCGACATCAAGGGTGTATCGGGGAGTCTCGGGGATGGTCAATCGGAAGTAGAGAGCGATGAAAGCGGGAACACATCCAATACCGATGATGACTCGCCATGCTTGGTCGACCCCTTGTAAATTGTTTACCGCCTCGCTGACAATCTTGGATTTGAAAGCAATAACGGTTATAACTGCGACAATACCGGATGCGACTG
>Ga0308160_10004042_pt1 | contig 15966 bp, 14 predicted proteins | sample PhyFR1_FD_201036 | JGI IMG/M metagenome (GOLD analysis project Ga0308160, IMG submission 201036) | Phyllosphere microbial communities from UC Gill Tract Community Farm, Albany, California, United States - DLSLF.R1 | ecosystem: Host-associated > Plants > Phyllosphere > Unclassified | place: USA...
TGATGCTGCTCGTCGTCGTCGTGGCCGGCGTGCTCGCCCCGGTGATCGCGCCCTACGGCCCCGCCGAGGTGCACTTCGACACGCCCTTCCAGCTGCCCGGCACCGTCGGGTTCCTGCTCGGCACCGATGACCTCGGCCGCGACATCCTCTCGCGCACCGTCTACGGCATCCGCGTCTCGCTCGTCGTCGGCGTGCTCAGCGTGCTGCTCGCCGTCGTCGTCGGCACCCCGCTCGGCCTCGTCGCCGGGTACTGGCGCTGGCTCGACGCGATCGTCTCGCGGCTCACCGACGTCATGCTCGCCTTCCCCTTCCTCATCATCGCGGTGGCGCTCGCCGCCATCAGCGGGCCGAGCCTCGGCAACGCCGTGGTGGCACTGGGCATCGCGCAGATCCCGACGATGATCCGCGTCGTCCGCGGCGAGACCCTCCGCATCCGCTCGAGCGACTTCGTGCTGAGCGCCCGCACCATGGACGCCACCGGGCTCCGCGTGATCTTCACGCACGTGCTGCCGAACTGCGTCTCGGCGATCATCGTCCAGGCGACCGTGATCATGCCCGTCGCGGTGATCGGGGAGGCGCTGCTGTCGTTCCTGGGGCTCGGCATCCAGCCGCCGACGGCCAGTCTGGGCATCATGCTCTCCGACGCGCAGCAGTACCTCGCGAACGCCCCGTTCGCCGCCGTCGTGCCGGGCCTGGCCATCGCCGTCATCTGCCTCGGCTTCAACCTCGTCGGCGACGCGCTCCGCGACGCCCTCGACCCGACCTCCCGCGAACGGAACTGACCCCGTGACCTACACCGCGCCTCCGGCGTTCACCACCCGGCCCGACCTGCGGGGCACCGTCGGCATGACGGCCTCGACCCACTGGCTCGCGACGGCCTCGGCCCAGTCGGTGCTCGAGCGCGGCGGCAACGCCTTCGACGCCGCCGTCGCCGGCGCCTTCGTGCTGCACGTCGTCGAGCCGCACCTCAACGGCCCCGGCGGCGACATGACGGCGGTCTTCGCGACCGCCGACGAGCCCGGCCGCCCCGTCGTGCTGATGGGGCAGGGCCCCGCGCCCGCCGCCGCGACGGTCGAGCACTACCGCGCCGAGGGCCTCGACCTCGTGCCCGGCTCGGGCGCCCTCGCCGCCGCCGTGCCCGGCGCCGTCGACGCGTGGCTGCTGCTGCTCCGCGACCACGGCACGTGGGAGCTCGCCGACGTGCTCGCCTACGCCGTCGGCTACGCCCGCGACGGCCACCCGCTCACCGCCCGCGTCAGCGAGACGATCGCGGCCGTCACCGACCTCTTCACCGAGCACTGGCCCACGTCGGCCGACCGCTGGCTCGTCGACGGCGCCCCGCCCGAGCCGGGCTCGCTGGTGACCAACGAGGCGTACGCCCGGGTGCTCGACGGGCTGGTGAGCGCGGGAGGCGCGGTGCCGGTCGCCGGGGAGGGCTCGGGCCCCGACGCCGGGGAGGCCGCCCGTCGCGCCCGCGTCGACGCCGCCCGCACCGAGTGGGCCGAGGGCCTCGTGGCGCGCTCCGTCGACACGTTCGTGCGGGCCCCGCACCGGCACTCCACCGGGAGCGACCACGCGGGCGTGATCCGCGCCTCCGACCTGGCGGCCTTCCGGGCCTCGACGGAGGAGGCGGCGACCGTCGAGTTCCGCGGCCACGTCGTCGCCAAGACCGGCGCGTGGGGCCAGGGCCCGGCGCTGCTGCAGGTGCTCGCGATGCTCGAGCCGCTGCCCGACGAGCTGCTCGACCCGTCGACCGCCGACGGCGCGCACACGATCATCGAGGCGCAGAAGCTCGCGATGGCCGACCGTGAGGCCTGGTACGGCGACCGCGACGTGCCGCTCGACCGGCTGTTGTCGCCCGGGTACGCGGCCGAGCGCCGCGCCCTCATCGGCCCGGCCGCCTCGCTCGAGCTGCGGCCGGGCGACCCCGGAGGGGCAGGAGTCGCGGGTCGGCTGCCGACGCTGCGCACCGACCACGAGACCACGGCCAGCGGCGTCGGCGAGCCCACCGTCGGCTCGTTCGCCGCGGTGCCCGCCGACGACGCCCGCCAGCCGGGCGCCGAGCCCGACGTCGCGCCGACCGGCGAGACGCGCGGCGACACGTGCCACATCGACGTCGTCGACCGCTGGGGCAACATCGTCTCGGCGACGCCGTCGGGGGGCTGGCTGCAGTCGTCGCCGACGATCCCCGAGCTCGGCTTCTGCCTCGGCAGCCGCCTGCAGATGTCGTGGCTGGAGGAGGGCACGGCCTCGACGCTCGAGCCCGGTCGCCGCCCCCGCACCACGCTGACGCCGACGCTCGTGCTGCGCGACGGCCAGCCGGTCGCGGCGCTGGGCTCGCCCGGCGGCGACCAGCAGGACCAGTGGCAGCTGCTCTGGCTGCTGCGCACCCTCGTCGGCGGCTGGAGCCCGCAGCAGGCGATCGACGCGCCCGCGCTGCACACCACCGCCTTCCCCGGCTCGTTCTGGCCCCGCACCTGGACGCCCGGCGGCGTCGTCGTCGAGGACCGCCTCGGCGACGACGTCATCGCCGAGCTCGAGCGTCGGGGCCACGTCGTCACCCGCGCCGGCGACTGGTCGCTCGGCCGGCTGTCGAGCGTCACCCGAGACCCCGCGACCGGCGTGCTGGGCGCCGCCGCCAACCCCCGAGGAGCACAGGCCTATGCCGCAGGACGCTGACCGCGTGACCACCCCGACCGGCGCCGCGGGCCCGCCCGCTGCGCCCGCCTCGCCCGCCGAGCCGCTGCTCGCCGTGCGCGGGCTGCGGGTCGCGTTCGGCGACCGCGACGTCGTGCACGGCGTCGACCTCGACGTCGCCCGCGGCGAGCGGGTCGCCATCGTCGGCCAGTCCGGCTCGGGCAAGTCGACCGTCGTCGCCGCGGTGCTGCAGCTGCTGCCCGGCGCCGGCCACGTCACCGGGGGCAGCGTGCACCTGGGCGGCGACGAGCTGACCGGGGCGGGTGAGGCGCGCATGCGCTCCGTGCGCGGGGCGCGCATCGGCCTCGTCCCGCAGGACCCGTCGACCAACCTCAACCCGTCGATGACCGTCGGCGCGCAGGTCGCCGACGCCCTCCGCGCCGGGGGAGCGCGCGGCCGGGCCACGGTCGCCCGCCGCGTCGTCGAGCTGATGACCGAGGCGGGCATCCCCGACGCCGAGCGCCGGTCGGGGCAGTACCCGCACGAGTTCTCGGGCGGCATGCGTCAGCGCGTCCTGATCGCGGTGGCCCTGGCCCGCGACCCTGAGCTGCTGATCGCCGACGAGCCGACCAGCGCGCTCGACGTCACGGTGCAGCGGCAGATCCTCGACCACCTGCAGACCCTCGTCGACGCCCACGGCACGTCGCTGCTCTTCATCACGCACGACCTCGGCGTCGCGGCCGACCGCACCGACCGCATCGTCGTCATGCTCGACGGCCGCGTCGTCGAGCAGGGCACGCCGCGGCAGATCCTGCTCGACCCTCAGCACGAGTACACGAAGCGCCTCGTGGCGGCCGCGCCGACCGTCGCGGCCGCCGCCGCGCTGCGGGCCGAGGAGCCGGTGGGCCAGGAGGGGCAGGAGGCGCGGGTCGACCCCATCCTCGTGGTCCGCGACCTGGTCAAGGAGTACCGCCTGCGGGGTCGCCGCGGCGAGACCGTCCGCGCCGTCGACGGCATCTCGTTCGAGGTGCCGAGGGGCACCACGACCGCGGTGGTGGGCGAGTCGGGCTCGGGCAAGACGACGCTCTCGCGCATCGTGCTCGGCATCGAGCCGGCCACCTCGGGCACCGCGCTGATCGACGGCGAGGGCATCACCGCCAGCCGGGGAGCCGCGCGTCGGGCCCTGCGACGACGGGTGCAGCCCGTCTTCCAGGACCCGTACGGCTCGCTCGACCCCACCTACAGCGTCGAGCGCCTGGTCGACGAGCCGCTCCGCGTCTTCGGCGTCGGCGACCGCGCGTCGCGTCGGGCACGCGTGGCCGAGCTGCTCGACCAGGTCGCCCTGCCCCGCTCGGTGGCGCAGAGCCGGCCCGGCGAGCTGTCGGGCGGCCAGCGACAGCGGGTGGCGATCGCCCGGGCGCTCGCGCTCGAGCCCGAGCTGCTCATCTGCGACGAGGCCGTCTCCGCCCTCGACGTGCTCGTGCAGGAGCAGATCCTCGAGCTGCTCGCCGAGCTGCAGGGGCGCCTGGGCCTGAGCTACCTCTTCATCACGCACGACCTCGCGGTGGTGCGGCAGATCGCCCATAGTGTGGTGGTGATGCGGCGCGGCCGCATCGTCGAGCGGGGCAGCGTCGACGACGTCTTCCTCTCGCCGACCGACGAGTACACCCACCACCTCCTAGGAGCGATCCCCGGTGCCAGCCTGGCCGTCTGACCCCCTGACGCACGCCCGAGCGGGGGCGTCGTGCTGAGCATCGTCGACGCCGTGCGCGCCGACATCGTCGCCGGGGCCCTCCAGCCCGGCACGCGCATCACCGAGGCGGCGCTCGCCGAGCGCTACGGGGTGTCGCGCGTGCCGGTGCGCGAGGCCCTGCGCGGCCTCGAGGCGGAGGGGTTCGTCGAGTCACGGCCGAACGTCGGGTCGCGGGTCGCCGAGATCCCCGTCGACGAGGCCGACGACCTCTTCGCGGTGCGGGAGGCCCTCGAGATCTCGACCGCGCGGCGGGCCGCGGCCCGGGCGCGCCAGCTCTTCACGCGCGACGAGCCGGCCGACGACTGGCAGCGCGTGCGCCGCGGCCTCGAGCAGCTGCTCGACGACGGCGACGCCGCGATCGAGGTCGGTGACCTCGACCGGCTCGTCGAGCTCAACGAGCGGTTCCACATCGGGGTGGCCGAGCTGAGCGGCAGCATGACGCTGGCGACCCTGCTGCGGCAGCTCTCGCGCAAGATCGAGTGGCTCTACGCCCTCGACACGTTCTCGCGCGGCAAGCGGCTCTGGCCCGACCACCGGGTCATCCTCTCGGCGATCGACGCCGGCGACGCCGACCGGGCCGCCGAGCTGATGGGCTGGCACGTCCGCGAGTCGCGCATCGGCTACCTCAGCCGGACGGCCCCGGCGGAGGTCGTCGACGAGCTCCGGGCGACACCGCCCGTGGTCGTCCCGGCGCGTGCGACCGCGGTCGGCGGGGCGACGGCGGTGGCCGCCTCGGCCCGGGCCACGCCCGGGCCCGCGCTCGCGCCCGTCCCGGGGGAGGGCGCCGCGTGACCGCCCACCGCCTCGACCCCACGCGCGAGACGACGAACGACGTCTACTCGCGAGACCACCGGCCCGTGCTCACGGTCGATCCCGGCGACACCGTCGTCGTCGGCTCGCTCGACGCCTCGGGCCACCTCGAGCGGCAGACGACGCCGGGCGAGCTCCGCCCGCGCCTGTTCGAGCCCGCCCGCGGCCACGCCCTCACCGGCCCCGTGGCCGTCCGGGGCGCGCGCCCCGGCCAGGTGCTCGCCGTCACCTTCGTCGACCTGCGGCCCGGCGAGTGGGGCTGGACGGTCGCGGGCGGCCGCGAGACCCCCGTGACCACCCGCCTCGGCCTCGCCGACGTCGAGCCCTCCTGGCTGCTGTGGGAGATCGACGCGGACGCCGGCACGGCCACCGAGAGCCGGGGCCTCACCGTCCCCACGGCGCCCTTCCTCGGCGTCACCGGGGTGGCGCCCGCCGAGCCGGGCGAGCACGCCACGACGCCCCCGCGCGCCACGGCCGGCGGCAACATCGACTGCCGCGAGCTCGTCGCGGGCTCCGTCCTCTACCTGCCCGTGCAGGTCGACGGCGCCCTGCTCTACCTCGGCGACGGCCACGCGGCGCAGGGCGACGGCGAGGTCGGCGGCACGGCGGTCGAGTGCCCCATGACGACGGAGGTGCGGGTCGACCTGGTCGACGACCGCCCGCTCGACGGGATCCACGCCGAGACCCCGGCCGGGCGCGTCACCTTCGGGTTCGACGCCGACCTCGACGTCGCGACCGGCGACGCGCTCGACGCGATGGTGACCTGGCTCGCCGTGCTGCTCGACGTCGACCGGGCGACGGCCCTGGCCTTCGCGAGCGCCGTCGTCGACCTGCGCGTCACGCAGGTCGCGAACCAGACCTGGGGTGTCCACGCCGTGCTGCCGACCGGGGCCCTCGGCCTCTGAGCGGTGCCCCACCGGCTCAGCTCAGCTGAGGACGTCCTTCGTGGTGAAGCGGCCGAGCGCGAGCGCGCCGAACACGGCGACGTAGCCGGCCTGCAGCAGGGCGTTGTCGGCGAAGTTCCCCCACGAGACGGGGTCGCGCATCAGGTCGGCGAAGCCGAGCCAGTAGTGGGTGAACAGCCAGGGGTCGAGGGCGTCGAGCTGCGGCAGGGCGTCGACGATCTGGGCCACGGTCGAGAGCACGATGGTCGCGGCCATGGCGCCCACCGGCACGCTCGTGAGCGTCGACGCGAAGAGGCCGATCGCGCTGAGGCCGAGCAGCGAGATCGTCACGTAGAGCGCCATCAGCAGCAGGCGGCCGACGTAGTCGCCCACGCCGATGGTCTGCCCCGAGAGCAGGGTGACCGGCCCGACGGGGAAGAGTGCCGCGCCGGCGATCGCGCCGAAGACGACGACGACGAGGGTGGCCACCAGGCAGAAGAGGGCCGCCCCCGCGTACTTGACGAGCACCAGGCGCACCCGCCCCACGGGCGTCACGAGGAGGTAGCGCAGGGTGCCGAGGCTCGCCTCGCCGGCGACGGTGTCGCCGGCGACCACGCCCACGGTGAGCGGCAGGAAGAGCGGGATCGCCACCGTGAGCGCCGTCAGCGACACGAAGAGGCCGTTCTGGGTGATGTCGCCGAGGAAGGCCGGGCCGTCGCCGCCGCCCTCCGACCCGTCGGTCGTGACGCGCACGGCGACGGCGAGCAGCACGGGGATGAGCGCGAGGGCCGCGAGCAGCGCGATCGTGCGCACGCGTCGGAAGAGCACGGCGACCTCGCTGCCGAGCAGTGCGAGGCCGCTGCCCCGGCGGGCGGGGCGGGCGGGAGCGTCAGCCGGCGACATCGAAGCCCTCCCCGGTCAGGTCGACGAAGCGGTCCTCCAGGCTGGCGCCGGCGACCTCGAAGCCGCGCACGCGCACGTCGGCGGCCACGAGGGCGGCGACGATCGACTCGGGCGAGGGGCCCGGCTGCGGCAGCTCGGCCTCGACGTGCGTGGGCCCGGTGCCCGGCGCCGCGCCGACCGGGTCGGGCGCGAGGCCGAGGCGCGAGAGCACCTCGCGGGCCGGCCCGGGGTCGGGGGTCAGCAGCCGCACCCGGTGGGCGCCGAGGGCTCGCAGGTCGTCGAGCGTGCCCTGGGTGAGCAGGCGACCGGCGCTCATCACGCCGATGTGGGTGCACATCTGCTCGACCTCGGCGAGGAGGTGGCTCGAGACGAACACCGTCGTGCCCTCGTCGGCCAGGGAGCGGATGAGGCCGCGCACCTCGCGCGTGCCCTGCGGGTCGAGTCCGTTGCTCGGCTCGTCGAGCACGAGCAGGTCGCGCGGCATGAGCAGGGCGGCGGCGAGGCCGAGGCGCTGCTTCATGCCGAGCGAGTAGGCGTGGGCCTTCTTGTCGGCGGCGTGGCCGAGGCCGACACGGTCGAGCGCGGCGCCGACGCGGGCTCGGCGGGTCGCCGACGGCGCGCTCCGGTCGCCCGAGTCGAGGCGGGCGAGGTTCGCCCGGCCGGAGAGGAAGGGGTAGAAGGCCGGGCCCTCGACGAGCGCGCCGACGCGAGGCAGGACGTCGCGCGACCGCTCGGGCATCGACTCGCCGAGCACCCGCGCCTGGCCGTCGGTCGCGGAGGTGAGTCCGAGCAGCATGCGGATGGTGGTCGTCTTGCCCGAGCCGTTCGGCCCGAGGAACCCGTAGACGCTGCCGCGCGGCACCGCGAGGTCGACGTCGGCCACGGCGCGCTGCCGGCCGAAGGCCTTGCTGAGCCCCCGCGTCTCGATCGCGAGGGCGTCGTCGGCGGGGGCCTCGGCGGCGGCGTCGGTCACCGGGCTGTCGGTCACCGGCCGGCGGCGGCGGTGCGGAGGGCGTCGGCGTCCACGGACCCCACCCACACCCGGCCGTCGTCGGCCAGGAAGACGCTCACCAGCGAGGTCTGCAGCACGCGACCGCCGTCCACGGCGGTGGTCACCTGGTCGAGCAGCGCGGCGGCGTCGCCGGCGTCTCCCTGGTCCTGGTCAGCGGGCTGGCCGCCCACCGCTGCGTCCGTCGACGTCGAGGCCGGCAGACCGACGACGGTGCTCCAGCCCGACCCCACGACGGTGGGGCGCTCGCCCTGGGCGTCGGAGCCGTGGCCGTCGTGGCCGGAGCCCTCGGCGGGCGGCGTGACCTCGGTGACGTCGGCGCCGGCGGGCGCCGTGAAGTCGAACACGTCGGAGTCGGGGGCCCGGAAGTCCACGTCGGTGAAGCCCACCGAGAAGGCCGGGTCGGCCTGGCCCTTCGCGGCCACGACGACCTTGAGGGGCACGCCGGTCTCGGCGTCGACGGTGAGCGTGGCGCTGCCGACGAGCGTCGAGGCGTCGTCGGGGGTGAGGACGATCTGGTACGCGTCACGGCCGGCGACGGAGACGTCGTCGCTCGTGGTCACGGTCGTGCTGGGCTCGACGGCGGCCACGAGGGCGTCGGCCAGCTCGGCGGGCGTCTGCGGCACCGCGGTGCCGTCGGGCAGCGTGCTCGGCAGCTCGGGGGCCTCGTGCTCCGGCAGGGTGGCGTGCGTCGCCTCCTTGGTGCTGCTGTCCCAGGCCCAGACGCTGTCGCCGTCGCGCACGACGTCGCGCTCGGCGAGGTCCTCCACGACCTGGACGCGCTGCTTGGACGCCCCGTCGACGAAGACCTGGGCGGTGTGGCTGCCGGTCAGCAGCTCGAGGGCCTGCGAGACGGAGTCGCCCGACCCGCCGCGCGAGGCCGAGGCCGGCAGCTCGGGCAGGCCCAGGTCGCTGGTCTGCTCGACGGTGCCGGAGAACGCGGCGTCGGAGCTGCCCGCGATCATCTGGAGGATCTGCGACGCCGACTTGTCGGGCAGCGAGACCTCGGCGTTCGCCGAGACGGCGGGCACGACGACCCCGGCGGCGACGACGGCGACCGGGACGGCCGCGGCGGTGATCCAGCGGGCGGACTTCTTCATGGTGACGGCACCTCTCGGGTCGACCCGGGCGGGTCGGCGACTGGGCAGCAGGGTACGCGGGAAGCCTGGAGTCCACTGGGGACGCGGGGCACGGCAGTTCGACGTCGAGGCACCCGCTCTCGCAGAGGAACCCCGTCCTCGCCCCGGAACCCCGTCGCGGCAGGGTTCCGGGGCGAGGACGGGGTTCCCGGGCGCGGGCTAGAGGTCGACGACCTCGAACTCGAGCAGGTCGGCGCCCGAGGCGACGGGTCGCCGCGGCGCCTCGGCACCGTCTGCGGGAGGCCCGGCGTGGGCCGCCTTCGCGCCCATCTCGGACCACGCGCGGAACGACTCCTCGTCGGCCCAGGTCGTGACGACGAAGTAGCGCGACTCGCCCGCGACGGGGCGGAGCAGCTGGAACCCCTCGAAGCCGGGGGCCCCGTCGACCGAGTGCTTGCGGGCGGCGAAGCGCGACTCCAGCTCGGAGCCGGCCCCCTCGGGCACGTGGATGGCGTTGATCTTGACGACGGACACGGGGTCTCCCTCTGCGGTTCGTGGGGCGCGGTGCCGACCGGCACCGCGCCTCCTCGACGATAGGGCGGTGGTCAGGCCGTCTTCATGACGTTCGCCGTGAATCCGCGGACGCGCTCGGTGAGGCCCGCGGCCCGGCGGTCGATCTGCTCGGGCGGGTTGAGGTGCGGCGGCGCGACCCGGATCAGCAGCGAGCACGCGAGGTCCTCGCAGATGTAGGTGCCGACGGTGTCGCCGTTGGCTCCCGCCTCGCCCGCCTTCGGCGCCGTGAAGAGCCGCACCTGCGTGGCCGGCTGGGGGGAGTGGCAGAGCGAGCACATCGCCGCGATGCCGGGGCGGAGCGAGGCACCGGAGGAGCGCACGACGAGGCCCACCGGGCGGTCGTCGACCCAGTGCACGATGTAGCCGCGCTGGTGGGCCTGCGGGTCACGCCAGCCGAGGAACTCGCGCTCGCTCCACAGCATCTCGTGCAGGCCGGGGATGGGCAGGCGGTCCAGGTCGCCCGGCAGGGCGTTGACGAACGACTCGCGGATGTCGGACTCGGTCAGCGGCTTCATGTTCTCCCTCGGGCCGTCGGTGCTGCGAGCCTACGCGGCCCGGCCGCGCCGCCGCCGGGCGTGGGCCCGGTGCGGTGCGGGTGCAGGTGCAGGTGCGCGTGCCGGTGCCGGTGCGGCGGGTCCGTGTCCTCGGGGGCGGGCCCGCGCCGGCCCGCCGGGGAGGACACCGACCCGCCGCACCTCTGCCGGGGAGGACGGCGACCCGCCGCACCACTGCCGGGGAGGACAGCGACCCGCCGCACCCCGGGGCCTACGCTGGCGGCGTGGTCGAGCAGCGGGCGGGGCAGCGAGCCGAGCAGGGCGACGAGCAGCACGTCGTCGAGCGCCTGCGCGCCGCCGGCTGCGTCTTCGCCGAGGACGAGGCCCGGCTGATCGTCGAGGCCGTGACCGGCAGCGAGCGGGAGGCCATGGTCCGGCGCCGCGTCGCCGGCGAGCCCCTCGAGCAGGTGCTCGGCTGGGCGTCCTTCGACGGCCTGCGCGTCCCCGTCGTGCCGGGGGTGTTCGTCCCGCGTCGCCGTACCGAGCTGCTCGTCGACGTCGCCGACGCCCTCCTCGACGGCACGGGCGCCGGAGCCCCCGTCCGCCGCGGCGCCCCCGTCCGCCCCGTCGTCGTCGAGCTCTGCTGCGGCGTCGCCGCCGTCTCCGCGGCCCTGCTGCACCGCCGCCCCGCCCTCGACCTCGTGGCGGCCGACCTCGACCCCGCCGCGGTCGGCCGTGCCCGGCGCACCCTCGGCGACCGCGCGTCCGTGCTCGAGGGCGACCTGTTCCGGCCGCTGCCCCCGCGCCTCCTCGGCCGGGTCGACGTGCTGGTCGCCAACGCGCCGTACGTCCCGACGAGCGTGATCGCGACGATGCCGCCCGAGGCGCGCCTCCACGAGTCCGTGCTCGCCCTCGACGGCGGCGCCGACGGCCTCGACCTGCACCGGAGGATCGCGGGGGAGGCGCGGGCCTGGCTCGCCCCCGGCGGCAGCCTCCTGGTCGAGACGAGCGAGGCGCAGGCCGACGCCACGGAGGCCCTGCTGGCCGCCGCCGGCCTGGCGACCCGCGTGCACCGCGACGACGACCGCGACGCGACGGTCGTCGCGGGCCGGGCGGAGGCGCGGGTCGGCTGACGCGCCGACCCCACGGAGCCGACTCGGAGGTCGACCGGGCAGGATCGACGGATGACCGCTACGGAGAACCGCGAACCGACCGCCCTCGAGCAGGCCATCAGCAAGGGCCAGGCAGGGGAGGGAGACATGAACTCCGTCCTCGCCGAGTTCGTCAACTCGCAGGTCGTGGTGCCCACCGCGACCGACGCCCAGGAGTCCCTCAACGACCTGCAGCCCGTGCTCTTCGACCGCGAGGGCACGCCGATGCTCGCCGCCTTCACCCACGTCGACATGGTCGGCGAGCAGGTGAAGGGCGTGGCGCAGTACACGGCCGTGCTGCCCGCCGCCGAGCTCGTGCAGGCCATCCCGGCCCAGACCGGCCTCGTCGTGAACCCCGGCAACGCCGAGGGCTTCGAGATGCTGCCCGAGGGCGTGGCCCAGCTCGCCGGCGACGTCCGCGCGCTGGTGGCGGCCCACCAGGCCGCCGGCTCGCCCGAGCCCGGTCAGCCCGGCACGCCCGCCCAGGCCTGACGCCCCGGCTCGACCGCGCCGCGTCTCGATCGCCCACCCGGATCGGCCGCGAGCTCGACCCCGCCCGCCCGACCTCTCCGACGCCCCGACCGCGACCCCGCGGCCGGGGCGTCGTCCGTGGCAGGATCGGCGCACCATGACCTCCGCCACGCCGCAGCCCACCGACGTCGTCTCCGCCGCCCTCGCGATGCCGCCGTCGCCGGCGGTCGTCTTCCGCTCGAGCGCGGAGGAGGCGCTGCCCGCGACGCCGTTCCGCGTCACGGTGCCGACCCCCGCGAGCCTCGACCCGCTCGTGGCCTCCGACAACCTCGGCTGGCCGACGCTCGTCGCCGTCGTCACGCGCACGGGCCGCGACCTCTCGGCGCTCTCGTCGCAGCCCTGGCAGCGCGAGTGGCTGCTGCTGCCGGGCACGACGTACGTGGCCGTGCCCTCGCCGCCCGAGCTGCTCGCCGGGGTGCGCGTGCTGGTGCTCGACGAGGTCGTCGACGACGGCGGTGCCTCGCAGGCCCAGCTCCCGCCCGACATCGCCGTCCTCATGGCGCATGTGCGCGACGCGGTGCTCGCGGCCGACGAGCGCGACGACGTGCCGGTGCCGTTCCCCGGCCGCTTCACCGGCCCCCTGGCGTGACCGACGCGGGCGGTCGCCGGGCCGCACCGGGCCTCGTCGTGCCGACCCGCGCCTCCTCGGCCGTCGTCGGGGTGCTGACGGACCTCGGCCTCCGCCCCCTCGTGGTGGGCGGCACGGTGCGCGACGCGCTGCTCGCCGAGCGGCGCGGCCTGCCGCCCGAGCCTCCCCGCGACCTCGACCTGGAGGCGCACGGCGACGTGACGACCGAGGTGCTCGGGGCCGCGCTCGCCCCGCTCGGCCCCGTCGCCGTCCGCGGCGCGGCCTTCCTCGTCGTCTCGGTCGTCGTCGACGGCGAGGAGGTCGAGATGTCGGTCGAGCCGCTCGTGCCGGGTCGGAGCGTCGCCGAGGCCGACCGAGCCGCCACCGCCCGTCGCGACCTGACCGTCGGGGCGATCGCCTGGGACCCGGTCTCGCACGAGCTCGTCGACCCGCACGGCGGCGAGGCCGACCTCGCGCGCGGCGTGCTGAGGCACGTCTCCGAGCACTTCGGCGACGACCCGCTGCGCGGCCTCCGCGTCGTGCAGCTGGCCGGCCGGCTCGGCTTCGCGGTCGCCGCCGAGACCGCGGCCCTCTGCCGCGAGCTGCTGCCCGCCGCCGCCGACCTGCCCGTCGAGCGGATCTGGGCCGAGTGGCGGAAGCTCGCCCGCCGGGCGGTCCACTGGCCGGAGGCGCTGGTCGCCCTGGAGCAGACCGGCTGGCTCGCGCGGTGGCCCGACCTCGCCGCCGTGCGCGACGTGCCGCAGGACCCGGCCTGGCACCCCGAGGGCGACGTGTGGACGCACCTCGGGCTGGCGGCCCGTGCCGCGGCCACGGCCGCCGAGCAGGAGGGCACCGCCTCGGCCGACCGTGAGGTGGCCGTGCTCGGGGCCCTGCTGCACGACCTCGGCAAGGCCACGCACACGCAGCTCGGCGACGACGGGCGCGTGCGGTCGCTCGGGCACGCCGAGGCCGGGGTCGACCCCGCCCGGCGCACCCTCGCCGCGATGGGCGCGCCCCGCGTCGTCGTGGAGCGGGTGCTGCCGGTCGTCCGCGAGCACATGACCCACGTCTCGGTGCCGGGGCGTCCCTCCGGCCCCGCCGTGCGGCGGCTGCGCCGACGGCTCGCCCCGGCCGGGCTCGACGACTGGGCGCGGGTCGTCGACGCCGACGCGGCCGGGCGGGCCGGGGCGTCCCGTCGGGGGGCCGCCGACGCCTGGCGCGAGGTCTCCGCGGCGACGCCGCCGACGCCGGGGCGCGGCCTGCTCACGGGGCGCCACCTCATCGACGCCGGGCTGACGCCGGGGCCCGTGTTCCGCGAGACCCTCCGGGCCGCGGCGGCGGCGGAGGACGACGAGGCGTACGTCGACGAGGCCGGCGCGGTGCGCTGGCTGGCCGCCCGGCTCGGCTGAGCCGCTCGCCCTCACGAAACCTGCTCGTCACACGCCGCCTGTAGGCTGCCACCCACAACCGAACATCGGGCCACGAACACGTCGCGGGAGAGCTCCGGTGCGCAGATGCTGCGCCGACCGGGCACCGAAGGAGCAAGCTCCCCGCCAATCTCTCAGGTACGCGTACCGCGACGGACTGGCCACTCTGAAAAGCAGGAGGCACCGCGCCGTCGTCAGGTCGGCCGACGTCCTCCTCGCCCACGGTGAAAGCCGACCTCGGTCGGTGAAGCTCTCAGGCCCATGACAGAGGGGGAGCCGCGACCAGCGACGCTGGCCGCTGCCCACCCCCGTCGTGCAGGTGCTGCACGGCATCGCTCCCGGCCGGCGACACCCGCGGCCGGGCCGTCCCTCCAGGAGTCCGATGTCCGACGCGTCCTCGAACCTGCCCGCCGCCCCCGGCCCCACCGACGCCGACCTCGTCGACGACGAGCTCGAGCCCGAGGTCCCCGCCGGCGCCGCGGCCACCGGTGACGTCGTCACCGGCGACGACGGCACCGAGGGGGTCGCGACCGGCCCGGGCGTCGGCGACCTCGACGTCGTCGACGGCGCGGAGGCCGAGGCGCTCGCCGCCGACGAGCCCGACGAGCGCCTGAGCCCGCTGCACGACGTCCACGTCGCCGCGGGCGCGAGCTTCACCGACTTCGCCGGCTGGCAGATGCCCGTCCGCTACAGCTCCGACCTCGCCGAGCACCACGCCGTGCGCACCGCCGCCGGCCTCTTCGACCTCTCGCACATGGCCGAGATCGCCGTCTCCGGCCCCGAGGCCGGGGCCTTCCTCGACCGGGCGCTGGCCGGCACCCTCTCGACCATCGCGGTCGGCCGCGCGAAGTACTCGCTGCTGCTCAGCGCCGAGGGCGGCATCGTCGACGACCTGGTCGTGTACCGGCTCGACGACGACGACTTCCTCGTCGTGGCGAACGCGTCGAACCGCGACGCGGCCTTCTCCGCCCTCGCGACCCGCGCCTCCGGCTTCGACGTCACGGTCGACGACGAGAGCGACGACACGGCGCTGATCGCGATCCAGGGGCCCGAGGCCGAGGGCGTCCTCGACGCGCTGGTCACGAGCGACCGCCTCCAGCCCGACGCGCCGCTGTCGACCCTCCGCTACTACCGCGTGCTGCAGGGCACCTTCGACGACGCCCCCGTGCTGATCGCCCGCACCGGCTACACCGGCGAGGACGGCTTCGAGCTCTACCTCGATCCCGAGACCGCGCCCGAGCTCTGGGCGGCGCTCGCCGAGGCCGGCGCGCCCCGCGGCGTCGTCCCCGCGGGCCTCGCCAGCCGCGACACCCTCCGCCTCGAGGCAGGCATGCCGCTCTACGGTCACGAGCTCGGCCTCGACGTGCGACCCGCCCAGGCCGGGCTCGGCCGCGTCGTCGACACCTCGAAGGAGTTCGTCGGCAAGGCCGGCGTCGAGCCCGCGCCCGACGCCCGCGTGCTCGTCGGCCTCGGGCTCGAGGGCCGCCGCGCCGCCCGCGCCGGCTACCCGGTGGTCACCGACGACGGCACGGTCGTCGGCGAGGTCACCTCGGGGGCGCTGTCGCCGACCCTCGGCCACCCCGTCGCCATGGCGTTCGTCGACCCCGAGGTCGTCGAGCGGGGCCCCGGCCTCGCCGTCGACGTGCGCGGCACGGCGATCCCGGCGGCGGTCGTCCCGCTGCCGTTCTACAAGCGCTCCTAGCCCGGCCGCTCGCTCGCCCGCGGCCGTCCCGCCCGGCCGGCACCGCGCCTCCCGCACCGCCCTCCCGCACCGCCCCCACGACCCCAGCCCCCGCCTCCGTCGCACGACGGCCCCCACGAAAGGCCCGGCCATGACCGACCTCACCGCCCTGAAGTACACCTCCGAGCACGAGTGGCTGCTCATCGACGGCGACACCGCCACCGTCGGCATCACCGACTACGCGGCCGACAAGCTCGGCGACGTCGTCTACGTCGACCTGCCCGCCGAGGGCACCGAGGTCGAGACCGGCAAGGTCGTCGGCGAGATCGAGTCGACCAAGTCGGTCGGCGAGCTCTTCGCGCCCGCGCTCGGCACCGTGCTCGAGGCGAACCAGGCCGTCGTCGACAGCCCCGACCTCGTCAACAGCGACCCGTTCGGCGAGGGCTGGCTGATCAAGATCACCCTG
>Ga0308160_10004044_pt1 | contig 15965 bp, 20 predicted proteins | sample PhyFR1_FD_201036 | JGI IMG/M metagenome (GOLD analysis project Ga0308160, IMG submission 201036) | Phyllosphere microbial communities from UC Gill Tract Community Farm, Albany, California, United States - DLSLF.R1 | ecosystem: Host-associated > Plants > Phyllosphere > Unclassified | place: USA...
AGGAAGCTACCGATGCGCTACGTGCTCTGTTTCCTATGGGATCGCCCGAGGAGGAACATTTGTCGGATTCAATTGCCGAACATGATCTCTACGACCGGATTCCCACTGTTTCCGATAATGGTAGCGCTAGCGAGTCGATCACTACCGCTGTTGGACAGTCGAAAAAGGGAATGAAGGCTCGTGAATGCGCTGCCATCCCCCTTGCCGACTGGGCCGGCAACTCGAGCCCAATCGGTTCTCCCGATATGCGACATTCCACTCTACCTATCGACGTCAGTCCTACTCAGCATCTTTCTCGACTGCGCGATTCATTCGAGCCGAGTGAGATGGACGTTGATTGTCCGGTTTGGATTGACGAGTCCGGGGAAGGGCCAGTCAGATCACCAGACGACTCGTTCGAGGACCACTTGTCTAGTGCTGGCGAGACTACTTTGGAGCAGGAAAAACAGAACGATCTATTTGCTTGGGCTTGTGAAGCCGCTGCTAGCAGGAACCAGATGCAAGTCAAGCAGGAACCCGAGGATTATCCTTCACCCCTCACTACCGATGATGGAAGTGGTGGATACCGCAATGAATCTCGCGCTTCTTCTGCTGCTTTCGAAACACACTCGTCAAGCTCTTCTGAGCCGGACCTACCCGAACTCGACTCGGAGAATGTCGCTCGCTTCGATCTTCAAGAACTCCTCATTGGTCCTGAATCCGTTACGATTGATGAGCTCGAGGGATGGTTGCCTGTCAACAAGGAAAAGACGCCTCGTCGTAAAGGCAGAAAAGGGGATGCCGGGCTATCGATCGGAAGTATGGATACCTCCTTCTCGTCCATCGGAGTTGGCAGGCAAGCCATGCTTGCTTTCTCATCGAGTCGCAAGAAGGCCGCAAGAGGTCGTCGTCAAGCTCCCCTCTCTTCGCCTACTGCTCGACTTCACAATCCCGCTGCCGATCCTCCTCACGACCCACCTGATCTGGACTATGATATGATCGGTACCGAGGAGCTCGAACTTGCTAGGGCTGAAGCGGAAGCCAGGGAAGAGGCGTATAGAAAATTGGCACGGCAGAAAGCCGAACGGCATCGCGCTTGTATCGCTGCTTGTCGCCGACCTGGAACTGCATCTTGCGATACTCCGCCTACACCATGGCCCGATTATCCTTCGCCATTCGACTTTTCATCTGCCTGGGGCCAGAATTCGACCGATTCACTCAATATCAATACTCCCGCCGCATCCATGCTTAGCCCCGTCATGCTTCAGTCGGTCGCCGGATTGTCTTTGGGTGATACTGCCGACTTTGGAGTTAATCCCAAACATCTAGTCAGCCCGACATTCCACCCAAAGATGTTTGGACCGCCTATTCCACCCTTCCCCGCACCCCACTTTGCTCCTCAACCCGACTTCAACCTCGAAGAGATGGTTTCGGAAGCAGAAGCTGCTGCTGGATTGCTTCCACCGCCCGTCACCAATATCAACACCGTTTCGCCTGCGACTGCCCCCATCCCTATCCCTCGAGTCAATGTCGTTCCTACAGTGCCGGAGCCTCATCAAGCTGAGGAGAAGCCTGCTCCTCCAGCCGAGGCTACTCGAACGGTAACGCCACCGCCTGCCGAGACTAGTGTACCATCTACCGCATCGACCTCGCCTGCACCCACTGCCAAGCTCGGAACTGCTATTGGTGCTCCTAAATCCGCTTTGGCTAATACGATCTATGTCCCAGGTGACGAAGGGCCATATCACGGATATGTTGCTATACTCAAGAATGTCTGCGATGGTGTATTGGCTACTGTTGTGGATAATATCCCCGTCTATGTTCATGTGACTGGGCCATTCAAGGGGATTGGAAAGGTTGATGTTTTCCGACGACTTGATTCTGATTTTGGTATGTCCCCTCACATAATATTATAGGCATCTGCTGACCGCTAGTTAATGCGACCACGCTCCTCATCGCACTGGGTCTACCTATGGATCAACACGAGAAGCACATCTACCCTGATGATAAACCCCGTCACCAGACTATCATCGGTACCGATCACTCGCCTGGAGTCTCGGGTGTTTGGGTCAGTCTGGCCCAGGCGCAGGGTATCGCCCAGTCCCTCACTGGTGTCAATGTCGCGGAGAATGGGGATAGTCCTATCGGGAATATCCTTAGGGATGATCTGTTCCATCTGTTTGCTACGATGGCTAGCTTGAACCCCAAGCATGCGCCCGGTGTACAATTTGGTCTCTCAACTGTGAGTCCCTCATCTCATGTGTTTTGCTGGTGGTCGATGCTGATAGTAGTTTGTTCCTCTTGGTCAACAGAACGCAAAGAATCAAGCTGGGGACAAAGACAAGATCAAGTCGAAATTGGCGGCCAACAACAACACTGCTAAGCCGACACCTACAAGTCTATCGGTATCCTCTGCCAATTCGAAATCCACCCCCAATCTCTCGGCACTATCCACTTCCGCTCCAGCCCAGGAAATGACCCGTAAACCCATCCCCAAAGGTCCTCTCGTCCGACAATCACCCGCTACACCTCTCGAAGTTGCTCCCCAACCGAAAAGGCGCCGCGCGACGATTGTCGAGGGCATCACCCCCAAACCCGCTCCTTTGAGTATCATCAAGAAAACGGGTAGTCAATCGCCTACGACCGCTTCTCCCGTTTCTGCTGTCCCGCCCAAATCTGCAGCTCAGCCTGTGAGAAAGGTTTTACCTAGGACCGCCGCCACCACTCCCGCCCCTACCACACCTATCGTTCAGAAGCGTGCGACAAGAGCCAGCCTTGGGAATGTAGGAATGCCAGCAAAAGTCTCGACCAAGTAATCACTCGATATGTCATCAACCCCTCTCCTTCCCACTCACGATGAGGAATCAGGAACAACAAAACAAACCACTCTATAGTTTTTGGTGCTTGCACCCCGTATATGAAGAAGAAGTAGGAGTAGTAGTATAAGCAAAAGTAGTGAAATCCAAAAACAAAGTCGTTGAAATCACGCTTTTATCAGTATGTAGATATTGTGATATATAGACTATTTGTATGAAATATAAAATGATGTACACTGCGGGCTTTTCCGATCTCTTTCTCTGATGAATGATCTCTGTGGCCCAGTGAGAGGCAGCACAGCAGGTGAGGTCGTCTCCCGATCCTACGATTGGGAAAGGAGATGAGGGTATTATTGCATTCCAAATTAACAGTCTCGTATCGTAGCATTATTCTGTACTGCAATAACGCAAGCATTCCACCACCTTCCAATACCCGCCATCGTCTTTCTCTCTCATTAATGCCTAGCAGGCCGTTTTATACTTGTCTATCAGCACCTGACCTCCCTCGTCCCGGTCATCCCCTTCCTCCTCTGCTTTCTCATCGCCCATCGTGCTTCCCACCTCCACATTAACGCTTGGCCTTGGCGGCGGCCTCCCTTGCTGCTTGCCTCTCTGCGAGATCTACACCGACCAACTACCAGTCAGCATCATTCCTAGCCGCCTACAATGGGGGACGTACGATCTTGCTAGCCTTCCAGAACTGAACGACATTGATAATCTGTTTTCCAGCCATGATTGGGAAAGTTAAAGCAGCGACTACCTGAGGCCAAGTCGCGTGCCTCAAGGCATAAACGATACGTCCAAAGATGTAGGGATGGTCTTTTGCAAGTTCGGAAGAAAGGAAGAAATGGGGAAGAGGGAGGTGAGGGGCGATGGGAGTTACCCAGTATGCTGCTAGGTAGAGGCAGACAAAGAATGCCTCGTTTGCGAAACAGAATACGAATAGCGTTCGCTGGATGTTAGGATGATTTGGGACAGGGGGAAGGGAGGGGCTTACAGAGTCGTTGTAGTAGTACCAGAGGATCCTACTGACGTCTTGGGTGACGGTCTTGTGGGATGCTGAACCGGTCGTCAAGGACCTGATGGTCTCAGCGGGATCAGATACCTGTATGATGGAGGGACTTACGAGTACATGTGCATGTAGTGAGAGGAAAAGTCCAATGTGATCAAGAATTGGAAAAACAAAGTCCAACGAGGGTATGTAATAGCCAAAAAGGTCTGAAGGCATGCAGTAGCACATCTAACGATCAGCTATCCGATTACAACATGTGGGCAATAGCTTACCTGTCAGTGACCATATCGAGTACAGCACCGAATTTAGAAGTCTGATTCAAAGCCCTTGCGGCTTGCCCGTCGACTGCATCGAGGATACAGGAAACGAAGTAGAGTACTGTACAAGCCTTTGGGTGGATTGGCATGTAGTATAATGATGCAGCTGCCGTCAAGACTCGGAGGTAACCGATGAGGTTGGGGACGAAGAGGAAAACATTTTCGTCGATACTGATATTAGCTCCCCATCTTCTTGATATATGGCACTCACGTTGTCGTACTGTTCAAGGGGAGATGGGTTAGTATAATTACTTCAGACTCTTAGAATACTCACGCAAGATCAACAGCACTACCAAAATCAGCTTTAATTCCTTATCTCGCTTATCTCGTCATCAATCCCAAAGAGCAGAAAAGTACTGACTATTTGGGATCGAAAACCTCCTCCCTAGGTCTAGTCCTGCTTGTCTCTCTCTTGAGAATGTTTGGAGTGACAGCTTCTATACCTGTCTGGATGGCCGTGGTAGCCGAAGTTGGCTCGGGCGTAGCTTGTTTAGAGCGGGTTGTAGGTGCCATCGTGGTGTGTGTTGTCGTTACTTCGTGCCGAGTCCTTCTTTTCCTAAGCAGTATATAGACTCCTTGGTAATTCTTGTCGACTGTCGAGGTAGCTTAAGTGTTTAATGAAGTATGGTAAGAAGGTGAGACAGAATCTCAAAACTACTCTGGTGTGTGTATTGACTTCGTCACCGGAATAAGTGACCGACGGTTACCCCGAATTCATACAACGGAAGCAAATGTACAGTATACGAGTAGTATAGCGCGTCAAGGTAAAGGTAAGCGGATGCCATGTACTCATAGTCTATAGTCTATAATATATACGGCCATGGCAAGCCCACCTCCAACACCAACAAGGTCATTATCACAATCAGGACCTTCTTCATCATTCGCTCCACCATCGCTGAGCTCGAGCCGAAACAATCCAATCTCCTTACGGATCTACAAAGCAATAGGAACGACATTTGATGATACCGGTTCACGAGAGGCTTTGGAACTAGTATCAAATTTCTACGCTCCAACACATTCTATCAAGGGTAAAGAGAAGGCCGAGGATAGTCTTACGAATGGACATGGACATGGACATATAGAGGAAGAGTTGCCGAGGCGAAGAACGTTGAAAGGACAGTCGGCAGCTACTGCTCGGAAATACCTTAAGAAGGATGTTGAGCGGAAATTGGCAGAGGGGAGTCGGAAGTTCTTGGATGCTTTTGGGGAGGTTGATCAGGTGAGATATTGATCCTTCCTCGTTTGGCGAGAGCTAATAGAAAGCGGCTGAGTGTACTTCGGGAACATATGCAGGAAATGCAGATCCGATGTGATCAGGTTCAGGCAGAGCTGGATCAGGCCAATTCGGGCACGAAGTACCTGCTGGAAAGAGCGGACGGGCTGAGGTCGCAGCGGTGAGTGGGCCAATGTAGGAGTGCGAGTAAAGCTCATGAAAAGAGCGTCCGCCCAGCTCCGGTCGCTTATCATCGAACGGTTCCTAGGTCGATTCACCCTCTCCGAATCAGAACTAGCGGCTCTGACATCACGCGAGATCCCAGTTGGAACGAGTCTATTCGAAGCTCTGGATAGAGTCGAGAGGATCAGATTCGACTGTCAAGCTCTCTTGGCTGGTGAGGAGGGGACTGTCCAAGCTGGGTAAGCTCGTCAATGTCCGCTGAGGTGAAGATATGGAGCTGACGGGTAGAATGGATATCATGGCTGCTACTTCCAAACAGATGGAGGCTGGGTATAAGAAAGTACACCGATGGTGCCAGTTTGAAATCAGCCAATTTACCAAGGAAGGACAATTGGATGTCTCGCCTCTCCTGCGTCAAGCGCTTCAGAGGCTAAAGTCGCGTCCGGCTCTCATTGAGTAAGGTGGCTGTTTCATAATATGTTAGTGCTGACGACCAGCGACATCTGCCAGATCTTAGTATCCACTCGCCAATCGTCAGTCCTGAATGCTTTCTTAGAAGCCCTGACCCGCGGAGGCCCCAACGGCCTGCCCCGACCAATCGAGATCCACGCCCACGATCCAACGCGTTACGTCGGAGATATGTTAGCGTGGATACACCAAGCTACAGCGAGCGAGCACGAATTCTTGTCTAGTCTCTTCGGTTTTGAGGAGAGGAGGAGAATGATTGGATCAAAGAGGTCTGAGGAGAGGGAAGAGGATGAAACGTTGGTTGCTGAGATACTTGATAAGAATCTAGAAGGTCTGGGTAGGCCTTTAAAGGTGAGCCATACAAAGATTCTCGGAAATTCTTCGCTGATAGTAGATGCGGATCCAGCAGACGATCAAGAGTCAAGAAGGTATCATAATGACTTACAAAATCACCAATCTAGTGCAGTTCTACCTCGTTACAATGCGAAAGACGATTGGTAGCGATGCTGTCTTGACGGAAACGCTCCAAGAGTGAGCCAATCCTTTCCCCTTCAGTTCTCTTATTGATACACCAGAATTTACACGGAAGCCTACGCAGTATTCTTCGAAGCCCTAGAAGCCCAGGGGAGAAGTATGCTCCGATTCCTCCATCCACCCGACGCTACACTCTCTCCACCACTCGCATTACGTGACTCCACCCAGATCTTACGGGAGATCATCGCCGTGTACGATACATCCCTAGTTGACGAGAGTGATCGAGCGAATGATGAGGATTTCGCCAAGTTACTTGAGAAAGCTGTCGATCCTGCTGTGGAGATGTGTGAACGGATGGCGGATATGAGAAAGGGTAATGGAGGGGATTGGGAGAGGGATATTTTCTTGATCAATTGTTTGGGGTACTTGCAGGTATGTCTGGCGGTTTTGTACCGAAGAAAGCTAACGATTATAGCATACGCTTGAGGTGTATCCGTTCACGGAACCTCGAGTCAAACTGCTTGAGGCCCAGATCCAACGACACGTCGAGTCGATGACCTATGAGCATGTACGTACTGACATAATTTGAATCTGAGTGATACTAATCATCAGCACGGCAAGCTGCTCGAGCAATCTGGTCTCGGACCTATCATGAAGACCTTCCGTACCCGTCCACCTGATGTAAGTCGCTCAATAACGCACTATGTACTATACTAATATACCAGACACCCCTAGCCCGCCTACCAACAACATCGGCCAAATCCCTAACATCCTCCCTGACCCAATTCTCCCAATTCCTTACCTCACTAGACGTCCTCACCACCCCTCGCCTGGCTTTACTATCTTCGTCAAAGTTAGCAGAAAAAGTCCATCGAAGCGCTTTGTACCGTATTTCTCAGGCTTATGGGGAAGTCTGTGATCGCGTATTGGATAAAAAGGAGGGGTACGAGTTTGCCGAGACGCTCTTGAGAAGGGGCAAGGATGAGGTTGCTGTTGCGTTGGGAGTTGATGGGGATGAGTCGGAGTTTGAGGAGACTGTAGCATCCATGGGAGAGGTAGATGTGCAAGAGGCGCCGCTAGAGGTTAAAGAAGAATTGCAGTCATGAGCTAGAAGCAAATAGAAGATGCAGTCTTGCTCTGCCATTCAAGAGTGATATCGATAACGCCCAAATAGCATCCATGCATATTTGATGACCCGGAACCTAGCAGAATGCGTCTATGCCTTGGAGAAGAAAAGCTCGTCGAGCAACTTAGCAGTGTCCTCGGGACTGGTGACAGTATGTCCAATAGTCCTCTTATCCTCAAAGATCTCGTAATCGTTTCCGCCCATGTAGGTCTGGCATGTCAGCTGTGAATCAGGAGGAGGGATTGGAGCTGACCTTATCACCGAAAAAGTGAATCTCCTCGAAACCCTCATCTTGGATATGGTTCAATGAGAATGTCTTGTCCCATCCTAATTCATCAGTCCTGTGTTTAACGAAGAGAGAGGATACTGACCAGTGGGGAAGACGTCGAAACTGATTTGACCTCCGATAGAGTATGTTAGACCGAGATGACCGAATTTCTCTTTGAGAGCAGCAATCATGGCAGCTCGGATCTTGTGTTCCTTTTCGTCAGCTATAATGACCAGTTTGAGATGGAAATAGCTTACACTGTCGAACTTTTCAAAGTCATTTCGCTCTTGTGTGCTGGTCTATTAGCTTGTCTCTACGAAATACAACAAGGGGCAGCTCACCTGGCATTTCGACCAACAGGGGAGACGTTAATCATACCATTCCTGAACTCGATGAAGGTTCCTCTGTCAATGTCAGCGCTCAGACTTAATCCGGGCTCATGGAGACATACCGCTTAACGGGTACATCAACCTCACTGAGGTATCGTAGAATAAAGTTGACGATTTTCTTGTATTCCTCCTCTCCGACGTATTTGATAAATGAAGCTGATTCAAGCTCGTTTCCAAGTTTCCAAGCTGTCAACCCATTCTCGGCGAAACAGTAATCCCAGTTGTCGACGACTGTTCTTCAGCTTTGACCTCTTCAATGTTGAAGTCTCAAAAGGGACGTACTCTTCTCATTGAGGATCTCGAGCTGCCACTCAATCTTCTTGAAATCACTACCGCCAACAAAAGCAGTAGCTGTATACTCTCTCAATTTCTTTAGAGAATCCAACATCTCCTTTGATCCTTGTAATCGTGCGGGAGTGAGGGTTCCATCGACATCAAACATACAAATGACCTTTGGATGTTTTCGTTCTGCGAATGGCTTGATGCCTTTTGGGAATACGTTTGCTGGGGTTGTTGTTGCCATTGTGTATGTGTGTGAGATATGGTGGGTAAAGTGAACGTGAGAATCAACCAAGTCGCGTCTATGGTTATAATTTAGACCGTGCCTTACCACGTTTGATGTTGCACTACTTCCACGTCTATAAGGGTGATATTTCCTTTGTCATACATTCAAGGCATCAATAGAGTCATGTCGGTCTAGTCATTGTATTTCGTCTATTAGAATACATACTAGAACCCGACAGCTCTTGTTCTACGATAAACAAGCAATCAAATCACACATGCCGACATTAAGAAAACGAGAGAAACCCGCACAGCCATCTTCGCCTATCCGTCGTCGCATCACGCGCGCAACCTCACACCTCAGCGACACCAATCTCGCAACAACAGCTTCAACTCCCGACCGCCTCGAAGAAACAGCTCCATCATCCTCGGCTGAATCTTCGCCAGACCGAGGAGTAGAAGAAGAGATGTTACATCGTGAAGGAGCTTCAAGGCGGACAGCAAAGAATATTGAGGATGTCAATGATATGGAGGAGAAGGGGCTTTATAGGACAAATTCGAATAGTTCAAATCGGTCGGATAGGGGAGATGATGTGAGGGAAAAATTACTTGCGGAACGACAGCGTGATGAGAGGTCACCTAGTGTCGAAAAGGAAGGTTTGAATAGTAAGCGGGACAAAGAGGCTTTTGCGTTACTGGTCGTGCTCTGTAAGCTACTTTTCCAATACTTTCTGGCGTGTTGAGCTAATTTAGCAGATTTGTAAGCTAGCTGAATTTGACGAGCTGCCCTAGCTGATCCCAGGTTACAAGGTATCCCACTAGGTCTGACATTCGGTACACTCCCCTTCCTCCTCAAACCTCATCTCTCCTATTCCCAATTAGCAATATTCGCCCTGTCAACATGGCCATATTCCCTAAAGTTGCTCTGGTCACCAATAGTAGACGCTTGGTTCGTACCAAAATGGGGAAGGAGGAAAAGCTGGATCGTACCTGTACAGGGTGTCGTTGGGGTCGGGTTGTGGGTGATTGGAGGTCGTGTTGAGGAATGGTTGAATCAGGTCAGTAACTTAAACACGGTGTGAGTGGGGCTGATCTGTAGGATGAGGTTGATGTTCGGTTTATCACTATGGTCTTTGGAAGTTTGATCTTGGCGGCTGCTACTCAGGGTACGTCTCTTTGTCATTCTGAACGGTCTTGCATGCTGACCTATGCAGATATCGCTGTTGATGGTGTGTTACTTTGCAGAGAAACTGACTCGATGGCTGACAAATAGGTTGGGCGCTCACACTACTGTCACCTCAAAACTTGTCATACGCCTCCACCGCCCAGACAATAGGTTTGGGCATAGGCAATGCCCTAGCCTTCACAGTCTTCCTATCCTTCAACAGTGTCGAGTTCTCGTAAGTATTATCTCCTCCAAGTCCGAGTAGGATGGTCGACTGATAAGAAGGAACAAATACTTCCGATCCACACCTCTTGAATACGGTCTCGTCTCGCTTGGCGGCTACTTACGGTTCTGGGCCTTGGTCTTCCTGGTTGTCACTGCCTGGCTGGCGTTTGTCAAGAAGGAAGATGCAGTCAGTGAGAATGACCCAGATATGGACGTGAAAAAGGTCTACAAGGTCATGTGGAGCATTATTCGTCTTAAGAGTAAGTCACCTGGTGCCAGCCTGTGGCGGTACTGACAGACAGACATTCAGTCCTTCCTCATCGTCCACCTAGTCTGCAAGATCGGTTTCCAAGTAAACGATTCGGTAACATCGCTCAAACTCCTCGAAAAGGGTCTCCACAAAGAAGATCTAGCAGTAGCTGTGCTACTCGATTTCCCAGCGCAGATGGTGGCCGGATGGTTAGCTGCTAAATGGTCCAGGCCCGCTCCGGTATCTCGACATGCTTTGAGTGGTAATCAGAACCAAACCAGTCAGGTGCTGAGACCTTGGTTGTATGCTTTCTGGGCGCGTTTGATCATGGCTACGATCGCTACGCTTGTGGTCTGGGGTTTCCCTACTGGAAACGTTTCGAGTGGGTACTTTGGGATCATCATCGCTACTACTTTGTTGTCGTCTGTCTCAAGGTATGTCTCATGCGCCGGCGACTTACGAAAGCTGATGGGTAGTACTGTACAATTCGTTGGTATCACCGCTTTCCACACCCAGATCGCGGACCCACTCATCGGCGGGACCTACATGACTGTAAGCTGACTGGTTCTCGTAAGTCCAATAGCTAACTCAACAGCTGCTCAACACAATCTCAAACCTAGGCGGTACCCTACCCAAACCAATCATCCTCCGCTCAGTCGACGTCTTGACAAAAGCATCATGCTACACAACCATCAAAGACAAGTTGGTCCAAGGCGGCGAATGCGTATCTGAACATGGGAGATTGGCCTGTCACAGGTCAGGAGGGGAATGTATAGTCGACAGGGATGGGTATTATATCATGTCGGTATTTTGTGTTACTCTGGGGGCGATGCTCCTGATGGGATTCATTTTGCCGACAGTCAAGAGATTACAATGTGAGTTCCTTGGTTCTGGCACAGATATGGGAGCTGATGTTAGCTCTGCCGATGAGTGCTTGGAGGGTCAAGATACCCAATTAGATCGGTTAGATGGCGATACCGAGACTACATGCAATGCTGTACACCTAACGCGATCTTCTGTTTGCCTCGCCGACTAATTCGGCGATCAACGTCTATGACGGCGGGCTGTAGCATTGCACTAACGCACAGTTTATCAAGAAAGGATCACACTGCTCGATCTGCTTAACAAGCTGTGTGGATCAGGTAAATGTTCAACACTCCTTTGTCAGTGACTTTGGCTGGTCTGGCGCCCTTTGTGGAGGAAAAGGCAAGTGGAGTCGATCAGGGGATCCTTACAGCCCAGCTTTCAGACTACGGGCGAAATCTTTAGCCTGAAAGCTGGGCCTTTATCCCCGGCTTTACGCGTCCAGACTTCCTTTCTTGCAAGTGAAGCGGTGGAGGCATCGTATATAAACCCAGGTGACCTCCACCATTCGCCACCCATCGCTCATATCATCCTTCTCACTACCGTCTCCTACCTGCGTCTCCCCAAGGACAAATATCAGTCACAGACCACGATGGATCAAACCGCCGACGATGTGGCCTCAAAGCCGCCTTCGTCCAGAATATTCGGATCGGCACGCCCCCATCATATGGTCTTCAACAGGAAGGTTGGCGGATTGTTTATGGGGGTTGACTCGGCCTTCGCCGATAATCTAGCCGAGGATGGCTCCGCTGAAAGATGGGATCCTCACGAGAACCGAATAAAGTCTGCAATCCGATCTGCTGCTGTGAAAATGCAGAAAGAGGACCCGAGCACTTGGCAAGGCGTGACGTGCAACGACGCGAAATCGATGGCAACTTTGGCGAAGTCAATCAATGAAACTTGGAAATTCGAGTACGATGATCTCTATGCACCGCCCGACAGTATAGGCGACTTCAAACTGAGCTTACACGTGACGAAAGAAAGAGGGCCGAGGTTGGGACCTCGAGGTTGGATCGGGCGCTACCAGACAATAACGGACGGGACCCCAGATGTCGTGATTTCACGTGTGGAAGCTCCCCCCCGCTCTGGCAGATATCAGATAAGCAATATCAATGTCGTCGTTGACGCCACGGTACTGGACAAGGCGACAAATAAAACGGTATATCTGAAACAGAGTACGGTTCGGAAACTTGCTCGTGATTTTGCAGAAATCGTACCCTTCGTCTACACCGACCTCGAGAATCTCACCAAAGACACCGTTGATAACGCTCGCTATACAGCTGATAGGTCTGTCATGTCTTTGGCGACATCGGCTATATGTCGACACGTTGACTGGAGATTGTTGCCAGACGATGTGGAGGATGTGTTGCCGTCGGGTTCACAGCGGACGGGGGAACCGATAACGGAGTTGACCCCGGATATGGAGGGCTTAGGCAGGATACCGGTTACGTTTGTGCCGTTCTACGGGTACGAATGAAGGGACATTTGCAGACCTTTGGGCAATCAGGCCCGAGGCATGCAGCCGGACTGGTCAGGGCCAGGAAGCTTTTTTCTCTCTCGCCTTACATATCTATACTTTTCACTCACATGTACTCTTGACTTGAAACCGAAAGAGAGCCACCTACTTGCTCCAAGCTACTGACCTGCTTACGAGAAATCATCTTATCAGGCAAATACCTGAAGCTGATCATGTGAGCTCTGGCTATGGATGCCAGCCAACCGTGTCACATTATGTGTCTTTTCTCGAATGGGCCGCAGCAGCGATCAGGGTCATGACAACCTGGCAGATATGGATGGCCCGGTTGAGGCTTCCGCTGATCGGATGCCTTTCTTGTAACGACTGCTGAACAGGCTTCTTCGAGCCGATTTGAAGCCCATATCGGCATTCGAAGCTCCTTTGTCGGTGGTGTCTGGACGAGGAGACCCAGGAATAGCATCTGATCGCAAAGCTTGACTCACAGTCCCGACCAGGCCAGGTGACCGTAGGCTCGGACATAAATGGAAGAAGATGTGGGCTTCCACACTCTGGCCTTCCGATTCTCAGACCATGCATCGCATGACGATCGACTCATCTATATAAGGACTATTTGGCTGATCACAGAGGAACATCTCACCTCACAGATAAATCCCAAACGCCATTTTACCCAGCCTCCACCTTGCCATCTATCCTCGACGCATCATGTCATACAACTCCGCCTCGTCTCCACTTAGGCGTCCCTTGACTGAGGCCTCGGTCGCGGTGACGCCTTACTTCAACTACAACAACGACCTCGACTTGTTTTCGGTCGCCACCGGTCCAGCATTTACCGAAAGAACCAAAGAGGGTCGAGTCGATATCTACCCAGCCCACATGAACCGCATGAAGCAAGCAATCCGAGAGACTACTTCACAAATGTCGTCAAGCGCCTGGAACGGCGTTCGTACTGGTGAAGCGCAATCCCTTGGGAAACTGTCGGATTCGATGAATGATACTTACGCTTTCGGGAGGGATGCTGAGAATCCACCCATCGAGAGAGAAGGCACTTTCCAATTGAGCGTTTACTTGACGACTGAGAAACAGCCGAGACAAGTACCTCGTGGAGATCATGGTTTATACGAAGCGACGGTGCCGGTGTCTGAGGCTGAAATGTCGAATCTACCTACTGCAGATATCCACATTCGAAGCCACCATAATGGTAAATCGCATTACTACCACGGAATCGACGTCACAATGGACGGTACGGTACGAGACAAGGCAGCTGGGAAGATTGTCGCCCTCCAGCCAAGCGCAGTTCAGGAAATAGCTTATGGTTTCGCTCATATGGTACCGTATATCCAAAATCGACTCAGAGGACTCACGCATCTCGATAAGCGCGACCACGATAGCTTTTTGGAGGCTCTGCTCCAGGCTCGCAAGGACGTTAGGTCGCTCGCAGACTCGACTATTCATCGATTGGTCCATTTTGACATTGATTCGAAGGATGTTGAGAGTGTCAGACCCAGGGGCTTGGAACCGACGTGGAAGTCAAAGATAGAGTGGACCCCGGAGATGGATGGTTTGGGGAGTATTCCGGTGACTTTCTTTGCGGATTATAGTAGGATGGGAGGTGGTGAGTCTTCAAACAGCACCATGAGAGGGGTGGAGCAAGACAGGCGAGGATGACCCGATTTGTATTCAGCGGCCTTACGTCTTTGTGTTTATACTCACATGTACAAGCTTTCAACTATACTGATTGGCAACAAAGGCTTGCTGTTGACCTGAAGACAAATACTGATGATTTACACTTTATCGAAGGAAGTAGAAAGAAGCCGTCCGGACTCTAGCCTGTACTCGTTCCAGTCTCCTCTCTACCTCAGGGGCGAGGCTAGAGGAGACACCAGAAGAAAGGACTGTGGCAAAAGTCGTCGAGCTCGGGAAGAGACGGAGTCTCACGTCTGGATCCTTTGGCGATCAATTCGACTGCTCTCACGCTGTATGGTGTATGTGGAGGGAGACTAGCTCTAAGGGCTTAGGGAAGAAGGGATCGCATCCTTCCATTCACTGTACTCGGGAGGGGTCGGATGAGGAGTACTGGACCTTTCATCGACGACTCCTACTGGTTTTGCCCGTCATCAGGCAGGATACAGTGGCGTACATGTAGTCGTTAGAAAGGGACGACTGCCGGAAAGGGTTTGCGATGAAAGGAGTCTCTCCTTTACTCTCCTTTGGACAAGGCCTCTGGCAAACTACAGTATCAAAGCCATGGAGGAAATGCAGAAACCAAATCGTCACTCGTCAACGCAATTAATCATCTCATCATGTCGACAATCGGCAGTAGCCCCCAACCCGGGTTCTCGGCCCGCCCTTATATGAAGTATGATTCTGAACGAAATACATTCTACGTGGGCGTCCGTCCGGCCTACGTTGTTGGAACGGGAGCCGATGGGGAGAAGCGATACGTGACTGACGGTCACGGGTCCCTCATATCCCTACCCGTCAAATCGAATCGTGTCACCGTCGTGCTCGAGGATACGATCCAGCACCTGCCACCCGACTATCTGGAAGCTTTTAAATCTAATAGATCTGATGTTATAAACGCGCTAGAAGAAGTCACACGAACATCGTACCTCTATCGCGAGGACCGCCAGATTGGTCTAGAATTGGGGAAGTATTGCAATGTCAAGGGAATCTCGTTGGACTTATCATGCCTTGGACTTCCGAGTCCCATGAGTCCGACTGAGACTGGGGCATATCTGCCCCTCACGTCGGCCCCACCCGTCACAGCAGAGATTCATACCCAAGTGAGCAAGCGGAGTTCCAGAAGAAGAGTCAGCAAGATCGAGATTACACTCCCCGGAGCGGTAAAGCGCAGGACCGGGGAACTGGCAACATTCAAACCAGAGACCGTTCAATCATTCGCTAATGAAATCAGCAAATGTTTGCCTCGCGTCCTAAGCGAGCAGCTCGCGTGGCTCGATGGGACTACTCTCGACAAGGGCAAAAGAAACACAGCCGAGAGATCGATCGTGACGCTTGTCAAGGCTCATCTTGATCGTTTGCAACGCTGGGGCGTCGACGATCGCCGAGTCGATCTCGCACCCGGAGGCTCACTTTACAGACATGAATCGACACCGATTACGATACAGCTCACGGACGGAATGGGAGATACACAACTGACAATCGTGGCAGAGCACGATGGGACGAAAAAGTCAGAAGAGACGGCCACTGCGGGGGGGGGGGGGGGGGGGTAGCGGGT
>Ga0308160_10004045_pt1 | contig 15961 bp, 19 predicted proteins | sample PhyFR1_FD_201036 | JGI IMG/M metagenome (GOLD analysis project Ga0308160, IMG submission 201036) | Phyllosphere microbial communities from UC Gill Tract Community Farm, Albany, California, United States - DLSLF.R1 | ecosystem: Host-associated > Plants > Phyllosphere > Unclassified | place: USA...
TTACTCAGCAGGAGAGCAAGCAGAAGACGTCGACGGATGTGAGTATCTGAATTACGGGGTGGGATAGAGCTGATAACATAGATCGTGTGCAAGTTCTTCATCCAGGCCGTCGAGGAGCAGAAGTATGGTTGGTTGTAAGTTCCTCTCAGATTTACGAAGACAATCGCTGATATGCTAGCTGGGAATGTGTAAGTTGATGTTGTCCCTTCGTGTAGCCCAAGCTGACCCGGTGTTCTTATAGCCCAATGGAGGTAAGCTCGAGCTCTCCCACAATCGATGGCAAGCTGACTTTCAGGTGATAAATGCATGTACCGTCATCGTCTACCACCAGGATTCGTTCTGAAATCCGACAAGAAAAAAGCAGAAGAGGATGCGAAGAAGGAGAAGATCTCGCTGGAGGATTTCCTAGAAGTCGAGGTGAGCTGTCGCCCTCGTTAACGTCATGACATAGCTAACAAGACAGCGACACAAGCTGAAACCCCCTCTTACACCCGTCACACCCGAATCTTTCGCCATCTGGAAAAAGACACGTTTGGAAAAGAAGGCAGCCGAACAGGAAGCTATGGAGAAAGCAAAGACTGCGCAGAGGGCTGCTGGAAAACTTACAGGTCTATCTGGTCGAGCATTGTTCGAAGTCGGAGGTGATCTGTATGGTGATGATGAAGATGATGGAGAGGAGGATTGGGATATTTCGAGGATGTTGGCTACTTACGTGAGCTTCCGTTATCTCCTTCATGAGGCTAAAGCTGACTTGATAGCGAGAAGAGGATAGGGTACGCGAAGAGGAGGAGAATGATGCGGTTGAAGATGCTACGAATGGCGTGGATGGGCTTTCTGTCAATGGCTCGTAGATGCTTTTGCCACTTTATCAGCTTGTTATAGTCGAAGGCAGACTATGCCCACTGGGCTAGTCATAGTTTTGAGTCTCAGTAGTAGTCATTAGCATATGGGAGAAGGAGGTGTAATTGTATGCATACTCGAGTTTGGCGGATCCGCGTGATGACGTTGTTGACGTTCTATCTATTCTGGTTCTGTACATCTAACTATTCTTTACTCATACACCGAAGTCGACACCCGAACCATGGCCGATATCCAGAATATTGTAGTCACCTCGACACAGATCGTGACACAGCCCAAACCACATACTACATATACGGTACAAGGCAAGTGCATCCACCAGCAGGCCCGCTCACAGCTGATACCCAGTCTCGACACCTATCCGTACATGGACTGTCAGCCGGCGATACAATGATTTCGTAGCTCTACATGATGAGCTCAAGTCGTCAACTGGCAAAGAACCGCCTGCGAGTTTACCTCCCAAACATAAATGGACAATCACCCGAAGTGTTTATGATGAGAAGGCACGTTGTGGTCCCAATACAGAGATATGATGTGCTGACAATTAGATGATCCGTGAACGAAAAGTCCTTCTTGAAGCCTACCTCCGCTCTATCTTGACTACAAAAGACGATCGATGGCGTAAAGCATATACGTTCCTCGACTTTCTAGCTGTATCTTCAAATACCCGTCAAGCGACAAATCAACCTGGCGAACCATCTTCTTCATCTTCATCCTCCGTCCCTCCACCACCATCGACATTCACACCCCAATCATGGTTGGCCGAAAGTACGAATATGCAATCATTACTCCGCCTTACGAGGTCAGCGTTACTCAAGAGGGATGCACTTGCGTCAATGGCCGATGCGTCTGGAAGTAGGAGTAGTGGAATCGAAGCCAAGAGGTTATTGAAGGAAGCTAGTAGTCGTTTGGATGGCCTAGAAGGGGCATTGGGGAGCTTGAAAATTGGAGACGGAGAGAAAAGGAGAAGGGAGGAAGTAGTTGATAATTTGAAAGTGGAAAGGGAGAATCTTAGGCGGATGATTGATGCTGGAGTAAGGACCAATCGAGACACATCCACAACTTCGACAATGTCAAACGCCTCCAACCAGACTATGCCTGGTGGACTATTCGCGGGGATGCCATCACAACCACAGCCAGGGAGGGTATTTGGTCGTAAAGCAGAAGAAACCGCCGAAACGAGACCACTTGAAGATAGGCAATTGTTGCAACTTCAACAAAGCAAGATGGAGAATCAGGATCAGCAATTGGGAGAATTGAGTAAAGTCCTCTTGAGGCAAAGGAAGATGGGAGAGGAGATTCATCAAGAGATTGGGGAACAGACGGATATGTTGGAAGATATTGATCAGGAGGTCGGGAAGGTGGGTGGGAAATTGCAGAGGGCAAAGAGGGATATGAACAAGTTGGGCTAGGAGGTGTCGGTAATGGATCTAGCTGGTTTCTAGTTTTTAACGATAACGAACGAGGTCATGACATGTTGTGCATTGGCGTCGACAGTCGGCGGCATTGTTGTACTGTACAGATGATGGTGGTTTTCTACAAATATTGTGATGCCCTTACAGGTATGGTGTTGATCGACATCATCACTCTCCCTCTACCCAATCTACTTCTCCACATTGCCTTACGTCCGCCCCTCACATCCTGTATTCATTCCTCAGTCTGTAACAATCAGCGCCAATCTTGATAGTGTTCTATTCGACTCACCGCTAAACCCAGCTTCTTGGCTCCAGTCCACGCAGCCACATTCTTGGCAGTCTGCTTGTTCGCCCTAGTAGCCTCCCCAATCTCGATCCCATCAACAACACATTTGACCCTCCATAAAATCCCCAAATTCGTCTCATGCCTCTCTTCTTCATATTTGACATCTCGATCTTGCTTGTCCCCGTATACCCTTATCAGAGCTGCCATGCCCATTGAGGCTTTATCGATACGTTCCATTTCGTCATTGGATATTGTCTGGACTGTGCCGTCTGGGTTGGAGGAGATTGCTGTTCGATGTTGGTCGTATTCTGATTGCCTACTCGTCAGCTGTGAGCGGATCTGGTCACGCCAGCTTACATGTGATTCAGGAAGAAGTCATATAGGGGTTCATACATATCTCGTAGCCATTCGTCAATGACCTTCAGACCTTCTGTCATTCTCTTCTCGACTGGATAAGAGAAATAGATAGCGGCGATGTAGGCTTCGACCATGGCTGCTCGTACATCCGTCTGAGCTTTGAGGACGGGGAGGAGATTAGGTGGACCGACAAGTCTTGCTGGAAGATTGTACAATCCGGAAATATGTGATAGGGTAGCATTTGATACGAGGTGGGACTTGAGTTTCTGCATTATCAGCTACTTCTCCTCAGACATAAGCCCGGGACAGCTGACCGACGCCCTTCCACAAGTCAGACGAGGTTTCAACTCGTGTAACCAAGTAGTAACCACCATCCCAAGGATACTATCCCCAACATGCTCCAATTTCTCATAATCCAAACTAGGATCCTCTTCAGGATCTTCAAACCTCCATTTTCTCCTAGGGAAACAACTCTGGTGGGTAAACACCTGTTTCTCGAGGATTGGATCGCTGATTACCGGAAGGGAAGGTAAGGGGAATACAGGAAGTTGTTCGACTGGAACAAGAGAGGCTCGGGCTTGAGATCCTTTTTTGAACCTCTTAGAAGGGAGTGGAGTAGGTAGGATTGGGATGATTCGTGGTTCGGGGTTCTCGGTCATGGTGGTCGCCGGGGAGGCGGATTCGGCTGGATCTTGGGAATTATCGAAAGGTCGTTTACCGAGTAAGCTAGAGGTCGGTGTAGCGATTTGGGGGCTCGAGGCGACAGAGTGCCTATCTGAGGAGGATCGAGAGCTGGCAGAGAATGGCAGTATAGCGGCCGAGGGTATCTGAGGGAGACTTGAAGGTCCTGATCCATTTTCCCTTCCTCCTCCGCTCGAGCTGTTCAAACTGGCATTGCTGGCAGTCTTGGAGGTCTCAACGGGCACGTGATGGGTTTTAGATGTGGAAGGGGTGATTGATGATTCTGCCCCTGGTTTGGCGGGAAGAGAAGTAACATTGACCGGTCTCGAGGGGAGGGAAGCGAGCCCCGTTTTCGCTGATTGAGAGCGAGCATTGGGTAGAAGTACCGGTGGGTCAGTCATGATGAGTAGCGACTGACCATTAGCTCTCTAGGTTTTATAGACAAGGTAGCTGACCCCTGTCTTTGTGTTCCCAGTGATATATAGTACATTTGACAGTGAATGATAGAGGACAGAGGGTGTCGAAGCGTAAACAGTTAATTCTGTTTAACAGTTTATCCGTTCTTGGATTGAGTTGCATGACACGGAAATCTAACCGTGTCAATTGATTCATTTGTACATCTTGACTACCTTGAGATAACATGACTACATAGCTTGTTTCGACCCCCTATATGGCAAGATGGGCTTGTATATCGACTCGGGCACCACAGACGCCTCTCTCGTGGGGGAGTCGTCAAGCACCAGCTCGGCGCGCCTGGATGTCGAGTCGCGTCATCTCGAGATGGAACTTGATGGTTCGGTCGACTCGCTCCGTAGCATCTCAGATGACGAAGGAACCGATATCGAGGATGTAGATGAGGAGGACTGTAAGTTTCTCCTTGTTTTGAGATCTGTTCAATGCTGATTATCATAGATGAAGCGTCGCGTTTGAGACGTATACGAGAGAATCAGCTCTTATTATCCTCCCTCGGTATACAACCAGGCATGAACGCCGTCGCATCGACATCATCCCTCACTGCATCTCTCGAAGCCCCAGCGCGAAAGAGACGTAAGATCCAAACGACGACATACGATAGATCAGGGTATATCGTCTCCCTTCCCAATCCTGGCGAGAAACATGTCATGGCATGTGTCGAATTACCAAGTGATCGCAAACTTCGAAAACGGATAGCAGATGGTGAATACGTCGACTGCTCTCGTTGGGCAGAAGGAGAAGAAAGAAGGTGGAGGTTTGGTGATGGGCGCGGCAACCTTCAAGACGGAGAGGAGGAGGTATTTGGTGATGTTGGGCCGGATTTCAGGTGGAGGAAATGGCTAGGCAAACAAGAGGAACTGAGGAATGAACTGAGAAAGAGAGGAGAGTTGAATGATGCCGATGTTAGAGGGACTAGGGCGACTGTGGTACTTGATGCCAATGTGTCTGATTACTCGGTAAGTGCCCTTCTCTCAATATGAAATCGGGAGCTGACGAGATAGCTCATACCCGGCGCAGCGTGCCATCAATGTCGTCGGAAATCAGAGAAAGAAAAGATGAGGTGCAGAAATACAAATCCAGAATGTAACGCCGAATTCTGTAGTTCATGCTGCAAGCGGTATGTCCTTCAATCTGCTTAACATATTCAAAGCTGAACAACCAGGTACTCTTACTTCGAATTCGACCCCGACTCGCGGTCCTTCATCTGCCCACTATGTATGGACAACTGCAATTGTTCAAATTGCATCCGAAAACGCGACCTGTCTCATTTACTCGAAAGTAAAGGATTGCGAACCGAATCTTTGACTAGGAAGCTCAAAAGGCAAGGGGTAGCGGGAACGGTAGAAACATATCTGAAGGAAATGGGGACTATCAAACAGGCTCCATTCGAGCGTGTCCGATTAGTATGTCAGGAGGAAGATATCATTTCGCCGGAATTACCACCTGAACCGATTGAAACGGTTGTAAAATCTAAAAAGACCAAAGCGAAAAAGGCAAAGCCAGAAACCAGCGGCGCTGGACCTGGGAGACCGAAAGGAAGCAAGACGACGAATGTCCAAGCGAAACCAGGAAAGAAGGGGATCAAGCCTCTCGTCATCAAATTCCAAGTTCCACCCAAATCAGCATCACAACGGCAACCACGAACCAAAGAGATCGATTCTGATGGCGATACCGTGGGCGGATACTCCGACGACGATGATGACGACCTACAGAAACGACCCAGAAGCCCAAGTTCATCACTATCCTCAGCACCTTCAAGTCTTTCTGCAACTCCACCCCGAAGGCTTGCATTCCCACCAAGACTCCCTCTTTCACATCTGGACTCTTCGACAACGACAAGTCTAGCACATATCATGAATACCGAACCTGGATTCATCAGACCTGAGATGATGCAAAGTCACCGCGAATTACCTGGACCCGTCGATGAAATCGTCGCTGTAGCAAATATTCATAAACGTAAACCTCCCCCTCCGGCATCTTCCATCGTCCGAGCACCGAGCTACATGACTAATGCAACACTCGCTAGCTCCCACCAGAATGCGACCGCCTCGTCATCCTCTTCGACTTCTTCTTCAGCTCCGTCAACCGAGGGACAGGGTCAAACATGGCACACTCCAGGCTTAGGCCTGTACCGTCCAAACGGGACTGTGGGTTACGGAAATAGTCACATGCTCCAGCAGGAGATTATACATTCCTCTTCGCCCGATCCACTTTCACTACCATTGCCATTATACATGGATGGGAATGAAGCCCAAAAGCAAACGGGGAAAAGAGTGAATGCTCTATTCCTGAATCATCAACTTGGTCGAGGACCAGAGGCAGATTTGATGGAGGATACGATGCCGCTCCTGCCTTCGATGGGCGAGCAGGATCGAGATCGGGATCCCTTGTTCCCGGACACTCCATTGTGGTATACATATAACCAACAAACACTGCCAGCGCGAGACGGCTGAAACCCTGTACAGTAGGCGCAGTTCCAATATTGTATTTGTTAAGCTTGTATATCATATAATATCAAACCAAATAATATCATCATAAATCGATGCATTTTACCTTTTCCTACCACACTTATAAGACTAGCTATTCTATGACTGTGTATACTCATCAATTACTACCAAAGCTATACACATCCACCACCTCGTCAAACTCGACACATGAGACAGCAAAGATACACGATGCTGAGACTCCACCTATCCGCCTATATGCCTACCAACCTCCATACGGATCATCCTCATCCGCCTCGACAGATGCTTTCGTAATACTTTCCCTTTCAGCCCTTTCTCTAGCCAACCTAGCCATATATTCCTCCTTGAACCTCTGTTCCTGAGCCTGCAAAGTAGCTCGAGGCAATTGCGAACTCTGCATCTGATGTGTAACTTTCGATCGAGCGGGAGGCGACGGAGTCAAGACCTCCCAATCATTGTTATCGTAGATCGGTTCCAAACCCCTCTTAGTTTCTGGTTCAGGACTTTCGGATTTGTCAGGATAGCGAGCTCGATAAGCTGCAGTATCGAAACCTAGATTTCGTTTCTTTGGTTCAATCCTTTCAGCCCATGGTCGTCGGGTTGTAGGTGACCTCCGAGATCCAGTATTGCATTCATCAGACTGATCTTTGGGAGCCGAGGACCATCGGTTTAAGATTTCGATTCGAGAAGCAGAGGTGGTCGCCCCCTGAATTCGAGTTTGATAAGGCTCGAATTGCTTGGGGTGAGAGTCCAATGGACGATCTGAAGGTATGGTTGCTTTGGGCGCAAAGGGTTTCGACCAGGCAGATACCGGAGCTTTGGCCAGGGCAGGTAGTGGGCCCGGGACAATCGATGGGAAATCGATAGATTCATGACCAGGGCTAGGCATGTTGAATGACGGGACTTGAGTCTCGATATCGGCGACTCTTGCTGGAATGTATGCCTGGGGTGTAGCCAACATGACCGAGTGATGAGGCGTGATGAGCTCTTCGTCGGATCCAGAACTGGATGAGATTTCGGTACGACCCTTGTCGCCTGGGTTTTGAGAAGCTAAGGTGGCCGGATCATGTGCAACTGTACTTTCGGAACCGTTAAAGTCGAGATTCGAGTCGAGGTGCACGGACTCTGTCGTTGCGGGATCAGACTCATTCGAGTCGTCGGATCGTTCGGTAACCATCGTCTTCTCGCTATCTTCGCCCGGCATTCCGAATGAGGGTAATTGTTGATCGGTATCGATGCTGCCTAAATCGAGCTTGAGAGGGGTCCACGATTGAGCCGGAGCAAGAGGAGGGAAGTGAGGCGACTGCTCGGCTCGAGTCCCGTGAGCGAATGGGCTCTCATAGTGCTGAACGTAAGCTTATCTCTGGTCTGAAAGGGATGGGCGTTTACAGTCTTGAGTTTATCCCTCGAGGGGAATTCTTCTCCGCACCTCTCGCACGAGAACACACTCTGTCCGCCAAAGGTCTCATCCTGAGGTCGAAGGTTGTCCATAAACGCCTGGATCCGCTGGGGATGAACATTTCTAGCTCCATGTTCAATACTGTAGTGCTGATCATCAGTCCGACACCGTTGAGTAAGATGGGAGACTCACCTGCATTGCGATGTCGACGCTGTCAAAGGATAGAGCACAGTGACTGCAGAATTGCGACCAAGAGTGATGAACGCCCTTGTGCTACCACGTCAGCTCATACCCTGGAGGTGAGGACATACCTGATTGAGCTGATAGTCATCTTCGAATGTCGTACCGCATATGTCACAGACTTCATCCCCGACTGGCATATCCACCGGCTCTTCCTCGAAGACAGGTACTCGGAATTGGTGTTGCACAGAAGACATTTCGGAACCATGTTTAGCCATCATGTGCTAGATGTTTAACGAAGTGATAATACGTGACTGGGTTTACGCACTGCTCGAAGATCGTTTCTGGCATCAAGACCTTGCCCGCATAGATCACATTCAATCCAACTTGATGGGATGGTTTCCTTCGCTTCGGTTGGATGTTTGGCGGACATATGCTATAGGTCAGCAAAGCTTAGCATTACAACAGGGAACGTACGATCTTGAGATTGAACATGGAGTCGACGGCTCTTCCACAGACCTCACATTCTAGGAATCCCGGTCTGGTAGATGACAGACTAGCCCCACAATGGAGTTTGTGCTACCAAATCAGCACATGACAGGGTGACGACTCTTGACAGCTTACCTGCTGAAGTTCCTGCTTGGATCCAATCTCCTTACCACATCGCCAGCACCCGTGGGTTCGCCCATGACCAGAGACGCTGCCCGAGCTAGGCCCCTTACCTGAAATTGATCTGGTTGAGCGATCTAAGTGCGGTGGTAAATCCTTTCGACGGCGGGATGAGCTATCTCTAAGGGTGGTAGTTGTCTGCTATCAGCTGCTATCTACCTCGGGCGAAGAGACACTCACGCTACCCCTCTCACTCGATTCGTAAGATCGCTTGTTATCCGCCCAATGCTGCTCCTTTCGAGGCGTTGAGATTTCCGGATCGGCGTTGGATTGCCGTGCGTGCGCATGCTGGGATGTTTCACCATCGCCATGGCCGTGACAGCAGCTATGCCCACACTGCCCAATGGGTCGCTCGCCATAGACATCCGCGCGAGCTCGGTTGTCGAGGATGCGCTTTGGTCGAAGTGAGAATAACCAAGCGGCTACTAGTGACCAAAAGAGGTACGGCCACATGCTACTTGAGTGTATACTTGATACAAAATAGAGTGAGGAAGGGGGTAGCAAGGTCCCATCCTCGTTTGAGAAGCATGGTGGACGTTGAAAATCGTCAAGTGAGGAAGTTGATTCAACGCGACTTTCAACACTATGAGTTCAGGGTCAGGACTCCTTCCGACGGGCATGATTACTTGTAGCTTTGGCTGATCTAAGCCATGCATTATACGTTCGTATTGTAGTACAGTAGTATTGTTGTAGTACAGTAGAGCGATACACAGCAGTCCGCACAGCGGCTATACAACGATATTCACAATCTCGTCAAGTTGGCGTTCATGTCATGTACTTCTCCTTCCAGACCCAAGCTAGGCCGATTGTATTTGATGACCCAGAGCTGATGGCCATGCGGTACCACCGACTAGCTTCTTTCCTACTAGGTCAGCATGGCACACTTAGGGGAAAAGCTGACTCACATATCCTTCTTGACTCCACTACTGCCTTTTGACAGTAGGAACCCTAGTTCTGTCTGTCAGCAAAAGATGCAAAAAGGGTAGACTGAACTTACGTTCTTGACTGGCGAGGTCACCCATGTTGGCTGCTAATTTGAGGTAATTCAGCGCGACTTCTGGGGACTTCTTGGTTCCCGACCCTTCGAGAAAGCAGTTTGCGATTTCGAAAAGTCCAAGAGATAGATCTCGCTGTATTGTCAATTCACGCTCATATACGGACTAAGGGACATACAGTCATTTCCTTTTTCTGGGCCAATGACAATTTGACGGTTCCCTTAGATTGCTGAATATCCATTTTAGAGAATTGACCCTGGCCCTGGGAGATGGCGAGATCGTCACAAGCCTGTCGGAGAAGGTTGAAAGCCTTCTTCTCATCTTTGGCGATACCCCATCCATGCCGCAGGGCCAGTCCTGCTCATCAGTCTCTCGTTAATTAGTCATGACGGAGTGTCTTACCGTAGTACATCTTGCCAGTCAGACTTCCTCCCTCGGTAGCTCTCATAAAGTACCATGCGCTTTTCGCTAAATCACCTTTACCCCTCGCTTCGATTCCAGCAGCGACGAATTCCTCGGGAGACTTGAGACTTCCAGCTCCCACTGTACTTTCACTACCATTTGATTTTTCCGAGATCTTCCTAGTCCTCGTATTCGTATCCAGCTCCAATGCCGAGGCCTTCACCTTGGTATACCTTCCTTTCGGGAAGGCAAGTTCTGTACCTCCAGGTGACAGTGTCGGGGTGTTGGAATCTCCGTCGAGATCGTATAAGCTATACGCGACTGATTGGAATGACATCTGTGAGGTACGTTGACCGCGTATAGTCGGACTCGTCTTGTCGCCCTTGAGCGGCATCATGGTAGGGGCGAGCTGCATAGGGGGCGGTGGGGCCTTTCGAGTTTGAGGCATCGATCGGGCGGTAGTAGCTTCGTTGACTGGGTCGGAAAGACTTCGCTCTGTATGCGGTCTGCCCTGCGTGTCGGCGGTTGGCTGAGCATTTGAAGGTCGAAGTGGAATAGCGTGATATCTGGCTGAACGAGATAATCCCCTTTGCAATGTGGGCGGTAATGTTCGACTGGTAGCTGGGGGCGTAGCGTTTCCATCATCCACATACGCCAGAGGGGGCGCTGGCTGCTTATCGACAGGAGGGAGAGGTGCTCTTCTTGCAAATGTCAATTGTTTCCTCAATCTCCGACCGTCTCCGCTGGGCCCTACCCCGGGTACAACGGCAGCTTTCAGCCTTGATAGCCTTTTACTTGGGCTTAGTCCTCCTCCACTCTTTCCAGTTCCATTCACTTCTTCCGGTGCATTCAGCGTATCCACCCATTCAAAAGTTTGCTCATCATCTCCCCAATCTGAGCCTTGTTCTCCGTGTACAGAGGCGTGGTCCGGGATCTGTGCCTCGTTTACTGGTGCAGCTCGAGTATGCTGATAAGATGGCGTGGGCGGCTCCGGTCTAGATTGTGCCCTGGGACGGTTGATGGGTTGAGGTACAGCCTCGGCCCGTCGAGCTTGAGACGATGAGACTGGTGGTTCATCCTTGCGAGACCTCACGACGAAGCTTGATTTAGGCTTCAGAGTCGGTCTCGAATCATTGTCGTGAGCCGTGTATCGGGTAGGTCGCGACGGTCCTGCTTGAGCTTGAGGTGGTTCAAAGTAATCACTCTTCTGGAATTTCGATGCCTTTGGTGTGGTCGGGCTCTCTGGCCTGGCGTACGCTGAAGCAGTGTTTGATAATGATAGAGGTCCATCATCATCGGTGGTCACTGTGCTCATTGACGAGACGGAATCGACAGAGTAAACCGAAGCCGTCCTGAATAGATTGAATTCGATAGCCGGTAGTGGAGGTGCTCGAGTCGAACTAGAGGCGAAAGCATTGGCGGGTGTAGATCGTGAATGTGGTAGTGGTCTATTGAAAATCTGTGATTGAGACTACCTGTCAATTACGTCTGGGTGGCGTAGGAAGAACATACTGCCTCATCTTTCCTGCTTTCCACTCCGACCCTCAACTGAGTCAAGGGACTTTGCAGCGACTTGGCCGTGACGAGATCATTGACGCTAGGCATCCTATTTACTCGACGCGGTGGTAGTGGTAGATGATGCTGGTGTTGCTGTTGGCGATGTGTCGCAGACGACATTGCAGAGATGTGTAGAGTCAAGATGATATAATTTCCGGTGGAGTATTTGTTTGTGTGTTCTGTTCTAGGCGATAAAGAAGGCGGTGTCCCACTTTTACAAGATCGACAATCTGGAGAACGAGATAACAAGAACGCGTCGGGCAAAGAGGTGAGGCGCAGAGGATTTCACAAACTGTATGATGACACTATCGTCCCTGAGTCGGATTAACCTCTGAACCTTGTTCCCGCAAACTTTACGATTAATCAGGTCGATAGTTGTAGCAAATTGAATGGTAACGACAAAGAGGAGATCAAATACGAAGAGGGATGAATTAGTTGATGCCGAGCTGAATCATCCCTTTGCGGCTCGTTTCCACCCTCCTTTACGACCCACTTAAGGGGTCATCTGCCAAGGGGCTAAAGGGGTTTCATCCTTCTAACCCCTTTCCACTTGGGCTATCGAATACAATCTAGGCCGAAATGACATACATAATACCAGTATGAACCCGGAGACAATGAAATACGAGACAACACCTAGGAAGCAGGACTATACCAAGTGCAGGCTAGAGAACGACACCCACATCCGGCCGGCGACCAATACCGACTCTTGGCTTGCCGAGTTCATCGTCACTATAAGCCAAAGCGATGTAATGGTTCTTGATAAAAATGTCGCCAAGTACAGTAAAGCGAGGTACACCGCCCTAGCTATCAGCTCTGGTCGCGATATCCCTAGTCTGCTCACTTGTACACCTGAGATACACATTCCCTCAAGGTAATCCGATTTCTTCCATGCCATATCTTCAATGGGGATTCCGTAGCTCTGACCACCTAGGTTGAAAAAGATGTTCTGGCTTTGCGGATAGAAGGTAGAACAGGGAATATAGTAGATTCCAGATGTTTTCGAAACTACCGATCCGCGAATCTGCGAGTGGATGGCTGTGGCTATTTCAGTGGATGTTAAGATGAGTGTCGTCTATGATCAGCGTCTTCATAGCTTGCAGATTGAGAACGATGACTCACCCCTGTGTCGATTATCACTCGCCCCTTGGTTGTATCATTCGCGCCAATCACCGATCTCCCGCCGATCGAGATACCTTCAAGGTTGAATCCCCTGCCATCAGCGCCTGGAATTGCTTGAAAGACTAACCAGTACAGAGAACTAGTGACTGGTATCCAATTTAATCCTGCTTTCCCTCCGATAATATACCTCTCCTCGACACCACCGAATGTATACATTCCCCCACCCTCCTTGTACACTACTCCCTGACTAGCTTGTCCTTTACCCATTCGTATCCCTAATACATTCTCATCCAACTGCTTCTTCTTGACTAGTCTCGAAAACAACGTTGCTCCCTGGTTGTATTCGTCATCCGGCATAGTCGAAAGATCGTCAAGCGATAAACCCATAATCCCACTTGTCGACGAGTCCGGATCGCCATCCCCAGTGAGCTTTGTAGCGAGGGCGAAAGCGAGGGGTGTACTGATGAGACCAGAAGCCCCAAAGTTGACTGTATCTTTCCCAATGTAGCCTCTTGCACCTGATTCGTCATGGTAGTCTACCGACCAGTTATCAGAAAGGTGTTTATATGACCGAGAGTTTTCGGAATTGAAGGAGGAATGGTTGGAGAGGTGGCAGTTCGAGCAGGACGAGGCGTAGATAAATAGGTCGGCAGAGCCAGTATCCGGGATAACGGACATAGCCTGCGGTGGATCGCCAACTGTAATGTATGTGAACCACTGCTGGTCAGCGCAAGTCGCAAATCACACAATGAACTCACAGCTGAACCTCCCCTCTCTCCCCTAGCGTTGTCTGCCTGTCCCCAATCACTCCCAGTAACATTCGCAACAAGGTTGATCCCGGCTACTCCGATATCCGTATCAAGCTTCGTCCCGTCACCTATTCCCAAGTCCAAAGCAGGCTTGTCTGACTTGCGGGACCCGCCCAAGCCGAGGTTGAGATCCAACCCCAGCAAGGATCTCTCTTTCCTGGATCTCCTTCCTCTTTTCAAGAGGTCCAGGCCGAGCAGGTCAAGTTTGACATCGACGTTGAGATCTAGGTTAATGTTGAGGCCATAAGCTCGGAGTTGAGATTGCAAGATGAGTTCGGCGGGACGAAGGTTAAAGGCTGGATCTTGCAAGATTGGTAGATCGGTTTTACCATTGAGGAGAGGAAAGAGTTGGGCTGTGGAGAGAGTGGTATGTACGACAAAGAGTGTGAGAATGTTTAGGAATGACACCATGGTGGTCAGCAAGAGATATGAGAAAGCTACATCGATGCGTGAATGTTTATAGCGTGAGACGGAGAGGGGTTGAATGATAATCAGTAGTTCGAGGTTGGTCTTGGCGGGTTTTGCAAGTTGTTCTTCTCGATACAACTTACCGCTCGAACGCCGCTCCCCAGTCTCTCAAAACTGCTAGCACCAGACAATTGGTGTATTGACACGTATGCGTTTTTACCTAAACCCCTTGTGACCTGGCAATGAAAGCCCGGTCAACGCAGTGTAGATGACTCGCGGCTTCATGGTATGATGTGGCCCCTTTGCCCAGTCTCGCTAGCTGGAAATCTCTCAAGGTGCGCACCTGGTCGTCCATAACATGCTCAGCGAAGACGTTGCCCACTGAATGAAGGTGAGTGGTCGAAGAATCTCTTCTATAATCAATTGTGTGTCTGGCGTTGCTGCTTATGGCTTAATGGCTTGTCAACAACACACGCGTCTTGAATTTGATTCCGTTGAATTGAATAGCTAAAGGGTGATGATGGGAAAGCCTACTCTCGTCCATTCACAGCCTATATACTCGTGCAGATTTAGCAGAGCATCGCCCTCGGAGCAGTCCTCGACACCAGGAGTAATTACAGGCGCGATTTATACAGCGAAGGACCCGACTTCCGGTGTACATACGACTTGTCACTAGATACGATTGCCTGCTTCCATCCTGGAATTGCTATAAACAAACTTTTTCGTCCATCCTTTGGCAACCTCCTTCACCTGTTCTGGTCATTAGATATCGTCCATCCGCACTTGCGACTCTGCGAACATAATTCCTACGCGCCCAGATCCAGGAGGAACGAGCCACGATGAAGTCGCTTCGCCGCTCACTGAACAATGAGAATAAAGCATCAAATGCAAACAACAATAATTCGGAACCATCTCCTCCTCTACCCGGACCTCATAACGGATCAATATCCAAGCCGTCATCTGGGAAAGTCGCGCCTCCACAGAAGGTCATCAAGGCACTCAAGACGCATCGGAGTACGAATCCACAGGAACTGAGTTATCAGGAAGGTGACTTTTGGTATGTTACTAGCGAAAGGGATGGGTGGTACGAGGCTCTCAGTATGTTTATCTTCAATGATGTTTTGGATGTGGCTGACGCGATAGACCCACTGACGGGATCGAGGGGATTGGTACCGAAGAGTGACTTTGATGAGTTTATGAAAGGCGGGAGATTACCGTCTGTTGGGAGTCAAAGGTCAAATTCATCAGAACATATTGCTGCGAGGTAGGTCTAATTTTCGGTGTTGAGACTCGAATACTGACAGCTAGTCGCGCTCAGACACCGTCTCAGAACCAGTTCTCGCCAGTGAGCAATACAAGATCACCGCCTCCAGTGGTGCAAACCCCTCCTCCTAACCTTGGCCCACCAAGGAAGCCGTATGTTACATGCTTCTCCTAGCGATCTGGTGGTCTGACCAGCAGTGTATATGCGATCGTCCAGTATGACTTTGCCGCAGAGAGGCCTGATGAATTGGACGCAAAGAAGGGAGAGCCGATCGTTGTCATCGCTCAGAGCAATCACGAATGGTAAGCTTCCGTAATCATTGATGTATATGGACGCTGACAGCCAGGTTCGTCGCCAAGCCCATTGGTCGACTCGGCGGTCCAGGTCTGATACCTGTCGCATTTGTCGAGATACGCGATCCTGCCACTGGACGTCCGATCGAGGTGCTGCCTGACACAATCCCCATGGTAGAAGAATGGAAAAAGGCAACAGCCGATTACAAGGCTGCTGCAATCCCCCTTGGACGATTTGATTTCCCGCCAGAGCAGCATGCATCCCAGCCACAAGCCGAGCCTTCGTACGCGCCATCGACTCATACTGGATCCACGTCTCATTCGCAGTCG
>Ga0308160_10004046_pt1 | contig 15959 bp, 12 predicted proteins | sample PhyFR1_FD_201036 | JGI IMG/M metagenome (GOLD analysis project Ga0308160, IMG submission 201036) | Phyllosphere microbial communities from UC Gill Tract Community Farm, Albany, California, United States - DLSLF.R1 | ecosystem: Host-associated > Plants > Phyllosphere > Unclassified | place: USA...
AGGCACGGACCGACACCGAGAACACGCTCGGGTCGCCGCCGACCTCGCTCAGGGACGTCAGGCGGGAGGTCCGGTAGAACGCGGTGTCCTCGACGCCCTTCGCCATCACCATGCCGCTCGTCTGCTGGAGGCGGATCGCCGCGGCGTTCGCGGGGTCGACCAGCGCCGGGGCGATCCGGTCGATGACGTCGTCGAGGTCCGGCCGCGCCGAGGCCGCACCTTCGAGAGCCTCGATGAGGTGGTGCGCGCCCTCGGGCAGGTACGTCCGGTACACGTCGAACGAGGCGACGATCTCGGCGACCGCGTCGACGATCCGCTCGTGGGGGAGCGGTGCGGACGCAGCGCTGCCGGTGCCGGGGCCGAGCAGCCGCGCGAGCCGCTCGACCTCGCTGCCGAGGATGCCGTCCGCGATGCCGCGACGGGTGTCGTGCGTCAGCTGCTGCCAGTCGGTCGGCTCGGCCCCGGACGCCGCGGTCAGCGAGTCCTCGCCGGCGGGGTCGACGAACACCCGGTCGAGCACCCCGAGGGCGTCGTAGCCGGTGGTGCCGTCGACCGGCCAGCTCGCGGGGAGTTCCTCGCCCGGCTCGAGGATCTTCTCGACGAGCGTGTAGGCGCCGTCGGTGAGCGCCGCGAGGTCCTGCAGGTAGCCGGCGGGGTCGTACAGCCCGTCGGGGTGGTCGATGCGGAGTCCGTCGACGAGGCCGTCGCGGAACCACGCGCCGATCGTGGCGTGGGAGGCCGCGAAGACCTCGGGTTCCTCGACCCGGATCGCCGCGAGCGTGTTCACCGCGAAGAACCGCCGGTAGTTCAGGTCGTGGTCGGCCCGCTTCCAGTGCACGAACTCGTAGTGCTGCCGGGCGTGGACGTCGGCCACCGAGTCGCCGTCGTGCACCGTGCCCGCAGCGGTCGGGTAGGCCGTGTCGCCCAGGTACAGCGTGCCGTCACGCAGGTCGACCGCGTCGAGCAGCCGGTCGTCGAGCACCGGGACGCGGAGCTTGCCGTCCCCGGCGTCCCAGTCGACGTCGAAGGCCCAGGCGACGGGGGAGCCCTGGCCGTGCTCGAGCAGGGACCACCACCACGGGTTCACCGCGGGCGTGGCGACACCGACGTGGTTCGGCACGACGTCCACCAGGACACCGAGGCCGACGGCGTGGGCGGCGTCGGCGAGCGCTCGGAGCGCCTCGTCACCGCCCCGCTCGGTGTCGACGTGGCCGTGGTCGACGACGTCGTAGCCGTGCTGGGACCCGGGCTCGGCCTGCAGCACCGGGGAGAGGTAGAGCCAGTCCGCGCCGAGGTCGCGTACGTAGTCGACGACGTCGCGTGCGGCCGACAGGTCGAAGTCCGGCGTGACCTGCAGCCGGTACGTCGAGGTCGGGACGCGCCGGGCGGTCACTGCTGGCCGCCGCTCGTGGCGGAGGGAGCCGTGGCACCGGCGGGGTTCACCGGTGTGACGGCGTCCTGCGGTGCTGCGGTGGCTGGTCGTGACGAGTCGGTGTCCACCGGGGTCACCGTGACCTCGTGGTCGGGCTCCGCCCGCAGCACGATCATCGAGCGTGCCGGGACGTCGAGCGGCGTGCCGGCGTCGAGGACCTCGTCACGCGCACCCGGTTCGGCGGTGTCGATCCGCACCGTCCAGCCCGGCGAGTACTCCTCGGGGGGCAGCGTGAACGTCACGGTGTCGTCGTGCGCGTTGAAGTACGTGATGAAGGCGACGTCGGTGACACGCTCGCCGCGGGAGTCGCGCCCGCGGATCCCGTTGCCGTTCAGGTACATGCCGACGCTCTTGCCGAAGCCGGAGTCCCAGTCCTCGGGTTCCATGGCGTCGCCGGAGGGCGTGAGCCACACGACGTCCGGCAGCGGCTCGTCCTGCCCGCGACGGACCGGACGCCCGTTGAAGTACCGCGTGCGGCGGAACGTCGGGTGGTCGTGCCGGAGCTTCACGACGTCGGCCGTGAACTGGATGAGGTCGTCGTCGGCGGCGTCCCAGTCGATCCAGCTCAGCGCGGAGTCCTGGGCGTACACGTTGTTGTTGCCGGACTGCGTGCGCCCGAGCTCGTCACCGTGGGCGATCATCGGGACACCCTGGCTGAGCAGCAGCGTCGCGAGGAAGTTCCGTCGGCGCTGCAGCCGCAGGGCGTTGATCGACTCGTCGTCGGTCGGGCCCTCGGCGCCGGAGTTCCACGACCGGTTGTGGCTCTCGCCGTCGTTGTTGTCCTCGCCGTTGGCCTCGTTGTGCTTCTCGTTGTAGGCGACGAGGTCGTACAGCGTGAAGCCGTCGTGCGCCGTGATGAAGTTGATGCTCGCCTTGGGCGTGCGGCCGTCGTGCTCGTAGAGGTCGGCCGAGCCGGAGATCCGCGAGGCGAACTCGCCGAGGGTGGACGGCTCTCCCCGCCAGAAGTCGCGGACGGTGTCGCGGTACTTGCCGTTCCACTCGGACCACTGCGGCGGGAAGTTGCCGACCTGGTAGCCACCGGGGCCGACGTCCCACGGCTCGGCGATGAGCTTCACCTGGGACACGATCGGGTCCTGCTGGACCAGTTCGAAGAACGCCGCCAGCCGGTCCACCTCGTAGAACTCACGCGCCAGGGCGGCCGCGAGGTCGAAGCGGAAGCCGTCGACGTGCATCTCGGTGACCCAGTACCGCAGCGAGTCCATGATGAGCTGCAGCGAGTGCGGGTGCCCGACGTTGAGCGAGTTGCCCGTGCCCGTGGTGTCCATGTAGTACCGCTTGTCGTCCTCGACGAGGCGGTAGTAGGCGGCGTTGTCGATCCCGCGGAAGGACAGCGTCGGTCCGAGGTGGTTCCCCTCGGCCGTGTGGTTGTACACCACGTCGAGGACGACCTCGATGCCGGCACGGTGCAGTTCGCGGACCATCGCCTTGAACTCCTGCACCTGCTGTCCGTGGTCGCCCGAGGACGAGTAGTGCGAGTGCGGCGCGAAGAACCCGATCGTGTTGTAGCCCCAGTAGTTCGACAGCCCCTTGTCCTGCAGGGTCGAGTCGTTGACGAACTGGTGCACGGGCATGAGTTCGAGCGTGGTGACGCCGAGTCGCTGCAGGTGCGCGATCACGGCCGGGTGCGCGACCCCCGCGTACGTCCCCCGCTGTTCCTCGGGCACGTCGGGGTGCGTCTCGGTGAGGCCCTTGACGTGTGCCTCGTAGATCACCGTCTCGCCGTAGGGGATCCGAGGAGCCCGGTCGCCCTGCCAGTCGAAGAACGGGTTGATGACGACGCCCTTCATCATGTGCGGCGCCGAGTCCTGGTCGTCGGTCGAGTCCGGGTCGCCGAACGTGTACGAGAAGAGCGCCTGGTCCCAGTCGATGTCCCCGCTGGTCGCCTTGGCGTACGGGTCGAGGAGCAGCTTGTTCGCGTTGGCGCGGAGCCCCTTCTCGGGGGCGTACTCGCCGTGCACCCGGAAGCCGTACTGCTGCCCGGGGCCGACGTTCGGGAGGTAGGCGTGCCAGACGTACGCATCGACCTCGACGAGGTCGATGCGCTGTTCGTTCCCGTCGTCGTCGAAGAGACAGAGTTCCACGCGTTCGGCGACCTCGCTGAAGAGGGCGAAGTTCGTGCCGCTCCCGTCGTAGGTCGCCCCGAGCGGGTACGGGTTGCCGGGCCAGGTGTGCAAGCGGTCCTCCAGGTGTGGGTCCCGCCAACATATCGGCGGGAGCCGACCGCGTCCGCAGACAAGCTCCGGCCGTGGACGGATGCGCGGGCAGCTCTGCCTGTGGAGGAACGGGCGAGTAGCGTCGCGCGCATGGCCAACATCGTCACGCAGATCGCAGAGAAGGTACGCCCCGTCGGCGTGTCCACGAACTACGGGGAGCCGGTCGAGGTCGGCGACCAGACCCTCATCCCGGTGTCCCTCGGCTGGTTCGGCTTCGGTGGGGGCGGGGACGGCGACGACAACGGTGGCGGAGGCGGCGGTGCCGTCTCCATCCCGATCGGCGCCTACGTCCGACGCCCCGGCAAGGACCTCGAGTTCGAGCCGAACCTCATCTCCCTCCTCGCGGTGAGCGTCCCGGTCATCTGGGTGACCGGCACCGTCCTGCGGAAGCTGGTCCGCGTCCTGAAGAAGTGACCCACTGACGGACCTGGAGGCGCGGTGCGGGCCCGCACCGCGCCTCCAGGACGTCCCGTGGTCGCGATCCGTCACCGGGTCGCGACCACGTCTACAATGGCGGGACACACACGGGAGTCCGGGATCGCCGGGCTGAGAGGGAGCGAGTGGCGCTCCGACCGTCGAACCTGATCCGGATCATGCCGGCGCAGGGAGGAGTCCAGGGCCATGTCCACGAGCACGCACACTGCTGTTCCGTCCACCCCCGTCAGGCGCTCGCTGCGCTGGCGGGTCGTCGACATCGTCGTGGCGAGCGTGCTCGCCGTCGCGATCGGTGTCGTCTTCAAGCTCTGGGAGTTCGGCTACGAGCCGATCAGCGCCGTCGCCGCGCTCGTGCTCCCCGGGACGCAGGCGCTCTTCGGCGGGGTGTGGCTGCTCGCCGGGCCCGTCGTCGCGATCATCGTCCGGAAGCCCGGAGCGGCCCTCTACGCCGAGATGGTTGCCGCCTCGGTCGAGGCGCTCCTCGGCACGCAGTGGGGCTGGCTGACGCTCGAGGCCGGCCTCGTGCAGGGCCTCGGCGCCGAGCTGGTGCTCGCGCTCTTCCTGTACCGCGTGTACCGCCTGCCGGTGGTCGTGCTCGCCGGTGCGGCGGCCGGGCTGGCGCTCGGGCTGAACGACACGGTGCTCTGGTACCCCGGACTCGACCTGGCCTTCAAGGTCGTCTACGTCGTCTCGGCGATCGTCTCCGGTGCGCTGATCGCGGGCGTCGGCTCGTGGTTCCTCGTCCGAGCGCTCGCCGCGACCGGCGTCCTGTCGTCGTTCGCGGCGGGCCGTGAGCACTCCAGACGCGGTCCTCGCACCGTCGCGTGACCGTGGCAGCCGCGCGGGTCACCTTCTCCGACTGGGGCTGGCGGTACGCGGAACGTGACGCCTGGGCCGTCCGGGGCGTCGACCTGACCGTCGAGCCGGGGGAGCGGGTCGCGATCGTCGGCCCCTCGGGCGCCGGCAAGTCGACGCTGCTGCGGGCGGTCGCGGGCGTGCTCCCGGACGAGCCGGACGCCACCGACGACACCGCGGCCTCCGTCCAGGGTTCGGTCCTCGTCGACGGTGCCGAACCGCGCGCGGTCCGCGGGCGCGTCGGCCTCGTCATGCAGGACCCCGAGGCGCACACGGTGATGTCCCGCGTCGGCGACGACGTGGCGTTCGGCTGCGAGAACGCCGGCGTCCCGCGGGAGGAGACCTGGCAGCGCGTCCGGTCGGCCCTCGACGTCGTCGGGCTCGACCTGCCGCTCGACCGGTCCACCACGATGCTCTCCGGCGGGCAGCGGCAGCGGTTGGCGCTCGCGGGCGTGCTCGCCATGCGCCCGGGTGTCCTCGTGCTCGACGAGCCCTGCGCGAACCTCGACCCCTCCGGCGTGGTGCAGGTGCACGACGCCGTGCGGGCGCTGCTCGACGAGACCGGGTGTTCACTGCTCGTCGTCGAGCACCGCATCGGGACCTGGCTGGACCTGGTCGACCGACTCGTGCTGCTGGAGCCGGCCGGGGGTGTCGTCGCGGACGGTGCGCCTGCGGACGTGCTCGCCGAGCACGGTCCGGCGTTGACCGCGGCGGGCGTATGGGTGCCCGGGTCCGAGCCCGAACAGGGTTCCGCGCGTCGGGGCACCCGCACGCCGCCGCGAGCGGGCGAAATGCTTGGGACGGTCCGCGGGGGACCGCACGCATTCCGCCCGCTCGGCGATCGGGACCCGGTGCTGCTCGCGGCGCGGGGGCTCGGGACCGCCCGGGGCAGGCGGCAGCCGGTCGGGAGCGGGATCGACCTCGACGTCCGAGCCGGACGGGTCCTCGCGGTCACCGGGCCGAACGGCATCGGCAAGTCGACGCTCGGCCTCACGCTCGCCGGGCTCCTGCGCCCCGCCGCGGGGACGCTCCGCGCGGGCGCGGCACTCGCCGACGGCATCGGCGACGCCCCCGCCGCGTGGACGAGCAGACAGCTGGCCGGTCGGATCGGCACGGTCTTCCAGGACCCGGAGCACCAGTTCGTCGCCCGCACCGTGCGTGAGGAGCTGGCCGTCGGCCCCCGCGCCCTCGGCTCGGCGGACGTCGATGCCCGGGTCGACGAGCTCCTCGACGCGTTCGGCCTCGCGCACCTCGCCGACGCCAACCCCTTCACGCTGTCCGGCGGTGAGCAGCGGCGGTTGGCGATCGGGACGGTCATCGCCTCCCGGCCGCCCGTCGTCGTGCTCGACGAGCCGACTTCCGGTCAGGACCGGGCGACCTGGCAGGCGGTGGTGGACCGGCTCGGCGAACTCGCCGACTCCGGCACCGCGATCGTCGCCGTGACGCACGACCGTGACCTCGTCCGCGCGCTCGACGCGGACGAGATCGTGCTCGGGGCGACAGGGGCGACAGGGGTGACGGGGGCGAGCACCCTCGGGCCGGTCGCCGACCTGCGAGACCCGGCCACGGAGGTGCAACCGTGACCGCGCACCAGGCCGCGGCCGGTCTGCCCGGACGAGCCGCGCCTCCTGGACCACCCGACGGCACCACGCGTGCACGCGGCGTCCGCGGCGTCCAGCCGGTGGCCCCGCTGCTCGGCGTCCTCGCGCTCGGCGTGTGCCTCGTGCTCAGCCTCGACGTCGTGTCCGCGGCGGTCGCGCTCGGTCTCGAACTCCTGCTCCTGCCGCTCCTGCGGATCCCGCCCCGCACGCTGCTGCTGCGGACCTCGCCGGTCCTGGTCGCGGTGCCGCTGACCGCGCTGAGCATCGCGTTGTACGGGCGGCCGTCCGGGCGGTCCTGGTTCGACCTCGGGTTCGCGCACGTCACCGACGGGTCGCTCGCGCTCGCGCTGGCGACGGCGCTCCGTGTCCTGGCGATCGGGCTGCCGGCGGTGGCGTTGTTCGTGCGGGTGGACCCGACCGACCTCGCGGACGGGCTCGCGCAGCTCCTGCGGCTGCCTGCGCGGTTCGTGCTCGGGGCGCTCGCGGCGATCCGGATGATGACGCTCCTCGGGGACGACTGGCGGCAGCTCGGCATGGCTCGCCGGGCTCGCGGCGTCGCGGACACCGGACGGCTGCGGCGTGGCGCGTCGATGGCGTTCGCGCTGCTCGTGCTGGCGCTGCGGCGGGCGACGACGCTGGCGGTGGCGATGGAGTCGCGGGGGTTCGGCGCTCCCGGGCGGCGGACGTGGGCGCGGAGTGTGCGGTTCGCGGGGCCGGAGTGGGCGATGGTCGGCGTGCTCGTCGGGATCGGTGTCGTGTCGATCGCGGTGGCCGTGGGCGCGGGGACGTGGCGTGCCTGAGGGGGAACCCGACGTGGGTGGCGCGGGCGGCGCCGACGGCACGGCCGGTCCCGACGACTCGCTCGTCGAGGGCCTCGCCGCCGCGGCCGCCGGGGTCGCGACCGCCTCCGGCACGCGCCTCGTCGTGCTCGTCGACGGCAGGTCGGGCACGGGCAAGACGACGCTCGGCGACTCCCTGGCGGAGCGACTCGGCGCGCAGGCCGTCCACCTCGACGACGTCTACCCGGGATGGGACGGGTTGCAGGCCGCCGCGGAGGCCGTGGTGACCGACGTCCTCGGGGAACGCTCCGGCTACCGACGGTGGGACTGGGCGACCTCGCGCCCGGCGGAGTGGGCCGCCGTCGACCCCGGGCAGCCGATCGTGGTCGAGGGGTGCGGTGCGCTGTCCCGGGGATCGGCGCCGCTCGCGTCGTTGCGGGTGTGGCTCGAGGCCGACGACGACACCCGGTGGGAGCGGGCGATCGGGCGTGACGGCGAGTCCTTCGCGCGGGAGTGGGACCGGTGGGCGGCGCAGGAGGCGGCGTTCATCGCTGCCGAGCGGCCGGCGGAGTTGGCGGACGTGGTGCTGCGGACGTAGGGCGCTCCGCGTGCGGGCGCTGCCCCCGCCGGGCCGCCGCCACCGGGTCCACCGCGAACACTGCGGCCACGATCGAGAGCACCGCGTACACCCCGAGGTACCCGCACAGGATCCACGGCGAGCCCCCACCGAGCTCGACGAACACGGCCGCGAGCAACGGCGTGAGCCCCACCGAGAAGATCGACCCGATCTGGTACCCGAGCGACATCCCCGAGTAGCGCCGACCGGTCGGGAACTGCTCCGCGAACCACGCCGCCTGGGGCCCGTAGATGCTGTCGTGGAACACGCACATCCCGATCAGCGCCACGAGCGGCAGCAGCACGAGCGGCCCCGCGTCGAGGAACGCGAAGAACGGCCAGATGAGCACCGCGATCCCCACCGCCGACCAGATCGTCAGCACCCGTCGGCCGACCCGGTCCGACAGCCAGCCCCAGAACGGCGTCGACACGAGCGACACCGCCGAGATGACGAGCACGGCCTGCAGCCCGGCCGAAGCGCCGGACGGGCCTCGCACCGACCCGAGGTACGTCAGCGAGTAGGTCGTGAGGATCGAGTACAGCGCCGGCTGCACGAGCCGCAGCCCCGCGGTGACGAGGATCGCCCGCGGGTGCCGCCGGATCGCCTGCCACACCGGGAACCGCTCGACGTTCCCGGAGGCGCGCAGCTCCTGGAAGACCGGCGCGTCCTGCACGCCGAGCCGGATGACGAGCCCGACGGCCACGATCACCGCCGAGAACAGGAACGGCAGCCGCCAGCCCCACGCCAGGAACGCCTCGGTGCCGAGCAGCCCCCGGACGAGCGTGAAGACACCGGTCGCGAGGAGCATGCCGCCCGCGGACCCCATCTGCGTGAACGCCCCGAACAGTCCGCGGTGCCGCTCGGGCGCGTGCTCGACGGACAGCAGCGCCGAGCCGCCCCACTCGGCGCCGGCGGCGACACCCTGCAGCAGCCGCAGGACCACGAGCGCGACGACGGCACCGACGCCGATCGTCGCGGCCGAGGGGATGACCCCGATCAGCGTCGACGCGATCCCCATCAGCACGAGCGACGCGACGAGCAGCTTCTTCCGGCCGATCCGGTCGCCGAGGTGGCCGGCGATGATCCCACCGAGCGGACGGGCGACGAACCCGACACCGTAGGTCGCGAACGACGCGATGACGCCGACCGCGGGGGTCACGGAGGGGAAGAACGTGGGCGCGAACACGAGCGCGGACGCGGTCGCGTACAGGTAGAAGTCGTAGTACTCCACGGTCGTCCCGACGAAGGACGCCAGGGCGACGCGACGGCGGGTCGCGGTGGTCGACGGTGCGGTGGAACGGACTGGAGGCGCGGCTGCGGTGGTCGAGTTCGGCACCCTCAGGAGCATGGTCGCGTCGCGCACCTCGGGGAACACCCCGCGTAACGCGAGGTCACGTCACGCCCTCCCGCGACACGACGGCGGGGAACATGGACCGCATGAGCGATGCACCGAACCGCCCGCTGCGCTTCGCGGCCTTCGTCATGAACACGACGTCGCACATCCAGCACGGCCTCTGGCGGCACCCGGACGCCCGCCAGGCCGACTTCGACGACGTGACGCTGTGGACCGACCTCGCGAAGACCCTCGAGCGCGGGAAGTTCGACGCGATGTTCTTCGCGGACGTCGTCGGGACGTACGGCCCCGGACGCGGCGACTACTCGACGAACCTGCGCGAGGGGCTGCAGATCCCCTCGAACGACCCGTCCGTGCTGCTCTCGGCGCTCGCCGTGTCGACGGAGCACCTCGGGCTCGCGTTCACGTCGAGCGTCATCCAGTCGCACCCGTTCGACTTCGCCCGCAAGGTCTCCACCCTCGACCACATCACCCGGGGCCGGATCGGCTGGAACGTCGTCACGAGCGCCCTCGACAGCGCCGCGCGGAACTTCGGCGCCGACCGGCTCGAGGAGCACGACGAGCGCTACGTCTGGGCCGAGGAGTACCTCGAGGTCTGCGCGAAGCTCTGGGAGGGGTCGTGGGAGGACGGCGCCGTGCTCAAGGACCCGGTGCGCGGCTACGCCGACCCCGACAAGGTGCACCGCATCGACCACCACGGGAAGCGCTACGACGTGCAGGGCCCGCACCTGTCGGCACCGTCGCCGCAGCGGACGCCCGTGCTCTTCCAGGCGGGGTCCTCGCCGGCCGGCCGTGCCTTCGCCGCGCGGAACGCCGAGGCGCAGTTCATCCTGACGTCGAACCGCGACGCCACCGAGCAGCTCATCCGCGAGACCCGTGACCTCGCTTCGGCAGCGGGGCGGCAGCGGGACGACATCGCCTTCTTCCTCGGGCTGACGTTCGTCACCGGGGCAACCGAGGCTGAGGCGAAGGCGAAGGAAGCGGAGATCGACGAGTACCTCGCGGCCGACGGCTTCCTCGTGCACTCGAACCTCGGGTTCGACCCCGACACCGGCGAGGCGCTCGACCCCGAGACGCCGCTCTCCGAGGTCCGCACGCACGCCGGCCAGTCCCACCTGCAGTGGCTCCGGGAGGCCGCCGGCGACCGGGAGCCGACGATCGCCGACCTCGCCCGGCTCTCCGCGAAGCTCCGGGCCCGCGTGGTCGGGACGCCCGAGCAGATCGCCGACGAGCTCGCCGATTGGCAGCGCGCCGGGGTCGACGGGGTGAACGTCATCAACTGGACGCTGCCCGGCTCCTACGAGGAGTTCGTGGACCACATCGCCCCGACCCTGCAGGAACGCGGACTGATGCAGTCCGAGTACCGCGAGGGGACGTTGCGCGAGAAGCTCTTCGGCCACCCGCAGCTGCCCGAGAGCCACCCGGCGCGGCGGTGGCGCGGGGCGTTCACCGGCGGTGCTGCCGGAACCGGCGCGGACGCCGCGCGCGACGCCGTGGAGGTGACCGCATGACCGACGCGACGACGACCACCGGGGGCGAGCCGTCCCTCCAGGGCGGCAGCGGGACCAGCCGTCTGACGGAGCTGCGCGCTCGGTTCCAGCCAGTGTTCGACCGCATCCGCGAGGGGGCCGTCGACCGCGAGCTGGCGTCCGGGACGCCGGGGGACCGACCGCTGCCGCACGACGAGGTCCGTGCGCTCGCCGACGCGGGGTTCGGACGACTCCGCGTGCCGGAGGACCGTGGCGGGTTCGGCGTGACGCTCGTCGAACTCGTGCACCTCGTCGCCGACCTCGCCGCTGCCGACTCGAACATCGCGCACCTGTGGCGCGGGCACTTCGGGTACACCGAACTCGTGCTCCTCCGGCCGTCGTCGACCGGGCGGGACGAGTGGCTGCAGCGGATCGTCGACGGCGCGGTCATCGGGAACGCGACGTCGGAGCGGACCGGGACGACGCTCGCCGACATCTCCACCACGGTGCGCGTCGCCGAGGACGGGTCCGTCCGTCTCGACGGCCGGAAGTTCTACTCGACCGGGACGCTCTACTCGGACTGGATCTACCTCGCGGCGGACCGCTCGGGTGACCGCGTCACGTTCGCCGTGCCGGTCGACGCGCCGGGCGTGACGAGCGTCGACGACTGGGACGGGTTCGGGCAGCGGTTGACCGCGTCCGGCACGACCGTCTTCGATGGTGTGCCGGTGGACCCCTCCGTGGTCTCGGCGTACAAGGACGCCCCGCTGTCGCACATCCAGGCCTTCTACCAGCTGTACCTGCTGGCGGTCCTCGCCGGGATCGGGCAGGCGGTGTCCGACGACGCCGTCGCGTTCGTGCGACCGCGGACCCGGACGTACATCCACGCGAACGCCGCGCGGCCCGGGGACGACCCGCAGGTCCTGGCCGTGCTCGGTCGGTTGTCGGCCGGGGCGTTCACGGCCCGGTCGCTCGTCGTCGCCGCGGCCGGGCTGCTCGACGGGGTCGTGGGCACGAACGAGCCCGGGGCCGGCGTCGACCGTGCCCTGCTGGACGCCGCCGAGAACGCGGTCTACCAGGCGCAGATCGAGGTCGGGCCGCGGGTGCTCCGGGCGGCGTCGGAGCTGTTCGAGGTCGGTGGGGCCTCGGCGACCGATCGCACGCGGGCGTTGGACCGGCACTGGCGGAACGCCCGGGTCGTGGCGTCGCACAACCCGGCGGTCTACAAGGAGCGGCTCGTGGGGGAGTACGCGTTGCACGGGCGGGGGCCGGTGGACGCGTGGGAGAAGTACCACGAGGTGGGGCCGACGCGGTTCTGAGGCGCTGGCGCGGGCGCCGGGGCCTCGGCACCCGCGCGGGTGCCGAGGCCCCGGCTACGCCCAGCCGAGCTCGTGGAGGCGCTCGTCGTCGATCCCGTAGAAGTGCCCGATCTCGTGCACGAGCGTGGTGTGGACCTCGTCCTTGAGCTCCTCGAGCGTGTCGCACTCGGCGAGGTGCTGCTTCCGGAACACCACGATGCGGTCCGGGAGCTCGCCGAAGCCGTACTGCCCACGCTCGGTCGCCGCGATGCCGTCGTACACGCCGAAGAGCTCTTCGCCGTTCTCCGGTTCGTCCTCGACGACGAACACCACGTTGTCGAGGCCGTCGACCATCTCGTCCGGCAGCAGGTCGAGTTCGTCGGTCACGAGCTGTTCGAACGCGTCGGCGGACATCTCCATCACGTCGCCGATCGTGCCACACCGCGCTGACTGCCCGCGGCGAAGCCGCGCGGCGCCGGAGGCGCCCGGACAAACACTGAGGGAGAGCCCCGGTTGCGTTTCACGCAACAGGACTCTCCCTCGACTGGGGTGAATAACGGGTCTCGAACCCGCGACCTCCTAGACCACAACCAGGCGCTCTACCAACTGAGCTATATCCACCATGTGCACACCGGGCGACCGGCGCGACCACTCAATAGTAGTACATGCCGGAGGCGGGTCAGAACACGAGGGGTGAGCCGCGCCTCCTGGCCGCGCCGCAGGCGGTGTGTCCTACTGCGCGAGCCGCGGCTCCCACTTGGCGACGACCTCGCTCGCGACGGCCTTGACGTCGTCCGAGGTGGGGCCGGGTTCGGCCACGAAGCCCGCCCGGCGGTAGTACTCGAGCTCGCGGATGGACTCGAGGATGTCCGCGAGGGCACGGTGCCCACCGTGCTTCTCCGGCGCGTTGAAGTACACGCGCGGGAACCAGCGGCGGCAGAGCTCCTTGATGCTCGACACGTCGACGCTGCGGTAGTGCAGGTGCCCGTCGACGCGGGGCATGTACTTCGACAGGAACGATCGGTCGGTGCCGATGGTGTTGCCCGCGAGGGGAGCGGAGCCCTCGGCGGGGACGTGCTCGAGGATGTACTCGAGCACCTGGTACTCGGCGTCCGCGAGGCTCACACCGTTCGGGATCTCCTCGAGCAGCCCCGAGGCGGTGTGCATGTTCGTGACGAACTCGTTCATGTTGTCGAGTGCCGACTGGTCGGGCTTGATCACGATGTCGAAGCCGGGGTGCACGGGGACGAGGTCGAAGTCGGTGACGACCACGGCCACCTCGACGAGTTCGTCGACCTCGAGGTCGAGGCCCGTCATCTCGCAGTCGATCCAGACGAGGCGGTCGTTCGCAGTTGCCATGGTGTCGATCCTATTCCGCGGCGGGGCGGGGTCGCTTTCCGCCCGCGCGCTCGCGCCCGCGGCGCGGCGAGCGGGCGGTACGCGCGCGCTGAGGGGCGCGGCCGGGACGTTTTCCGCCCGCTCGTGGTGCGGCTCGGCGAGCGGGCGGTATGTGCGCGCTGCGGGGTCCGGTCCGGACGTTCTTCGCCCGCTCGCGGCGCGGGGTGCGCGAGCGGGCGGTATGTGCACGCTGCGGGGTGGGGTCGGGACCTCTTCTGCCCGCTCGCGGCGCGGGGTGCGGGCGAGCGGCCGGACAGGCGGCGCCGGTCTCGGGGGCCGACCCGCGCCTCCAGGCGGCGCCCGTGCCACCTGCGCGAGCGGGCGGAATGCGCGGGGTCTGGGGCGTGGGCCGTGCAGGACTCGCCCGCTCGCGGGTGCGGCGCGGCGAGCGGGCGGTACGTGACGGCTGCGGGGCGCGACCGAGCCCGACTTCGCCCGCTCGCGTGGCCGGTGCGGCGAGCGGGCGAAACCTGCGGGGAGGGCTCGGGGACGGGGGCGTGTTTCGCCTGCTCGCGGGGTGGGCGCGAGTGCCTGGAGGCGCGGTGCCGGTCTCGGGGGTCGACCCGCGCCTCCAGGCGGTCACCCTAGGACCCGCGAGCGGGAGGAATGCGCAGGGTACGGAGTGCGCGCGGGACGGAAAACGCCCGCTCGCGCGGGAGAGCGTGCGGAAGGTGCTGGGTGCGGGGGGGGGTGAGCGAGACGTGTTTCGCCCGCTCGCGGAGCGCGGAGCGCGGAGCGCGAAGCGCGGCCAACCGCGGCCGCGGGCTCCGCCCGCAGCCGCGGAGGCTACGCCATCTCGCCGGCGGCGATGGCCTCGGCCTCGACGGGCTCGGGCTCGGCGCCGTCGTCGACCCGGCGCAGCACGCGCGTGGTGCACACCACGACGACGAACGCGACGGCGACGGACAGCCCGGCGAACACGTACGCGGCCGACGGGGCGAACTGGTCGGCGAGCAGGGTGGCCACGGGCGGGGCGATCGCACCGCCGATGAAGCGCACCGCGGAGTAGGCGCTCGAGGCGACGGAGCGGGGGAGGTCGGTGGCCTCCATCACGCACTCGGTGAGCACGGTGTTGAGGACGCCGAGCACGAGGCCGCCGATGATGACGCAGATGATCAGGCCCACCTGCGACTGCACGACCACGGCGGCGGCGAACAGGTCGAGCGCGAGCAGCGGGAGCGCGATCTTCAGCACGGTGGTGCGGCGGAGCCGTGCGGTGAGCATCGGGGCGACCCACACCGAGGTGATCGCGAGGCCGACGCCCCAGCCGAAGAAGGTGAAGCCGATGCCAAGTGCGCCGAAGCCGAGCGGGAAGGGCGTGTAGGCGAGCAGGACGAAGAAGCCGATGTTGTAGAACAGCGCGGTGACGGCGAGCGCGGCGAGTGCCGGGCGACCGAGCGCGCGGAACGGTGCGGAGAGCTTGGTCGGCGTGGGCTTCTCGAGGTTCTTCGTCTTGAGGAGCGTGACGATGGCGATGAACGCGATGGCCATGAGCGTCGTGACGCCGAAGAACGGGCCGCGCCAGCTGACGGAGCCGAGCAGGCCGCCGACGAGCGGGCCGACGGCGATGCCGAGGCCGAGCGCCGCCTCGTACAGGATGATCGCGGACGCGGTGCCACCGGAGGCTGCCCCGACGATCGTCGCGAGTGCGGTGGAGATGAAGAGTGCGTTGCCGAGACCCCAGCCCGCGCGGAAGTCGATGATCGTCCACACGCTGTTCGACGTCGCCGCGAGCACCGAGAAGAGCACGATGAGGGCGAGGCCGATGAGCAGGGTGTTCTTCGCGCCGATTCGGCTGGACACCCAGCTGGTGAAGAACATCGCGACACCGGTGACGGCGAGGTAGCTCGTGAAGAGGAGCTCGGTCTGCGCCGCGGTGGCCTTGAGGGACGAGGCGATCGCGGGGAGGATCGGGTCGACGAGGCCGATGCCCATGAAGGCGACGACGCAGGCGAAGGCGATCGCCCAGACCGCCGATGACTGCTTGAGGATGCTGCCGGACTGTGCGGCGGGTGCGTGGGCGTTCACGCGTGGGTCTCCGTTCTGGTGGCGGTGGAGGTTCGGGCGGCGATGACCTCGACGGCGTCGTGCAGGGTGTCCCACTCGTCGTCGGACAGGTCGGCGAAGAGCGGGCCGACCGTCCGGGTGAGGGTGAGCCGCCAGGACGCCAGGCGTTCACGGCCGGCGTCGGTGAGCTCGATGAGCTGCCCGCGGGAGTCGTCGGGGTCGACGCTGCGGGACACGAGCCCGTCGGCGAGCATGCCCGCGACGAGTCGGGTCATCGTGGGCTGCGCGACGCGGGAGGCGGCAGCGAGCTCGCCGAGGCGGAGCGGCTGGTCGGTCTCGAGGATGCCGAGCGTGCGCCAGACGGCGGAGGACGTGGTGTTCCCCGTCGCCTGCGCTGCGGTGCGGATCAGGCGGTTGACGGAGACGAGGAGCGTCTCGATCGTCTGCTCACGCGGTGATTCCATAGCAAAACTATATAGCG
>Ga0308160_10004047_pt1 | contig 15956 bp, 13 predicted proteins | sample PhyFR1_FD_201036 | JGI IMG/M metagenome (GOLD analysis project Ga0308160, IMG submission 201036) | Phyllosphere microbial communities from UC Gill Tract Community Farm, Albany, California, United States - DLSLF.R1 | ecosystem: Host-associated > Plants > Phyllosphere > Unclassified | place: USA...
GTTCCAACCTGGTCGGCATGGGCGTGCTGCCGCTGCAGTTCCTGGCCGACGACAGCGTCGAGACCCTGGGCATCACCGGCAACGAAACCTTCGACCTGAAGGGCCTGGAAGGCGAGATCCGTCCGCAGATGCAAGCCGTGCTGGTGATCCACCGCGCTGACGGCACCACCAAGGAAACCTCGGTGCTGCTGCGTATCGATACCCCGATCGAAGTCGACTACTACAAGCATGGCGGCATCCTGCCGTTCGTGCTGCGTCAGCTGCTGGCTGCGTAATATGGTGTTCGCTGCCCGCTTCGGCGGGCAGTGCGGCAACGCAAAAAGGGCTGGAACCTGTGAGGGTTCCAGCCCTTTTATATTGTTAGCGTGCCGCGCACATATTTATATGAGTTACCTCTAAAACCGTCATTCCCGCGCAGGCGGGAATCCAATTTTTGCGATTTGCCGCGAACTTGGATTCCCGCCTGCGCGGGAATGACGTTGGTATATGGCGTGTCTGATCCTAGGTCTCAGCCCACATTCGCAACAGGTTGTGATAATGCCCAGTCAACCCCACCATCTCCGGCCCGTCGCCATGCTGCGCCCGCAAAGCCTGGATATTCGCATCCAGCTCGAACAACAGGGACCGCTTCCAGTCATCCCGCACCATGCTCTGCACCCAGAGAAACGACGCCAGCCGCTCGCCGCGCGTCACCGGCATCACCTGGTGCACGCTGGTCGACGGGTACACGATCGCATCCCCGGCCGGCAGCTTGACGTCATGCGCGCCATAGGCGTCGACTACCGACAGCTCGCCGCCGTCGTATTCCTCGGGCTCGGACAGGAACACCGTGCACGACACGTCGGCGCGCACCGCCGCCCCGCCCCGCTGCGCGCGGATCGCGCCATCGACGTGCGGCCCGTAGTGCTCGCCGCCGGCATAGCCGTTGAAGTAAGGCGGCAGGATGCGCAGCGGCAGCACGCTCGAGAAGAACAGCGGATTGGCCATCAGCGCCGCGCTGACGATGCCGCCCAGCTCCAGCGCCAGCGGCGAACCTTCAGGCAGCTGGCGGTTGCGCTTGACCTGGGCGCCCTGGCTGCCGACGCTCTGGCGGCCGTCGACCCAGTCCGTCTCGCGCAGGCGCGTACGGCACTGCGCCACCTGTTCCGGGCTCAGGACGCCGGGGATATGCAGCATCATGATTCGATCCTCCAAATAAAAACGCCCTCCCCGCTCGCGGCGAAGGAGGGCTGTGCGTATTACATGAAACTCAGAACTTCAGGTTGGCGGTCAGCGTCGCCGAGCGGCCCGGCGCCACGCCGGCGTAATGCGGCGACGATACCTTGTCGAAGTACAGCTTGTCGCCCAGGTTCTGCACGTTCAGCTGCAGCGACAGGTCGCGGTTGACGTTGTAGCTGGCCATCGCGTCGAAGCGGGTGTAGCCCGGCGCGAACTTGTTGTTGTTGACGTTGGCATACACGCGGTCCATGGCCGACAGGCCGGCGCCGACCGTGAAGTCCTTGTTGATCGCATAGCTGGTCCACAGCGTGGCGCTCTTCTTCGGCGTGGTGGGGAACTGGTTGCCGTTGTACGGCGACGGAATCCAGCTCGTGCCCGAGGCGATGTAGCCGTTGTCGGCCACCACCGCATCCAGCCAGGTGACGCCGCCGAACACGGTCCAGGCTTGCGTGACCTTGCCCGAGAAGCCCAGCTCGACGCCCTTGACTTCGCGGCGCCCGACGTTCTGGGTGGTGCCGTCCGGCGCGGTGACGCGGGCATTGTTCAGCTCGCTCTTGAACAGGGCGGCGCTCAGCGACAGGCGGCCGCCCGGCATCACGTCCCACTTGGTGCCCAGTTCCCAGTTCTTGCTGCGCTGCGGCTGCAGGTTCTGGACCTGCACGGTCAGGCCGTCCAGGCCGTCGCCGCCGTCGTTGCCCGGCGGCGTGGCCGAGGTGGCGTAGGACAGGTAGATGCTGCCGTTGCTGGCCGGCTTGTACACGATACCGGCCTGGGTGCTCCAGAAGGTGCTGCCGACGCGCGCACGGACGGCGGCCGCGGTGCCCGCTGCCGGGGTATACAGCTTGCTGTCGAAATCGTCGAAGCGCGCGCCCAGGTTCAGCAGCCACTGCGGGGTGAACTCGATCGTGTCGAAGGCATAGGCTGCCTTGGTCGTGGTCTCGACGCTGGTCTGGGTCGGCGACAGCGTGCGGGTGTAGAGCCACGGATCGTTCGGGTTCGGATCGACCAGCGTGGTGCAGTTGTACAGCGTTGCGGTGCCCGAGGTCGGGCAGGTGAAGGTACCGGTCAGCGGGTTGTTGGTGCCCGGCGTGAACACGTAAGCGGCACGGTCGGTGCGCTCGCGCGAGAATTCGACGCCGGCGTTGTAGCTGTGCTTGATGCCGGCGGTCTGCAGCTCGCCGCTCAGGCTGGTGACGTTGGCGGCCGTGGCGGTCTCGGTGGCGCGCGAGTTGGCGCGGCGCCAGACGTTGCCGTACAGGACGGTGTTGCCCTTGGAATCGTCGGGCTGGGTCCAGACGTAGTCGTTCTGCGAACGGCCGTAGCGGGTCACGTTGCGCAGCACCGCGGCTTTCGAGAATTCGTGGCGCAGGTCGACCGTGCCGACGTCGCTCTTGGTGTCGCGGAAGTCGCGGTTGGCCAGGCCGTAGAAGGTATTGCGGTCGACGTTCCAGGGGCGGCCGTCGCCGTTGCGGGCGACATTGCTGCCGCTGCTGAACGGGTTGTTGAAGGGGATGCCGGTGTCCGGGATCTCGTGCGTGGTCAGGTGGTAGACGCTGACGATGGCGCGGGTCGGGCCGTTCAGGCCGAAGGTGACGGTCGGCGCCACGCCCCAGCGGCTGCCGCCGACCACGTCGCGGCCCGGCGTATCGGCTTCGTGGCCCATCACGTTCAGGCGGAAGGCGCTGTCGATGCCGATGCTGCGGTTGATGTCGGCGGTGACGCGCTTGTACTTGTCCGTGCCGATGCCGACCGAGGCGTTGTTGAAGTCGTAGGCCTGCGCGGTCTTGCTGACCAGGTTGACGCCGCCGCCGGCCGAGGAACGGCCGCCATAGGCCGAATTCGGCCCCTTGACCACTTCGACCTGCTCCAGGTTGAAGATCTCGCGCGACTGCGAACCGGCGTCGCGGATGCCGTCGACGTAGGTGTCGGTCTGGGCGTTGTAGCCGCGGATGAACAGGTTGTCGCCGACCGGGTTGCCGCCCTCGCCGGCGCCGATGGTAATGCCGGGCACGGTGCGCAGCGCGTCGGTCAGCGACACGGCGCCGGTCTGGGCGATGATCTCGGCCGGGACCACGGTGACCGATTTCGGGGTGTCCAGCAGCGGCGCGGTGAATTTCTGGTTGGCGGAGGCAGCAGCCTGGCTGTTGGCGCCGGTCACCTGCACGGTCGGGATCGATTGGTCGATGACGAGGTCGGGCGCCGCCTGGGCACCCAGCGGCAGGGCCAGCGTCGCCAGCATGGCCAGTGCCGGGGCCGGCAGGGGGGCGCCGTGCTTGCGGCTCTTGATGAAGGCGTTCCGTGGTGCCGCGGTCTTGTTATGGCTTGTCATTATGGTCGAGGTCGGCGCCGTCTCTTTCCATCCGGCGCTAAAAGAAAATGAGAACGATTCGCATTATGATTCTTGTTGGACGGTTTGACAAGCGTGGATGAGCCGCGGAGCGCCTTCAATCATTGCGAACTTGCCGGTGCGTTACTGGCATATGGCCGAATCAACTACAATACCGGGGATATGGGTTTATCATGATTGATCGGACCCACGATCTCATTACATCAATTTACCGAAGAGACTCCCAAGCGCTATGCGTCGCCCCTCCAAAGATTCACCCAAACTCTCGGCAGAAAGCCAGCGTCTCGTCAGTATCAGCCAAGCCATCGTGCAGGCGGCCAGCCGCGTTGAAGAACGGACCTGGGAGCGCAACCTCGACTCGCAGCTGCAGAAGCTGCTGAAGACGAACCACCAGGACAGCATCGACGGCGCGCTCAACGTCCTGTTCAAGGGCGACCTCGCTGCCTACGACGTGCTGATGGATTGCGTCGAAGCGGTCAGCGAGTCTTCCTGCATGACCGAACAGGCCGACGGCGGCGAAACCCAATGGCAGACCCTGCTGATCGCAGCGCCGGTGCTGGCCTGGACCCGCTTCGCGATCGCCTCGGGCACCATTCCGGGCGACGTGCTCGGCACCCTGGGCGCCCACCTGTCGGCCCACCTGCTGGCCGAAGGCACCGAAGTGGCGCTGGCCCCGACCCTGTACTCGCTCGACCAGCTGCCGCGCACCCATGCCGAAACCTATGCGCTGACCCACAAGCTGGCCCAGGCCGCGCACAAGAACGGCAAGAACGGCGGCGTCAAACCTGCCGCGCCGGGACCGGACACCTCGCAGTTCCTGGCCGACACGCGCTACCTGCTGGCCGCCGTGGTCGCCCCGCAGGGCGCCCCGCTGTTCCGCTGGCAGGAGCCGCAGCACCAGGTCAATTTCGAAGCCGTGCGCGACGCCGCGCTCGAGCAATGGCGCGCCCAGGCCGGCCCCAGCATCGGCCGCCTGCTGCCGGGCTGCGGCATCGAGCTGCTGCTGCCGGAAGCGTACTACGTGGCCTGCCGCGAAGCCGACAAGCTGATCCGCCCGGTCTCGATCCGCGCCGCCGTCCACTACCTGACCCACACGCTGGGCGTGGAACCGGGCGACCTGCGCGCCGTCGTGGCCGGCTTCGGCGACGAAGCCAGCGACACCCAGGTCGACGAATACCGCGTCGGCTTCACCCTGCGCCAGCAGTCCGACGTCGTCTACGGCATCGTCTGGCCGCTGTACGGCCAGGAAGACGAGGAAGGCACGCCGATGGAAGGCCCGGCCCCGGGCGAGCGCCCGCTGGCGCCGCTCGACGAGATCGTCCGCCACCTGAACGAAGTCGGCATCACGCACGTCAAGCGCATCGGCGAACGCTATGTGGCCGAGTACTGCGACGATTGCGGAGCGCCGCTGTTCGCCGACCCGAGCGGCGAGCTGGTGCATGCGGAGATGCCGGAGGATACGCCGGCGGGGAATGAGCATTTTCACTGAGCGGCGCTATTGCAGCTCGTCGGCTATTGCAGCGCATCGCTAACGCGCTTCCTCCGTCAGCTTAAAAACCGTCGCCCCTGCGCAGGCAGGGGCGACGTTTTAAGGTAGCGGGCCTAGGTGTGCTGCTCGGCCCGCTCAATCCGTTCGCTCCGCTCCGCCTGTTTCTCCTGCTCCGCCAGATAAGCATGAATCTGCGCCACCGCAGCCGCCCCCTCCCCTGCCGCCGCCGCCACCCGCTTGGTCGACCCGGCCCTCAAATCCCCCACCGCGAACACCCCGTCCACGCTGGTCTCCAGCGCCCGCCGCGCATGCTCGCCGGTGGCATCGAATCCGGTCAGCACGAAGCCCTTGTCGTCCAGGGTCACGCCGCACTCGTCCAGCCAGTCGCTGTTGGGATCGGCGCCGATGAACAGGAACAGGTGGCGCGTCTCGCAGCTGTGCAAGGTCCCTTGCCGGCGTTCGCGGTATTGCACGCGCACCAGGCCGCCGTCGTCGCCTTCCAGCGCCGCCACTTCCATGTGCGTGTGCAGTTCGATGTTGGCGCTGGCCGCGATGCGTTCGATCAGGTAGCTCGACATGGTCGCCGCCAGCCCCGGCCCGCGCACCATCAGGTGCACCTTGGCGGCGTGGGCGGACAGGAACACCGCCGCCTGCCCGGCCGAGTTGCCGCCGCCGACCAGCACCACTTCCTGGCCGCGGCACAGGCCGGCCTCGACCGGCGACGCCCAGTAATACACGCCGCGGCCTTCGTAGCGCTCGAGATCGGGCAGCGGCGGCTTGCGGTAGCGCGCGCCGGACGCCAGCACGACGGTGCGGGCGCGCAGGCAGGTGCCGTCGTCCATCTCCACCCTGATCGGACGCGCATCGCACAGCAGGCGCACGGCGCGCGCCGGGATCGCGATCTCGGCGCCGAACTTGAGCGCCTGCACGTAGGCGCGCCCGGCCAGCGCCCGCCCCGAAATGCCGGTCGGGAAACCGAGGAAATTTTCGATGCGCGCGCTGGCGCCGGCCTGGCCGCCATAGGCACGCGCGTCCAGCACCATCGTCGACAGGCCTTCCGAGGCCGCGTACACGGCGGTCGCCAGCCCGGCCGGACCGGCCCCGGCCACCAGCACGTCGAACACCTTGTCGCGGTCGATGCGCGGCAGCGTGCCCAGGCAGCGTCCCAGTTCGACCAGGCTCGGGTTGCGCAGCACGAAACCGTCCGGCAGCGCCACCAGCGGCCAGTCCGATTCCGTGCGCCAGTGGTCGCGCACCAGCTGCGCCGCTTCCGCGTCGAGCGCCGGATCGCGCCGGGTGTACGGGTAGGCATTGCGCGACAAAAAATTCTCGACGTCGAACAGGCCGGCATGCCCGCTCGGGCCGACCAGGATCGGACCGCCCGGCTGCTCCTCGATCAGGCGCACCCGGCGCAGGATGAAGGCGCGCATCAGGCGCTCGCCCAGCTCGGCCTCGGCCATCAGCAGCGCGCGCAGCGAGGGCGCGTCCAGCACCAGCGTGTCGAGTTCGCCCACGGCGACGCCATCGACCAGCGGCGGCCGCCCGGACAGCGAGGCCACTTCGCCGCTGAACTGGCCGGGACCGTACTCGACCACCTCCACCCGCTTGCCGAGCGCGTCGGTGCGGCTGCACAGCAGGTGGCCGGCCAGCACCACCAGCACGCCGGGTGAATCGACGCAGGCGCGGAACACGGTGTCGCCGTCGTGCCAGCGGCGCGGCACGGCAAAGCGCTGCATGCGGCGGATATCCTCGCCCCCGAGCACGGGATAGATCTGGTGACCGCGGGTCGCGAGGTCGACCGCGGAACGGTGTTCGTCAGGAAGGAATTCGGAAATCGCCATGTCGGACCGCCTTCGAAGGAAGTGATCCGACCATCCTAAACCAGATTACTGTTTTGGCAAGGCGGCGATGACGCGTTTCGTGAACTCGGCCGTATTGCCGGCGTGCCAGCGCCAGACGACGACCAGGTCGTGCTCGGGCGAGACCACGATATCGTTGCTGCCGGCGCCGAGCGCGGCATAGGCGCTGGCCGGCAGGCCCGGCAGGTTCTTGCCCCTGGTATTCAGCCACCACAGATAGCCATAGTCGGGTCCGTGCGCGCTCGGGCTCAGGGCCGCCTTGACGTAGTCCGGCGGCAAAATCTGCCTGCCATTCCAGTTGCCGCCACGCAGCCACAGGTAGCCGAAGCGCGCCATGTCCCAGGAATCGATCCACATGCCGCCACCCCAGCGCGTGCCGCCGCTGACCGAAGCCATCAGGCGGCCGTCGATCTCGACGTAGCTGTTGGTGTACGGCACCCACTTCCAGCTGGCCGAGGCGCCGATCGGGTCCATCACTTCCTGCTGGAACACGTCCGGCACCGGCTTGTTGAAGACCCGCAGCAGCGACAGCGCCAGGCGGTTGATGCGCACGTCGTTGTACTCGAAATGGCTGCCCGGCGCACCCAGCACGCGCGGCTTGCGCTCGCCGGCACCGAAGGCCTCATGGCCGATGAAGTCGGCGTTCTTGCCCCACAGGCTGCCTTCCCATTCGGATTCCTGCTGCAGATGCTGCTTCCAGGTGACCGCGGCATTCTGCGCGGAGGCATAGCCGCCGTCCCTGACGGTCTGCCCCACCGGCTGATTCAGGTCGGCGATGCGGCCGTCGCGCAGCGCCACGCCGGCGACGGTGGCGAGCATGCTCTTGGCCACCGAATAGGTCGGGTCGACGAAATGGGTGTCGCCGAACTCGGCCACCACGTAACCCTTGTAGATCACGACGCCGTTGGTCGGCGCGCGCCGCGACGGCAGCGAACCGAGCGGCTCGCCGAAGGTCTTGCGCTGGTCGGAAAAGTCGCGCTCGCGTTCGGTTTCGTGGGACTGCGCGAAGGCGATCGCTTCGGCCAGTTTTGCGCCGTTGATGCCGAGCTGGGCCGGGGCCTTGCGGGCCCACTCGGCAGGCGGCGGAAAGTAGGCGGTAGATGCGGCAGCCAATGCGGCCGGCGCTATCGCTGTCAATAAGGACGTTAACAGGACGGCGCGCCGCGTGACCCGAATCATGCTTTATCTTTCCATTGTGAATAAGGCGAGCGGATCAGGCTGGAATTGTAGTAACGCTTGTCGCCGGTGACTTCGCGCCCGATCCAGTCCGGCTTGTCGAAGGCTTCGTCTTCGGACCCGAGCTCGATCTCGGCCACCACCAGGCCGGCATTCTCGCCCGCGAACTCGTCGACTTCCCAGACGTGCCCTCGATATTCGATGCGATGGCGGGTCTTTTCCACCAGCGGCTGCTCGCACAGGCGTTCCAGCAGCTCGGCGGCGTCGGGCACCGGAATGGGGTATTCCCACTCGCCGCGGCTGGCGCCGGTGACCTTGCTCTTGATCGTGATCACGGCACGCTCGCCTTCGATGCGAACCCGCACGGTCCGTTCGGGGTCAGAGCACAAGTAACCCTGGCGCATCAGCGTCGGCTGGCCCTCGCCGCGCCAGCCATCGCCGGCGGGCAGGAATTTGCGTTCGATCTCGACGCCCATGACCGCCCCCCGCTCAGTCGTCCAGCGATTGCAGGATCGGCTGCAGCATCGCCGCGCCGAGCGCCACGCTGCGCGCGCCGTTCCAGCCGACGTGCGGGTCAGGCAGGTCGGCGTTGTCCTTGAACGGCATTTCCAGCGTCAGCGACAGGCACTTGAAGGTGTGGCCGACGTACTTCGAGGCCAGGGTCAGCAGTTCCTCGTTGTACTTGCTGGCCGCGTAGCCGATCTTGTTCTGGAAGTCCGGGCTGCTGGCCATGTAGCGCTCGATGAAGGCGTTCTGGGCTGCCGCACGTTCCGGCGTGAAGTCGGTCAGCATCTCGCAGCCGGCCACGAAGTTGTAGGGCAGCGCTTCGTCGCCGTGGATGTCGAAGAACATGTCGACGCCCGTTTCGTGGATCTTGTTCTTCACGCACAGCACTTCCGGGCTGCGCTCGAGCGACGGCTCCATCCACTCGCGGTTCAGGTTGGCGCCGGCGGCATTGGTGCGCAGGTTGCCGCGCACCGAGCCGTCCGGGTTCATGTTTGGCACGATGTAGAACACGGCGCGCTGCAGGAGCTTCCGCGCGACCGGGTTGGCGTTGTCCAGCAGCGCATCCATCATGCCCTCGACGAACCACTCGGCCATCGTCTCGCCCGGGTGCTGGCGGGCGATCACCCAGATCTTCTTCTCGGCCTGCGGATTGCCGATCACGACCATGTTCATGTCGCGGCCATCGACCGTGGTGCCGATGTCGTGCACGCGCGCGATCGGGTTCTCGGCGACTTCACCCAGCAGGCGCAGGTGGCGTTCCCAGGTGTAGGGCTCGAAATAGGCGTAATAGACGCTGTCCAGTTCCGGGGTGTGCTCGATGGTCATGACCTGGCCGTCGAAACGGGTCGGCACCCGGAACCAGTTCTCGGTGTCGTAGCTCGCCACCGCCTGGTAGCCTTCGAAGCCTTTCGGGTAGGTGGCCTGGCCCGCGTTCAGGAAGCGGATCGTGCAGGCCTGGCCGCGCGCGCCCTGCAGCCGGAAGTGGAACCACTGGTGGATGTCGGCGTGCGAATCCTTGCGCAGCTTGAGATCGATGTGCTGCGGCGATTCCGCTTGCACGACGTCGATCGCGCCCGCGTCGAAATGTTGGCTGATTTTGATGGCCATGGCTGTTCCTTGGTTGCGCGTGCTTATTGCGCTTCGAGATCGATCAAATCCTTCGTGTACGCCAGCATGATCTGGCGCATCAGTTCGACGTTGCCGCGGTCCAGGATGACCGTCAGGTCCGGTTTGCGATCGAGGTTGAAGGTCATGCTGATCTTGCCCGGCAATACCTTGCAATTCACCGTGGACGCACGCGGGACGTTAGGACTGTCCCAATCCATCTGCGTGATCTGCGGACCGGCCGCCGGCGCCTGCAGGGCCGGGTCCTGGTTGATCGGCAGGTGCTTCAGCAGCCAGAACACGATCGATGCCGGGACGAATACGCAGACGTCGCTGCTGCCCTGGTTGGAGAACTTGACGAGCAAAAGGTTGCCAACCCGGTCGCACGACATGGACATGCTCTTGACTTGGCGAATGACCGCAGATTTCACGACGAATCCCTAGGAAATATGGTTAAAAAGGCGCAAAGATTCTACCCCATCCCATATCGGAATTGTGTGAAAGAAATGCAAAAGGGGAGCGCTCCGCTCCCCTTCCGTTGTTACTTGAGGGAGGAACGGTGCCGCCACCGTCCTCCCATCGTGGAATCCATTACTGCTTGTTGCCTTTCGACGAGCTGCGCGAGGATCCGGATGCGGAACCCGAAGCCGATGCCGATTGACGGTTGCCATGGCTCATGCTGCCTGCACGGCGTGCCTCTTCCGAGGTGAATTCGTGTGCGGTGCCCTTCTGGTGTGCCGCCTTGCCGCCTTCGCTGGCGATCTGGCGCTGACGCTCCGGGTCCATCGATGCGAAACCGCGATTCTTGGTGCCGCCGCTCTGTTTGTTGCCCTGGTTGTTCGATGCCATGCTCTTCTCTCCTCGCGTTGCTGGAAAAACCGCCGCGTCCTGCGGCAGGCGTTGCCCGATGCCGCCGGTGAAGTACCGTTGAGCGATCGGACGGAATCATCTTATGCAGCTCGGATGGGTGACACTATAGGAGTATTTCAGATGACTTTGTAGGACAATGAGAGACAGAAAATGCACTTACGAAATCAACTTCCGGTAGTAAATAACTCGTCAGTATTTCTCCTACAGTCAGCGCCAACGTCTTCCTATACTGGACGCATGCCGGAAGGCGCATGATGTCTCCATCAGGCGGGGCGCAGCCCTGCACTCATCCGTTAGAAAAGGAGACGCGACCATGGACGCGAACCAACGCAGCGAAGTCAACAACCAGACCAACAACGGCGCCAACGAGAAATGGACGCCAGGCGCAACCGGCAAGAGTGCCGAGAACGGCGCCCCGCTCGACCACACCTACCCGCAGGGGCTGGGCGTGCAGCAGCAGGGCAACCAGCAGCGCGACATCATGGGCACGCAGCAGAGCGGGATGGGCCCGGGTGCGGCCCCGGGCGGCATGGGCGGCCGCGAAAGCGGCGACGATTCGGGCATTCCGGGCGGCTCGATGGAAACCCAGATCAACGGCGGTTCCGGCCCGGTGCAGGGCATTACCGACAGCCACCAGCGCCAGTCGGAACAAAAGTCGTGGGCCTACGGCATGCTGGAACAGCCGGTCGGACATCGCCCACAGGACAGCGGTGTGAATCTGAACCAGCAACGCGACATGCGCCGCGACGACGTACGCGGGCAACTGCCCTCGCAAAGCACGGCCCAGCCGGACCTGCAGGGCGGCTCGCTCGGCCCGCGCGGCGGCAACCTGAACATGCAGGGCGATACCCGCGGCGGCGGCATGGCCGGCCCGCTCAGCCAGCAGCAGGCAGCGAGCCAGATGAGCGGTTCGATGGGCAACCGCCAGTCGGCCGCCCCTGTCAGCCAGGGTGACCTCAGCACCACTGGCGGCGGCATGGCCGGGTCGCAATCCGGGGTTCGCTCGTCCCACAGTGGCGGCCAGGAAGCCCAGCACGGCAACATGCAGGAAGGCGTGGCCGGCTCGCATGCCGGCGCCAACCAGGAAGCGGACTTCGGCGGCGTGCACCAATCGAATGACGCGGCCGGCGGCCTGCCGCGCTCGCCGGGCAATACCGGCGCCAGCACCGACCGTGCCGGTTCGCAGACCGGCGCCGGCGGCCGCGAAGCCGGCACCGAAGACGTGCACAAGTCGAACGATGCCGCCGGCGGCTACCCGCGCAGCCCGGGCTTCGCCAACCGCCTGGCCGGCGACAGCAACATGGACGACGATACTGGCTTCAAGCGCAAGTAAAGTCCAGTTAGTTCCCGCCTCTACGGCGCCGCCCTTCGGGACCGGCGCCGTTTTTCTTGATGCAGGTTCAAACCGGCAACCGCCGCCGGAACCCTGCCATTCGCTCGCCGGTCGAACCGATCACATCATCGCCGACAGCGAGCCCACTATGCTTCATCACCGCGACGCTCAGCCACTTGCAGCATCCTCGCCCCTTGCCGGGAAGGAGCCGCCATGCGCCGCCTGAACGTGCTCACCTGGCACACGCATGGCAGCTACCTGTATTACCTGGCGCATGCGCCGCACGAGTTCCACGTGCTGGCCCGTCCCGGCCGCCCGCCCGGCTATGGCGGCCGCTGCGGCCCCTTCCCGTTCGGTCCCAACGTGCACGACCTGCCGGCCGCGCAGGCGCGCGAGCGCGAGTTCGACTGCATCCTGTTCCAGGAAGACCACCACTGGCACAAGGACCAGTACGAACTGCTCACGCCGGCCCAGCGCGCCCTGCCCCGCATCTACCTCGAACACGACCCGCCAGGCCTGCTGCCGGGCATGGCACCAGGGCGCGCCGCCGGCAGCAGCACCGGCGCCACGGTCTGGCCGACCGACGCCCGCCACCCGGTCGACGATCCCAACGTGCTGCTGGTCCATGTCACGCCCTTCAATGCGCTGATGTGGGACAGCGGCCGCACGCCCACGCGCGTGATCGAGCACGGCGTCGCGCTGCCGCAAGGCGTGCGCTACGGCGGCGACATCGAGCGCGGCCTGGTCGTCACCAACCACCTGGCGCGGCGCGGCCGCCGCATGGGCGCCGACCTGTTCGCCGCCCTGCGCACCGAGATACCGCTCGACCTGGTCGGCATGGGTTCGAGCGAACTCGGCGGCATCGGCGAGGTCGACCATCCGCAGCTGCCGGGGTTGGCGGCGCGCTACCGCTTCCTGTTCAGCCCGGTGCGCTATTCCAGCCTCAGCCTGTCCACGATCGAGGCCATGATGGCCGGCGTGCCGGTAGTCGCCCTTGCCACGGCCGAGATGGCGACCGTCATCGCGCACGGCATCTCCGGTGTCGCCGTCACCGACACGCGGCGCCTGGCCGATGCCATGCGCGCCCTGCTGCGCGACCGCGGCCTGGCCGAACGCCTCGGCGCCGCCGGCCGCCGCACCGCGCTCGAGCGCTTCTCGATCGCGCGCTTCGGCGCCGACTGGGACGCGGCGCTGCGCCACGTCACCCGCTAGCCAGGGCCAGCCATGAAAATCGACGATCCCGCGCTCGCCGCCAATCCGCCTGCCGCAGTGTCCGCTGCGCTGCCCGCTGCCGTGCCCGCTGTGCTGCCCACCGTACAGTCCACTGGAACGAAGACTGCGGCGCCGGCCCTGGCCGACGGCTTGGAAGCGCCCGACGCCCTCGGCACGCCGCGCCGCATCGCCCTGGTCAGCGACCACGCATCGCCGCTGGCGGCGCCCGGCAGCATCGATTGCGGCGGCCAGAATGTCTACGTGGCCCAGCTGGCGCGCGAACTGGCGCGGGCCGGGCACCGGGTCGACGTGTTCACGCGGCGCGACGCGATCGGGCAAAGGCAGGTCGTGCAGTGGCACGACGGCGTGCGTGTAATCAATGTCCCGGCCGGCCCCGCGCACCACGTGCCGAAGGAGCAGATGCTGCCCTACATCGAGGCCTTCGCGCGCTTCGTCACCCGCTTCATCAAGCGCGATGCACGCCACCAGGGCGCGCCCTACGACATCGTCCACGCCAATTTCTTCATGTCGGGCATGGTCGCCCGCCACCTGAAGCAGACCCTCGGCATTCCTTTTGTCATCACCTTCCATGCGCTGGGCCAGGTGCGTCGCCTGGCCCAGGGTACGGCCGACGCCTTCCCGCCGGCACGCGTGCGCATCGAGCACACCCTGATGCAGGATGCCGACCGCATCATCGCCGAGTGCAGCCAGGACCGCCAGGACATGGAAAGGCTGTATGGCGCCAGCCCGGCACGCATCGCGGTCGTGCCCTGCGGCTTCGACCCCGACGAACTGTGGCCGATGGAGCGGACCGCGGCGCGCAGCCTGCTCGGCGTCGAGCGCGCGCCCTTCACCGTGCTGCAACTGGGACGCATCGTGCCGCGCAAGGGCGTCGACACCGTGATCGAAGCCATCGCGCTGCTGCGTGCGCACCATGGCATCGATGCCCGGCTGCTGGTGGTCGGCGGCGATGCCGGTGGCGTTGTAGGTAGCGCTGCGGAAGGCGCTGCGGGTGGGCGTGCCGGCAAGCCTGCGGTCGCCGGGCCAAGCGGCAGCGGACGCGACGCGCCGGAACTGGCGCGCCTGCAAGCCCTGGCGCACCGCCTCGGCATCGGCCCCGACGTCCATTTCGTCGGCCAGCAGCCGCGCGACGCGCTGCGCCACTACTACGGCGCGGCCGACGTGTTCGTCACCACCCCCTGGTACGAACCCTTCGGCATCACCCCGGTCGAAGCGATGGCCTGCGCGCGCCCGGTCATCGGCGCCGAAGTCGGCGGCATCAAGAGCACCGTGGTCGACGGCAGCACCGGCTACCTCGTCCCCTCGCGCGACCCGCAGGCGGTGGCGGCACGCCTGGCCACGCTGCAGCGTAATCCCGGGCTGGCGCGCGCCATGGGCGAAGCCGGACTGCGCCGCGCCGGCCAGCACTACACCTGGCGCATCGTCGCCCGGCAGGCGGCGGCGGTGTACGCCGACGTGCTGGCCGAAGCCTGCGCCCCCATCCCCATGACCCACCCCTAGGAGCACACCAGCATGGCAGAACCCATCGTCACCGACGCCTTTGCAATCGAGCCCGCCACGCATGACCTTGCCGCCGCCGATCCTGGCGCCCCCGACCTGCGCGGCAAGGTCGCCTTCATCACCGGCGCCGCGAGCGGCCTGGGCGCTGCCCTCGCCGCCACGCTGGCCCAGGCCGGCGCCGACATCGTCGCCGCCGACCTGCGCGCCGAGCCGCTGCAGGCCAGCCTGGCCATCCTGCGCGGCTACGGCGTGCGTGCCGAAGCGCTCACGCTCGACGTCGGCGACCCGCCCGCCGCCCACGCCGCCATCGAACGCACCGTCGACCGGCTGGGCCGGCTCGACATCCTGGTCAACAATGCCGGCACCGACGTCACCCTGCCGATCGACGAACTGTCCGAACAGGAATGGCTGCGCGTCATCAACACCAACCTGAACGGCCCCTTCCTGCTGGCCAAGCACGCGGCCGCGCACATGCGCGCGAGCGGCACGCCTGGCGACATCGTCAACGTCGCCTCCACCGCCGCCAAGCGCGCCTGGGCCAACGCCAGCGCCTACCACGCCAGCAAATGGGGCCTGCTCGGCCTGTCGCATGCGCTGCACGCGGAACTGCGCCCCTACGACATCCGCGTCACGGCGGTGGTCGCCGGCGGCATGCGCACGCCCTTCCTGCTCGACCGTTTTCCCGATCTCGACCCGGCCCGGCTGCAGGACCCGGCCACCGTCGCCCTGGCCATCCGCCAGGTGCTGCTGCTGCCGCGCGAAAGCGTGATCCCCGAGCTCACCATCCTGCCGATGCAGGAAACCTCGTGGCCATGAAGGCCGTCTTCATCGACAAGGACGGGACGCTGGTGGACGACCTGCCCTACAACGTGGAACCGCGCCGCATCACGCTGTGCAGCGGCGCCGGTGCCGCGCTGCGGCTACTGGCCCGGCTCGACTACCGGCTGTTCGTGGTCAGCAACCAGGCCGGCGTCGCCTTCGGCCGCTTTCCCGAAAGCGCGCTGGACGGCGTGGCCGACCGCCTGCACGACCTGCTGTTCCGCGAGCGCCTGAGCCTGGACGGCTTTTATTACTGTCCGCACCACCCGGAAGGCAGCGTGGCCGCCTACGCCCACGACTGCCACTGCCGCAAGCCGATGCCCGGCCTGCTGCTAAAAGCGGCCCACGAGCACGGCATCGACCTGCGCTCGTCATGGATGGTCGGCGACATCCTGCACGACGTCGAAGCCGGCAACCGCGCCGGCTGCCGCACCATCCTGCTCGACAACGGCAACGAAACCGAATGGCGGCTCGGCCCGCGCCGCATCCCGACCCGGATGG
>Ga0308160_10004049_pt1 | contig 15953 bp, 20 predicted proteins | sample PhyFR1_FD_201036 | JGI IMG/M metagenome (GOLD analysis project Ga0308160, IMG submission 201036) | Phyllosphere microbial communities from UC Gill Tract Community Farm, Albany, California, United States - DLSLF.R1 | ecosystem: Host-associated > Plants > Phyllosphere > Unclassified | place: USA...
CGGGCGACCGAGCGAGCGGCGGCTGAAACCGACGAGAGCCGGGGGGGTTCAAAGCAAGGCGGGACGCGTGGATGGGAGACCACCGAAGGTAGCACGGAGGGGCGCGAGGGTAAACAAGACGAGTAGAGCGTCGTGCGAGTTGGTGCCAGGCAAGTCGGAAGGAGGACGAGGGCTCCCGTTCTCTCGTCGGCTGCTGCTGTTGGCCTCGTCGACCGCCGCCGCCGCCGCCGCCGCCGTTTGGCCCACGCACGGCCCACGCCTCGACGCCCCCCCCGCCGGATCTCGATCGCTTTGCCCCTTGTTTCGGCCCTTGTTCGCGACTCTCGTCCGGGCGGCGGCTTACAGAGGCCGAGGACGCGGGGAACATAAGGGGGGAGACCCGCCCTGTCGACGACAACCGCCGCCGACCCTGGCGGCAAGTTGCAAGGTACGCGTCCTCTTGCAAGAGGGAATATACGGAGCGAGAGATGGGCGCTACTGCACCGCTTGCGAGCGACGGTCTCGTCGGCCGCCGACCCACCCTCCTGCTAGCTTGAAGCCTAAAAACTGGGCTCGGACGGACGCGCTCGGCCGTCGTCGGCCTCGGCGCCGCCGGTTCCTCGTCGTCACAGCGAGCGACCCGTTCGAGAACGAGCGGTCATGCAAGACGGGCAAAAAAAGGAAGGGCGGCCCGACTGCAGTGAAGACCAGTGCGGGCGGGCGTGAAGGGGGGTTTTACAACGAGGTCGGGTAGGGGGCAGCGTCTTTTGAGAGAGGGACGGATGCCCGCGGGCAGGCAAAAGAGCGATAGGAGCCACTGGCTGCAAGGAAGAAATCAGGAAGGAGGGTCCAGCCGAGAGGATGAAGTCGGAGGCGAGCGATCCTGCCGCCCGCCTGCGGGTCGAAAGGTTTATGAGAAGAGGGCCTTCCACCAGCCGACAAAGCGCTCCCAGCCGGTGCCAGCCCAGCCGGGTTCGCGCTCGCGCCCGCCGAGCCAGACGCGGCCGGTCCCTGCCCAGGCCGCGCATTCAACGACGCCCTTGCCTTGGCTGCGGCCGTCCATGCCGCCAGCCGTCCGCATCGGCCCGGTCCCTTCCTCGAGACCGGCCTGGCCGGGGCCGAGGTAGGGGAAGCGGGCGGCCTTGGACGGCCGCTGGATGTGCTTGGGAAAGAGCCGGAGGAGGTCGGCCAACTCAGGGTTCGTCAGGTGGGCCGGACCGAGCCACGTCCGCCAGCGAGGGCTCGAGAGCGAGCCGCCAAGCGAGTCAAAGCCGCCGTCATCGTCGGACGAGTCGGTGAGCGCGCCGTCCGAGTCGTCGTCGTCCTCGACGGCTGACGAGAGCAGGTGGTGGTCCTCGGCTCCGGGCGTCATGGGCTCCATCTCGGTCACGCCGCTGACAGCCGAGCCATGCGAGAAGGTCCGGTCCTTGAGTGAGAGCGCCGGCTCGTACCCGTTGGCGAGACCGGCCGGCTGAAAGTGTTGCCGCACCGGCACCGGCGGCGCAGGCCCGCGGCGATTCGAGGGCCGGCCGCCACTACTGGACGCCCCTGCAGGCCGGACGGCAGAGGAAGGTTCGCCGTTGTTGCGGGCGTCCGAGAACGGGTCCGAGCTCGCGCGCGGCCGCAGCGGGTCAGCCACCCCACTCGGGTCGTACGAGGCCGAGGCGGCCATCGGCGGCGGCGGCGCCTTGCCACGCTTCCGGCCGTTCGCAGCAGCCGGGATGAAAGGCGCGGTCTGGTCGGGCGAGCTGTGGCCGGCGGGTGAGGGCGACGACTCGGCCGAAGAGTTGCGCGACAGGCTTGAACGCATGAAGGCCGCCGACGTCGAAGGGGGCTGGAGCGGCGAACGGAGGGCGCTGGACGCAGGCTCTGAGCGACGACGCGTTCGAGGCCGCGGGACATCCTCGAAACCGAGTACCTGTGAACGGTCAGGTGACAAGTCAGCTTTCCGAGAAGCACGAGCGCGATGAATCGGCGTGGTCGACGACGTACACCCTTGACAACCGCGAGCGCGTCAATCATGAAGTCCTTGCCGCCGCACTCCATCCAGACCGCTACAGGAGACATGGCAAGAAGCGTCAGCCGAGGTTCATCTGAGAAGCCTGCGCTCGCCGCGCACTGACCATCGTCGACCTCCCATTCGACTCGGCTGCCGCCGGCGCCGCCCTTCTTGTCCGCCTGGGCCTGCAGCCTGAGGACGGCCGCGAGCGCTGACAAGAGCGGGGCCGGCCCAATGTTGTTCTTGCCGGCGTGTGTGGCGAGGAAGGCCTTGAGCCGATCACGTCGCTCGCGCTTTGCGACGGTCCCACGGGGCTCTCGCCGACCCTTGATCGTCAGCGCGCCGCCGGACGTCGTGCTCGCGAGCAGGGCGTCAAACTCCATCCGCCGGCGTAGGGAAGCGCTCTGATGGAACTCTTGTCGGACGCGGCTCTGCTCGCGGATGAAGGCCGCCTTGTGCGAGGGCGGGATTGACCGGAGGACCTGCTCGACGTAGCGCTGCGACTGGCCATCGTTGTCGTAGAAGACGCGGCGGCAGTGCTCCGAGAAGAGGGCAATATCGCGCGGCGAGGGCGAGGACGGATTCTGAGGCGCCTTGGAGAAGATGGAGGCCGAGCCGGGAGTCGGCGAGCGAAGCGAAGGCTGGGCCGGCGGCGGTGACGATGCCGTCGAGTGCAGGAGCGAGGGCGATGCCGGCTGCCGGCGCGGCTGGGGCTGAACCAGCGGCGGCGTCTGGCTCGCCGTACGCATGTTCGCGAGCGAAGGCGTCGAGGCAAAAAGACCGCCTGCGGTCCCACCGGCTTGCGAGCCACGCTCGGCGTACGGCATGGGCGGTGGAGACCTCAGCCGATTGAGACCGCCGGCTCCGGCACGCTGAGGAAGCGAGGCTCCGGCGCCGGCGCCGCCGCTGCTGCTGCTACCGCCGCCGACGCTCTGCGACTGCTGGTGGAAGCCTGGCGGGAGGTCGTACATCGGCTTGAAGGAGTGGCTGCCGCCCTGGCCGCCACTCGGCCCTGACGGCAGCGACGGCGCGTAGACTGACGACGACGACTGCGATTGGGCCCGGTGGTAAGCCGTCGAGGACGAGGGCGGAGGCAGCCGGTGCGGTGGGTAGACCGAGGCCGCCGCCGATGTCGACTCGGCCTTCATGGAGACGTCTGGCCACACGACGAGGCCGCTGGATCTCGAGTTCGAGTACGAAGAGTCTAGGCGAGAGAGCAAAGGACGAGTCGAGAGATGATTCGGGGATGGGAGTCGCGAGGGCGAGAGCTCGCGCGCGAAGCCGGCAGCTGGAGAGCGAGCTTCGTCGACGTGCAGGGCGACAGGAGCACGGCCCGACGTCGACGACGAAGCCCGGCCTCTCTCTCGTGGCAAGACCTGACGACAGGCCGCTGCTCGCTGATCAGATCCTCTGACAGTGTCCCCAGCTGAGACCCGAGGCGGAAGGAAGGCGGCGCTCAGGGCAAGGGCAACCTGCTTGTCTGCTCGAGCACGCGAAGCGCGCCGCCGCTCGCGACTGGATCAGCCCGAGCGAATGGAGGACGAGATGAAGGCTGACCGCCCGACTCTGCTCGCCGCCAGTCGCCAGACCTGGGTACGGTCTCTTGGTCAGGATGTGCATCTGGCTGGCCGGGACACCACTGGCTGTCGTGTCGGCGACGCGCGGACTCGCTTCTCGACCTGACCCACTGCACGCGCGCACTTCTACCCGTCGCATCGTCTGCTGCTGCTGCTGCCGTACGAATGTTGCTCGCCTTGCCATCCGACAGGCCAACGGACTGACGGTGAAGCGTGACGTGAAGTCATGATGAGAAGACGCTCGGGGTCTTCAAGAAAGGAGAGGGCAAAGGGAGAATGCCGGGGTTTGGTCGTGAACGAGGACGGTCGTAAAGAGGAGACCGTCGATGTGAAGCGCGGTGGCCACAGAAACGGTAGTGCGAGCTCAGGTGGAGTTGGCTTGGCCGTCGTGCTCTTGGTCGGCGAGAATGCGGTCGAGGCGAGCAGCGACCGACGACGGACCTGGTCCGGCCTCGGCGGCCAGAGACGCGAGCCCGTCGACCTCGGACCGCTCCGCCCGACGCTCGGCTGCGTTTGCCCGACGCTCGGCTGCGTCTGCCCGGACCATGCCGTCAAGCTGGCGCCTGGCGACAGTCTCTTGGGCAGACACTGGCTGCTCGCCCTCGGACGAGTCGCTGAGTTCGACGATGTCGGCCTCCGTCGGGAGGCCAAAGAGGTGCCGGTCGGGGAAGAGGAGGGCGGCCAGGTCGTCCGACTTGGCGACAAAGTCGCCCTTCTTGGTCGAACCGTTTTTGTTTTTGCCCTCAACCTTGCCGTCGTCAGGCAGGGTCGAGAACGTCGGCATGCTGGTGCCGGCGGCCGACTTGAGGTAAATCGATGTGCCCTTGGCAACTGCGATGGACGGGCGGCGGCAAAGGATCTGTCAACCTTCGCGCTCGCGTCTGACGGGGCTCGATTGACGCACCCTGCAGGTGGACGATCGACTCGTCGACCGTGTTCTGCCCGAAGAGACAGAAGACCTTCGTCCTGGAGAAGAGTGGGCCCGTCAGTGGCAGGCTGGGTCAGAGCCGAAGGCAGGCAGGACCCACTCTTGCTTCTGGCCCATCCGGTCGACGCGGCCGACGGCCTGCAGCTCGAAGCTCGGAGCGACGCAGGGCTCAAGCATCCAGATGTACTTGGCGCAGGTCAGGGTCAGGCCCTGTTGCGTGCGGCCAAAAGAGAGGGACGTCAGCCGTGAGCGGACCAGTCGCACGCCGGGCTGAGCAGGGGCCGTACCGAGCTCTCGCGCTCGCCGTGTAGCAGGAAGACGCGCTTCGTGTCGTCCGCCTTGAAGTCGTGGGCGACCGTACGGATGTTGGTCGACGACGCGGCCGAGTAGGGGATGCCGTTCTCAGTAAGCGCGCGCTGGATGATGTTCTGCGGCAGGCCAGGGCTGAGGACGTCAGCGCGGCTGGCTAACTCGTCCGAGAGGAGTCGGCTCGACGAACGAGACCGTCCGAGAAGGCCGAGAAGACGATCGCCTTGTAGCCGCGGTCGTGGACGGCGACTTCCGGCGGGAAAGGGCAGGCGGGATAGGCGTCAGAAGAGCGATAGGAAGGAAGGGCATCGACGGAGACGCACGGTAGAGGAGGTGCTTGACGAGAAAATCGATCTTTGAGCCCCACGTGCCGAGGATCGACTCCTGCGAGATTTCACGCCGCTCCTCGAGGTCGAAGACGTTAAATGCTGCGAGTCGGTCAATTTCGCGCCGGACAGCCTTGCCCTTGCCCTTGCCTTTGCCCTTGGACGCCTTGCCCTTGCCGTTCGGAGCCTGGCCGTCGGCGATCCGGTCGACGTCGGCCGCAGAGAGGATGATGCGGTTGACCTGCGAGGGGTTGACTGCAGAGCCAGCGTACCCGGTCAGTCTCGAGAACAAAGGAGATCGAGAGCGGTCGCAGACACACTGGGCTCGCGGCAGGTCGGGCAGGCTGGCCCGCGCGGCGACTTGCGCATGAGCAGCTGCCAGCACTGGGCGCAGAGCAGGTGAGAGCAGGCTGTGATGAAGCACAAGCAGGATCAGTCCAAGGGGCGCGTATGCCCGGCCGCTGCAGCATGACGAGAGCGGGGCACTGACTGAACAGGACGCCCTTGGTGAAGCCTTCGTCGAGGCAGATTGCGCAGGTGTGCTCCTCGACGGCGCCGTCGCCGCGGTGGACCGCGTCCATGTGTTTGAGGAAGCGGCTGCGCGAGACGAGGCCGCCAATCTTGGCCGAAGCTGCGCGTCACACGTTACCATAAGACGAAGGGTCAGCGATCGACGACGGGCCAGCGAGGGTCAGCTGGCAGCGACGGACCCTCTCTCTGCTTGCCTGTATCGGTCGAAGACGGGGTGGGCATCCGGTCAGCCCGGCTGAGGAAGAAGGCGAGACTTCACTGACGGACGAACGGATGGCGACATCAACGCGCTTGTCCCACTGGCGCGAGAGATCATGATCGTTGAGCTCCGCGACCGAGTCCGAGATCGTCTGCCTGGATCGCAGTGAGGGGGAGACACAGGTCAGTCTGGGCTTTGTCGCGCGAGAGCCAAGAGACGGAAGCCCGCACTTGTCCATGAAGTAGGTGATGCGCTGCAGAGCGTCGGCGGAAGGTGGACCTGCATGTCAGTAGGCGAGCGCAGGGAGGCCGAGAGGTGCATTAGGAGGGCGACGGACGAGGTTGTAGATGCCCTCGAAAATCTTGGACTCGGCCATGAGGCGCTCGACCGCCGTCAGCTGATTCTTGATGAGGGCCTTCAGCCGCTTGCCCTCCTGGCTCGCAATCTGGACCTCGAGGCTGGAGTCTGGGACGCGAGAGGGAGAAGTGCGTCAGCATGACAAGCGCATCCTCGTTCGGGTCGCTATTGATGCCACTTACTCGAGATCTGGGCCGTCGTGATCATGTCGTGCATGTACGTCTTGAGTGGCGGCCGGCCGGGCCGCGCGCGCGAGACAACAGAGGGGTTTAGGACGTGCTTCTGTCGATTGGGTAGCGGAAAGGAGTACGGTGCATCAGTTGTGGTCGCCTGGTGGGCGGCAGGTCAAAGCAGGACAACAGACGGACCGCGCGCTCCCGCATGAGCTTTCGGCCGAGGTCGAGCTCCTCAACGTCGTCGCCTCGGTCGACCCCATTCAAGGTCTGCAGCCGCGAGGCGCCGACGGGGCCGATGTTCTTCCTGGGACCCGGCCGAAGCTCGAGGACCGCGAGCTGGTCGCGATGGCCGTCGAGCAGCTCGCGCCGGTCAGAGAGGGCGGTGACGTAGGCCTGGAGGTAGTCGTCGATGATGCCCTGGACGACGGCCCCGGTCTGGTATTCGTCCATGTCGACCGTCGCAGCGACGAGCTCGGGGTCCTCAAAGGGCTCCTCGACGCCTTTCGACAGCATGCTGAGCAGCTTGGTCCGCCACCGGTTGACGAGCTCGCCGTTCTTGAAGAGCAGCTTGAGAACGTCCCTGGCAGCCTCGACGGCGCGCGCCGTCTGGATGCCTTGGCTGAAGTCAGGCATCGGGATCTCGAGGTCCGCGGTTGTGACAGTGTCAGGCGACAGTTTGCGCTTGAGACGGGCGATGCCGCCGTCGGCAACGCGCTGCGGACCTGAAGGACGCACAGTGGGAACGTCAGCCAAGGGGCGAGCAGAGTTCTGGGGGCTAGCGGGCGCGCGACGAACGGCCGTGGAGCACCTGCCGCAGCTGGGCGGCCTGGTCGTAGTAGGAGGTCTCGGTCGCTTCATCCTGGGCAACATGCGACCAGTCACTGTGTTGGGCGGTGCACAAGGGTAGTCAGTAAGGCGGAGCGAGCAGAAGACCGCCAGGGAGCCAGGGAGACGCACCCGAGCAGGAACAGCGCACGGTGGCGGAGCATCCGGACGAGGCGTGCGCGGCCGATCGCATTGTTGCGGAGCTGCCGCGCCCGCCGCTGCTCTTCCGAGAGCTCCACGTCGCCGGCGTCAGAGTCGTACTCGCTCTCAGCCTCGGCGGCTTCGGCAGCGTCCGCAGCCGGCACGAGCTCGAGGAGGTCTCGCGCGGTGTCTTCGGCGGCTAGCAGGAGGAGCTGTTCAAGAGCAGAAGGGTCAGCGCCGGTCTCCGGAGTGAGCGATCTCGTCGACCGAAGACGGTCGCACCTCGCGCGCTTGGATCCGCCGGGGGTCGTTGCGAGTCTCATCCGTGTCTGGCACCTTGCCGTGCTCGGCCTCAACCTTCCAAACGAGCAGCTGGGCGTCTGCAGCGGATGACACAGGCAGAGCGGGGGTCAGTCATTGCGCGGGTTCCAAGACGACCTCGAGCGGTCGCACGGTTGATCTGCTGTTCGGTCAGCGTCCGCCGAGCCATGGCGACGTCTGCCGCGTTCGAGTCGAGCATCTTGTTCCTGGAGACGAACACGGTCGTATCAGTTGACAACCAGGCGTCTCGGACTGATCAGACAGGTTCGAGCGCACAGGACGTCGGCCATCGAGAGCAAGTTCTCGCCGAGGTTGAGCCGGCGGTCCTGCTGGCGCTCTCGCTGCGCATGGCCGCCGCCCAGGCCGCCGATTTGAGGGTGTGTCGAGATCTCTGCGGGCGGACGAGGCTCGGTGTGTCAGCTCCGGAGTCGCCACCCGACCAACAAGCAAGACGAGGAGGTCTGGCGCACGGCGGAGGATGTAGACCCAGTTGCGGGCAAGCGCGACGTTGAGCTCGAAGCCGTTGCCGTCGATGTCGAAGTGGAGCTCGTCAAGGCAGCGCGAGAAGGTCGACTCGTAGTAGGCCAGCTCGATCGGCGTCAGGTCAATCGGGATGAGCACCCGCGTCTGGGGCGGAATCTGGAGGGGAGGCAGGCATTTGACAAAACAATTAGCCGAGTGGCAACGTTCGAAGGAGCGGCACAGAAGAGTCGCACCGTGAGCTCCTGGTTGACCTTGGCCTTGGTCGTCCGCGTCGCGATCCGCTGGAAAAGCTTCTCGAAAGTGATCGCGAAGCCGGGCTCGACGAGTCGCGGAAAGTAGGCGACCGGGAACTGGCGGAGGAACCTGCAGGAGAAGGCAGTCGAGGGCGTCAGCGGCTGTGCGAGACCGACGACGGTGGCGGATATGACTGACTGGAGCGTTGAGCGCAGGTCCTCGACCTTGGCCTTGGCAGGCGTGCCACTGACGGCGAGCGAGTTGACGCGCGGCAGCAAGCTGACCATGTCTTCGATCCGCGGCCTGCCCGACAGCTGGACCTGGGGAATCGAGGTGCGAGAGCAGGCGTCAGCGATGGGCGGCTCGGACAACAGCAACAGTCGACTCGAGCGTACCTCGTCCATCGCGATGCGCCACCACTCGCACATGACGAGCGGCGACCTGGGCTTCAGTGCGGAGTTGTAGTCGACGCCGCCCCGGCGCGGGCGCTGCTTCGGCTGGGCGGCGACCGAGAAGTCGCGCTCGAGCGTCCTGCAGTGACAACAAGTGCGACCGGTCAGCTCGGCGGATGAGTAGTGAGTCGGGGGAACGGTTTCAACTCACGCGTAGCTGCAGAGCACGACGTCGTAGCCACCATCTTCGGCGAGGTAGCGCCACCAAAGACTCTCATCGCCTTCGGCATCGTCGTTTTCTTCGTTTGACCGGGCCCGCTTCCGCCCGCCGGCGCGTCCCTTGCCCTTGGACGACGAGCTCTTGCGCTTCAAGCTCGACGTGGCGCTGGCGGCCCTGAAATCCTCGTCTTCGTCGTCTTCGTCATCATCGAGTCCAGCGTGGTAGCGCCAGCGCCGAGCCTGCTGCTTGCGCAGGGCGCGCTCCTCGCGGATCCGCTGCAGTGCGAAAAGAAGGAGAGCTTTGTCAGATCGCCACGATTGCATCGATCAGTCGCTGACGCACCTCGATTTCCTCGCTCGTCGAGATCTTGAAAGGGAGCGACTTGTACTGATGATGAGGGAGCGCACCAGCGAGATGGTCAGCGTGCTGCGGCAAGGTCTGGCGTAGCTAAACAGTCGTTGGACGGACGCCGTTGTAGACGAGGACGCGTAGGCCTGGCGAGTGGCCCTCTAACTCGTCCTTCCACCTGAGCGGTCAGAAGGAAACAGAGTCAGCTCAGTCAATCTCGGCACAAGGAGGTGAAGCGTCCTATACGCACTGCGTCTATCAAATTTCAGGATGCAGAGTGTAGCAAGCGAGGGTCAGCGCTCGCCGCTGAAAAGGATGAAGCTGCAGGCGGAGCTTCACGCAAACGCCAAAAGAGAGGACGCACAATGAGTGACTCTGGCGAGACGATGAGCGTCGCCTGCAAGCGGACGGCCAGCGACAGGTCAGACAGAGTGCCCGGATTAGGGTTAGTCTGGCTGACAGCCGAGGTCGTACTTTGACCTGCCGACAGCGCGTCGCCGTGACCTCGGCCGTGCTTGGCTGGACGATGCGCGTGCGAGAGGCGGGCGATGGGTGGAGAAGAAGCAGGGCCATGACCTCAATGGTCTTGCCGAGTCCTGGCGTAAAAGGCAGAGGATTTTGAAGGTTGATCAGCCGCCGAGACGGGTCCTCCAAGGGGGCGGGGGCTGACGCACCCATCTCCTCGCAGAGCATGCCCCCTGGCTGCGCGTCGACGTCCCAGATGCCGCCCGCAGTAAGCAGCCGGACGTCAGCCTCGGAGCGCAGCAGCTCGCCAGAGAGCCGGTTGAAGTAGAAGGCCGTCTCGTCGACCGCCATCGGCTGCAGGTCCGCGTCGCCGTCGTCGTCATTGCCGGCCGAGGTCGCGCCGTACAGAGCTGGCGGAGGTAGCGGGAGCTCGACGGCTTCATAGGCCCAGCTGGCGCCGCCGCTATTGCCGGCATGACGCGCGGGCAGCAGTGCGACTGCGGGGCGGATGGCGTCCTCTGCCGCCACCGCCGCCGACGAGCCTGCCTCGTCCTGCAGGCCTTCGATCTCAGCATCCGAGTCGTCCTCGCTCTTGACGTCGTCCTCGAGCTTGACGTCGGCCTCCATCTTGACGTCGGCAGGCTCAATAGCCGCTCGAGCCTTGCCCTTCCCCTTGATATCGGCCGGTCGCGCCGGTCCGGCGAGGCGGACGCCCTCGCGCTCCAGCAGCCACCGGACGGTGCGCGCCTGGAAGGGGAGCAGCTCGAGCTCGAGGCCAGGCGGGTGGAGGAGAGTGGCGAGCTCCGCCCGAGCAGCCTCATCGTTGCCGCTCTCAGGCGCTGGTTGCAGGGTCTCGAAGAAGAAGGGGATGGTGGTGTGGCCGCCGTGAGTCGCATAAGCTGCCGGGTCGGCCGGCGCGGGCAGGATGTCCGTCAGCAGCCGTCGCTGCGCATCAGCAACGAGGACCGTCTCGGCCGAGGAGAAGACGGCGGGGGTCATGTAGACGTCAAGCTTGAGGTGCACGGCGTGCGAGAGCGCTGATGAGGGGTCGGGCGTCGGGTGAAGCGACAACGTGGCCGTAGCGACGAACCGCGGCGGCGAACCATCGTCGGTGCGCGTCGCGGGCGAGGCGAGGTAGCTGAGGGCGGCGATCCAGGAGCGCTCGCTCTATGGTGGCCGTCAAGTAGGGATGGGGTGGGGTCGGGTTAGCTGGGACAGGGGCCAGGTATGAGCCCAGGCGTTCGCACCTTCTGCTTGCCGACGAAGCTTGACTTGTCGGCCTGGGCTGAACCGAGGTCCGCGCCGACCTTGGAGAGGTAGAGAAGCGTCTGCTTCTTGTGGGACGGGCTCGACCACGACCGCGGCGTCGGCCGGGGAGGGAGGACCGGCGGCTGGAGGAGGAGGAGCGGGCCGTCGTCGACGCTGAAGTCGAGGTGACCGCGGCCAAGGGGGAGGCCTTCTGTGGCGAGCAGGCCGGGATCGGCCTCGTCGAAGATGGAGCGGAGCCGCTCGAGGTTGGTCTCGACCGCCTGACGCTGACCGATAGGCCTCTCTGCCGGCGGCGGCGGGACCGTAAGGATAAGGGTGTGGCTCAGGAGGTGCTGGCTGCCGGCGGGCGGCGGCGGTGGTGCCGGGCCGATAGAGGCCGCCTCGGCGTCGGCCTCGCGTTCATCGTCGTCGTCGTCGACCCGACGCAGCTCCTTGCGCGGCCGTCCCCTCGGCGCCTTGGTCGACGGGCCTACGCGAGCCGCGCCTGTTGCTGGCAGTGACTCGGGCTGGATAGGGAGGGCTCGCTCGGCGAGGTCGACTTCGAGCGCGTCCGCCAGGAGACGCGCGAGCCGGGGCTTGACGAAGCCGTCCGACCGGCCCCCGTCTGACTCGACCAGCGGGAGCTCGTGAGCCGAGATGGTGTGCGGGGCCGACATGCCTGCCGGGCGTCTGCTGCTGCTGTCCGGTCGGGGACGCGAGAGGTCTCGAGCTGAGGGGCCTTGATCGAGGTTGCGGCGAAGGCTGCTGCTGGCCCTGCATCTGCTCGGGCCTCCCACGGCGTACGCCGCCGCTGGTCGTTTCAGCCACGGGCCGCGCTGCCTAGGTCGCCCCTTTCGCCAGCAGGCACACCGATGCCAGTTGAAGGAGGACGGGTCCTCTCGTCCGCCTGAGGCGTCGAGGAAGAATGTCTCGCGGGTAGCAAAGGGCATGCAGAAGTTAGCAGACAAGGCCAGATAGCCCGATAGTAGCCCTAGCTTCACGCGAGGGCCAGGCCATCCTGAGCTCGCTCGGCCGCCGATTGCGGCAGTCGGACGCTTTCCCGGTGCCGAGCAAGCAGAGGCGGCGTCAGCGGTCAGACTGAGCGCTGGGCCACGACGCCTTCTCGCCGCCTGCTTATAGCCCGTCCCGGTCCCCCATTCCACATCGACTCCCCACGTCACCTCTCTGCCGATTGACAGCGTCCTACCAAGCATGTCGCTGCCCTCCGCCCGCCCAAACCAGAGCCAGGTGCGTCTTCGAACTGCTGTGACTCGTCCCTGCTTTCCCGAGCTCTGGCGGCTCCGAGCTCGACCGTCGACCGAAGGCTGACCGAGCTCACTTGCGACCCTACAGACAGGCTGTTTGTGTGCTGCTCCGCTGGGTCCTACCCGCTCGGTCCGCGCGTGCTGACATTGATGCCCACCCAACCTTGTCAGACTGGGGCGACCATGATGGCAGTACGTCCGCCGGCTGGCAGTGTGCGGGACGACGCCTTGCTCGCGCGGGCTGACCGAGCCTGATCCTCGCTTTCGCCGCACCTTCTGCTGTCGCTGACGCATCCTCACCAACATCGTCGCAGCCATCGACTTCTGCGAGCAGAACTACGACCACGTCTAGTGCGTTGGATCGTGCTGAAGATCCAGCCGAGACGCACCTGAGGCTGACCCGCTGTCCCTCCGAACCGCCCGGCGCCGGCTGCGCGCCGTCGCGTACGCTCTGACTCCCACCCGGCGAACCCCTTTCTGCTTGCTCTAGCTGGATCGCCGAGTATGTCAACACGCTCAGCAACTCGGTCATCGTGCGCATAGTTCACAGCGTTCAAAGAGTAGCGCTTCTAGACTGAATCCTCCGCTTGCTCCGCGCGCAGCTCCTCCTCTCGATCCACGGCGTCGTCTACGCCCGCCGGGCCCGGTTGCCGACCCGCGTGCTCGCCTGCTACGCCGGCCAAAGCTTGATCGGCATCGGATCGACTCTCTTCCACGCGACGCTTCAGCACAAGCATCAGGTGCTCGATGAAGTGCCGATGCTGTGGATCACCTCGCTGCTCAGCTGGTGTGCTTTCGAGGTGCGACTAGCGACGAGCGGGCCTTGACACTTGATACCTTTGCTGATGCTTCCAGTGCGCATGCTCCTTTAAACGGGAAAGACGAGCGAGGGCTACGACAACGTACGCTACGTGTCGCCACTGTCCATCGGTCTCGTTGCCTTCAATCTCCTCGCCACCCTCTCCTGCATGCTGCAGTGGTCGCCGTCAGTCCACCACTCCATCGACTTCTCCGATGCGCTCTTTGTGTATGCAGACTGACTTCCTTTGCTGACCCGACGCAGGACTTTTCACGAGATTGCCTTCGGCCTGCTCGTCTCTCTCGCAGCCTTTCGGATCTTCTACCTCCTCTACTATGCGTCGGCCGACCTACGCGCACGCCAGCCGAAGACGTTCGCCCAGGCCGGTCGGCTGTTTGTGTACGGCATCGGCTCGTTCCTTTTGGGTTTTGGCTGCTGGAACGTCGACAAGTGCGCGCATGGCCCGGGACAATCTCTACGAGGATCCGAGTCTCTGACGCTGGCATGCTTCACCCGTTTCCCCCGCCAGCCTGCTCTGCGAGTCGCACCTCCAGCCCTGGCGCACCAAGCTCGGTTATCCGGCCGCTTACCTCCTTGAAGGCACGTTCCATTCGCACATTCAAGTCTTTGAGGCTGAAACTGACGTTGCGCCGATCACCAGGCCACGCCTGGTGGCACCTCGGGACCGGCGTCGCCCCTTACTTCTGCATCACCGGCGCCACATTTCTCATGCTCTCGCTCAAGGAGCCGAACGAGACCTTTGTCTTCGACCGCTCGGCCTGGGGTCTGCCAATCATCGTCCGCCAGCAAAGCGCCGCAAAGGACAAGCCTGCCGGCTCGGCTAACGCACAAGAGGTCGCAAACCTCGAGCGGGCCGAGAAGCCGACCTTTGCGGCCGTTACTGCTGCTGCTGCTGCTAGAGAAGGGGAGATCAGGCGGCGGTTGTCCGTCTCGCCCGTGCTGGACGCCGCGCCTGAACGCCAGGGCGGCCTCTGAGGCTCAGCCGGCCCTGACGGCATTCCTTGATCTGCGATGACTGTTAGTGTTGCGTCGTCCGTGCGAGATTAGCGGCGTCCATTAGCCCATGACCAATTTCAGACGCGGCGCTACGGCACTGGTAGCCAAGGTACAGACACGGACGCATCGCATCCCATTGCTCAGACGCGCTGCAGCTCGCGCTCGTGCGACCGCTCCCGCCGGCGGTAGACGTCTGGGCTTCGGCTCCGGGTCCGCGTCCGCCGGCCGTCGTCCCTCCGCTCGAGGCCCTCCTCCTCCTTCACGCCGGCCGCCGTCGACCGTGCCCGTTCGCTTCCCTCCCGCCGAGGAGACCCCTCAGCCCCCGCCGCCTCCTCCCTCGCGAGCTTCTCGCGCCAGCCGCCGCCGCCCGAACCCTTCCAGCTCTCGCCCTCCTCGTCGGCGGCCGAGCGCGAGGGCTTGCGCATCGAGGCCGGCACCCAGCCGACCGTCTCGTCCTCGATCGGCTTCAGCGGGTTGACAGCCCGTTCGAGACGTTGGCCTGCGCGGAGGAGCGAGGCCGTCCGCGGCGAGGGCTTCTTGACGTGCAGGAAGTTGCACACTGATTCAAACGCTCAATATGTCAGCACTGCGGCGCGGGACACAGCACAGGGAAAGATAGGACGGACGGCCACCCCGGTTGCAGTTGCCTTCGTCGTTCTGCCTGCAGCAGGCCTCGCGGAAGTCGCTGACGGGGCTGAGCTCGGCCCAGAGCGGCTTGCCGGCGTACCACCGGCCGTTGAGGTTCTCGCACGCCTTGGCACACTCAAGCTCGAGGTCAAAGCGAGCGTAGACGTTGCCAATCAGGTGGTCGCCGACGTTGTCGCAGATGTGGAGCTCGAGCAGGTTGCCGAACTGAGCGAGCTCGCTGCAGTGAGGACGGGGGCTCGGTCAGCGTGGCGACCCGGACACGCAGCGAGAACCAAGCTCTGGCTCGGACTAACATGAACATGTCGGTGTAGAAGGCGTCAAAGTCGGCCTGGAGCTCGGCCGGCGAGAGCGTGCAGGCCGGGTCGTTGGCCGGGTTCTGGTAGACGTTCCAGGCGACGAGCGTCTGCGAGTGGACCGGCCGCTGGTGCTTGCGCGAGCAGCGGTCGCCGTGCCGGCAGGCACCAATCTGCGAAGGGAAGCGAGAGGGATCAGCACTATCTCGCGCCTCACAAGAGTTCACAGCGTCCAGAGCGCACCTTGTAGTAGAACGAGCAGTTGACGCTGAGGAGGGAACGAGGGGTCATCGCAACGCGCGTTGTCAGCCGAGGGCCAGCCCTGGAGGCGGGCGCGGGTGGCGGGCCTCCCTCTAGGGTATGACCAGACAAGACGTACCGGTCCTGCTCGGTGCCGAAGATGTTGGCGAGATGCGAGGCCATGCTGGAAGAAGTCGAGCGGACTGGAGTAGAACGAGGATGAGAGGGTGGCGCAACGGTCGAAGCTCGAGGCGAGGGAGGGAGGGGCTTCGGTCGAGCCAGCAGGCGCGGTGGTTGGCGCGGGCGCGCCGCGGATTACGCGGCGGGCCGTAAGGATTGGCGTAAGAGTCGGTCGCGTCACGCCCTCGCCTCTGCCCGCGCGCGAGTTGATCGAGCGCACGGCAGAGACGGGACGAGCAGCCCCGACTCTAGCAACCTCCTCCTCTTCCTCAAGCACGGCAGCCCAAAGTCGCCCATCCAAGAGGGCGCGATCTCCCCCCCCCCCGGGTCCAGGTACGTCGACCCTCTCAATCTTATTGCTCGACCTTGCGCGTTAGGCTACCTGGCTGCCGCCTCTCAAGCACGCCGCCCGCGTCGAGCAGCTCCGAGACCCCAGACGTCCGTCTGACACCC
>Ga0308160_10004050_pt1 | contig 15950 bp, 12 predicted proteins | sample PhyFR1_FD_201036 | JGI IMG/M metagenome (GOLD analysis project Ga0308160, IMG submission 201036) | Phyllosphere microbial communities from UC Gill Tract Community Farm, Albany, California, United States - DLSLF.R1 | ecosystem: Host-associated > Plants > Phyllosphere > Unclassified | place: USA...
TCAGGCCGGCGAAGCTGTCGTCGCGGCCGTCGCCGTTGGTGTCGATCGCCACCGAGCCCGGGATCTGCACGTCCTTGTAGTCGCTGTAGAACAGGGCGGTGTTGGTGGTGATGCGGCCGCCGTTGAACGAGGACTTCAGGCCCAGCTCGGCGGTGCCGATGGTTTCGGGCTTGTAGCCTTCGCGCGCCTGCGCCTGCGAGATGCCGGTGCCGACCACGTTCAGGCGCGGGTCGAAGCCGCCGCCCTTGAAGCCTTTCGAATAGGACGCGTACACGTTCTGGTCCGGGGTCACCTTGTAGTTGAGGGCGACGCGCGGGGTGAATTTCTTGTCCTCGCGCGAGAGCCCCGGCAGGTTGGTGTCGGTGCGGAACAGGATGGCGCCCGGGTTGCCCATTTGCGGCGTGCCGGCCAGGCCGAAGTAGATCTGGCGGAAGATGTCGGCTTCGCGCTTGTCGACCGTGTAGCGGCCGCCCAGCGACAGCTGCAGCGCGTCGGTCAGGTTGTAGCTGCCGTCCGCGTAGACGGCCCAGGCCTTGGTGTCGATGTCGCCGCTGGTGAAGGTGCTGGTGGGCACGGCACCGGCCAGGATGGTGTCGAACTTGTTGTAGGCATTGGCATCGATGTAATAGACGCCGGCCACGCCCTGGATCTTCGGGCCGGTGTAGGTCAGGTTGAATTCCTGGCTGAACTGCTTGTTGGTGTACAGCGCCGGCACTTCCATGTCGACCACGGGCAGGGCGTCGAAGTCGATCGGGGCCCAGGATTTGTCCTGGCGCTGGGCGGTGATCGACTTGAAGGTCAGTTCCGGCGTGACGTTCCATTCGACCGTGGCGGATACGCCGTGCTGGCGCACTTCCTGTTCGTGGCCGAGGGCCGTCATCATCTCGGCCTGGGTGTCGTAGACGTTGGACAGGATCGGTGCGCCACTGGTGCGTCCGACGATCAGGCGGTGGCCGTTCTTCGGATGCGAATCGTCCTTGGTCAGGTCGGCGGCCACGCGCACGAACAGTTCCGGGGTCGGCGTCCATTCGGCCGAGACGCGCGCTGCGCTCAGGTCCTTGTCGTAGTTGGGCGCGCCGTTGAACAGGTTGCGGCCGTAGCCGTCGTGCTTGAACTTGGCGATCGTGCCGCCCACGCGCAGCGTGTCGCTGACCGGGGTGCTGGCGGTGAGGACGCCGTCGCGCTCCTTGTAGTTGCCGAGCGTGCCTTTCAGGCGCACGTCGGTCTGCGGGGCCAGCTTGCGGGTGACGTACTTGACGGCACCGCCGATGGTGTTGCGGCCGTACAGCGTGCCCTGCGGGCCGCGCAGCACCTCGATGCGCTCGACGTCGTAGATGTCGGCCACCGCGCCCTGCGGACGGGCCAGGTAGATGTCGTCGAGGTAGATGCCGACGCCGGATTCGAAACCGGCCAGCGGGTCGGCCTGGCCGACACCGCGGATGAAGGCGGTGAGTGTGGAATTGGTGGCGCGCGAGGCTTTCAGGGTGGTGTTCGGCAGCGTGGTGGTGAGCGCGACCACGTCCGGGATGCCCTGCTTGGACAGCTGGTCGGCGGTGAAGGCAGTGACCGATACCGGGACGTCCTGCAGCGTCTCCTGGCGGCGGCGTGCGGTGACGACCACTTTCTCGACATTGCCCTCAGGTGCGGCGACTGCACCGCCGGTGTCCTGGGCATGGACGGTGCCGGCGGCACCGCCGGCCAGGACGAGCAGGGCAGCAGCGGAATGGCTCAGCAGGTGCTGCCGGGTTGCACGAATATGCAACCGCGCTTTTTTCTTGCTAACACGCATGGACGTCTCCTGATTTTGTTGTGGTGTCATGCTTTTTTTCGCACGCACCGCAGTGTGACTCGGATGGGATTGGCTGGATAGACAACGGCGCGCCCACCGGGTGTGCAAATTTGCACATCCATATGCACCTCTGGGGTGCGCTGGGGAAGGGGCACTGTCGAGCTCGCTTTTGTGGTTTTTGTGCACGCTCAAATGGCAGCACCAAAACCTTGCAGCAGGAATGTGCACTAGTGCACAATATGTCATCTTGATAAGGAACAACCTGTCATGAACAGCCTGCCTGAGTGGACTGATCTGCGTTTCTTCCTGGAACTGGCGCGCACCGGCACGCTGTCGGGCGCCTCGCGCCGGCTCGAAGTCGAGCACACGACGGTGGCGCGCCGCATCGACCGCCTCGAACACCAGCTCGGCAGCACCCTGTTCGACCGCTCGCGCGAAGGCTACGAACTGACGGAAATGGGGCGCGCGCTGCTGCCGCATGCCGAGGCGATGGAAGGGGCGGCGCTGGCGGCGGCCGAGCAGCTCGGCGGGGCCGAGGTCGCGGCCCACGGCGTGGTGCGCCTGGGCGTGCCGGAAGTGTTCGGGGTGCGGGTGTTGGCGCCGCTGCTGGTCAAGCTGTTCGAGGAGCACCCCGACCTGTCGATCGACCTGCTGGCGCTGCCGCGCTTCGCCAACCTGGCCAACCGCGAGGCCGACCTCGGCGTCATGCTCGATCCGCCGTCCACCGGGCGCTACATGGTCACGCGCCTGGCTTCGTTCCGCTTCTACCTGTACGCCGCGCCGGCCTACCTTGCCAAGCATCCGCCGATCAACACCCAGGCCGACCTCGAACGCCACGATTTCGTCGACTACGTGCAGGACCGCCTGGCCAGCCGCGAGCTGTCCTACTTGAATGAGCTTGGCTTCACGCCACGGCGGCGCCTGTGCTGCTCCGGCATGACCGCCCTGATCGAGGCGGCGGCGCTGGGGATGGGCCTGATGATGGCCCCGCCGTATGCGGTGATGGACGACGAGCGCCTGGTGCCGGTGCTGTCGGGCTTCTTTGCCGAACGCTCGTTCTGGCTGGCCGCGCCCACCGACCTGTACCGGCTGCGGCGCGTGAAAGTGGTGTGGAATTTGCTGCGCGAACTGGCCGACAACAATCCGAAACTGTGGTGGCACAAAAACGATATGGAAAGGGCTGCATGACCCTGGTGATCCGACCCTTCGAAACCCGCGACGCCGACGGCGCCAACGCAGTGGCGCGCGCCGCCTTCGCCCAATACGAGCACCACTACGACGACTGGCCCGCGTTCATCGACCGCATCGGCCGCCTGGCCGAGCTCGCGCCGGAGGGCGACCTGCTGGTGGCCGAGCAGGCCGGCACCATCGTCGGCGCGGTGCTGCACGTGCCGCCGGGACGGCCGCGCAGCGCGATCTTTCCGCTGGAGTGGTCGGTGGTGCGCATGCTGGTGGTGGCGCCCGCGGCACGGGGGCAGGGCGCCGGACGCCGGCTGATGGCGGCCTGCCTGCGCTGCGCCCGCGACGTGGGCGCCCCGGCGGTGGCGCTGCATACCAGCCCGGCGATGGCAACGGCGCTGCGCATGTACGAGACCATCGGCTTCGTGCGCGACCGCGACATCCCGCCGATCCAGGGCATGGCCTATGGGCGCTACATGCTGCCGGCTACGGGCTTGGCACAGGCCATCGCGATGCTTGAGGTGCCGAGGGGCTGACGGCCCGGCTACAATGCCGGCATGCCCAGCAAAACGCCCATTTTCCCCGGCCCGCGCACCGCGCGCGGCCTCGTGCTCGCCGTCCTGCTGTCGAACGCCGACCAGGCCGGCGCCGAACCCCTGCGCGGCCGCGTCACGCTGGCCGCCATCGTGCGCGCGCTGAAGCGCAAATACCACTGGCCGATCGAGACCACCAGTTTTCCGTCGAATGCGCCCGATGGCCGGGCTACCTGGGCCACGGTGTACAGCCTGCCGTCCGAAGTGATCGCCAAGGCGCTGGATGCGCGCGGGCGCGATTGGCTCAGGAGCAGCCTCGGCGACGTCACGCGGGGATAAGCGACACTGCCGGCAGGCGAACTCAAATGTAATAAGGGTAATGCCGATGTTGCAGGTTATACTCAAGCCAATTTTCGAACACATTTACGGCCGTGCCAGCTACCCCGCCAGTGTCCTTGCCGGAGAATCGCCGCATTCGTCGCCCCCTTGCGGTGGCCGGATTCTTGATTGCCGCGATCACGCTGGCGCTGGCAGCCTTGTTGTTGTCCAGTTACCACAATACCATCGCGCGCGAGCAGACCAACCTGCGTAACCTGGCGGAAGCGTTTGCCGCACAAACGCATTATGCGACGCTGGCACTCGACATGGTGCTGGCCAGCGACGCCGGGCGCGTACTGAGCGAGCCGAATGCCGGCGCCCGCATCCCGGCCAGGGGCGTCCGCGAAGACATGGCAGCGTTCGTTTATGTGCTTGCTCCCGGTCCCGTCCCCGGGCCGGCGGTGCCTTCTCCGGCACCTGGTGGCCCCGCAGAAGTCGGCATCGGCAGCCTCGCGCCCGACAGCGGCCGGGGTACGATCACGCTGGCGCGGCCGCTGTCCGGGCGCGACGGCCATGCAGTCGGCAAGCTCGTCATCGAGACCGATGCCGCCTATTTCCAGCACATCTTCGATGCGGCGGAACTGGGCAGCGGCGGTTCGGTGACCCTGTTGCGGCGCGATGGCACGATGCTGGTGCGCAGCCCCGTACTGCCGGGTGCGCTTGGACGGTCTTTCCTGCGTACGCCCTTGTTCCAGACGCATTTGCCGCGCATGCCGGCCGGCGCTTTCGAAACCGTCAGCCCCACCGACGGCAAGCTTCGCTTGTATGGCTACAGCGAGGTCGCCGGCTATCCGATGGTGATCATCACCGGGCGCGACAAATCCGACGCCCTTGCGCTTTGGCGCAACTGGTTGTGGGTGGCGGTGGCCGCCTGGGCCTTGTTGTCCGTGACGCTGGCGTTGCTGGCCTGGCGCATCGGCCGTGAAGCGTCGCGCCAGGCTGCCCTGATCGTGCGCCTGACAGACAGCGAGAAGCGGCTGGCGCACAGTTTCCGCTACCTGAATTCGATACTCGATGCGCTTCCCACGCCACTCTGGGTGCTCGACGCACAAGCGCGCATCGTGCTTTTCAACCGGGCATTCCGGCAGTTCACCGGCCAGGGCGGACAGGTGCTGGCAGGGCGCACCGAGGCCGAGGTATTCGAACCGGAAGGGACCGCTTCACGCGATCAGCCGTACCTGCCGGCCGCGGCCGATGGCACCCGCACGCGCGAGGTACAGATGCCGGATGCTGCGGGCGAGTTGCGGACCCTGATCCACGTGGCCGCGCACCTGGAAACGGAAGAGCACGCGGTCCAGACCGTCAACAGCCTGACCGACATCACGGAGCGCAAACGGGCCGAACTGCGTCTTGCCTACCTGTCCGACTTCGACCTGCTGACCGGGCTGCCCAACCAGAATTACCTGCGCCGCATGCTGGAGGCGGCGGTACAGGACGCCGCCCCGCATGGCGGGCAGATTGCCCTGATCGTGGTCGCGCTCGAGCGTCTGCAGGAGGTGGCCGACCTGCTCGGACATGAAGCGGGAGACGAGGCAGTGCGCCAGGTCGCCGCGCGGCTGCGCGGCTTGCCGGCCCGTGCCACGTGCACGGCACGCGTCAAGGCCGGCGAGTTCGGCCTGGTACTGTCGCTGGGGGCTGGCCAGGGCGCTGTCGACGCGTTTGCTTTCGAGATCCATGTCTTGTTGTCTGTCCCCGTGCGCGTGTGCGGGCGGGAGTTCCACTTGGCGCCCGTCGTCGGTATCGCCCAGTATCCGAAAGACGCCCGTTCCGCCAGCGAGTTGATGCGCCTGGCCGATGTCGCGAGACATCTCGCCCGCCGGGAGAATGGGGAACAGGTGCATTTTCACGCCGAATCGACGCATGTCCAGCTCGACGAACGCTTGTCGATCGAAGAGCAGTTGCGCCATGCCCTGGCGCGTGGCGAACTGTCCGCCGTGTACCAGCCGAAGATCGACATCGCGACCGGACATGTCACCGGTTTCGAAGTATTGCTGCGCTGGGACAGCCCGGTGCTCGGCAAAGTATCGCCGGCACGCTTTATTCCGATCGCCGAGCAAACCGGCCTGATCGTGCCGATAGGGAACTGGGTCTTGCGTGGCGCATGTGCCCAGGCGAGCGCATGGCGGCGCGAGCACGGCATCCAGGTCAAGGTAGCCGTCAACCTGTCGATCCGGCAGTTCTATCAACGCGACCTGCTGTGTTCCATTGAAGCGGCACTGGCGGAGGCCGGCCTGGCGCCGGATGCGCTCGAGCTGGAAATCACCGAAAGTATCGCCATGAGCGGAGTCGATGTGGTCGAGCGCTTGCTGGGCGGTATCCGTGAGCTTGGGGTGCGCTTGTCGATTGATGATTTCGGTACCGGATATTCGAGCCTGGCTTACCTGAAACGTTTTCCCGTTCAGTGCCTGAAGATCGATCGCGCCTTCGTGAGCGACCTCGGCGGCGATGGCGACAGTGTCGCGATCGTACGCACCATCGTTGCACTCGGGCATGGCCTGAACATGCGCATCATTGCGGAGGGCGTCGAAACCATGCCCCAGTTGACGATGCTACGCGAACTCGGCTGTGATGAATGCCAGGGCTACCTGTTCGCTCGTCCGCTCGATGCAGCATCGGTGCCAGGGTGGCTGGCGGCGTTCCATGAGGATGCCGCCAGCCACTGAACGCATCGCGCGGCGTGGTTCACGGCATCGTGCGAAACGGATTCCTGTCGTTCAACTCATCGATATAATCATCGATCCCGCCCGCCTCCTGCTCCAGGAAACGCTCGATCGCATCCGCGAACGCCGGATGCTTGAGCCAATGCGCCGACCAGGTCCGCGTCGGCAGGAACCCGCGCGCCATCTTGTGCTCCCCCTGCGCGCCGCCCTCGAACACCTGGATCCCCTGCTCGATGCAGAATTCCAGCGGCTGGTAATACGCGGTCTCGAAATGCAAACAAGGCACATGCTCCAACGCCCCCCAGTAGCGCCCATACAGCGTGGTCTCGTCATGCACCACCAGTGAGGACGCAATCGGCACCCCATCGCGCTCCGCAATCACCAGCAGCAGATGCGCGGGCATCTCGCGTCCGATGCGCCGGAAGAAATCCAGGTTCAGATAAGGCTTCGAATAATGCTCGGCATAGGTATGTCGGTAGCAGCGCGTAAAGAAGCGCCAGTCCTCATCGGTCGCATCGGCGCCGCGCACCCGCCGCAGCGTCACGCCGGCCTCGCGGACCTTGCGCCGCTCGGCCCGGATGTTCTTGCGCCTCTTCTGCTCCAGCGTGGCCAGGAAGGCATCGAAATCCGCATAGCCCTGGTTCACCCAGTGGAACTGCACGCCGCTGCGCAGCAGGAAGCCGGCTTCGCCCAGTTGCTGCGCATGTTCCTCGGGCGGAAACAGGATGTGCGTCGACGAGACCTCGGTCGACTGCTGCACCTGACGCAGCACGGTGATCAGCGCCGCGCGCGCGGCATCGTCGCGCGCCAGCAGGCGCGGGCCGGTCACCGGCGTGAACGGAATCGCGGACAATAACTTCGGGTAGTACTCCAGGCCATTGCGCTGGTAGGCGTCGGCCCAGGCCCAGTCGAACACGTATTCGCCGTAGGAATGGTATTTCACGTACAGGGGCAGGGCGGCAACCAGCGCTTCTCCATCGTACAAGGTCAAGAATTGCGGCTGCCAGCCGGCATCCGGCGCGGCGCTGCCGGACTCGTGCAGGGCATGCAGGAAGGCGTAGGAGAGGAAAGGATTCGGTTTGTCCTGGCTGGACGCCAGCGCGTCCCACGCGGACTGGCCAATCTCGGACAGAGAAGAAACGATATGCGTGCGATAATTCAAGATGACTTCCATATCAAAGGAATAACGGGGGCGGCCCCCAAGGAAAGATGCATGATGGATAAGCGATTCTTCAACCTCTATTCGCACGATTTCGCCCGTGTCGCCGTCGCCAGCCCGCGCTGCAAGGTCGCCGATCCGGCTTTCAATGCCCAGCAGACGATCGAGCTGGCGCGCCAGGCGGCCGGGCAGGGCGCGGTGCTGGCGGCCTTCCCGGAACTGGGCCTGTCCGCCTACACCTGCGACGACCTGTTCCACCAGCGCGCTCTGCTCGATGCCTGCCTGGCGGCGCTCGGCGACGTGGTCGCGGCCTCGATGGAGCTGCCGCTGGCCATGATCGTCGGCGTGCCCCTGCGTATCAACCATACGCTGTTCAATTGCGCGGTGGTGATTGCCGGCGGACGCATCCTGGGTGTGGTGCCGAAGAGCTATTTGCCCAATTATGGCGAATTTTACGAAATGCGGCAGTTCAGTCCCGCGGACAACACGGCCGTGACGCAAATCGCGCTGCTGGGACAGGACGTTCCCTTCGGTCCGGAGCAGCTTTTTGAAATTGAAAATTTGCCGCTGTTCCGCTTCCACGTCGAGATCTGCGAAGACGTCTGGGTGCCGGTGCCGCCATCCTCGTTTGCGGCCCTGGCGGGGGCCACGGTGCTGGTCAACCTGTCGGCCTCGAACATCGTGGTCGGCAAGAGCGGCTACCGGCACCAGTTGGTGGGCCAGCAGTCGGCGCGCTGCGTCGCGGCCTACCTGTACACCTCGGCCGGCCTGGGCGAGTCGACCACCGACATGGGCTGGGACGGCCAGTCGCTGATCTATGAAAAAGGCGACATGCTGGCCGAATCGAAGCGCTTTTTGCAGGATTCGCACATCATCTTCGCCGACGTCGACCTGGAACGGCTGGCGCAGGACCGCATGCACGCGACCACCTTCGCGCAATCGGTGCGCCGCCATGCCGACGAAGTCGCCAAATTCCGCATCCAGCGCTTCCCGCTGGCGCTGCCGCTCGAGCGCGAGCTGCCGCTGCAGCGCCTGGTCGAACGTTTCCCTTATGTGCCGGCGTCGAGCGCGCGGCGCGACGAGCGTTGCACCGAGGTCTACAACATCCAGGTGCAGGCCTTGCTGCAGCGGCTGCAGGCGTCGGGCCACGAGAAGGTCGTGATCGGCATTTCCGGCGGCCTCGATTCGACCCACGCGCTGCTGGTGTGCGCCAAGGCGATGGACCGCCTCGGCCTGCCGCGCACGAACATCCTGGCGTACACGATGCCCGGCTTCGCGACCAGCGAGCGCACGCTGCGCCAGGCGCGCGATTTGATGGAAGCGGTCGGCTGCACTGCGCACGAAATCGACATCCGCCCGAGCTGCATCCAGATGCTGAAGGACCTCGGCCACCCGTATGCCGAAGGCAAGGAAGAATACGACGTCACCTTCGAGAACGTGCAGGCCGGCGAGCGCACCAGCCATCTGTTCCGCTTGGCGAATCACCACCACGGCATCGTGATCGGCACCGGCGACCTGTCCGAGCTGGCGCTGGGCTGGTGCACTTATGGCGTGGGCGACCACATGTCGCACTACAACGTGAATGCCAGCGTGCCCAAGACCCTGATTTCGCACCTGGTGCGCTGGGTTGCGGACACCAAGCAGATCGGGGAGTCCGGTTCCGACGTCCTGATCCAGGTGCTGGAAACGGAAATCAGCCCGGAACTGGTGCCCGCCAGGACCGGCACCGGCAAGGAGGAGGGGAAGCCGGCCCAGGTGACCGAACACTTCATCGGTCCCTACGAGCTGCAGGATTTCAACCTGTACTACACGCTGCGCTACGGCTTCACGCCGACCAAGGTGGCCTTCCTGGCGTATTCGGCATGGAAAGACCGTGACATCGGCCCATGGCCGGAGGGCGGCAGCCCGGCGCGCAACCAGTACGACCTGGCGGCGATCAAGAAGAACCTGGGCATCTTCCTGTGGCGCTTCTTCAAGACCAGCCAGTTCAAGCGCTCGTGCGTGCCGAACGGGCCGAAGGTCGGCAATGGCGGTTCGCTGTCGCCGCGCGGCGACTGGCGTGCGCCGAGCGATTCGGAAGCGACCGTGTGGATGGAGCAGCTGGCCCGGATTCCAGACTGATCAAAGGCGCCGGCGTGCGCCGACCAAGAAAACCTGAAAGGAGCAACAAATGAAACAAATTACCTGCGTGATCAAACCGTTCAAGCTGGACGAGGTGCGCGAGGCGCTGGCCGAGGTCAACGTCACCGGCCTGACCGTGACCGAAGTCAAGGGTTTCGGCCGCCAGAAGGGCCATACCGAACTGTATCGCGGCGCCGAGTACGTGGTCGATTTCCTGCCGAAGGTGAAGATCGAGGTGGTGGTCGACGATGCGATGACCGAGCAGGTGGTCGACGCCATCATCAAGGCGGCGCGCACCGGCAAGATCGGCGACGGCAAGATCTTCGTGCAGGAAGTCGAGCAGGTGATCCGCATCCGGACGGGCGAAACGGGCCCGGACGCGGTCTGATGCGGCGCGCAGCGGGCTGGCTGCCGGTGCTGCTGCCTGCGCTGTTGCCGGCCCTGCTGGCCGCCTGCTCGCGGCATGAAGCGTCGCCGGTCGCGCAAGCCGCCGTGGCCGCGGCTCCAGCGCCATCCTCCGTCAAGGCGATGTCGGTGCCGGAGCCGGCCCGTTCGCTGGATGGCCAAAAGGCACTGGCGGACGAATTGATGCAAGCCTTGTTCGGCGAGCGCTACCAGGCCGGGCGCGGCAGCGCGGTGATCGAGATGGACGATGGCCAGGGCCATACCGGATTGTATGCGGTCACGGCATTGGCCATCCACGACCTCGCCGACGGCCGCACGGTGATGGTCGCCAACGCCGCGGAATCGAACGAGGCGGGCGAGGACCTGTCGGCGCATGCCTCGTCCGGCGTGCTGAACGTCTACCTGCTCAAGCGCGACGGCGGCGCCTGGACGGTGCTGGGGCGGCATGAACGCGTCGACGAACTGGGTTCGAGCGGCTCGATCGGCAGCGTCTCGTGGGCGATGGTGGGGCCGGGACGGCCGGGCTTCATCGTGTCCTCGGGCGGGACCTGGCAGGGCAGCACGATCCTCGGTAGCAGCGTGTACGACCTGGGCGACGGCGTGCGCAGCCTGGGCGGTTTCAGCGAGCACTCCGACAACGGCGGCGCCTGCATGCCCGAAACCGAGGATTGCTGGGAAGTCGACGGCGTGGCGCGCTTCGTCGCGCGCGAAGGCGGCCTGCCGGGCCCGTACTGGGACATCCAGGTCGATTACACGGGCCGGCACTACACCATCACGGAAACGGCGGACGGCAAGGAAGTCGAGCACCTGAAGTCGCACGTGAAAGAGACCGGACGCTACAGCTTCGACGGCAAGATCTACAAGATGGTGGCCGGTAGCGATCCGGTGCCGGGTATCTGAGAGCGGCCGGCAGCGATCGAGGTCCTGGCATCAGGTCCGGGAAAAGCGCAGCCAGCCGGCCACCGCCGGCCTTGGCGGCGCTGCCGGATCATCCATCGGCCCCTCGGTCACCGGCACCGCCGCGAAATCGAAGGGGCTGATCCCGGCCAGGCAAGCCACGTTCACCCCATACTGGTCGGTGAACTTCCGGCGCTGGTGATGCGTATAGATGCCGCAGCGCGCGCAGAACCAGTGCTTCGCTTCCATCGTATTGAACTGGTATAGCGTCAGCGCCTCGGCGCCCTCGAGCACCTGCAGGTCGCCGACCCGTGCCGACACCGCAATCGCCCCGCGCATGCGGCAGTACGCGCAGTTGCAGCGCCGGGCCGTGCGCAGGCCGTCGCTGAGCCGCACCCGGAACTTCACCGTGCCGCAGTGGCAGGCACCGTCGATCTCCGTGATGTCCATGTCCATGACGATTCTCCTTTCACCGCCCCAGGGTCAGGTCGAATTTCCAGGCCAACAGGCGCGACAGCACGATGAACAGCGCGCTCGACCACAGGGCGATGTCCTTGTCCACGCCATACAGGCCCATCAGCAGGAAGATCCAGTTGCCGACGAAGGCGCACAGGGCATAGGGTTTGCCGTCGCGGAACACCATCGGTACTTCGTTGCAGACGATATCACGCAACACGCCGCCGAAGATGCCGGTGATGACGCCCATCATCGAGGCGATGAACAGCGGCATGCCGGCGTCCAGCGCCGAGGACACGCCGGCCACCGAAAACAGGCCCAGGCCGAACGCGTCGGCGATCACGATCAGGCGTTCCGACACCATGTGGCGCATGGTGCGGATCAGCGGCGAGGCGACCAGCGCCAGCACGAAGATCAGGATCGCGTATTCCTGGTGGATGACCCAGAACAGGGGGCGCTTGTCGAGCAGGATGTCGCGCAGGGTGCCGCCGCCGAATGCGGCGATGAAGGCGACGGTGAAGACCCCGACCAGGTCCATCCGCTTGCGGCGCGCTTCGATGAAGCCGGAAAAGGCGCCCACCAGGATCGCCATGATTTCAATGAATTTGAGAAGATGCATGCGACAGCCGGGCTTGTTGCAATGTTGCTAGGCTAACATGCCAAGCCCGACTGTGTAACTATGCGCCTTGCTTGAAATCTCAAGGCTGCGCGGCTTGTCCCGGTGCCAGCGGCAGCTTCACCGTGAAGATCACCCGGCCGTTCTCGTGGTGGTAGACCAGCTCGCCCTGGTGTTCGCGCACGATCTGCTGGGCGATGTACAGGCCCAGGCCCATGCCGGTGCGGTTGCGCGGGTTGTTCAACGAGCTGCGTTTATAGGGATTGAACAGCGTGGCCTCGGCTTCCGGCGGGATCGGGGCACCGGCGTTCGATACGCACACTTCGGCCATGCCTTCATGCACGGTCAGGCGGATGCGGATCGGCTGGTTCGGCTCGCCGTGGTGGCGCGCATTGCTGAGCAGGTTGGACAGCACCTGGCCGAGGCGCGCATCGTCCGCCTGCACGAAGGCCGGGCCGGCCGTGTGCAAATCGTAGACGATGGTCGGGTAGGCCATGCGCGCCTCCTCGACCAGGTCCTCGACCAGCGGCGCCAGGTCGACCGCATCCAGCGCCACGCCCAGGTTGAGGCCGCGGTCGATGCGGCTCATGTCCAGCACCTGGCCGATCATGCGCTGCATGCGGTTGCTGGACGACTGGATGCGCCGGCCCAGCGTGCCCTTGGTATTGTTGCCGTCGGTCTTTTCCAGCACCATGCCGGCCATGTTGATCGAATGCAGCGGATCGCGCAGGTCGTGGCCCAGCATCGCCAGCAGCTGGGCGCGGGTGGCTTCGGTCTGGGCGCGGCGCGCGTTCGAGACGCGCATCAGTTCGCCCAGCGTCATGCGCGCATGGGTCAGGATGCCTTCTTCCCAAGGATGGGCGCAGCCGCGCACCGTCTCGTACCAGGCGTCGAAGGAGCCGCGCGGGGTCAGGCGCGCGCCCATCGGGCCGACCTGCCCGCTCTTGCCGGGCTTGCCGCCCCAGGCGACGTGTTCGACTTGTTCGGTACGCAGCAGCAGGCACCAGCCGCCGCTGGGCGGGTCGAAGGGCAGGCCGAGCAGGCCGACCCACTTGCCCAGCGCCGCCTGGTCCTGTTCGGGCCAGTCGTGCACGCCCTGGCGCAGCAGCAGGTCGTGGGCATCGGGCGGCAGCGAAGCGACGATGCGTTCGCCGACCTCCTGGTCGATGCCGAGGCAGACCACGCGCCCGAACTGGGACACGACCATCGACTGGGACTGGCTCGAGGCCATCAGTTCGTCGCCGTGCTTGACCAGCGCTTCGAGCGGGTCTTCCTCCAGCAGCAGCGATTCGACCAGGCTGGTGCGCACCTTGGCGGCGCGCTCGACCAGTGCGGCCTGGTCGTTCGACTCGATGCTCTGCACGGTCGAGCCGATCACTTGCGCCAGCACGTCGGCCGCCATGCGGATCGAGTAGGGCACGCGCTTCGGGCTCACGTGGTGGCAGGCGATCAGGCCCCAGAGGCGGCCGTTGATCACGATGGACACGCTCATCGAGGCCGCCACGCCCATGTTCTGCAGGTATTCGACGTGGATCGGCGACACGCTGCGCAGCACGCCGAAGCTCATGTCGAGCGCCGGCGTGCCTGGTGCGCCGAGCAGGGGTACGGCGTCGTAGGTCATGTCGGCGATCATGCGCAGGGTGTTGAGCACGTACAGGCGGCGCGCCTGCGGCGGGATGTCGCCGGCCGGGTAGCGCTGGCCGAGGTAGGGCACCAGGTCGTCGCGGCGCGCCTCGGCCACCACGTCGCCGCTGTCGTCGCTGCGGAAGCGGTAGGCCATCACGCGGTCGAAGCCGGTGAATTCGCGCACCTGGCGCACGGCCGTGCGCAGCAGGCCGTCGATGCTTTTCTGGCGCCGCAGGCGTTCGATCGAGCTGTGCGCCTTGATCGCGAACAGGGCGACCGCATCGGTGGATCCTTCGCGCGCCTCGAATTCGACGATCACGCGGCCCTTGTGCGCATGCACCACGCAATCGTATTCGCAGGCGCCGATGACGACCGCGGCCACCAGCGGCGCGGCGCCGCCGTCGTGCATGGTGTCGAAGGTCTCGTGGACCAGCTCGGCCACCGATTCCGGCAGGCCCAGCTGTTCGTAATTGCGTCCGAGTGCCAGCGCCAGGCCCAGCCGGGAGTCCGCGTTTGCGCTCCAGCCTTCGACCGTGCCGTCGCAGTCGAGGAAGAACAGGGCGCCGTGGGGCTGGATCGAGCCGGGCAGGTGGATGGGTTCGTCCGCGCAGTTGAGCAGGTCAACACGTTGCGGAATCGCCATCGGTTCAGGCGTACTGGACATCACTCTCGACTCGTTCCTTTACGTGTTGGCCGACATGGTTTTGCTTGGAAAGCATCTTACAAGGTTTCATTCGCGAACGCGCTGATTTTGACATATGGAAACATCAGCGTAGATGGTAGCGAATGCGTTTTGAGCAGGCTCAAGGAAAACGCCTGCAAACTGGGAAATTCAGCGCGCCTCGGGATCGAGCGCCGAACGCAGCAGCACGATCAGGGCGCCATTGCCGCCATCGACCCGGTTGGCCACGCAAAAGGCCACCGTCTCGTCCGTCTGCACCAGCCAGCTGCGCACCATGCCGCGCAGCACCGGTTCGCCGCCGGCCGAGCCGTAGCCGACGCCGTGGATGATACGCACGCAGCGCACGCCGTTCTTGTTGCTTCTACGCAAAAAGGCATCGACCACGCGCCGCGCCAGGTCGCGCGTCAGGCCGTGCAGGTCGATTTCATCCTCGACCGGCCAGTGGCGCTTGCGCAGCTTTTTGACGACATCCGGACCGACGCCGGGCGCGGCCCAGCTCAGGGTCGGTTCTTCGTCGAGCAGGCCGTCGACGTCGAACTGGTCGGACAGCATCGATTCGGCCAGGATGGCCTGGACTTCATCGTCGGTCGGCGGGCGCCGCGCGGCCGCCTGGCGCCGCAGCTCGGCTTCGTGGGCAGGACGCCACACGTAGCGGTCGGACTCCGGCATCGGCTTGACGTCCTTGACCGCCGTACGGAACTCGACCGCGTTCTCGCGTTCGGCCCGCTCGCGCTTTTCGCGCTCGGCTTTTTCGATGGCGCGCAGGCGTTCCTCGACCTTCAGCCGGTCGCGGTAGGATTTGAGGTCGCCGAAGTCTTTCATGCCTGCCATCGAAAATACCTTATGGATTTACTCGAGTGCTTCGAGGTAACGCTGGGCATCCAGTGCAGCCATGCAGCCCGAGCCCGACGACGTGATCGCCTGGCGGTACACGTGGTCCTGCACGTCGCCGGCCGCGAACACGCCCGGCACGCTGGTGGCGGTGGCCATGCCTTCGGTACCGCTGCGGGTCTTGATGTAGCCGTTGTGCATGTCCAGCTGGCCGTCGAAGATCGCCGTGTTCGGCTTGTGGCCGATCGCCACGAACAGGCCGTGCACCTTGACGTCCTTCAGGGCGCCGTCTTCGGTGGATTTCAAACGCAGGCCGGTCACGCCGCTGGCGTCGCCCGTCACTTCGTCCAGGGTCTGGTTCAGTTCCAGCACCATCTTGCCTTCGGCAACTTTCGCCATCAGGCGGTCGACCAGGATCGGCTCGGCGCGGAACTTGTCGCGGCGGTGGATCAAAGTGACTTTGCTGGCGATGTTGGCCAGGTACAGCGCTTCCTCGACCGCGGTGTTGCCGCCGCCGATGACCGCCACTTCCTGGTTGCGGTAGAAGAAGCCGTCGCAGGTGGCGCAGGCCGACACACCCTTGCCCATGAATTCCTGTTCGCTCGGCAGGCCGAGGTA
>Ga0308160_10004052_pt1 | contig 15934 bp, 12 predicted proteins | sample PhyFR1_FD_201036 | JGI IMG/M metagenome (GOLD analysis project Ga0308160, IMG submission 201036) | Phyllosphere microbial communities from UC Gill Tract Community Farm, Albany, California, United States - DLSLF.R1 | ecosystem: Host-associated > Plants > Phyllosphere > Unclassified | place: USA...
CGACGGCATCCGCAACCGCATCGAGCCGCTCGAGCCGATCGACAAGGACCTCTACGAGCTTCCCCCCGAGGAGGCCAAGAACATCCCGCAGGTGCCGAACTCCCTGCTGGACTCGCTCGAGGCGCTCCGCGCCGACCACGACTTCCTCCTCGAGGGCGGCGTGTTCACGAAGGAGCTCATCGAGACCTGGATCTCGTACAAGTACAACAACGAGATCCTCCCGATGGCCCAGCGCCCGCACCCGTACGAGTTCGAGCTCTACTACGGCGTCTGACCAGATTTCGCGGAAGTCCGCTCTGTAAGGAGCGCGGTTTCCGCAGAGTTTTCCGCGCGAGATCTCAGAGAGCGCCCGTCTCAGGTTCCCCCGACTGAGGCGGGCGCTTTCGCGCGCCCGAGACCGTGAAGATCGCAGCGCTCGCGGATTCATCGCGGTCCGGCCACCGAGCTGGCGTCACCTTTTCGATCCTCTCGTCTCCTTAACGGTGAATCGGGTGCTTCCTCGCACCGGTCGCTGCCACCGACGGCGGCCGACGGGGTGAGCTCCCACCACCTAAGGGGAGAACTATCCATGGAAAAGACAGCAACGCTGTGCTCAGCGCCGTAGCCCAATCAACGGTTACCCGCCGGACTCTCGTGAAAGGTGCGGCGTGGTCACTGCCCGTGATCGCCGCCGCCGTGGCCGCGCCGCACGCCGCCGCGTCGGTCTGCAACCAGCCCGGCGTCCTGCGCGGCGTCGGCGCCTGGAACATCAACGGCCCCAAGGCAAACGGGGCCGGATACGTCGGCTCGATTCCCAACAACGCCCCGAACGGAAGCCGATGGTTCTACGCGGCAGGCAGCGTCCTCCCGTTCACCTGGACCTGGATCGCAACATCCGACCCCACGGGGATCATCCCAGCCGGAACCACCTTCAGGGTGGGACTCGGCGGAGTCAACACACTCGACAACTACTGGATCCAGAGCTTCCCCGCCCCCATCGCTGACATTCCTGCGGTCGGAGTCGGGACAGCTCTCCCCGAGGCGACCTGGGGACCGGTGTATCTCTACACGACCACCGCCGATATCCCCGCAGGCACCGTCATCACCTGGACCTCGACAGCCACGTTGAAGAACACCATTCCGGCCCAAGAGATTGACGCAGCCAACTTCGGGGCGTACGCGACGATCTCGCCTAAGAAGAACAGCACGGCTTGCCCTCCCGTTCTCGGGAGCTCCGTTACCGCGTCGGAATGGCTACCGTCCAGCTCCACAAACGGCCCGGGCACGTACGCGATCGTGTCCGAAGAGGGGCTCTCCACCCCGGGCTACTACCAGCCCTAGAGCATCTAGCAGTGCCCGGGCCTTCGGTGACGAGCGAACGCACTCCTCGCCACCGGAGGCCCGGCCTGCCCCGGATGTTCGCATCACACTCAGGTGCCGAACTCCCCGCTGAACTCGCTCGAGGCGCCCCGCGCCGACCACGACTTCCTCCTCGAGGGCGGCGTGTTCACGAAGGACCCCATCGAGACCTGGATCTCGAACAAGTACAACAACGAGATCCTCCCGATGGCCCAGCGCCCGCACCCGTACGAGTTCGAGCTCTACTACGGCGTCTGAGTCCGCAATCTCCCGACCCCCCGTCCTACCCCTCATCCCCCGGGCAAGGCGGGGCTTCGTCGTGGACGGAGAACTCCTCGAATTCCGCATGGCCGGTCCGCCCGCTCAGGTGTTGTGCCTCGAACGAGGCCGTTTCACACCGAGTCAGTGTGAACGGCCACGTGTTCTAGAGGCGTCAGCTAGGCCGCATAGATCACGGGATAGCCGCCTCCAAGATTGAGGGCGTCGATGTTTCCGGAGACGCTTGCACCGGTCGCCTGCCGGGTCCAGGCGCCGTTGATGACGGAGGTCACCGTCACGCTCCATCCCTCATTGGAGATGATCGTGGGGTAGCCACCGCCCATGTCGACTGCGGTGATGCTCCCGCTTGTCGGTTGCCCGGTCGATTGAAGCTGCCAGCCCGCGCCCGGCCAGATGATGTGGATGATGCCGTTGATATTGGTGACGATCTGGGGCGACCCGTTGACCAGAACGGCTTTGAAGCTCTCTCCGATCGGGGTCCCACTGTTTGCCATCTGCCACCCGCTGTGCGAGGTGATGACGTACATGTAGCCGTTGATGTTCGTGAACGCTTCGATCTCGCCCGAGGGAAGTCGCACTGCAGAGATCTTGCCCGTGGTCGTGAGCCCGGTGGACATCTTGTGCCATCCGCTCGAATCACCGTATACATGGAAGATCTCGCCACCTTCGACAGCGAGCAGTTGTGGGGTGGGCTGACCGACGTTGAGCGCCGCGATGCTCGTCGCGTTCAACGCCAGCCCCGAGTCCATTCGCGTCCAGGCGCCATTGAGCACCGTGACCACCTGCATATGTCCGTCGAAGCTGCCATATATGTCGGCCCATCCACCGCCCATGTTCACGACGGAGAAGGCCTTCGACATCCCCTGACCGACCGGAATAGCGCTCCAGCCACCATTGTGAACCGCGAACTCACTGAGCGCGGAAGCGGTGTTCTGGGGTGGTGCCGATCCACCGGATCCGCGGTACTCGAAGTGATTGTGGTTGCAGCTGTCGTCGAACTGGACCCACCCGCTGGGAACGCCGAGGGAACCGTGGCAGTTGAGCTGGCCCAACCCCGCCGGCGCGGGCAACGCGGTGTACATGGATTGGATGAGGGACAGGTCTTGACTGGTGTTGCCAGTAGACCAAACACCGTTGACCCGGTCGATGTCGATCGCGTGTCCACCCCCGTCGCGCCAGTGGTAGCTGCTTGTTCCGCTGCCAGTCAGTTCGCCCGTGCAGTAGCGGTTCAGCGACGACACATGTAGGGAGAATCCGCGGTCGACGACGACGGTCTTGAGCGCCTGGAGGATCGCGCTGTCGATGAAGCAGTCACGCCCTGAGTGCGAGAGCATCGCTCCATTGGCGTACCCCTGGATCTGCGCAATCTCCTCGGCGTTACCGGTGAGCCGACCGCTGGCAAGGATCTGTTGTGCGAGCACTTGAGCACCGGCCTGCGGGGTGGTCGCAGAAGCGCTTGTCGCTGGGAGAAGAGTTGCGACCGTGATCAACGCGGAAGCAAGGACGGCGAGGAAGGCCCGGTTGCGGCCCTTCGGGGGCACTGTTCGTCTCATGACCACAACGTATTGACAGCCAGCCGCAGCCCGCTGTCCACATTTCGACCTACAGACATAGCACGGCGTCTCACCTAAACTCCGCCCCTCCGGTGGAAAGATCCGCGGGCCGGAGAGCCGGGGAGGGCTCAGGGTAGGCACACCCGGACCCAACCGTAGGGGACGCCGATGCCCGTTGTATGTAGGCAGAAATACCGATAGCAGGCCGGAACCGGGTCTCAGTACCTTGGCAGCATGACACCACCCAAAAGAGAACCACCCCCTCCAGGCGCTCCCGCAGTCTCGCGTCGGTCGCTCCTGATCGGCGCGGGAGTCGCAGCTGGAATAGCACTGGTGGGCGCCGAACTCGCAAGCACGGCGGCGGCTGCATCCGCCTGGGGCGGGTACGCCAACGGGCAGATACCGCTGAGTGAACTCACTCAGGTGGGCGGCTACTACTTCCGAAACGACGCAGCGCAAGCCATGGTCGCATTGCGTATGGCCTACTCGTCTGCACTCGGACGCGCACTGATCATCAACGACGGATACCGCGACCTCGCGGGCCAGCAACAGGCGTGGAACGACTATCAGCAGGGTGGCAACCTGGCTGCGCCTCCTGGCACTTCCAACCACGGGTGGGCATTGGCCGTGGACTTCGGCGGCGAGGTCTATGGCAGCTCAACCAGCGCCGGACATCAATGGCTGCAAGCGAACTCCGCCGCTTATGGCTGGTGGTGGGCCGGTCGGTATTTTTCCCAAGTAGAGAGCTGGCATTGGGAGTACACCGGCTCGGACACTCAACAGCACGCAGAAGAAAACGCCACACTCTACCGAAGGAACAACAACGGCATGTCCTCTCTCTTCCACATTCAGAACACCGACGGAACGCACACATGGGCACTCGCTGGCGACGGCGTTGGCGCCGCAGCCTGGCTCCAAATCACAGACGTGAACGTCGCCAACGGGCTCGCCCTCCAGCACGGCAACGCCGTGAACGTCGATTGGGGCACATGGCAGGCCTGGAAAGCGGCTTACACCTCCAAGCAGCCGATACAGGCCTAACCAAGCAGCTCCCACCTTTCAGAGATCAAGTGGGGGTGGTTCTTCCAGGCAACGGTGCCCTCTTTTGATGCTCTCGACGCGCGCATCGGCATGCGGGGCTGAGCACGTTCCGAGGCTTAGCGTTGCCCAGGGACTGAGGAGGACCGCGATGGGCCACGGACACGCACACACATCGTCGGCGCCTCAGGACGTCTCGGTCGCCCGAACGCCCAAACGGATACTGCTGACGATCCTGGTCGTCATCGGAGTGGCCACGATCGTGGGGCTGTTCCTCCTCTGGCCTACGGGCGGCGCGCCCGCCGGTCAACGGTCCGGTGCGGCCCCGGCTCAGGGGACGACCTATCCGACGGGCGAGATCATCTCCATCACGCCAGAGTGCGGCGTCGCCCCGTCCGCAGGCGGCCCCAGCTCGGCAAGTGGCGCCGGATCTCCCGACGGACCAGGGACGGGCGCAGCAGCCGGAACTGGTGCAGGATCCGCGCCCGCCTGCGCCATCGCGAAAGTCAAGGTCGACTCGGGCCAGCGGGCGGGCGACACGGTCACCATCATGCTGAACGGCCCGTTCGCCCGCGCCGGGCTCCGTCCTGGGGACCGGCTCGAGCTCATGGACGTCCGGCTCCCCGCGAACCCCGGCGTCGTGCAGCCGGGAGGGGTCGATCCCGGGATCTCGGCGTTCGGCGTCGTGCGGACCATCCCCCTGGCGGTGTGGGTGGGGCTGTTCGTCGTGATCGTCGTGGCCGTCGGGCTTCTCCGCGGTCTGCTCTCGCTCATCGGGCTGGTGTTCAGCGGAGCGATGATCGTGATGTTCATGCTTCCCGCGCTGCTGCATGCGGGACCGGCGATCCCCATCGCGCTCGTCGCCTCCTCGGCGATCCTCTACGTCGTGCTGTACCTCGCCCACGGCGTCTCGATGCGTACGAGCGCCGCGCTGGCGGGGACGCTGGCCGGAGTGGCCGTCACCGCGCTCCTCGCGCAGCTCGCCGTGAGCACCACCCGGCTGAGCGGCATCGATGAGAGCGCCGGCTTCTTGGCGCCGATGGCGCCGCAGGTCGACTTCCAGGGGCTGCTCACCTGCGCGATCATCATCGCCGGGCTCGGCGTGCTCAACGACGTGACCATCACGCAGAGCTCTTCGGTGTGGGAGCTGCGCGCAGTCGCCCCCGAACTCTCCCGCCGGCAGCTCTTCGGACGGGCCATGCGCATCGGACGCGACCACATCGCATCCACGATCTACACGATCGTGTTCGCATACGTCGGGGCGTCGCTGAGCGTCGTGCTCCTGCTCTACGTCTACAACCAGCCGATGCTGAACCTGCTGAGCCTCGAGGACATCGCCACGGAGATCGTCCGCACCCTGTGCAGCGGCATCGGGCTCGTGCTCGCGGTTCCGTTCACCACAGCCATCGCCGTCGCCCTGGTTCCGCCGCGAACAGCAGCCGCCGAGGGCGATCCCGTGCCGGCGGAGCTGCCCGAGGACGACGCCGCGAAGGTCGAGTGGCTGCGCACGCTCCGCACCGTGGAGAGCCCGCTCTTCCCCTCCGCGGACGCGAGAGCCGCCCGCGAGCGCGCCTAAACCGCCGCCTCCCCCGCCGAAGTCCCCGACAGCACCTCCGCAGCGCTTCGAGCCACGCCCCCGGGGAACCGCTCGCTCCACTCGTGCGTGCCCGCGCCCACCTCGACCGCGAATCCCGATGGCAGCGACACCTCGGCGGTCACGCCCTCGGGGACTGTCGCCACGACCCGCAGAACGCCCTCATCCACACTCCACCCCGTCGCGATCGTGCCGTGGCGCGAGTCCAGCGTGGTCTCGGCCGAGGTCAGCCTTGCTGCCGGCGGCCGCGGCGCGATGCGCACGCGGGCGTGCCCCGGTGCGGCGGGCGCGAGACCCGCGACGACACGGTGCAGCCAGGTCGCGACGGCACCGAACGCGTAGTGGTTGAAGCTCGTCATCTCGCCGGGGTTGATCGTGCCGTCCGGCAGCATCGAGTCCCAGCGCTCCCACATCGTCGTCGCGCCCATCGTGACCGGGTACAGCCATGAGGGGCATTCCTCCTGCAGCAGCAATCGGTAGGCGGTCTCCAGGTGTCCCGTCTCCGACAGCGCCGTGAGGATGAACGGCGTTCCGGCGAAGCCCGTCGTGATGACGTGCCCGGCCTCCGCGACGAGCTCCGCCAGCCGATCTCCCGCGGCAGCGCGGTCGGTCCCGTCCAGCAGCCCGAAGACGATCGCGAGCGCGTACACGGTCGGGGCATCGCTGTGGATCCGGCCGTCGCGCACCCAGTGCTCGACGAAGGCGTCCCCGATACGCGCCGCCAAGGCGTCGAACTCCGCCGCGTCGTCGTCGTGGCCCAGGACACGTGCGGCGTCGCGTGCGATCACGACGGAGCGGCGCACGCACGCGGTCGCGACGACCGCGGGATCCGCCTTCGCCATGTACGGCGCGTCCGGCGGCGCGGTGGGATCCAGCCAGTCGCCGAGCTGGAAGCCGCCCTCCAGCAGGCCCCGCGGGGACAACGCAGCGTCCACACGGCGGACGTGCCCGGTCATCGAGGCGTACTGGTCCGCGAGCACCCGCGCGTCGCCGTAGGCCTCGTACATCGCCCACGGCACCCAGCACGCCGCATCGTTCCAGAGCGCGATGACGAGGCTCGAACCCATCGCCGCAGCCATCGCGCCGATCTCCTCGTACTTCAGGTTGTCCGGCACGACGATCGGGATACGACCGTCGGCGTGCTCCTGCTCCACGGCGAGATCGCGCAGCCAGTCGGCGAGGAACGCCTCGGTGTCGTAGAGGTAGACCGCGGTCTCCGCGAAGGCGGCGAGGTCCCCCGTCCAGCCCAGCCGCTCATCGCGCTGCGGGCAGTCGGTCGGCACGTCCACGAAGTTGCCGCGCATGCCCCAGACGATGTTCTCGTGCAGCCGGTTCAGGAGCGGATGCGAGCTGCGGAAGGTCCCGGTGCGCGTCAGATCGGATCCGATCACGACCGCGCGCAGCGCCGCAGCGAGGTCGTCATCGGCGCCGGACCACCCGGATACCTCCGCGTACCGGAACCCGTGGAAGGTGAGCGTGGGCTCGAACACGTCGTCGGCACCGGACAGCACGAAGACATCCGTCGCGCGCGCCCGCCGCAGCGGCCGCGTGCCCAGCTCCTGCTCGTCGAGCACCTCTGCGTGGCGCACAGTGATCTCCTGGCCCGCGATCCCGCGCACCGACAGCCGAATCCATCCGACGAGATTCTGCCCGAAGTCCGCGAGCAGAGCGCCTGCCGGCGACCGCCAGACCCGGATCGGCGCGATCTCCTCCTGCCTGCGGACCGGTGCAGAGGTGTAGGCGGTGAGGCGCGCGGCATCGAAGGGCACGACCCTCACCCCGCCCTCTCCCTGCACGGGAGCCGCGGCGAAGCGATCCGCCGTCCCGACCCTGCGGTCGATCCGCTGCCCGTCGTAGAGGTCGTCGGCGGTCGTCTCAGTGGGCAGCGAGGTCCAGGTCTCATCGGTTCTGACCGTCTGGACGTGGCCGTCCGCGAAGAGGATCCGCAGTTCGACGAGCGCAGCGCGCTCCGCGCCGTACACCTCGCTGTTGCCGTCCCATCCGAGATGCCCGGAGTACCAGCCCGATCCGATGACCGCCTCGATCACCGCCTGATCGACCGATGACCCGGCGAGCAGAGGAGTCGCGTCCCAACGCGCGTACCGCAGCCGCCACTCATAGCTGGTCCAGCCGGGCGTCAGCAGGTCCGTCGAGACGAGCTCGCCGTTCACCCGCACCTCGCAGACGCCGAGCGCGGTCGCGAGCACCTCCGCGTGCACCACCGCCCCGTGGTCCTTGTCGAGCACGAACATCCGGCGGACGGCGGGGGCGCCGTCGATCGGCCGGTCGGGGGTGATCATCAGGGCGGTGGGTGGGGTGGTCACGTGTTGTCCTTCTCGATGGGTCGTCCGAAGCGTCGGACGGGGAGCGATGCAGGTCGGGAGGTCAGTGCTGATCGATCCACTGGACGATCCGGCGGAGGCCGTCCTGCGCGGCGGGTGTCCCTGGCTGGGCCAGGTAGCCGTGAAAGGTGTCCGGCACGGTCTCGTAGCAGGTCTCGACGCCGGCCGCTTCCAGCGCGACCGCGAACGCCGCCGACGATGCCCGCAACTCATCGGACTCCGCGTCCATCACGAACGTAGGCGGCATCCGGTCCAGCGGGCCGAGTGCCGGGAAGGCGACCGGATCGTCGTGATACCGGACGCCCGCCCAGTTGAGGTTCAGAAGACTGACCATGCGCGGGGTGAAACGGAACGGCGGAGGCGTGCTCTCGAGGGCCGCGACGAGATCCTCCGGGAGCGGGGGCAGAGCGAAGTGCAGGAGCGGGTACGCGGCGACCAGAGTGGCCGGCATCTGCTCCCCCGCCGCGATGACCCGTCGCACCACACCCGTGGCGAGATTGGCGCCCGCACTCGCACCTCCCAGGTGCAGCTTCTCCTGCGTCGTTCCCAGTCGCTCGACGTGGGCGTGCACCCACTGCCAAGCGGCGAGCACGTCGTCGGAGAGGACGGGGAAGCACGTGCGCCCACGAGCCTTGCGGTAGTCGACCGATGCGACCGCGATCCCGCGCGCGGCGATCGACATCGCGACCGCATGCGCCTCCGGGGAGTCGAGCGTGCCGAACATCCAGGCGCCGCCGTGCACCCAGACGAAGCCGGCGTGGGGCTCCACGTCGTGCCGGCGGTAGAGGCGTACCGGGATCGGCCCGCGCGGGCCCGGAACGGCGACGTCCTCTGCGACCACAGCCGCGAGCTCGGGATCCAGGGCGATGAGTTCGGTACTCGTCGTGCTCTCCTCCGGCATGAACCGGGCTGCCGTGCGCAGCAGCATGCGCGCGAGCAACTGGTTCGCGACGGTGGGACGCAGAGGAGGCGGGAGCACGCTCATCGCACTCGCCGGATCGGGAAGACGAGCAGCGCAGCGATCACGACGATCACGATCGCCACGATCCACAGCGCGGTGTAGCCGCCGGTCACCGCCACGACCACACCCGCGAGCAGCGGCCCGAGCGCCTGCCCGAGGTTGCCCCCCAGGGTGCTCACCCCGAGATCGCGGGCCGCCGCGTCCCTGTCCGGCAGCAGGTCGATGAACATGGCCTGGTCGACCGTGAGGAAAGTGCCGACCCCCACCCCCGCGATGACCCCCTGGATGAACAGCGCGGGCAGAGTCGGGCTGAGCAGCGGGATGAACATCGACCCGGCGATCAGGAACGTCGCGCCGATGACGAAGGGTTTGCGCCGCCCGACCCGATCCGACCACCATCCGGCGACGAGCAGTGCGACCACGGTCCCGGGGATCCCGGCCATCGCGAGCAGCGGCGAGATCTGCGCGGCCTCGGCGGCGGAGAGTCCCGGCCGGATGTAACTCTGCAGCATGTAGATGCCGAACGCGCCGGATACTCCGCCGCCGAACAGCAGCGCGACCTTCGCGATCCACAGCCAGCGGAAGTCTCGGTCCCTGAGCGCGACCGTGAACGAGGCCAGCACCTGCCTGAGGGTCATCGGGGCTAGGACGAGGTCCCGTGAGGATCGATCCCGAGCGAGCAGGACGAAGAGCACGGTGAACACGATCACGGCGACGACGAAGGGGAAGTACGCATCGAGACCGATGGTCGCGAACAGGGCTCCTGCCAGGATCGAGCCGATCGCTCCACCGATGAGCGAGGAGAACCCGGACAACGCCGACATCGACCCGCGCTGTCCGGACGGCACTCTGTCGGCCACCGTCGCGTTCAGCGGCCCGGATGCGAGGTTCAATCCCAGCTGGGCGACGGAATAGGTCACCAGCAGCAAGCCGATCGTCGGAGAGAACCGCATCGCCACGAGCAGCGCGGCTCCGATCACTGCGCCGGCGATGATCCAGGGAGCGCGCCGTCCCCAGCGCGACCGCGTCCGATCCGAGAGGATGCCGGCGATCGGCTGGATGAGCATGGTCAGGATCGATGAGACGACGGCGATCGACGACAGGCCGAGCGCGCGTGCCGCCTCGAACTCGGCGAGCAGGCCGAGCAGTCTGCTCTGGTCGGCGGTCGGAACCGTACTCCCCGCATCGACCGCGTACTTGAGCGCAGTGAGGGACTGCAGGTCCACGCCCGCGTCCGCGCCGCTGAAGAAATGCCCGAACTCGATCTGCTGCACATGCAGGGGAAGCAGGATGCCTCCGACCGCACCCCAGATCGCCGCGATCGACAGCCCTGCCATCAGATAGCTCACCCGATAGCGGCGGAAATGCGCCCCGCGCCGGTACAGCGCCGAGGTCCCCGGCGCGGGTGCGGGATCTGGCGCGTCGGGGGTGCCGGGGACGAGCGTCGGGTCAGCGTTGACCATGGTGGCTCCAGGGGATCGTGCGAGCTCGATCGGCTCGACTGGCGACGACACTAACAGAAAACCATCCAGGTGGGTGGTTTTTCTTCCGCGACCCGGATCCGCTGAGGTAGCCTCGGATCCGTGAGCACCGATCCCTCCCCCGCCCCGCGGCGCTATCCGAAGGGCGAGGCTCGTCGTACGGCCATCCTGGAGGCCGCCCTCGAGGTGTTCGCGACCGCCGGCTACCGCACCGGCGGCTTGCGCGAGGTCGCCGCGAAGGCGGGACTCACCCACGCCGGCGTGCGGCACTACTTCCCGACCAAGCTCGACCTCCTGCACGCGGTGCTGGGCTGGCGGGATGAGCAGGCGATCCGGCGGATGTCCTCATCGGAGGATCCCCTCGAAGTGCTGAGTCAGTGGATCGAGGCAGCCCGATACAACCAGGGCGCACAGCGGATGGTCGAGCTCCAGGTGACGCTCGCGGCCGAGGCCACCTCTTCCGACCATCCGCTGCACGAGTACCTGCGGGAGCGCTACGAGTTCGCCGTCGCCTTCCTCCGCGACACCTTCACCGCGCTGCAGACACGCGGCGACCTGGTCGCGGGCGTGGATCCGGAATCGGCCGCGCGAACGCTCATCGCCCTGACGGACGGCGTCCAGACCCAGTGGCTGCTGAATCGGGACGGCGTCGACATGGTCGCGCTCGTCCGCGAGGAGATCCAGCGTTTCCTGACCGTCGAGATCTGACGCGCGGCGTCTCCCCCTACGTGCTGCCCCGTAGCCCTCTCCTCGTTTCCGGCGCTGAAATCGTCGGCCATGCCAGAGTGGCGGCGGCGCCCGCCCCGGGCCCGTGATCGAGGAGGTCTCATGTCCGCACCCGCCCCCGTCAAAGTCTCGTTCTGGATCCTGCTGATCGCCATCGTGCTCAGCGTCATCGTCGGTGTCCTGGCGATCATGAGCGGATCGTTCCTGAACACCACCGGCGAGCGTGTCGGGCCCGGGCAGGGAATGAGCGGCAATATCCTCATCGGATTCGGCATCATCGCCATCGTGCTCTCCCTGATCGAACTGCTCTTCCTCTGGAAGATGAAGGCCGGCAAGAACTGGGCGCGCATCACGGTCACGGTCATCGAGCTCCTCGGCCTCGTCGGGCTGTTCGGTGGCGTGCACGTGCTGGACATCATCGCGACGGTGATCACGGTCGTCGCGATCGCGCTGCTCTGGACACCGTCCTCGAATCGGTACTTCCGCAAGGCCTGAACGCTCGGCCGCGATGCCCGCCCTTGCTCCGGCCGGACGGGCATCGTCCGCGGCTCAGGCGCGGACCAGCAGGGCGCCGGGACGGATGCCGGCCCGGAACGAGCGCACCTTTCCCCGCTCCTCTCCATCGATCTGGAACGGCTGCGGGCGACCCAGTTCCACGTCGATGCTGCGGGCGGACGCATGCCGCACCACGTCCGTGCTCGTGGTGTCACCGCCCAGAAGCCGCCGCAGGCCGTTGTCCCAGACCACGGTGCGGACGGTCTCGAACCAGTCCGCGACGCCGTCTGCGCTGATGAGCAACAGGTCCAGCTGTCCGTCGTCCGGTACGGCATCGGGCAGGAGCGTGATCCCGCCCTGGATCGTGCCGCAGTTGCCGATCATGAGCGTATGGACGCGTGCGCGGTCCCGAGGCTCGTCGTCGAGACTCAGCGCCACCGGCACGAGCTCGGTGCCTGCCGCCGCCGCTCCGAGCGCCTTCACGTACGCGAGCCAGCCGGCCTTCGCCTTGAGCTCGTCATCGGTCTCCTCGAGCATGCGCGCATCGAGGCCCAGACCGGCCATCACGACGAACAGATGCTCGCCCTCGGCATCGCCGTCGGTCACCTCGATCGTGCCCACGTCGATGCGCCGGGGCTCCGCGGAGAGCGCGTGCGCGACCGCGTCGGACGTTCCCGTCAGGGGCACCCCGAGGTTCCGCGCGAGCAGATTGCCGGTGCCGTGCGGCAGGATCCCCAGTGCGACCTCGGTACCGGCCAGCACCCCGGCCACCGCGCGGACCGTGCCATCCCCTCCGGCGGCGAAGACGAGCGCGCATCCGGCATCGACCGCCTCCTCCGCCATCGCCCGGCCGGGGTCGTCCTCCGTGGTGTCGAACAGCCGGATGTCGGCATCGGGAAGGCGCTCCAGGATCGCTGCGCGCACCTCCTCCTCCGACTCGAGCTTCACGGGATTGCGGACCACACCGATGATCGTCATGAGTCCATCCTCCCTGCGCCGCGGCCGGAACACCGCGAACAGCGCCCGTCAGCCGTAGAACAGCGTCTCGAAGACCTTCCTGGCCCGGCGTGTGACGCGCAGGTACTCCTCTTCGACGGCCGCGGCCGAGCGATCGGGATAGCCGAGGATCCTGCCCACGCCGTCGAGCTCGCGGGGGTCCGCCGGAAGCACGTCCTTCGTCTGCCCGGTGAGCAGCGTCATCGCCGAGCGCAACCGGCTGGACAGCCGCCAGGCCTCGCGCAGAAGCTCGCCGCCCTCTTCGGGCACGAACCCCGATGCGACCGCCACATCCAGCGCCGCGAGCGTGGAGGTCGTGCGCAACGCGGGCACCGCATGGGCGTGCTGCAGCTGGACGATCTGGATCAGCCACTCCACGTCGCTGAGCGTGCCGGGACCGAGCTTGAGGTGGCGGCGCGGATCCACTCCCTGCGGCAGCCGCTCTCCTTCGACTCTGGCCTTGATGCGCTTGATCTCCCGCACCGAAGCCAGATCCAGGGATTCGGGGTAGCGCACACCGTCGGCCAGCTCGATGAACCGTTCGATCAGCTTGTGACTGCCCGCGACGCCCCTGGCCCGCAGCAGCGCCTGCGCCTCCCAGGACAGCGACCAGCGGTGGTAGTAGGCCGCATAGGCGTCGAGCGTGCGCACGAGCGGGCCGTTGCGCCCCTCCGGGCGCAGGTCCGCGTCGAGGTCGAGCGGCAGGCGATGGTCCGTGAGGTGCTCCCTGAGCCCCGCCACGATCCGCGTGGCGAGCTGCTGCGCGCGCTGCGACTCGACGCCGTTCGCGTCGTACACGAACAGCACGTCCGCGTCGGATCCGAATCCGAGCTCCGCGCCGCCGAAACGTCCCATCCCGATGACGGAGAAGTCCAGGGCGTCGTCCTCCTCCGGCACGACGTCGCGACGTACGGCCCGCAGCGCGGCCTGGATCGTGGCATCGGTGATCCCGGTCAGCGCATTGGCGACCTCGTCGATCGTGAGCACATCCAGCACCGCGCCCATCGCGGTGCGCAGCAGCTCGCGCCGCCGCAGCGCCCGCACCGAGCGCATGGCGTCGAGGATCGTGTCGTGCCGGGTCTGGATCGCCCTGGCCTCCTCGTCGAGGGCGAACCGGGGGCGCGGCCGCAGCTGCTCCGTGCTCTCCAGCCACGCGACGGACTCGGGGATCCACTCCATCAGCTCGCCGACGTAGCGCGACGAGGACAGCACGCGCGTGAGGCGCTCCGCCGCCCCCGAGGAGTCGCGCAGCATCCGCAGGAACCACGGGGTGTCGCCGAGGCGTTCGCTGATGCGCCGGAACGCGATCAGACCGTAGTCGGGGTCGGTGCCATCGGCGAACCAGCGCACCATGATCGGCATGAGGTGCTTCTGGATGGTCGCCTTGCGGCTCAGTCCGGTGGTCAGCGCACCGATGTGGCGGAGAGCGCCGGCAGGGTCGCGGAAGCCGATCGCCGCGAGACGATCGTGCGCCTGGTCGGTGGAGAGCGTGCGCTCCTCCTCCGGCAGCGACGCGACGGCGCTGAGCAGCGGACGGTAGAACAGGCGGGTGTGCAGGTCGCGCACTTCCCGGCGCACGTCCTCCCACACGCTCCGGATGCCGGCCGCCGACTCGGCCAGCCCGGTGGCGCGGCCGAGCACCCGCAGCGCCTCCTCATCGCGCGGAACGAGATGCGTGCGCTGCATCTCTCGCAGTTGCAGCCGGTGCTCGATGAGCCGCAGGACCCGGTAGTCGTGCGCGAACAGCCCGGCCTCGGCGCGGCCGATGTAGCCGCCGGCGACCAGTGCCTCGAGCGACTCCAGGGTGCCCCTGGTGCGGATCTGCGGATCCGTGAGCCCGTGCACGAGCTGCAGCAGCTGCACGGTGAACTCGATGTCGCGCAGCCCGCCGGGGCCCAGCTTCAGCTGATACGGGACGTCCTCCGCAGCGATGTGCTCCGTGACGCGCTCGCGCATCCGCTGCACGCTCCCGACGAAATCCTCCCGCGCCGCGCTCGACCACACCTTGGGCTGCACCGCGTTCACGTACGCGTCGCCCAGTTCCGGATCGCCGGCGATCGCCCGCGCCTTGAGAAGCGCCTGGAACTCCCAGCTCTTGGCCCAGCGGTCGTAGTACGCGACGTGCGAGCCGAGCGAGCGCACCAGTGCGCCCTGCTTGCCCTCGGGTCGGAGCGCGGCGTCGACCTCCCAGAGCGGCGGCTCGGCCTCGATCCCCGCCAGAGCCTGCATGGTCTCGCGGGCGAGGCGCGTCGCGATGTCGATCGCGCGGGATTCGGGCAGTCGCTCCTCGTCCTCGGTGCCGGCGACGTAGATCACGTCCACGTCGCTCACGTAGTTCAGCTCGCGTGCCCCGGTCTTACCCATCCCGATGATCGCGAGCCGGGTGAGGGCGACGTCCCTGCGGCCGTCGGCCGCGTCGCCCGCAACCGTCGTGCGCGCGATCGCGAGTCCCGCTTCCAAGGCCGCGGACGCCGCGTCGGCGAGTGCCGCCGAGACCGCGGCCACCGCCTCGACCGGATCCGGGGCGGCCAGATCCCACGCGGCGATCCCGGCGACCGCACGCCGGTACGCCACGCGCAGCCGCACGCGGGCTGCGGCGTCGCCCGCTGTCGCGAAGCCGTCCACGGCGCCGACCGCCGACAGCAGCGTCGCGCGGAGCTGATCCGCGGTCGGCAGCGCCGCACGCCCCTCGCACAGCAGCGCGAGCTCCTCTGGACGGCGCTCGAAGAATCGTCCGAGCCCCGGCGAGGCGCCGAAGACCGCCCAGGCGCGAGCGCGCGCCGCCTCGTCGGACAGCACCGCCGTGACGGCGGACGGATCCCGGCGTGCGACCCGCATGAGGCCTGCCAGCGCCTCGTCGGGATCCGCGCTGCGCAACGGCGCGATCAGCGCCGAGGGCGCGAGACCTGTGGTCTCGCCGAGCTCACGCAGTCCCGCGGACGCGGCGGACAGCCCCACGAAGCCGAGCCGCGCGAGCGCGGACAGCGAGAGCGAGTCGTCGAATCGGGGCACCGCCGTCCCCGATCAGAGCAGTTCGAGGTTGCTCTTGAGCTCGAACGGCGTGACCTGACCGCGGTACGCCTCCCACTCCTTGCGCTTGTTCAGCAGCACGTACGTGAACACCTGCTCGC
>Ga0308160_10004054_pt1 | contig 15932 bp, 9 predicted proteins | sample PhyFR1_FD_201036 | JGI IMG/M metagenome (GOLD analysis project Ga0308160, IMG submission 201036) | Phyllosphere microbial communities from UC Gill Tract Community Farm, Albany, California, United States - DLSLF.R1 | ecosystem: Host-associated > Plants > Phyllosphere > Unclassified | place: USA...
GATTTACAACCACAGCATTCCGCAGCGAGCGCTCGACCATAAAACACCTGTTCAGGCACTGAAGGACTGGCGCGAAAAACACCCCGAATTGTTCAGGAAGCGCGTGTATAACCAGCCGGGTCTTGACAGTTATCGCATCTGGCAAGCGCTGCAAGTCATTGATTAATAAAGGTTGCCCGTGCCGACCCAGCGACTTTTAATCCGTTGGTCGCAGGTTCGAATCCCGCACGGCCTACCACGAATTCAGCAGCAGCATTGAAGGCATCATGAGTGATCATGGTGCCTTTTTTGTTTTAACTGCACGAAGGTTCAGGCCACGCTGCCCGCCACCGGCATCGCCACCTTGCGCAGGCGCACCGACAGACTCGATGTACTCGGGTTATCGACAAACACGCAGCGCTTGCCGTTACGCTTGCAGAAATCCTTGACGCGCCAATAGGCCTGGTGGCTGATGCAGCCGGTCTGGCAGATGACCAGGTCGGCCGCCGCCAGACTGGTGTCGAGCAGCTCGCTGGCCTGCTCGAGGCCGCCGTCGTGGTGCATGAAGCGCGCCCCTTCCCTTTCCAGCAGCTCGCGGTAGTTCGGCACGTTGCCGCTGCGCCCGCCGACGCAAAGCACGGTCTTGTCGGCCAGGTCCAGCGCGGGCTCGGTTTGCGCCGCCGGCACCGGCTGCGCCGACGGTGTCGACGCGGCCTGGGCAAGCGCTCCCTGGCGCTCGCGCGCAAAGCGCTGGCGCAGCTGCGCCATCTTGTCCGACAGCGCCTGTTCGCGCGCTTCCAGTTCCTCGACCCGGCGAACCAGGCGTTCGCGGTCGCGCAGGTCCGGCAGCGCCGCTTGCAGCGCGTCCAGTTCGCGCCGCAGGGCGTCGATGGTGCTGTCGCGCTGGGCCAGGTCGGCGCGCAGCTGGGCGGCCTGTTCGGTCTGCCGGGCCAGTTCGCGCGCCCTGGCATCGGCGGCGCGCGTGGCCTTGTCGCGCGTCTGCTCCAGTTCGCGCGCCAGGGCGGCGTTCTCCTTTTGCAGCGCTGCAAAACGGCCCAGGTCGACGCGCGCGCTGGCGCCGGCCTGGTGCTGGATCATGTGCATGTCGCGCACCACGTTCTCGATCATGGCGAGGTCGCAGCGCGGATGGGTCAGCGTGGCCCAGAACGGACCGGCGACGTCGCCGCGGTCGACCGCCTGGCGCCAGGCCGCATGCAGGGCGGCTGGGTCGCGCAGGCTGCGGAACTGGCGCAGCACGACGGCAAAGCGTTCGTCGAGGGTGCGCTGCAGCAGCTCGGACATGCGGTTGCGGACCGCGCATTCGTGCACGGCCCAGACGTGGACGTCATAGTCGTCGCCTTCCAGTGGCCGCACCAGCAGCTTGTTGACGAGCCGGCGCAGCATGGCCAGCGGCAGGCAGACGCCGATCAGCGGGCAGTGGCAATTGGTCGGCAGTTCCCAGATGCGGCGGCGGCGCGATCCGCCGGCTTCGTCGTGACCCAAGCAGCTGTCCTTGGTGGCGTGTTCGCACATGGCCCCTCCTCAGTGCAGATGGATGGTGCCGCACTGGGGGCAGGCCCGAGCCTGGCCGGCCGGGTCGGTGGCCAATACGATGCAATTGCAGGAGGAATGGGAGACAGTCATGGCAACCCTCGGTCAGGAGATGGTTCTACTCTAACCCAGTTCCGCCGCATTGTAAATGCGAATCATTATCATTCAATACGAATCAGATTCCGGGTCAGCTCTATATAGTTGCCGCAACTCAACAATTCAGGCTTCTGTTTCCCTTTCTCTTTCTTTCAGGAATATTCTTACGAAGTCATGCATTCATCCGACCCACGCGTCGGTTACCATCCGACATCGATCGCTTTCCCGACACTGAGCCCAACGCTGCCATGCCCCTCGACCTTTCAGAGACCCTCGTGGTCGGCATTTCCGCCACTGCCCTGTTTGACCTGGCCGAAGCCGACGCCGTCTATAAAGCCAAGTACGCGAAAAATCCGAACAATGCGCTCGACGAATACCGCGCCTACATGCTGGAACGCGAAAACGAACCGCTGCGCGACGGCACCGGCATGGCCCTGGTGCGCGCCCTGCTCGGCCTGAACCGCTATGCGCCCTCGGAATCGAAGCCGCTGGTCGAGGTCGTCGTGATGTCGCGCAACAGCCCGGAAACCGGGGTGCGCGTGTTCAACAACATCCGCTCGCGCGGCCTCGCGATTTCGCGCCATGCCTTCACCGGCGGCCATTCGGTGGTCGACTACCTGGATGCCTTCGCGGTCGATTTGTTCCTGACCACCAACGTCGAGGATGCCCAGCGCGTGATCGACGCCAAGGCCGCCGCCGCCGCGGTGCTGAAGGCGCCGCCGCAGGGTGGCGACGCGCCGCCCGACGACCAGGTGCGCATCGCCTTCGATGGCGACGCCGTGCTGTTCGACGATGCCAGCGAACTGGTCTACAAGACCGAGGGCCTGGAGCGCTTCCACACCACCGAGAACGAAAAGCAGAAAGAGCCGATGGCCGACGGTCCCTACGCCATCCTGCTGCGCAAGCTGGCCAGCCTGCAGAAGCGCCTGCCGTTCGGCGCCGACGTGTCGCCGGTGCGCATCGCGATCGTCACCGCGCGCAGTGCCCCGGCCGAGATGCGGGTGATCAATACGCTGCGCCACTGGGGCGTGTACGTCAATGAGATCTTCTTCCTGGGCGGCGTGCAGAAGACCAAGGTGGTCAAGGCTTTCCGCGCCCACATCTTCTTCGACGACCAGGACCTGCACCTCGACCCGGCCGCCAAGCACGTGCCGTCCGGCCGCGTGCCCTACCGCTCGGACTCGCCGCTGTATTCGCATCTGCATGCGGCCACTGCGCCGCTGGTCGACATGGGCAGCGAGCCGCCGCTGCTGCTCGACAAGGTCGACGCCGGCTGATTCACGCCACTCAGTCCTCCTGCGCCGCCTGCGCCGATCGGGCGGCGCCGCGCACCTCGAAACGGACCGCGGCGACGCTGCGTCCGCCCCCATCCACCAGCATCAACTCGTGCTCACCCGCAGCCGGCGTCCAGGCGACATCCTGGTCGGCCGGCCCCAGCGGCGTGCCATCCAGGCGCCAGCGCAAGCCCTTGCCGGCCTGGGCGCGAAAATCCACACGCTGCAATTGCGACGGGATGTCGGGATCGAGCGCGATCAGGCTGCGCTCGGCCGGATACAGGATCTTCGGCGCACGCTCGGGCAGCGCCAGCGCTTCCACCCGCGCGGTCTCGGTGCCGCGCACGAACCACTCGGCGCGCGGCGGCTCGACCGCCGGGCTGAAGGCGACGCTGCGCTGGACCAGCTCGCGCGGCGCGGCCGGGGCCGGACTCGGCAGGTCGCGGTGCAGGTAATCCATCACGTCGCGCCAGACCGGGGCCGCGCCCGACACGCCGGACACGTCCCACATCGAGCGGCCGTCGAAGTTGCCGACCCAGACCCCGACCGTGTAGCGCCTCGAGAAGCCGACGCACCAGTTGTCGCGCATGTCCTTGCTGGTGCCGGTCTTGACTGCACTCCAGAACGAAGTCGCCAGCTCGTTGCGCAGGCCGAAGGTGGTGCTGCGCGCGGCGCGGTCGGACAGGATGTCGGCCACGATGAAGACCGCGCCGGGGACCAGCAGCTGGTGCCCGGGCGCGGGCGGGCGCGGCGCGAAGGCGATGCTGCCCTGGCGGCCGCCGTTGGCCAGCGTGCGGTAGGCGCTGGTGAGTTCCAGCAGGCTCACGTCGGCCGAGCCCAGTGCCAGCGAATAGCCGTAAAAGGAGGGGTCCTGGTCCAGGCTGGAGATGCCCAGTTCGCCCAGGCGGGCGTGGAAGCGGTCGAGGCCGGCCAGCATCAGCGTGCGCACCGCCGGGATGTTCAGCGAGCTGGCCAGGCTGGTGCGCACGCTGGCCAGCGCGCGGTAGGCGTGGTCGTAGTTCTGCGGCACATACAGGCCGCCGACGGTCGGGATGCCGACCGGGGAATCCTCAAGCAGCGAGGCGGCGGTGAGCTGGCCGCGTTCGATCGCCAGTTCGTACAGGAAGGGCTTCAGCGTGGAGCCGGCCTGGCGCAGCGCCGCCGCGCCGTCGACCTCGCTGCTGCCGCCATTGGCGACGTAGGCCAGTACCTCGCCGCTGGCGTTGTCGATGACGACCAGGGCGCCGTCGCCGACGTTGCGTTCGGCCAGCTCGGCCAGGTGGCGGCGCAGGGTTTCCCGCGCAAAGCGCTGCAGGCCGGCATCGACGCTGCTGCGCACCTCGGCGCGCTTGCCGTCGAGCAGGCGGCGCGCCAGCGGATCGGGCGCGCGGGCGGCGCGGCTGCGTCCGAGCGCGGCGCCGGTCTGCCATTCGATGGCGGCGCAATCCACCGCCGGCTGCAACCCATGGGCCAACTCATGGGCCAACTCACGTGCCAGCGCGCAGGCGCGGCGCGCGACCAGCCGTTCCGGCGCCGCCGGGCCGCGCAGCAGGCTGGCCAGGATCGCCGCCTCGCCGGCGTCCAGCCCGGACGGCGCCTTGCCGAACAGCCCATGGGCGGCAGAGTCGACGCCTTGCAGTTCGCCGCGGAAGCTGGCCAGGTTCAGGTAGGCTTCCAGGATCTGCGCCTTGCTCCAGCCGGCTTCGAGTTCGCGCGCGGCCGCCATCTGGCCCCATTTCTCGCCGATGCCGCGCCCGCCCTTGCGCGCACCCAGGCGCGGGTCGAGCAGTCCAGCCAGCTGCATGGTGATGGTCGAGGCGCCGCGCACGTTGCCGGCCCGGCCGAGCAGCGCGTCCCAGGCCGCCTTGCCGACCGCCTGCAGGTCGACGCCGCCATGCTGCATGAAACGCTGGTCTTCGGCCTGCAGCACCGCGCGCCCGAGCGCCGGCGAGATGTCGGCCAGCGCCACCCAGTCGCCGCGGCGGGCGTTGGGGTCGATGCGCAGGGTAGCCAGCAGTTCGCCATGGCGGTCGAGCAGGCGCGCCTCGGACGGACGCCAGGCCGCCTGCACCTGCGCCGGGGTCGGCACCGCGGCGTGGACGAATTGCGCGGCCAGCAGCAGCGGCAACAGGAGCAGCAGCCGGACCTTCACTTCAGGTTCCTCATTGCGCCACCGTCACCCCGGCATTCGGCACTTCGCCGAAGGCTTCCGGGCTGTACATCGCCTCGACCCGGGTCGGCGGCAGGCTGAACTGGCCCTCGTTATTCAGGCGCACCGTGTATTCCACGCTCCACTTGCCCTTGGGGACGAATTCGAAATACGAGCGGAAGGCGGCATGGGTGCGCTCCTGAAAGGCCGGCCATACCCAGCCGCGCTGGCGCTCGCCTGCCGTCGCAATTTGCGTGTCGCGTCCCAGACCGGTGCCGAGCACGCTGGCGCCGGCCGGGATCGGGTCGTCGACCACGACCCAGCTCATGTCGGCCTGGGCCTCGATGTCGAGGCGCACGCGGTAGACGTCGCCGCGGCGCCACGCGCCTTTGGTCTTCTGCTCGACCGGCGTGATGGTACGCGCGATGCGATAGCCGGACGACAGCGGCGCCTTCAGGGGCAGCGCCGCCAGGCTTTGCACCGTGACCCAGGGCTTGCCGCCGCCGAGCTGGCGCAGGGTCAGCTTGCCCTGTCCCTGCGGCCAGGCCTGCAACACGGTGCCGGGGATCGTGCCGGTCCAGCCGGCGGGCGCCGTGGCCCCGCCGCCGCTGAGGGTGATTTGCGCCTTGCCCGTCACCGGCGTCGCCTCGAACTTGTTCGAGAAACGGTCGAAGGCGACCACGCCCCAGGCGTTGGCCAGGGTCGTATCCCAGTGCCCGAAGTGCTGGCGTCCCAGCGCGCCGCGCGCCAGGCGGCCGATGTCGGCCTGCCAGAACGGATCGTCGACGGCGGCCAGCAGCAAGCGGTTGGCGTTGTTGTCGGTCGAGGCCATCAGCCACCACCAGTTGTCGCTGCGCTCGGTCGAAAAGCCCATGATGGTGCCCTGCATGTTCAGGCGCGCACGCAGCACCTGGCGTACCTGCCCCAGGTACTCGTCGCGGCGCGGCAGCGATTCGGTGCGCGTCAAGACCTGGTACCAGTCGAGCAGCGCCGAGGTCGGCCACAGGTTCGGCTGGACCGTGATCGTATCGAGCATCCCGGGCTGCACCAGGCCATCGCGCGACAGCGCTTCCAATGCGGCCAGCTTGCGCACGGTCAGCTCGCCGGTGGCCAGGCCAAGTCCACGCGTGATCTTGCCCTGCACAAAAGCCGACAGACCGGCCTGCATACGCTGCTTGTCCTCGTCGGGGATGGCGTAGCCGGCCGCCGCGGTTACCGACAGCACATAGGCGGTGAGCGTGTCGCTGCCCTGCTCCATCGGCGCGAAATATTTCACGAGGCCGTCGCCGTCGAGGTGGGCCGGCAGGGTCGCCACGGTCGCTTCCCACAGCCTGGCGTCGCGCAGCGCCACCGAGCGCGAGGTGCGCTGCTCGAAGCAGGTGTAGGGGTAGGCCGCCATGTAGTCGTGCACGCCCGGCAGCTCGCCGCCCAGGCGCGCCTGCAGCGTGGTGCGGATGCCGCCGCGGCCGGGCAGCGCATCCTTCGGGCGCTCCACCGTCAGCGACTTGTCGCCGTCGAGCTGCAGCAGCGTCGCCTGGTACACACGCACCGGCACCGCCACCGCGACCTGCTGGCGCACGCGGATGCTGTCGCCGGCCGCCCCGGCCACTGCCTTCACCTCCCACTGCAGCGCCTGGGCGCCGGCCGGCACCTCGAGGTTCCAGCCGACCTCGCGCGCCTGGCCGGGCGCCAGGTCGATGTCCTGCGGCGCCAGGTTGATGGGCTTATTGGGCACGTTATCCGCCTCCGTCTTGACGCCGGCCTCCAGCCGCACCCGCAGCGCACCCTGCGAAGCATTGCGCAGGGTGAAGCCGGCGCGCAGCTTGTCGCCTTCGCGCACCAGCGGCGGCAGGCCGGACACCAGCATCAGGTCCTGCGAACTGCGGATGTCGGTGGCGCCGGTGCCGAACAGGCCGGCACCGGCGCTGGCCACGGCGACGATCCGGAACCCGGTCAGCGAATCGTTGAGCGGCACCTGCACGGTGGCCTCGCCCCTGGCATCCAGCGTCACCTTGCCCTTCCACAGCAGCAGGGTCTCGAACAGTTCGCGGCTGGCGCCCCGACCGCCGCCGCCGCCGTGCGGGAAAGCCTTGCGGCCGAAGTGGCGCTTGCCGACCACCTGCATCTGCGCGGTCGAGGTCTCGACCTGCAGCGGGCGCTCGCCCATCATCGTTTCCAGCAGGTTCCAGCTGGCGTTGGGCATCAGTTCCAGCAGGCCGGCATCGACCGCCGCCAGCGCCACCTCGGTGCCTTTCGGCAGCGGCGCGCCGCCGGGGCGCGCCACCTTGACGGTCACCCGGGCCTGCTCGCGCACCTTGTAGACCGGCTTGTCGGCGGCGACCTCGACCTTCAGTTCGTGCCCGAGCCAGCCGACCCGGATCGGCGCGATGCCGAGTTTATAGGCCGGCTTGCCGAGGTCGACCAGCGCGGTGGGCTGCACGCCGCCGACGCGTCCGCGCACCACCAGCGCCGAGACGTACACGTTCGGCGCATAACTGGCCTTGACCGGGATGCTGACCAGCTGGTCGCGCCCGCTCAGGCGCCGCACATAGGTATCGAGGATGCCTTCGCGCTCCACCGTCACCAGCACGGTGGCGTTGCGGAACGGACTGCGCACCTGGAAGCTGGCGGTGTCGCCCGGCTCGTAGCGCTTCTGCGCCGGCAGCAGGTCGATGCGGTCGTGGTCGGCCGCGGCAAACCATTGCTCGCTGTTGCCGGCGATCCAGACCTCGCGATGGGTGGCGGCCACGCGTCCCTGCGGATCGGTGGCGCGGGCACGCAGGATCAGGTCGCCATCAAGCGGGGTGCGACCGTCGCACAGCAGCAGGCCGCGGGCGTCGCTGACGCCGCTGCAGGCTTCGCCCACGCGCTTGATCTCGCTGCTGCTCTCGTACGCATAAAAGCCGCCGACCAGGCGCCGCCGGTGCGAGGTCGTCACGCGCCGGAACACGTCGACCGCGACCGGCGCGCCCGCCACCGGCTTGCCGCTCACGTCCAGCACCAGCGCCTGGAACTTGAGCGCGTCGCGCGTCAGCAGCCAGCCGTCCGGCTTGATGCCGACCACATAAGCGGACGGCCACAGCGGCACGCGGGTGGACACCGTCAGCGTCTCGCCGTTGGCGTCGGCATAGGACAGCTCGGCCAGCAGGCTTTTCGGGCGTTCGATCTGCGGCAGCTTGTCGACCGTGATACGGGCGCCGCCGGCACGGTCCAGCTGCAGCGACTGGGTACGGGCACCGTCCCCCTGGGGCGCGCCTTCCTCGCCGGCTTCGCTGCCGACCTCGCCCTCCCCCTCGTCCTCGTAACCGTCGCCGCGCTGCACCACGCCTTCGCGCACGTCGCCGGCACCGAGCTGGAACTCCTCGTAGCCGGGAAAGGACGCGGCGCTGTCCTCGACCATGCTGCGCAGCTTGACCGGGGCCAGGCCGGCCGGGCCGCCGTTCAGGTAGCTGACCTGGGCATCCAGCGTGACCGCGGCGGGGGCCACTTGCGCCGCCTTCGGACCGGCGAGGATGGCCTTCATGGTCGGCACCCGGAACTGCTCGACGCGGAAGCTGCCGGCGGTCTGCCCGCCCGCCAGCACTTCATACACGCCCAGCTTGGCATCCTGCGGGATGGTCCACTCGCCCTGGGCGGTGCCGTTGGCATCCCACGCCAGCGGGAAAGCGACCTTTTCGCCGCTGCCCTGGTGGATCAGGAACACCTTGTCCGGGCGTGCCCGCTTGTCGTCGTCGTCCGCTTCGTCCGTGCGCCAGTGGTCGCGCGGACGCGGCGCCGGGTCATTCTCCTTCACGAACGCGAAGCCGCCCTGGGTGCGGCGGCGCAGGAAATGCTTCATGTGGACGGTTTCGCCGGCGCGCAGCAGGGTGCGGTCGAACACCGTGGCGACGATGCGGCTGTCCGCGTCGCGGCCGGCGGTGGGCATGTTGAAGCGCCAGTTCTCGATGCCCTGCTGCCAGTCCGACAGCGTGAAGGTGAAATCGTCGCCGCTGCGGGCGCTGACGAAATAGCCGCGCTCGCCTTCCTTGCAGACCGAGCGCGGCAGGTCCTGGCGGATGCGGGCGACGCCGGCAGCATCGGCATCGCCGCGCCACAGCAGCTTGCCGGCGCAGTCGCGCACCTCGACACGCGCGCCGGCGACCGGGCGGCCGCGGTCGAGCGAGGTGACCCATACCAGCGACGACTGGGCGCCGAGCTGGAAATGGGCCGCCATGTTGGTGACCAGCGCGGCCGTGCGCACCCAGGCCGTGCCGCCTTTGGGGTTCAGCGCGGCGCCCAGGCGCGGGCTCTCCACTTCCACCGCATAAAAACCCGGCAGGCGCAGCGGAATCCCGATCACCTCGAAGGCGCGCCGTCCGCCCGGACGAGGCAGGCTGAAGCGTTCGATGGCCGCCGCCGACTCCCCCTTCAGCCCGGCAAAGATCGACTTTTGCAGTTCGAGGCTGCCCGGCTGGCCCGGGTTCCAGTCGTTGGGGCTGCCGGCGATGCGGCGCAGCCAGGTCATCACCTCCTGCTCGCGGCCGGCACCGAGGCGCAGGCTCCGGCCGCCTGCCAGTTTCCCCGTCAGCGGCGCTTCGACGTTGCGCACCGTGACCGGCAGCAGGCGGTCGCCCCTGGCCTCGAGGATGCCGAAGCCGGCCGAAAACTTGATCAGCGGCGGTTGCTGCCCGGTACGGACAGGCAGCGGAAAGCGCGCCGCGTTCAGCAGCGGGCGTCCGGCATCGTCCTGCAGGCCGGGCGGCAGGTGGACCGTCAGGCGTGCATTTTCCGGAAACGGTCCGGGCAGGCTCACCCAGCTCAGGTCGCCGCTATCGGCCTCCTCTTTCGGCAACGACGCCGGCCAGCGCTTGCCGCCGGGACCCTCTATATAGATAAGCCTGGCCTGGTCGGCGCGGACCGGCGCGCTGAACGACAGCCGCATCGGCAGGAAGGGAATGCAGTCGCCACGCGTGCGCATCCGATCGCAGCTCAGCTTGGCGGTGAAATCCGGACGCGTGACGTAGGCCAGGGTCTGGCTGCTGGTCGTCGCGGCGCCGCCGGCGGCCGCAATGCCGGCGCCCCACACCAGACCGATCTCGGCCTTGGCGGGCAGCGTGCGCCGGCACTGCAGCACCACCAGTTCGCCCAGCTTGCCTTCGCGTTCCAGCTTGCGCAGGGCAGCTTCGCCAAAGGCCTGCCCGCGCTGGCGCAGCCCGGCGCGTTCGGCCGCCTCGCCGACCAGCCAGCGCTCCTGCAGCAGCACCTGTTCGCGCTCGCTCCCCTCGAGCAGGCGCACCGGGATCTTTTCGCCGACGCCCTCGGCGCGGCACCAGGCGTGCGCCAGGATGCTCTCAAGAGTGGGACGCGCCGACAAGGCCAGCACGAAAGCCTGGCGCTCGTCGATGTGTTCGCTGCCGTCGCGCGGTGCCGATTCCAGCACCGCGGGGCCGCCGGTGGCGACCGTAAAGTCGCGGCGGCCGGCCAGCGTCTTGCCGGCCAGGTCATGCAGCGTGGGCAAGAGCGTAAAGCGGCACATCACCGCGCCGGGCAGGTCGCGTTCGAAGTCGTACACCCAGTTGCGGTCGTCGACCCAGCGCCCCTGCCCCGGCACCGGGCAATTCACCTGGAAGGGCGCGGGCGCGCGCAGGTCGCCGAAGGCCACCATCGGCTGGGAAAAGCGCACACTGGCCTGGCGCACCTCGCGCACCTCGCCTTCGGGAGAAAATGCTTCCACCACCGTCTGGGCATGCAGGCCCTGACTGCACAACAACACCAACAGGCACAGCAATCTGAACACGGCAGCCATTGCATCTCCCAGGTCGATGAAACATCACGAGCGGCGGCTGAGTCTTGCAATATCAAATAGCTGTGTCAACAACATTTTCTAGACGTTTTCGTCGGTCTCCGGGCACCCATGCAAACACTGGTGTTTGGTTATAAAATGCTCTCCTTATATTTCCCAGACGCATATACGACGTCTGGATCGCATTTCGAGGCCTCCATGAGCATCCAACTGATCCTGAACCTGGCGATTGCCCTTGCCGTCTGCGCGCTGCTGTATGTCATGCAGCGGCGCCACGTTTCCTTCACCAAGCGGGTGTTCACCGGCCTCGGCCTGGGCGTGGCGCTGGGCGCCGCCTTCCAGGCGTTCTACGGCAACGGTGCGCCCGTGATCGCCGCCACCAACGAGTACCTGAAGGTGATCGGCGAAGGTTACGTCAAGCTGCTGCAAATGGTGATCATGCCGCTGATCATGGTGTCGATCATCCAGGCCATCCTCAAGCTGCGCGACGCCTCCTCGCTCGGCAAGATCAGCGCGCTCACCATCGGCACGCTGATGATCACGACCGCCATCGCCGCGTCGATCGGCATCCTGATGGCCAAGCTGTACGGCCTGAGCGCCGTCGGCCTGACCTCGACCGCGGCCGAAGTCGCGCGCGGCCACTACCTCGAAGGCAAGCTCTCCACCGCGCAGGAATTGTCGCTGCCGAACATGATCCTGTCCTTCATCCCGGAAAACCCCTTCCTCGACATGACCGGCACCCGCAACACCTCGACCATCGCCGTCGTCGTGTTCTCGATCTTCGTCGGCGTATCGGCCACCGGCATCGCCGGCAAGAAGCCGGAAGTGTTCGAATCCTTCAGCAACTTCGTCCACGTCGCCCACGTGATCGTGATGCGCATGGTGACCCTGGTGCTGCGCCTGACCCCGTTCGGCGTGTTCGCCCTGATCACCAAGGTGCTGGCCAGCTCCAGCCTGCAGGACATCCTGCACCTGATCGGCTTCGTGATGGCCTCCTACAGCGCGCTGCTGCTGATGTTCGGCGTGCACCTGCTGATCATCACGGGCATCGGCCTGAACCCGCTGCGCTATGTGAAGAAGATCTTCCCGGTGCTGGCCTTCGCCTTTACCTCGCGCACCTCGGCCGGCTCGATCCCGATGAGCGTGCAGACCCAGACCGGCCGTCTCGGCACACCGGAAGGCATTGCCAACTTCGCCGCCTCGTTCGGCTCGATGATGGGCCAGAACGGCTGCGCCGGCATCTACCCGGCCATGCTGGCGGTGATGATCGCCCCGACCGTCGGCATCGACCCGTTCACGGTCGACTTCCTGCTGCCGCTGGTCGGCATCGTCACCATCGGTTCGGTCGGCGTGGCCGGCGTCGGCGGCGGCGCTACCTTCGCGGCGCTGATCGTGCTGTCGGCACTGAATTTGCCGGTGGCGCTGGCCGGCCTGCTGATCTCGATCGAACCGCTGATCGACATGGGCCGCACGGCGCTGAACGTCAGCGGCTCGATCACCGCCGGCACCGTCGCCAGCCGCCTGCTCGGCCAGACCGACATGCAGGTCTTCAACAGCGACGCCGAAGTCAACCTGGACGGCGATCAGCTGGTCGCCTGAACCTGGCTCGGGCTGACGCCCTTCGCCGCCATGCCAGCCCGGCCACGCCCAGCAGCAGCAAGGCATAAGTCGGCGGTTCCGGTACCGCTGCCACCAGGTCGAGCCTGACCGCCTGGCAGATGCCGCCCTTGCAGGCGGTGGCGGCGATCTGCTGCAGGTCGTTGATGGCGGCGGCATCCTGGATCGTCCAGCCGGAAGCCGGATCGATCAGGGTGTTCAGGTCGGTCATCGTGCCGTCTTCGTAGAGGAAGGCATGGGCCGTGCTGTCGGCCAGGTTGGCGCTGCCGACGATCTGGCCGAGATTGTTGATGTCGCTGGCCCTGCTGTTCCGGTTCGGCGCCAGGCCGCCAAGGTCGCGCATCACCCCGTCTTCATACAGAAACGCGCTCTGCGGATAGATTTCCGGAAAGTCGCCGCCCAGGCTCGTGCCGGAAAAGCCGACGACCTGGCCGCGGTCGTTGATCGAGGTGGCGCCGCTCCAGATACCGCCCAGGTTCCCCATGTCGCTCATCGTGCCGTTGCGGTACAAGAAAGGGTTTTCCGGGAAATTGGGGGCACCATTGAAGGTATTGGCGGCCGCGCCCACCACCTCGCCCCTGCCGTTGATGGCGAAAGCACGGCTGCCGTCGCCGATGGCCAGGGTGCCGAGGTCGGTGAAGCCGCTGCCGGTCCAGGTATAGGCATGCTGGACATCGCCGTCCGGCGTGCTCACGGTCATGCCCCCCACGACGGTGCCGCCATTGTTGATGCCGTAGGCATAGGTGCTGCCGGCCGTCTGGATCGCGCTCATGGTCCCGCTGCTGTAGAGGAAGCCGCGCGTCGGCGTGTCCGAATAGCTGTAGGACGTGCCCGCCACCTGCCCGGCATCGTTGATGGCGAATGCCGTGCTGCCCTCCCCGCCGAAGGTGCCCAGGTCGGTGACGCTGGCGCCGGCATGGACGAAGGCATGATAGCTGTCGCCCACCGACATGGCGCCGACCACCTGGCCGAGATTGTTGATGCCGCGTGCGAAGCTGTCCTGGCCGGCGACCCCGGTGACGGTGTAGCGCGGACCGGCGGCGGCAAGCAGCGGAACGGAAAGCAGTGGTGCGGCGAGCGCAAGGATGGCGCACAGGCGCAAGGGGTGAAGCGAACGGACACGCGGCATGCAGACCTCCAGTGAATGGCTATATGGGCCAAGCATAGATTGCGTCCAACCCGGCCGGCATGCGCACGCGCAAACGCCGGTTTTTATGGGGCTCAGGAAAGCAATCTTGACGAACCGAACCTCCGCCGTAAGCGCCCTCCTACACAACAATACGCCACACGTTTTCGTTCGGAATCGTGCGCTGAACTCCCGCAGAATCCGTCTATGATGGCGACATGTCAAAAAAACAAACGGGCGGGTGATGGAACGGAAGTGGCCTCAGGAAATCTGGCTGGTCCGGCACGGGCAGAGCGCGGGCAATGTCGCGCGCGATGTCGCCGAAGCCGCTGCCGGATTGCGCATCGATATCGCCGAACGCGATGTCGACGTGCCCCTGTCCGAACTCGGCGTGCGCCAGTCGCAGGCGCTGGCCGGCTGGTTTGCCGGCCTCGGCCCCGACCACCAGCCCACCGTCGTGCTGCATTCGCCCTACGTGCGCGCAGCCCAGACCGCCCACCTGGTCATGGCCGGCATGGATCGCGATGACATGATCGCGATCCACGCCGACGAACGCCTGCGCGAAAAGGAATTCGGTATCCTCGACCGACTGACCGTGCGCGGCATCGCCGAACAATTTCCCGACCTGCACGAACAGCGCCACCACGTCGGCAAGTTCTATTTCCGTCCGCCCGGCGGCGAAAGCTGGTGCGACGTGATCCTGCGCCTGCGCAGCGTGCTCGACACCATCACCCGCGAATACGCCGGCGAACGCGTGCTGATCGTGGCGCACCAGGTCATCGTCAACTGCTTCCGCTACCTGCTCGAACGCATGGACGAAGCCAGGATCCTGGCCGAGGACCGTGCCGGCGACGTGCCGAACTGCTCGGTCACGTCCTACGCCTTCGACCCCTCGCTCGGCAAGCGCGGCAAGCTGGCCGTCAGGCTGATCAATTTCGTCGCGCCGCTGGAAGACACCGGCACCCCGGTCACGGCCGGCAAGGACATGCCCGCCGCACCCAAGGCCTGAGGCGCCCCATCCATGACCAATCCGACCATGACGCAAACTCACGCCCACCCGCGCGACATCGACGACAGCCTGCTGCGCAGCTGGGCGCTGCCGATGCCGTCCGGCGAAGGCGACAAGGAAGTGCGCGGCCACGTGCTGATCCTCGGCGGCTCGCGCGAGATGCCGGGCGCCGTGATCCTGGCCGCCACCGCCGCCATGCGCGCCGGCGCCGGCAAGCTGACCATCGCGACCGGACGCAGCGTGGCCCAGCTGGTCGCGCTCGCCATTCCCGAGTCGCGCGTGCTGGGACTGGCCGAGAACGAGGCCGGCGGCTTCACGGTCGAAGCCGTGGCCGCGCTCGATCCGCTGGCCGACAAGATCAACGCCATCCTGGTCGGACCGGGCATGCAGGACGAGGCCGCGACCGCGCGCCTGGTGCATGCACTGCTGCCGCGCCTCGAAGGCAGCAATACCAGCGTGCTGCTCGACGCCGAAGCCATGGGCGCGATCCTGCAGCCGCCGGACGAGGCTGCGGCGAATGCGAACGATCAATCCGACGCAAAAGACGACGCCGCTGTCAACGCGCCCTTCCGCTTCAACGTTCCAGTATTGCTAACTCCGCATGCGGGCGAGATGGCGCACCTGACCGGCATCGACAAGGATGCCATCCAGGCCGACCCCGACCGTTACGCGGCCGAGGCGGCGCAGCGCTGGAATGCAGTGGTCGCGCTGAAGGGCGCGCGCACCGTGATCGCGGCCCCGAACGGCGAGCGCTGGCAGCACGAAGGCGGCAACGTCGGGCTGGCCACTTCGGGTTCGGGCGACGTACTGGCGGGCATCATCGCCGGGCTGGCGGCGCGCGGGGCCGACCTGGCGCAGGCGGTCAGCTGGGGGGTGGCACTGCACGCGCGCGCCGGCGTACGCCTGGCAGAACGCTTGGGAACACTCGGTTATCTTGCGCGGGAATTGCCCGATGAAATTCCCGCGCTGCTGGAACAAGCCGCCGGCGGCAAGTCCGCCCCGGCAGACAGGCTATCGGCACACGCCGGTGGAAGTAAGGGTTGAACATAATATGTTTGCTCTTATCTAATCCGCATGTCGTATCGCGGATAAAAGCAAGAGGTGTGCAATTCGGTGAACCGGCAACCAGCGTGCTGGTCTAATTTTCACAGTCGAATTCGTGCACCGAACGGGGCCGCGTATTGCGTCGGTTCCCTGATGGTTCCGCTTCCATGCCGTCTGGCCTGGAGAAGAACCTAACTGGCGCCGCCGACCCTCCAGCGCCTCACCTGGAGACGGCGGCACAAGATAGACGTGAACGAGGAGTAAAACAAATGAAAACGCTTAACAACGCATCGAAAATTCTGTTC
>Ga0308160_10004055_pt1 | contig 15928 bp, 14 predicted proteins | sample PhyFR1_FD_201036 | JGI IMG/M metagenome (GOLD analysis project Ga0308160, IMG submission 201036) | Phyllosphere microbial communities from UC Gill Tract Community Farm, Albany, California, United States - DLSLF.R1 | ecosystem: Host-associated > Plants > Phyllosphere > Unclassified | place: USA...
CGAGCGCTTCGGGCCCCAGGTCGCGAACCTGGTCGACGGCCTGTCCAAGCTGGAAAAGATCGAATTCCAGAGCGTGGTCGAAGCGCAGGCGGAAAACTTCCGCAAGATGCTGCTGGCCATGGCGTCCGACGTGCGCGTGATCCTGATCAAGCTGGCCGACCGCCTGCACAACATGCGCACGCTGGGCGTGATGGTGCCCGCGAAAAAGCGCCGCATCGCCGGCGAGACCATGGAAGTCTACGTGCCGATCGCGCACCGGCTCGGCCTGAACGACATCTATCGTGAGCTGCAGGACCTGTCCTTCTCGCACCTGTATCCGCTGCGCTACAAGACGCTGTCCAAGGCGATCAAGGCGGCGCGCGGCAACCGGCGCGAGGTGGTCAAGAAGATCCTGGACGCGGTCAAGAACCAGCTGGCCACAGGCGGCATCCACGCGGAAGTGTATGGCCGCGAAAAAACCCTGTTCGGCATCTATAAAAAGATGCGGAACAAGCACCTGTCGTTCTCGCAGGTGCTGGACGTGTATGGTTTCCGCGTCGTCGTCGACACGGTCCCGAACTGTTACGTGGCGCTCGGCACCCTGCACGCGCTGTACAAGCCAATGCCCGGCAAGTTCAAGGACTACATCGCGATCCGCAAGATCAACGGCTACCAATCCCTGCACACCACCCTGATCGGCCCCTACGGCACCCCGGTCGAATTCCAGATCCGCACCCAGGAAATGCACCGCACGGCGGAATCCGGCGTGGCGGCGCATTGGCTGTACAAGACCGGCGACCAGAACATGTCCGACCTGCAGCAGCGTACCCACGCCTGGCTGCAGTCGCTGCTCGACATCCAGCAGCAAACCGGCGACTCGGCCGAATTCCTGGAACACGTCAAGGTCGACCTGTTCCCGGACTCGGTCTACGTGTTCACGCCAAAGTCGAAGATCATCGCCCTGCCGCGCGGCGCCACCCCGCTCGACTTCGCCTACAGCATCCACACCGGCATCGGCGACCACACGGTCTCGGTCAAGATCAACAACGAACCGGCCCAGCTGCGCACCGAGCTGCACAACGGCGACATCGTCGAGATCGAGACCAACCCGGATTCGCGCCCGAGCCCGACCTGGCTGAGCTTCGTGCGCACCGGCAAGGCGCGCTCGGCGATCCGCCATTACCTGCGCACCATCAACCTGAACGAATCGGTGGTCCTGGGCCAGGAATTGCTGGCGCAGGCCATGGCCCAGCTGGGCGCGAGCGGCGAGCTCCCGCCGGCCACCATCGAGCGCCTGTTGGCGGAATCGTCGGCCAAGTCGATGGACGAGCTGTATGCGGACATCGGCATCGGCAAGCGCATGCCGGCGCTGGTGGCACGCCACATCGTCGGCCTGCAGGGCGGAGAGGTCGACAGCCAGCCGGCCCAGCCGAACCATACCGGCGAACTCGGCCCGGTCACGATCTACGGCAGCGAAGGCGTCTCGGTACAGCTGGCGCCGTGCTGCCTGCCGATCCCGGGCGACCAGATCATCGGGCAATTGCGCCGCGACCAGGGCATGGTCGTGCACACCGCCGATTGCTCGCAAGCCAAGCGCCTGCGCCTGAAGGAACCGGACCGCTGGATCGGCGTGCAGTGGGGCAGCGAGCTGAACCGCCGCTTCGATTGCCGCATCCGTTTGCTGATCAACAACGAAAAAGGCATCCTGGCCCGGGTCGCGGCCGAGATCGGCGAGTCCGACGCCAACATCACCTATGTGGGCATGGACGAGGATGACGAACACATGATGACGCAGTTGCGCTTCACGATCCAGGTCAAGGATCGGGTGCACCTGGCGCATCTGATCCGCAACCTGCGGCGCGTGGCCGGCGTCAACCGCGTCGAGCGCGAGCGTACTTGAGTACGTTCGCGTAACGCGAACATCACGGTGGGCGCGGCGCGCCTACCCATCCCCTCATTCGCCGGCCGAAGGCCGGTGCACCCTCAACGCCAGCAAGCTGTCGAAGGCCGCGCAGGCGCCGGCGCAGGCGTCCGCGATCTCGTGCGGCGTGCGCACGTGTTCGCGCAAGCCCTGCATGAAGGCGCGCCAGCGCGGGCCCGGACCGGCGTCGCCGCCCTTCAGGTAGCGCAGCGGGTGCGGCGCCAGCCGTCCGGCCAGGCGCTGGTACAGCACGGCGCCGCCCAGCTGCGAGCCTTCGATGACGTAGTCCACGCCCCAGCGCCAGGCCGGGCTGGCCTGCTCGGGCCAGTCGCTGCGGGCCGTCATGGCCGGCAGGGCCGGCGTGCCGGGTTCGGCCAGGTCGGCCTCGATCAGGGCCAGGCGCGGCGCGTGGTCGAAGCGCGGGCCATCGTCGAAGCCGGCCAGCCAGGCGTCCAGCGGCGCCAGCCAGGCCCGCAGCATGCGCAGGTGGCCCGCGTAATCGAGCAGGGAAGCGTCCCGGGCGCCGATCGGCAAGCCACTGTCGAGCTGTTCGTGACGGCTGGCGGTTGCCGTGCGCAAGGCCTGCAGCGGATCGGTGCCGTGCGCGGCCTCGTTGGAGCGATTCATGGGGGAAGCGGAAGAAGGGAAACCGCCTATCTTACCAGCGCACGCCAGGGTGCGCTTGCGTGCGCGGCCCGGCGGCAGCTTCAGTCCGCGACCGGTTCCGGATACTCGACGCCGAGGATTTCCAGTTCGTCCACGCCCAGCGGCGTCTGCAGCGTGACCACCTCGCCCTCGCGCGCCTTGGTCAGCGCGCGCGCCACCGGCGACACCCAGCTGATCATGCCCTGCAAGGGGTCGAGCTCGTCGATGCCGACGATGCGCACCGTATGTTCTTCGCCGGCCTTGTTCAGGTAGGTGACGGTGGCGCCGAAGAAGACCTGGTCGTTGCCATAATGCACAGACGGATCGACCACGAAGGCCGAATCCAGGCGCTTGGTGAGGAAACGGATGCGGCGGTCGATCTCGCGCAGGCGCCGCTTGCCGTAGATATAGTCGCCGTTTTCCGAGCGGTCCCCATTGGACGCGGCCCAGTGCACCACGCGCACGACTTCCGGCCGGTCGACGTCGATCAGCTGCAGCAACTCGTCCTTGATTGCTTTGTGGCCGGCAGGCGTGATGTAGTTCTTGGAACCGGGCGGGATCGCCTGGGCCAGCGCAAGGGCGTCGTCATCGTCCTCGTTGTCGGACTCTTTTACAAATGCCTTATTCATAACTCCCATTGTAGACCGATCCGTGAGCAATGCGAGCGCACTCGTGCTTTTACCGTATCATGCGCTCATGACGAGAGTTGCCCAACGAAGCCGGCTGTTCGCGCCGCTGGTGCACCTGGCCGCCCTGCTGCTGTTGCTCGAGGAATGGTGCTGGTCGGTCGGCCTGCGCCTGGGCGCGCGGCTGGCGCGCTGGCCGCTGCTGGCGCTGCTCGAGGCGCGCGTGCGCATGCTGCCGCCCTACGCGGCCCTGTGCGCCTTCGTCCTGCCCGGCCTGCTGCTGTTCCCGGTCAAGCTGCTGGCGCTGGTGGCGATCGCCAACGGCCATGCGGCCTCCGGCATCACCACCATCGTCGTGGCCAAGCTGGGCGGGGCGGCGGTGGTGGCGCGGCTGTACGCGCTGACGCTGCCGACCCTGCTGGCGGTGGGCTGGTTCGCGCGCTGCCACGGCTGGTTCATGGGCTGGAAGACGCGCTGCATCGACTACCTGCGGGCAAGCAGCATGGCGCAGGCGGCGGCGCGCCGGTTGCGCGCCCTGCGGCTCGGATGGCGCCGCTGGCGCCGCCAGCGCGCACGCACGGCCACGCCCTTCGGCCACCGCCACGCCAGCCCGGCGGCGCGCGTGCTGCGCCGTTTCGTGGTCCAATGGCGCGCGCGCCGCCCGCCTCCCGATGCATGAATAACAAGAGCACATCCATGAGCCGATTCGATCTTCCGACCACCGAAATCTACCTGATCGACGCCGCCACCCTGCAACTGGTCGACGTCAACCCGGCGGCGCGCCAGAACCTCGGCTACGACCTGGCCAGTCTGATGGCGATGACGCCGCTGGAGCTCGCGCCCGGGGTCGACCGGCTTGAACTGCGCACCCTGCTGGATGGGATCGGCGAGGAAGCCGGCGCCCAGGCCCAGCTGCGCACCCGGCACCGCCGCCGGAACGGCAGCACCTATCCGGTCAAGCTGTGCTTCCTGCGCATCGTGCGCGACGGCCGATCCCTGTTCCTGGCCATCGGCGACGATTTATCCCTGGAAATGGCCTACCAGGCGCGCTTCGACGCCGTGGTCAATCACACCCCGGGCCTGGTCTACCAGTTCGTGCTGCATGGCGACGGCAGCGTCGCCTTTCCCTACCTGAGCGAAGGCTGCGGCGCGCTGCTGGGCCTGTCGGTCGCCGAATTGCAGCAGGACCCGTCGCGCTTCGCCGGGCTGATCCTGCCTGAGGACCGCAAGGGCTACCAGGACGCGATGCTGGCCTCGAAGGACACGCTGTCCGGCTGGAACTGGGAAGGCCGCATCTGGATCGAGGCCTGGCACGATGTCAAATGGATCAGCCTGCGCGCCACGCCGCTGGCGCTGGACGGCGGCGGCATGCAGTGGGACGGCATCATGACCAACATCACGGCCAGCAAGCTGGAACAGGAAGAAGCGCGCCGTTCGCGCGCCCGCCTGGCCGAGCTGACCGAGCACATCGAGCAGGTCAAGGAACAGGAACGCACCCGCATCGCGCGCGAGATCCACGACGACCTGGGCGGCAACCTGACCGCGATCAAGATGGCGCTGGCGATGCTGGCGGCGCGCCTGCCGGACGACCCCGCGCTGCTTGAAAAGGCCGATTACCTGGACCAGCTGGTCGACCGCAGCATCGAGGCCGTGCACCGCATCTCGCTTGATTTGCGTCCCGGCACCCTGGACCTGGGCATCGTTGCCGCGCTCGAATGGCAGGCGCGCGAATTCGAGAAGCAGCTCGGCATCGCCTGCGTGTTCCGTGGCGTCGACAAGGACATCGAACTCGACGAAGACCATGCCAGCGCCCTGTTCCGCATCTTCCAGGAAGCGCTGACGAATATCGCCAAGCATGCCGGCGCCACCCGCGTCACCGTATCGCTGCGGCGCCAGCGCCAGCACCTGACCCTCTCCATCTGCGATAATGGCCGCGGCATCAGCCCGGCCGACCGCCTCAAGCCGCACTCCTTCGGCCTGCGCGGCATGAGCGAGCGCGCCCGCGCGCTGGGCGGCACCCTGACCTTGTCGCCGTCGCCCGGAGGTGGCACGATGGTGGCCGTCAAGATCAGGCTGGCCGCCCCGGCGCCCGCCAGGACCACCCAACCCACCGAAGCATGAGTGAAAAAGCCAGCATCCGCGTTTTTATTGCCGACGACCACGCCATCGTGCGTGAAGGCCTGAAACAGATCCTCGCCGAACAGCGCGACATCGTCGTCGCCGGCGAAGCCGAAAACGGCCTGGACGCCATCAAGCTGTTCCGCAAGTCGCGCTGCAACGTGCTGCTGCTCGACATCTCCCTGCCCGACCGCAACGGCATCGAAGTGCTCAAGCAGATCAAGGACGAGAAGCCGGAACTGCCGGTGCTGATGCTGTCGATGCACCGCGAAGACCAGTATGCGATCCGCTCGCTGAAGGCCGGCGCCGCCGGCTACCTCACCAAGCAGAGCGCGCCGCGCGAACTGGTCAATGCGATCCGCCAGGTGGCCGCCGGCCAGCGCTACGTCAGCGCCCAGCTGGCGCAGGTGCTGGCGGCCCAGGTCGGCGACGATGCCGGCAAGCCGGTGCACGACACCCTGTCCGACCGCGAATACCAGACCCTGACCATGATCGCGTCCGGCAAGACGGTGAGCGAGATTGCCAAGGAATTGTCGCTGTCGGTGAAGACCATCAGCGAATACCGGGCGCGGCTGTTGGCGAAGATGAAACTGAAGACGAGTGCCGAATTGACGCATTATGCGATCCGGAATCAGCTGATCGATTGAGCAAAGAAAATCGATCAGTTGCGCAATCAAGGCGTGTGGATTGCGCAACACAATAAGCCGCCCGGCCGCCATCAATATTTATTTCCATCGATCAACTCGTAAAACTTGGCTAACATCACGGCATAAATATTCCAAGCAGCAACTCCAGTCATGTCCAATCCCCTGAATCCGGCCGAGATCGCGCGCGAAGCGTTCCGCCGGCTTGCCACCCGCCGCATCGCACCGACGCCGGACGCCTACCGCGATATCTATAACGAGATCGCCGGCATCCCGGCCGCGCCGCCGCTCCAGCCCCAGCCCGACCCGGGCGCCGACAACGTGCTGGCCGGGTTTGCCGGCCGCCTGGCCGAGACCCCCGGCGAGCTGGCCGAGTTCGGCATGCGCCTGCAGCGCCTGCAGCGCCAGCGCGACTGGGAAGGCTATGCGCGCACCTTGTCGCAGTTGTCCGAAAAGCATCTGCGCCGGCATACCCATCCGGTGATGGCGCTCGGCGTCGAGGATGCCGAGGCCAAGCTGTTGCGCGACATGCTGGGACGCACGCTGGGCTTCGCCATGGCCACGCTGCTGTCCGGCACCCCGATGGCGGCCGAGGCCGAAGCGCTGGCCACCGCGCTGAAGAGCGCCCGCGACGAACACGCGCTGCAGGACATCGCCGTGCGCCTGAAGGACCTCTGCTACCAGGTCGAGCTGAAGAGCGGCGACACGGCCGAGCAGCAGGAACTCCTGTTGCGCCTGTTCAAGCTGCTGCTGGAAAACGTCGGCGAATTGCTCGACGACGATAGCTGGATGCGCGGCCAGGTCGCCGCCGTCCAGGACCTGATCGCCGGCCCGCTCGACGCACGGGCGCTGGAAGACGCCATCCGCAGCCTGAAGGACGTGATCCTCAAGCAGGGCCAGCTGCGGCACGGTATCGCCGACGTCAAGGCCACCGTCAAGAACATGATGATGACCTTCATCGACCGCCTGAGCTCGGTGGCGGCCTCGACCGGCGACTACCAGGCCAAGATCGGCGGCTACTCGGAGCGCATCCGCCACGCCGCGAATATCGACGATTTGAACGAGGTGCTGGAAGCCGTGCTGGGCGAGACCCGCAACGTGCAGGCCGAGGCGATCGCCGCGCGCGACCGCATGCTGGCCGCGCACCAGGAAGTGCAGGATGCCGAGAAGCGCATCCGCGACCTGGAAGGCCAGCTGCAGCACATGAGCGAGCTGGTGCGTGAAGACCAACTGACCGGCAGCCTGAACCGGCGCGGCCTGGACGACGTGTTCGAACGCGAAAGCGCGCGCGCCGACCGCCGCGGCACGCCGCTGTGCGTCGCCCTGCTCGACCTCGACAATTTCAAGAAACTCAACGACACCTATGGCCACCTGGCCGGCGACAACGCGCTGCGCCACCTGGTCCAGGTGGTCAAGGACACGCTGCGCTCGATGGACGTGATCGCCCGCTTCGGCGGCGAGGAATTCCTGATCCTGTTGCCCGAGACCACGGTCGAGGCGGCCTCGAGCGCGATGGTGCGCGTACAGCGCGAGCTGACGCGCCACTTCTTCCTGCACGAAAACGAGAAGATGCTGATCACCTTCTCCTGCGGCGTGGCGCTGCGCCACCAGAACGAGGAGCAGGCCAGCCTGATGGCGCGCGCCGACCGGGCCATGTACCAGGCCAAGCACAGCGGCAAGAACCGGGTGGTCGTTGCCGAATAGGCAATAAGGAACTGATCCAGGATGCCGGCCTTGCCGGCATTTTTTCATATGACCTGCCGCCGGGCATGCCTACCCGTCCCCCATGAAAGATTGCCCCTCGAAAATTTTTTTACGTAAAGCTATAAAGTTTTTCCGTGGGAGTACGTTACCTGCATCAACAGCGGTTTGAATGTCACGGAGCAGCGTGACAGACCAAAGTGAACGAGTGGCACGTTGCCACGCCCACGCAAGACCAAGTCTGGAGAAACACCATGGCATCCGTAATCAACACCAACGTTGCATCCCTGAATTCCCAACGCAACCTGTCGGCTTCGCAATCGTCGCTGAATACCTCGATCCAGCGCCTGTCGTCGGGCCTGCGCATCAACAGCGCCAAGGACGACGCCGCCGGCCTCGCGATCTCGGACCGCATGAATTCGCAGATCAAGGGCATGACCCAGGCGACCCGCAACGCGAATGACGGTGTGTCGATGGCCCAAACCGCGGAAGGCGCCCTGTCGAGCTCGGGCGACATCCTGCAACGCGTCCGCGAACTGGCAGTGCAATCGTCGAACTCGTCGAACTCGGCCAGCGACCGCAAGGCACTGCAGACCGAAGTCACCCAGCTGACCTCGGAACTGAACCGCATTTCGAACACCACGGAATTCAACGGCACCAAGCTGCTGGACGGCTCGATGGGCACCGCGAACTTCCAGGTCGGCGCGAATGCCGGCCAGCTGATCTCGATGACCGGTTCGAACTTCCAGACCAACACCTACGGTAACAACAACATCGCGTCGGACGGCATCGCAGCCGCCGCCACCAGCGGCGCCATGAAAGGCACGATCACCATCAACGGCGCGCTGGGCTCGGCCGATATCAAGACCACGGCCTACGCCGCCGCCGTGACCGGTTCGGCCGATCCGGCCGACGACAAGGCCGAAGTCAAGGGCTCGACCGCCAAGTCGATCGCCGCCGACATCAACAACCAGACCGCGACCACCGGCGTGACCGCCAGCGCGAAGACCGAGATGAACGTGAAGATGGCCGGCGGCGCATCGTACTCGTTCACCCTGGCATCGGACAACGCCGATCCGGTGACGGTGTCGTTCTCGGTGGAAGGCGCCGGCTCCAGCTCGACCGACTACGCGTCGGCGATCAACTCGATCAACGCCCAGTCGGCCAAGACCGGCGTGACCGCCGAGTACGACAGCAAGAACGGCGGCGTCAAGCTGACCAACGCCAGCGGCGAAAACATCCAGCTGGGCTCGAAGGCCGGCTCGGGTGCGGTGGACGTGCAGAACTACGAAGCCGACGGCGACCTGCAATCGACCAAGTTCACGATGGACGGCACCGCCGGCAAGACCACCGCCACGGTAACCGGTCGCATCAGCTATGACTCGGAAAACAGCTTCTCGGTGACCGATGCAGCGGGTGCCGCCGACGGCAGCGGCGGCTCGGGCTTCAGCACCGCCGCGGCAGGTTCCTCGTCGAAACTGAAATCGGTCGCTTCGCTGGACATCACCACCTTCGAAGGCGCCCAGGCAGCCATCAAGATCGCCGACGCCGCCCTGTCCAAGGTCAACGGCCAGCGCGCCCAGCTCGGCGCACTGCAATCGCGTTTCGATTCGGCGATCTCGAACCTGCAATCGACGACCGAGAACCTGTCGGCATCGAAGAGCCGCATCACCGACACCGACTTCGCTTCAGAAACCGCGAACATGACCCGCGGCCAGATCCTGCAGCAGGCCGGTACCTCGATGCTGGCCCAGGCCAACTCGCTGCCGAACGGCGTCCTGTCGCTGCTGCGCGGCTAATCGCCGGCTCCGGCCAGCCTTCGTTAGCGTCGTACCCGATTCCCCGGCTGAAGCAATTCAGCCGGGGAATTTTTGCTAAGGGAACTCAACATGAACATCCAACCCGTTGGTGCACCCGTCACGATGAAGCCCGAGGAGCGAGCGCTCCCCGCCGTCGAGCAACAGGGCACCGTTTCCGGCGCGGCCAACAAGGCCAAGTCCGGCAGCGCCGAACCGTCGCGCGAAGAACTGTCCCACGCCGTCAAGAAGATCAACGACTCCATGCTGGGCGCGGCCCAGGGCCTGGAATTCTCGATCGACGAGGACACCAAGGACATCGTGGTCAAGGTGATCGACCAGGATACCAGGGAAGTGGTGCGCCAGATGCCCTCCAAGGAAGCGCTGGAAATCGCCAAGTCGCTCGACAAGATGCGCGGCCTCCTGATCGACCAGACCGCCTGATCCTTCCGCCTCATCGCGCAGCCCACCTGCGCCCGCCGGCGCCGCCCACGCGGCACCGGCGCCCTTCCCACGCGTCCCGCCCGCTCCGCTCATCCGTTCAACTTTGAAATAAGCGGGATTTCCTGCTCTCAAGTACGAATTGCTTCTGTCGTTAATGACTTACATTATCGCTTTCAGAGGAGAAACAAATGGGAGTTAGCTCAGCGGGTATCGGGTCCGGCCTCGATGTCGACAGCCTCGTCAGCAAGCTGATGTCGGCCGAGTCCGCTCCGCTCAACAACTATGACGCCAAGACCGCGGCCTACCAGGCCAAGCTGTCCGCGTACGGCAAGGTCAGCACGGCTGTGGCCAGCTTCCAGGGTGCGCTCACCTCGCTGAATTCGGCGTCGACCTTCAGCGCCCTGTCCACCTCCTCGACCAACAAGGACGTGCTGACCGCCAGCACCACGACCGGCGCCGTGGCCGGCACCTACAAGGTCAACGTGACCCAGCTGGCCCAGTCGCAGAGCCTGAACACGGCCGGCAAGGCCAGTACCAGCGCCATGATCGGCGGCGGCGCCAAGACCACGCTCACCTTCCAGTTCGGCAGCATCAAGGGCGGCACCTTCGGCGCCGCCGGCACGGCCCTCAGCCTGGGCAGCGCCGGTTCCGGCATCCCGGGCGGCTCGCTCACCATCAACGGCAGCGCGATCGCGACCTCGGGCAATACCCGCAGCGCGCGCGACCTGGCCGCCGCCATCAACGACGCCAGCGACGACACCGGCGTGACCGCCAAGGCTGGCGCCACCACCACCGCCGCCGACCTGTTCAAGGGCTTCGGCGCCGTCGGCGTGAGCGGCGGCAGCTATAAACTGTCGGTCGGCGGCGTCGAGCTGGCGTCCGCCAGCGCCGACGGCGAGACCGTGGACGCGGCCGCGATCGACGACTCCCTGAAGAGCAGCGCCACGGTCAATGCGCTGGCCGCCGCCAACATCACGTTCAGCGGCTCGGCCGCCACCGGCGACCTGAAATTCACCGCCGCCGACGGCTCCAACATCAGCGTGACCGAAGCCGTGAGCGGCGACGTCACCGGCGGCATCAAGGTTGCCCCCGGCGCCGAGAACAAGGGCTCGAACACCACCGCCACCGCCGGCGTCACCCTGAGCGCGGCCGACGGCAGCCAGATCCTCATCGGCGGCAACAACCCGGCCGCCGCCGGCTTCAGCGCCGGCAGCGCCGGCAGCTACATCGGCGCCAGCTTCAGCCAGGACGGCGCGCAGGCCAGCGGCAGCGTCACGCTCGACACCAAGGACCAGTCGCTGCAGGGCATCCGCGACGCCATCAACAAGGCCAACATCGGCGTGACCGCGACCATCGTCTCGGACGGCAGCGACACGCCCTACCACCTGGTGGTCACCTCGAACAGCACCGGCGCCAGCTCGGCCATGAAGATCGGCGTCGACGGCGTCGACGGCGCCGCGCCCGACCCGGCCGTCGCCGCCCTGCTCGGCTACGATCCGGCTGGCGCCCAGGGCCTGACCCAGACCAGCGGCGCCCAGGACACCAAGCTGACCATGAACGGCATCGCCGTCACCAGCAAGAGCACCTCGGTGAGCGATGCGATCCAGGGCGTGAGCCTGAACGTGGCCTCGCTCGGCAGCACCTCGCTGACGGTGTCGAAGGACACGAGCTCGGTCGCGACCTCGATCAATGCCTTCGTCAAGGCCTACAACACGCTGAACACGACCATCGCCGGCCTGACCGCCTATAACGCCGACACCAAGGCCGCCGGCGCGCTGCAGGGCGACGCCAGCGTGCGCTCGATCCAGTCGCAGCTGCGGCGCCAGCTCAGCACGGCGGTGGAAGGCATCGACGGCAAGCTGACCAATCTCAGCCAGGTCGGCATCTCGTTCCAGAAGGACGGCAGCCTGGCGGTCGATACCACCAAGCTGAACAAGGCGATCAGCGACAACTTCGGCGACCTCGGCGCCCTGTTCGCGGCGATGGGCTCGGTCAGCGACGGCAACATCACCTTCGACAAGTCGACCGCCGCCACCAAGCCCGGCGAATACGCGGTCAACGTCACCAAGATGGCGACCCAGGGCACGCTGGCCAGCACCAAGGCCTTGACCGCCCCGACGACGATCGCCTCGAACACGACCTGGACCATCACGCTGAACCAGACCGACCCGGTCAGCGACAAGAAGGTGCAGAACATCGCGATCCCGGCCGGCACCTACGACAACACCCAGCTGGCCGCGATGCTGCGCGCCGCCATCAACGGCAACAGCACCTTCGCCGGCGCCGGCGACGCGGTCGAGACCTCGGTCGACGACGCCGGCAAGCTGTCGATCTCGTCGAGCAAGTACGGCGAGCTGTCGAACATCTCGATCGCCAGCGTGACCGGCACCAAGTTCGACGACCTGTTCGGCAGCGCCACGCCGGTCAAGGGCAGCAACATCGTAGGCACCATCGGCGGCGTGGCGGCGATCGGCAACGGCCAGTCGCTGACCGCGGCCGAGAGCTCGAACGCGGCCGGCATCCAGCTGACCATCAAGAGCGGCGCCACCGGTGACCGCGGCACCGTGACCTTCTCGCAGGGCTACGCCTACCAGCTCACCAACCTGGCTGCCGGCTTCACCGGCAAGGACAGCATCCTGCAAAGCAAGACCGACGGCCTGAACGTCAGCATCAAGTCGGTCGCCGACCAGCGCGACAAGTTCAGCGAACGCCTGACCGCGATCGAAGCGCGCTACCGCGCCCAGTTCACCTCGCTCGACACGCTGTTGACGTCGATGCAGAGCACACAAAGTTACCTGACCCAACAGCTCGCGGCGATCGCAGCCAATTCGAGCAGCTAATACTGGATTTTTTGGAGAGTCACAAGATGTTTGGAACCATGAAACGCGGCGTGAACGCCTACGCCAACGTGGGCCTCGAAACCGGCGTCGCGTCGGCGTCGCCGCACAAACTGATCATCATGCTGTACGACGGCGCACTGGCGGCCCTGCTGGGCGCCAAGGGCAACATGGCCGCCGGTAACATCGCCGCCAAGGGCTCGGCGATCTCGAAGGCGATCACCATCATCGACAACGGCCTGCGCGCCTCGCTGGACAAGGAAGCCGGCGCCGAGATCGCGGCCAACCTGGACGCCCTGTACGACTACATGAGCCGGCGCCTGCTGCAGGCCAACCTGCACAACGACGTGACCATCGTCGAGGAAGTGCACCGCCTGCTGGCCGACCTGCGCGAAGCCTGGGTCGCGATCGGCGACAAGGTCGGCCAGCAAGCCGCCGCGGCAACCGCGCCGGCCGCACCGCGCCCGGCGACCTTCGCCGGCGCCTGATTGGAGAGACGGACATGATGACCGGACAGGAAGTGGTTTCCGTGTACGAAGCGATGGTCGGCATCACCGACCAGATGCTGGCCGCCGCCAATGCCAGCGACTGGGACCGCCTGGTCAATCTCGAACTGCAGTGCGCCGCCTGCGTGCGCCAGCTGAAGGACCACGGCGACGGCCAGCCGCTGGCCGCCCAGGAGCGCGTGCGCAAGGTCGACGCGATCCGCAGGATGCTGGCGGCCGACCGCCAGATCCGTGACCTGACCCAGCCGTGGATGGCCAAGCTGTCCGCCATGATCAACAACAAGGGTACCGAACGCCGCCTCGCGCGCGCCTACGGCGTCTGAGCCTTCCCGCCGACTGAACGATGCTGCCGCGCGACTCCTTGCCCCTGTCCCAGGTCGCGCGCATCCAGGCCACCGTCCCGGCGGCCGACCCGCGCCAGCAGGCATTCCAGCGCGCTTTTGCCGGCATGGTCGGCCAGGCGATGCAGGCTGAAGTGCTGTCGAAGCTGCCCGACGGCTCATTCGTCGTGCGCGTCAACGACATGGCGGCGCGCATGCCGCTCCCAAGCAACGCCCAGCCCGGCATGCAGGTGCCGCTGACCCTGGTGTCGCTCAACCCGCGCCCCACCTTCCAGGTCGACGCCGGCAAGGGCGCGCCCGCCTTTGCCGAAGCCGGCCCGCCGCTGGCGGAAGGCGCCAACCCGCAATCGTCGCCGCTGGCCTTCCTGGAAGGCAGGAGCGCAGCCGCGCTGACGCGCAGCGCCGCCCTGCTGGCCCAGGCCAGGAGCATGTCCCGGCTCGGCGCTGGTCCCGCAAGCGACGCCAACACCTCGATCAGCCAGGCCGGCAAGCTGCTCGGCGACGTCATCGCCGCCGCCCAGAAAGCCGACGCGCAGGCCAGCGCCGCGCTCGGGCGCACGCCGCTCTTGCCGGGTCCCTCGGCGGACGCCGGCAGCATCGCCGGGGCGCTGCAGGAAGGCATGGCCAAGAGCGGCCTGTTCTACGAATCGCACGTAGCCGAATGGGCGCAGGGCACGCGCGCCAGGGCGGAACTCGCGGCCGAGCCGCAGGCCCAGGGCCGCATGCCCTCGCCCACAGAACCATCCACGGCCCAGTTCATCAACATGCAGCTGACCGCGCACGAGCAGGCGCGCGTCGCCTGGCAGGGCCAGTTGTGGCCGGGCCAGGACCTGCGCTGGGAAATCGAGCGCGATGCCGCCGACGGTAACCAGGCCGGGGCGCAGGACGGCGATGCGGCCTCGACCTGGCAGAGCCGGCTGACCCTGCGCTTCGGCGAGCTGGGCGAACTGTCGGCGCGCGTCGTGCTGTCCGGCGGCCAGCTGCACATCCGCCTGGATACCGCCAGCGAGGACGCGGGCCAGCGCCTGCAGGCCGGGCGCGCGCGGCTGGAACAGGCGCTGGACGCGGCCGGCACGCCGCTGTCGACACTGGCGATCCATGCGGCGCATACGCTTGAAACGCCCGCTCCCGAAGGCCAGGCCGATGGATAAGGAAAAGGAAGCGGCGCGGCGCCAGACCGCGGTCGCGCTGGCCTATGGCGCCGGCGACCCGGCGCCCAAGGTGGTGGCCAAGGGCCGCGGCCTGGTCGCCGAACAGATCATCGGACGCGCCCGCGAAGCCGGCGTGTTCGTGCACGAATCGAAGGAACTGGTGTCGCTGCTGATGGAGGTCGACCTCGACCGCCAGATCCCGCCAGGCCTCTACCGCGCCATTGCCGAACTATTGGCATGGCTTTATTATATTGAGTCGGCGCAAGCCCTCCCACCCCAAGCCCCGGTTGGAACCAACACAAGTGATCACTGAAGCAGAATTGGAAAGCTGGCACGACTACGAGGTCGAGTCACGCAGGGAAATCGTCGCGCTGCTGCGCCAGATCTCGGAAAAGAAACAGCTGATCCGGCTGCTCGTCAAGGGCGAGGCCGACGTCTGCGTCACCTCGCTGCTGGCCGTCGACGCGGACGGGGGCAGCATCGTGCTGGACCGCTCGATCAGCCAGGAACAGAACGCACGCATCGTGGCCGCGCCCAAGGTGTGGTGCGAGACCTCGCTCGACAAGATCCGCATCGTGTTCAGCCTGCAGAACCTGGGCGAGACCCGCTTCGAAGGCAGCGTCGCCCTGCGCGCCGACATCCCTGCCACCCTGATCCGCCTGCAGCGCCGCGAGTTCTACCGCATGCCGACGCCGGTGACGACACCGGTCCTGGCCACCATCCAGCTGCCGGCCGAGCTCGGCGGCGGCAAGACCACCCTGCCGCTGGCCGACATCAGCTGCGGCGGCATCGCCATCCTCGACAACAAGCACCAGCTCGGCAACACGATCGGCGCCACCTACCGCGACTGCCGCGTCGAGTTGCCCGAGATCGGCGCCGTGACCACCTCGCTGCAGGTCCGCAACTCGATCGAGATGACGCTGCTGAACAACAAGACCACGCGCCGCCTCGGCTGCCAGTTCGTCGACATTTCGCGCGGCAACATGGCGGCCGTGCAACGCTACATCACCAAGCTCGAGCGCGAGCGCAACGCCCGCCTGGCCGGATTGGTGTAAGGCTGCCGGGCGCTGTCCGGCCGGGGTTCCTGTTATGGTGGCGGCACCCATCAAAACCGGAGCCCCGCATGTCGCCGTCGCTGAAACCCCTGAACCAGCAAGTCATCGTCATCACCGGCGCCTCCAGCGGCATCGGGCTGGCCACCGCCCAGGATGCGGCCAGG
>Ga0308160_10004056_pt1 | contig 15926 bp, 10 predicted proteins | sample PhyFR1_FD_201036 | JGI IMG/M metagenome (GOLD analysis project Ga0308160, IMG submission 201036) | Phyllosphere microbial communities from UC Gill Tract Community Farm, Albany, California, United States - DLSLF.R1 | ecosystem: Host-associated > Plants > Phyllosphere > Unclassified | place: USA...
AACAAGCCGGGCATCAATATCTCGACCGCGGAAGACCCGGCCGAGATCAACCTGCCCGGCGTGAACCAGGTCAATGTCAACGACCGCGCCGGCCTGACCTTCCCGGTGGCGCTCAAATCGTTCCTGCGCCAGGACCCGGACATCATCATGGTCGGCGAGATCCGCGACCTGGAAACGGCCGACATCGCGATCAAGGCGGCCCAGACCGGTCACATGGTGTTTTCGACGCTGCACACCAACGATGCGCCATCGACATTGACGCGCCTGATGAACATGGGCGTGGCGCCGTTCAACATCGCCTCGTCGGTGATCCTGATCACGGCCCAGCGCCTGGCGCGCCGCCTGTGCAGCTGCAAGCAGCCGCTCGAGATCTCGCACGAGGCGCTGCTGGCGGCCGGCTACCGCGAAAGCGACGTCGACGCCAGCTGGACGCCCTACGGCCCGGTCGGCTGCGACCGCTGCCTGGGCTCGGGCTACAAGGGCCGGGTCGGCATCTACCAGATCATGCCGATCTCGCCGGCGATCGAGGCGCTGATCCTGGCCAGCGGCAACGCGATGGACATCGCGGCCCAGGCCGAGAAGGAAGGCGTGAATTCGCTGCGCCGCTCGGGACTGATGAAGGTGAAACAAGGCATGACCAGCCTGGAAGAAGTGCTCGGCTGCACCAACGAATAATCCGCGACAGCACACCAACGACCGCGCCCGCGCAAACCGAACAGGAACATTATGGCAACCTCCCTTCAACCCAAGAGCCGCGGCGCCCAGGTCAAGGAGTCGGTCTACGCCTGGGAAGGCAAGGACAAGAACGGCCGCACCATCCGCGGCGAGGTGCGCGCCGGCGGCCAGGCGATCGTCAATGTGACCCTGCGCCGCCAGGGCATCATGGTCACCAAGGTCAAGAAGAAGGTGTATCGCAGCGGCAAGAAGATCACCGACAAGGACCTGACCATGTTCACGCGCCAGCTGGCGACGATGATGAAGGCCGGCGTGCCGCTGCTGCAGTCGTTCGACATCGTCGGCAAGGGCCACGCCAATCCATCCATGGCCAAGCTGATCCAGGACCTGCGCAACGACGTCGAGACCGGCACCAGCCTGAACCGGGCGTTTCGCAAGTTTCCGCTGTACTTCGATCCGCTGTTCTGCAACCTGGTCGGCGCCGGCGAACAGGCCGGCATCCTGGAAGACCTGCTCACGCGCCTGGCGATCTACAAGGAAAAGACGCTCGCGCTCAAATCCAAGATCAAGTCGGCGCTGACCTACCCGATCGCGATCCTGGCGGTGGCCTTCATCGTCACGGCGGTCATCATGATCTGGGTGGTGCCGGCCTTCAAGCAGGTGTTCGAAAGCTTCGGCGCCGACCTGCCGACGCCGACCCTGGTGGTGATGGCGATCTCGGACTTCTTTGTTACCTGGTGGTACCTGATCTTCGGCGGCCTGTTCGGCGCGATCTACTTCTTTTTGCAGGCCTGGCGCCGCTCGCTCAAGATGCAGCAGACCATGGACCGCCTGCTGCTGCGCCTGCCGATCATCGGCAGCGTGATCCGCAAGGCCACCATCGCCCGCTGGACCCGCACCCTGGCCACCATGTTCGCCGCCGGCGTGCCGCTGGTCGAAGCGCTCGACTCGGTCGGCGGCGCCTCGGGCAATGCGGTGTACCTGGAAGCGACGCGCAAGATCCAGAACGAAGTGAGCACCGGCACCAGCCTGACCACGTCGATGCAGAACACCGAGGTGTTCCCGAACATGGTGATCCAGATGGTGCAGATCGGCGAAGAATCCGGCTCGCTCGATGCCATGCTGGGCAAGGTGGCCGACTTCTTCGAAGGGGAAGTCGATGAGGCGGTGGCGGCCTTGTCGTCGCTGATGGAGCCGCTGATCATGGTGATTCTGGGGGTGTTGATCGGCGGGCTGGTGATTGCGATGTATTTGCCGATCTTTAAACTGGGTTCGGTGGTGTGATCGGGGGTCTGTACACGCTGACCCCGCATAGGTAAAAACGACACCCAATGCCTCTTCATCATTACAACGCGCATCATTACACCGCGTGATTACGGCCGTGCGTGCGTTGATGAACGGCGTGGACCGTACTTACCCATTTAATCTCGAAGCCACGATGTAACGGCTCGTTGCGTTACTACAGGCAACTACGAAGGATTGAAAAGGGTAAATATGTCAATGGCATCGAAGCAAGCACTGCTGCACCGCATGGTCACCCCAGAACATACTTGTCCATGGGGAGTCAAATCGCTCGAATTATTACAACGGGCGGGTTACCAAGTCGAGGATCATCAGTTGAAGACCCGAAGCGAAGTAGATACATTCATGCAGGACGAGGGAGTCGAGACGACGCCGCAGACCTATATTGACGGGCAGCGTATCGGCGGGCACGACGAACTTGTCGCTTTTTTAGGTGAGAAGTGACGGTCAGCCGCCTGTTCGAGTAGCTCCATGAACGTGCGCTGTTGGCTTGGATTCGGGCCGTTGATGACCGTAGTATGTTGGTCAGCGCCATTCCCTGGCCAAGCCCAGCAAACTCAACGCGATGGCCCGGTTTCGGCCCTGTACATCCCGCCGATCAGTCCTTTCCCCAACTGGTATGAAGTACGCGCTGGTAGCTGGAGGGTTCCGCTGGCGACCTTGCACGAACTGCGAATTCGCATCGACGCCGAAATCGGCCGCAACAAATATTTCCAGCGTGAAGGAATGGCTGCAAGCTACGCCATCCAGTTCCGCGGCGAGACGCTGGAAGGCCACCAGGTCGTGCGTCTGGTCGGCGCCTGCAATGCAGGCGAGAGGTCCGAGTGGAAGTTGTCGGAGCAATTCATTCAGGTGAGGGACGGCGGCAAGTGCTACTTCGAGGCGGATTACCGACTTCAAGACAGGCAGTTTCGCTTGCGTTACCACGGCAACGCTTGAGCAGGTCTTCACCCTGTCAGCCCGCCTTCAAAAGCGATAAGCCGAATGCGGCGCTTGAACTCAGCATGGCAGGTCGCCACATCAAAACGCTCACTGCGGCGGTTTCTGCCGATAATATGCGTCTCTGCCACACCGCCCGCCCCGTTCAAACCGAGCTGATATCGTTCTCGATTCACCCCGGCATGCGCGCACCCATGCACTAACGCAACGCCGTCTTGATCCCCCGCATCGTCCACGCCAGCATCGCGCTCAACAACATCCCCCCTGCCGCCCAGGGCCGCCGCCGGTCCAGCCCGCGCCGCCGCATGCGCTGCGGCAAAAAGAACCGTCCAAACGCCGACAGCCCGCTCTCGCGCAGCACCCAGAAACAACCGCCGGCATAGCTGCTGTCGAACCCATCTTCGCTGCGCAGCAGGTAATGCGCCGTCCCCGAGCACATCGCCACGTCGGCCGCCGCGTCGCGCGCCAGCGTGCGCATACCGCGTCGGTACGAGAGCTCGACCGTCTGGCGCAGGTCGGGCAGGTTCAGCACCAGTGGCCGCAGCAAGTGCGACCATTCGAGCAGGCGCGGCAGGCCGTGCAGGCTCGAGATGGCGCGCGTGCGGTAGGTGAAGAAGGCCGCGCGCAGCTCGTTGAGACTGGCTTGCGGCGGGCGCGGCAGCGGGTCGGGGCGCGCGCGCCAGCAGCGCATCCAGTGCGCCAGTGCGTGCTCGTGCTTTACCCACAGGCTCGGTGGTCCGTCGAATTCGAGATCGATGCTGCTGCCCGGCTGCAGCAAGCGGATCAGGCCGCGCTGCGCTTCCAGCCGCGGCGCCTCGAGCACGGCGAGCGGGTTGCGGCGGCCATGATTGCGCCAGCCGTTGTCGATGCGGCTGAAATACGCGAACGACGCGACCGGCACGATCAGGCGCGGCTTCAATAGCTCGGCCTGCAGCGCCAGCCGCTCGATGCCCCCGGCGGCCGCCGCTTCGCGCCGCGCGACGTTATCTGGATTGCCGCACCAGGCCATGTCGGCGAAGCCGCTCAGCATCAGGTCGACCCGGGGCGCCAGGCGGCGCAGGCGCAGCGCGGCTGCGCGGCAGGCGGCGCGCGTGCCAAGCGCGCGCTCACCCAGGTGCAGGATGGTGCGCCGGCCGCACTGAATCAGGCAGTAGGAATCGCCCTCGCCGCTGGCAAAGGCAGTAAGGAGCAGGTCGGGCGCCAGCGTTTGTGGCTGGCCATCGACGCACTCGGCGAGCGCAAGACGGTTGCGGCGCAGCTCGTCAAACAGGCGCCAGTCGCGGCCCTGGCGAAACAGGAAGGTGGCGATGCCACGGTACTCGGCGCGGAAGCGGCGCAGGAACTCTGGCGACAGTCGATCCGGCTGGGCGCGCGAGCACCAGACGAACAGCGGCAGGCCGCTTGCGTTGAGTTCGGCGATCAGGCGCGCGCTGTCATAGGACGGGTCGATCAGGCGCCAGGCGTCGTTCAGCACCGCGCCCTCGAACCAGGGGTCGGCCAGCAGCAGCGCATGGTCGGTGCGCAGCAGGAAGCTGGCGTGGTTCAAGAAAGTAAAGGTTGGGTTGGACATGGCGTGGGGGACATTGCGCCGGACCGAAGGCCGACACGGGCTGGAAAAGGTTTCTTCTCCAGCCTAGTCCTCCACTGCAGCGCATCCATGAGGCGCCGCAAGCGGGCGCCGCAAGCGGGCGCCGCAAGCGGACGCCGCAAGCGGGCGCCGCAAGCGGACGCCCCCGCCCTGCCCTTACACCGGAATCGCTTCGAGCAGCAATGCGTGCTCAAAGCCGATCCGCAGCTTGTTGCTGTCCGCACTGACTTCGCCCAGGTCACGTCCCTCGACGTAGTCGCGCACCCGGTAGCGCCCCGGCGCCAGCCCGCGCAGCTCGACCTGGCCGTCAAAGCGTTTGGCGTAGAAAGCGTAGTACAGGCGCCCTGCCTTTTCGATCGCGTGGGTCTCGGGGCGGTCGAAACCGATGTCGTACAGCTCGCCGCGATACTGGCCCTTGGGCAGCATCTTGTCGTTGTAGACGCCGATCCACTTGCGCCACTTGGCTTCCTTCGCCGGCGTCAGCTGGTAGCTGTCCTTCGGCTTGGGATCCTCGGGCCAGGTGAACTTGGTCGAGACCACCGCGCCGATGCCGACCGTCGAGGCGAAGTCGTCGCCGCCGTCGCTCAGTTCGACGTGGTCGCCCGCGTACGGCGCGCTCGGTCCCATCAGCGCCTTGAGGGTCTTGCCCTTGTGCCGCACCTGCCACGACGACAGCGGATCCGAGGCCGGCGCCTGGTTGGTGAACGGCAGCGTGTGGAAGGCGTACGAGGTGCCGCACGGGCAGAACTCGACCACCGCATTCGGATTGATCTCGCGCGCGGTGTCGTACACCATCTTCCAGAAGTCCTGCAGCTTCTCGAACGATTCCTCGGGGCGCGCGTGCTTGTGCGCCGGGTTGTAGCATGGCGCCACGCCATTCAGGTGCTGGCCGTCGAGCTTCAGGCCCTCGTAGCCCCATTCACCGATGATCTTGCGCACCAGTGCGCGCGTCTGTTCGATCGTCGGCGCATAGGCCGGGCACAGGTACAGCGCGTTCCACCAGGTGATGAACTGTGGCGCGCCTTCGGCGTCGAGCAGCAGCATGTCGGTGTGTTCGTGCAGCAGGTCGCTGCCCGGGTCGACCGCCAGCGGCGCGATCCACAGCCGCGCCTTGAGGCCGGCGTCGTGGATGGTGTCGACCAGTTGCTTCATGTCGGCGTCGCCGCGCGCAAACTTCTTGCGGTCGATCTTCCAGTCGCCTTCGTTGGTCTGCCAGCCGTCGTCCAGCACCGCCCACTCCAGGCCCAGTTCCTTGGCCTTGGCCAGGGTGCCGGTCATCAGCGGGATCGTAAAGTCGCGTTCGTAACCCCAGGCGCACCAGATCGGCTCGTACGATTCGGGGCCGGCCTGCGGCGCCGCCAGGCCGCGTTCGGCCATGACGAGGCGGTAGCGGTTCAGCGCCGTGAAGTAGTCGCCCGTGTGCAGCGTGACGAAGGTGTCGAAGGTGGCCAGTTCCTGTCCCGGCTGCAGGGTCGCCGCCTGCTCGTATTCGAGCCCGATGGCGGCGCCCGCCTTGACCTTGCTGACCGGCAGCGCGATCAGGCGCGGCACCGTGTCGAGGTGGCCCACGGCCAGGCCGCAGTCGGGTTGCCAGACGTCGGCCACCGGCGTGCCGCCGCCGTAGTCGGACGAATTCATGCCCATGAAGTTGCGCTGCTCGTAGCCGGCTTTCAGCGGCTGCACCCAGTCGCGCCGGTCGGCATGCGAGGCGCCCGAGAAGGTCCAGAATCCGCGCTTGCCGGCGTTGCCGCGCGCCGGCAGCAAGGTGTAGCCGCTGTTCGACCAGGCTTCGAGCGTGACCGGCTGCTTGCCGTTGTTGCGGTAGCCGACGCGCAGCAGCGCCAGGCCCGGATGGCGTTCGTAGAAGGTGACCATGACGGTCTTCTCGATGCCCTCGCTCGAGACGCCAGTGAGGCGGTGGCGCACGCCGGCGCCATGCGGGCCGTCGACCCGGTCGAGCGCCTGCGCGTTGAGCGCAAAGTGCTCGACCCAGGCGCCGCCGGCCAGGCGCAGCCGTTCGCTGGCGTGGAAGGCCGTCACGGCGCGCCCTGCGCCAGTCTGGCCCTGGCGCTGTGTCAGCCGGCTGCGCATCTGGCTGTCGAATTCGAGTCCCAGCAGCGCGTCGCCGAAGCGCGCCACGTTCTTGCCTTGCGGCGCCTCGGCTGCCAGCGCGTTTGCCACGCCGGCAGCGCCCACGCCGGACGCTACCGCCGATCCGGCCAGCCAACCCAGCAGGGTGCGGCGTCGTTCGCTATGCACTTCGCTCATCTTCGATCCTCGTTGTAAGGTAGAACACAGCCGGCATGGACCGGCCTGGGCCCGCCCTACACCAGCACGACTTGCGCGCCGCGCAAACGCAACGCTTCGACTACTTCGCTCGCCACGCCGGTGTCGCTGATGATGCGGTCGATCTGTTCGATCGTCGCAATCTTCGACAGGCTGCGGCGCCCGATCTTGGACGAGTCGCCCACCGCCACCACCTGGCGCGCGATACCCAGCATGCGCGAGTTCAGGCGCGCTTCGAGCAGGTGCGGCGTCATCACCCCGATCTCCGGATCCAGGCCATCGAAGCCCAGGAACAGGATGTCGGCATGCAGCCCTTCCAGCGCCTGCTCGGCCTGCGGACCGCCCAGCGAATACGAACTCGGACGCAGCACCCCGCCCAGCATGATCAGGGTCACGTGCGGCGCGCCGGCCAGCAGCACCGCGATGTTGAGCGCATTCGTGATCACATTGATCGACTGCAGCTTCAAGCCGCGGATCTGCTTGGCGATCTCGCCGGTCGTGGTGCCCGAATCGAGCACGATGGTCTGCCCTTCGCCGATCAGCTTGACCGCCTCTTCGGCGATGCGGATCTTCTCGGCGCGGTGCAGGCTCTGCTTGATCCCGATCGGCAAATCCTCGTCGGCGCGCTGCGCCAGCGCGCCGCCCCGGGTGCGCACCAGCGCGCCGATCTCGGCCAGCGCATTCAGGTCGGCGCGCACCGTCACCAGCGAGATCCCGAACTTTTCCGACAGTTCGGCCACCGTTACCCGCCCGCGCTCACCGACCATCTCGCGGATCAGGCGGCGCCGTTCCGCGATCAGCAGATCCTGGTCGGCGGCCGCGACCTTGCCTCCATTTTCGTTACCTATCGAAACTTTCGTTGGCGATGTTTTTGTGTGCTTCATTCCTGATCTCTCCGTGCGGTCATTTGGCCGCGACTCACTGTAGACGCTCTGTCAACAGCTTTGATGATACAGGATGGCAAATCACTAAACGAAAGTCCCCACTAAATTTTTGACGGCGCGCCGCTTACGCTGGCAACGCCGCGCCGGTGCCCTCGCTGTCAGTTGGCGGCAGTGCGCGCTGCGCCCCAGGCGCGCGCAAAAACACGTTCGGCGTTGAGCCGGAACAGCTTGTCCGCCACCACCGTCGGCAGCGCCAGCGCCTGCAGCTCGCCATCGAGTTCGGGCGTGGTAAACCGGTCGTCGGTGTTGAAATAGCGCCAGTCGCGGCGCCACACCGCGTCCAGGTCGGCCACGAAGGCGGCCTGGCTCTGGTCGCTCGACTGCGCCAGATCAGAGCCATACATCAGCCGGTCCTGGTAATCGATGAAGAAGCGCCGCACCTTGTCGCGGTCGCGCTGCGACTGGTGCTGGATCTGGCCGATGCGCGCCGCGACGTCGACGCTGGCGCCCGGATTGCGGTCCAGGAACTTCGCCAGTTCGTCGACGCTCCATTCGAGCGAGGCCATGTGCACGCCGACGAAGCGCAGGCGCGGATGGGCCGCCAGCAGGCGGTCGCGCGCACCCATCTGGTCCTGGTAGCTCGGCATCTGCGGCTGGCGGTACATATGGTATTGCGGATGGTTGCGGAAGTATTCGCGGTCGTTCTTGACCGTCATCTGCTCGAGCGGCAGCCAGCAGTTGTGCGGCTCGCCCTGGTGCCCGAGCAGCAGCATGTCGCGCGCCTCGATCGCATCGAACAGCGGACGCAGGCGGATGTCGTCGACCATCACCAGCTTCTTGTGCTCGTCGCGCAGGTCCATGCCGATGTTCTTCCACACTTTCACCCCGACCGCGCCGTCGGCCAGCGCCGCATCCAGGCGGTGCAGCGTGGCGGCGGTCCAGGCGGGTTGGCCGAAGCCGTCGGTGCCGAAGGTGGCGACCCAGCCCACGGTGTCGGGATGCTCGCGGTGCAGGCGGCTGGCCACGCTCTGCTGCTGCGCCAGCGCCGGAAAATCGGGATAGTCGACGTTGATCGTCAGCGCCCGGAAATTGTCCTTGCGCGCCAGCGCCAGGAACGGTTGCTGATCGAGGCCGTGCAGGTGCAGGTGGGCGTCGATCTTGGGCACGCGCTCGTAGTCGGCCATCGTGTAATGGTCGGCGCCGAAGGCGGCGGGGGGCGCCGCCAGCAGCGTTGCAAGCACGCCGGCAAACACGCTACGGGAGAATTTCATCGTCATCTCGGCATCCTGTCGTGAAGTGGCATCAAGATTGGGCGGCCAGGCGTACCAAGGCCTGGGCGTCGAGTGCGCGGCCGGCGCTGCGCGCCGCGTACAGGGCCGCGCCCAGTACCGGCGCCAGGCGCGGCGGCGCCAGCTGGTACAGGCCGGGGCGCGCGGCCAGCGCCTGCGTGAACGGCGCGAGCAGCGGCCCGTCGGCGCCGAACAGGCCGCCCGTGGTCGAAACCGGCAGCACGCTGTGCGGCGCCACCTCGAGCCGGGCGCGCACGGCGTCGACCATGCGCGCCAGTTCAAGCGCGGCGGCGCTCAGGATCGCGCGCGCCTGCTCGTCGCCGGCCGCCGCGGCCTGGCTGACCAGGCGCGACAACTGGGCCACGCGGCTGCGCGCGCCGCCCAACTGGCCGTACACCACGGCGCACAGGTCGAGGTCGTCCTGCAGTTCGAGGCTGGCGCGCACCAGCGCGTACAGCGGGCCTTGCGGTGCGCGGCCGTCGCTCATGCGCGAGAACAGCGCCAGGCCTTCGCGCGCGATCCAGAAGGCCGAGCCTTCGTCGCTGAACAACTCGCCCCAACCACCGGCGCGGGCCTGGCGTGCGCCGACTTCGCCATACGCCATCGAGCCGGTGCCCGCAATCACGCTGATGCCGTCCTGGCAGGCCAGCGAACCGGCCCAGCTGCACACCATGTCGTTGCCGCAGGCGTAGCGCGCGTGACCGAGCACGGTGCCGGCCAGTGCGTGCAGCGCTTTTTCGAGCACCCGGTCTTCGCCGTAGGCCGGCAGGCCGAAGAAGGCGAATTCAATCGCCGACGCCGGCACCCCGGCCCCGGCCAGCAGCGCATCGACGCCGCGCCGCAGCACCGCCGCCACGCCGTCCATGCCGACTTCGATGTGGTAGGCGCCGCCGTCCTGGTGGCGCGCCAGTACCTGCCCCTGCGCGTCGACCAGCGCGAACGCGGTCTTGGTGCCGCCGCCGTCAACCCCGAGGAACATGCTCGCCCTCGCTCTCGAACGGATAGATGGTCACGCCGCGCACCACCCGGTTGACGGTGCCCGACACGCTCGGCGTGTCGGGGCGCAGGCCCAGCGCCAGCGACTGCAGCAGCGCGAAGCTCTGGCAGAACACGATGTAGGGCAGCGCCAGCGCGGTGTCGGGTGCGCCTTGCAGGCCATCGAACACGAAGTCGCCACAATCATCGGCGGCGCTCAGCGCCAGCACCCGTCCGGCGCGGCTGTCGCCCTGCAGCTCGCGCAGCAGGTCGAGGTCGTAGCGCCGCGCATGAGGGTCGTTCGACAGCAGCAGCACTACCAGCGTGCGGCTGTCGACGATCGTCTTGGGGCCGTGGCGAAAGCCGAGCGGCGAATCGAACAGCGCCACCACCTGGCCATCGCTCAGTTCGAGCAGCTTGAGCGCGGCTTCGCGCGCCAGGCCGCACAAGGCATTGCTGCCGAGGTAGACCACGCGCTGGAAACCCTGCTGCACCAGCTCCTCGAGCAAAGGCTGGGCGCGCGGCGCGGCCTGCGCCGCAGCGGCGCCGAGCAGCGCGCCCACGCCCGCATCGAGCGCCCGCAGAGCCAGCGCCGCCGCCAGCAGCATCGAGGTGAAGCTGGTGGTCATGGCAAAGCCGCGGTCGTGGGTGGCGTCCGGCAGCAGGATCGCCAGCGCATTCGCGCGGCCCTGGGTCATGCGGTACAGCTGACCCGCCTCATTGCAGGTAATGACCAAGTGGTAGATTTCATCCACCATCTGGTCGGCCAGCTCGAGCGCCGCCACGCTTTCCGGGCTGCTGCCCGAGCGCCCGAACGACACCATCAGGGTCGGCGCCGCGCGCTGGAACGTGTGGCCGGGGCCGGACACCAGGTTGGTGGTCGGCAGCGCCTCGGCGCGCCGGCCCTGGCGCAGCAGCGCCGGCGCCAGGCATTCGCCAATGAAGGCCGAGGTGCCGGCGCCGGCCAGCACGATGCGCAGATCGGCGCGCGCCAGCAGCGGCCCCAGGAAGGCGTCGATGGCGCTGCGCTGCTGCGCGATCTGAGCATCGATCTGCGGCCACACGGCGGCCTGCTGCGCGATCTCGCGCGCGGTCAGGCCGGCGCCCAGTTCATCGAGCTGGCGCAGGTCGCGTCCGAGCACCTGCTGCGGTTGTTGCTGGTTGTCTTGTACTGCCATGGTCATCATCCTTCGCTTGAATCGTCGCCCGCCTCGCAGGCGTGCATGTATTGGCGCAGCACGCGGGCTACCCCTTCCTTGAGCAGGTCGAGCGGCGCATTGCGCAGCCGGCCCTCGCGCACCGCCTCGTAATGGGCAGGCAGGTATTGGCTCAGCAGCGTGAGCGGAATCGAGCTCTGCGACAGCCGTTCGATCAGCGCCGCCTGCGCGGCCTGGATCGCCGGATGCGGCCAGTAGTAGCGGATCCGGTCGCTCAGGCTGAACTGCTGGTCGAAGCGCACGCTGGCCTCGCTGGCGCCCTGGTAGTACTTGCGCCAGTAGCCTGGCTCGGCGCGCATGGTCGCCAGCACCACCTCCTTGAAGCGCGGGCCGTCCTGGCCCGGTTCCGGTTCGAGCGCGGCCTCGATGTCGGCCAGCGCCCACAGCGTCTCGCGCAGGGCGAAGGTCAGGCCGGGGCCGACCTTGAGGATGGCGAAGTGGTCGCGCACCAGCGCGGTCAGGCTGGCCGTGGTCTGGTAATCGGTGGAGTGGGCTTCGAACACCATGCCCGGCTGGCCCTCGATGAAGGCGCTCAGGTCCTGCGCGGCATCGGGGCGGTAGTCGATCACCTTGTGGTGGTCGAACTCGACGCCGGGCTGCACCACCAGGCCGATCACGCGCGGCCAGGCGCCATCCAGGCCGGCGGCGCCGAACGCGGCGCGGTGGGCGGCGATGGTTGCCGCCGCGGCCTCGGGCGTGGTCACGGCCAGGGTGTCGAGGTCTTCGTGGGCGCCGCCCGGCACCGGCACTTCGGTGCCGACGATGTACACCGGCGCTTCGCCGCCGGCGCGGCGCCAGGCGCCTTCGGCCACCACCGCCAGGCGCGCGGCGCGTTCGGCCACCACGTCGTCCGTTAGCGGCAGCGGGTCGCCGCCGCACGACATCGAGCAGTCGAGATGGATCTTGCGAAAGCCGGCGCTGACGTAGGCGTCGATCAGCACTTCGGCCTTGTCCATGGCGACACCTGCGCGTTCATGCTGCCAGGCGTTGGGGCCCAGATGGTCGCCGCCGAGCAGCACGCGCTCGAGCGGGAAGCCGACCTTGCGCGCGATGCCGTGCACGAACTCGCGGAACGCGTCCGGCGTCATGCCGGTGTAGCCGCCATCCTGGTTGACCTGGTTCGAGGTTGCCTCGATCAACACAGGCATGCCGCCTGCCAGGCCGGTTTCAAAGGCCGCTTCGATCACCAGCGGGTGCGCCGAGCACACCGAATACACGCCCAGCGGCTGCCCCGCATGGTGGCGTTGGACAAAGTCGAGAAGCACTTGCATGGTTGGGAACTCCAGAAAATAAAGGTCAGGACGCGTCGGGCGCGTCGGGCTGCAGGGCCAGCAGCAGCGCGGCGATCAGCGACAGGCCGATGCCGGCCAGCTTGTAGCCGCTCGGCAGACTGGCCGCCAGCGCCACAGAGATCACCGTCGTCAACAGCGGCGCGCCGGCGTTGACCAGGGGCGAGACCACCAGCGCCTTGCCGTGCCTGAAGGCGTAGACCAGGGTCAGCGCGCCGATGGCGTTAAGCACCTGGGTGATTGCCGCCAGGCCCGGGCCATCCAGGCCGTAGTTGATCGGGCGCGAGAAATCGGTCATTGCCAGCGCCACCGGAATGAACGCCAGCGCGCTGACGGTCATGTAGAAGAAGATGCTTTCGGCGTCCATGATGGTGTTGGCGCGCTTGATGAAATAGGCTTGCAGGCCCCACGCCACCAGCACCCCGACCGCCAGCACGAACCACCAGCCATAGGCCACCGCGCCCTGCTCGGGCGCGAAGTCGAACAGCGGCAACGCGCACAGCGCCAGCACGATCCCGGCCACGCCCATGGCGCCGGTGCGCTCGCGCAGCAGCAGGTAGGACAGCGCGATCGTGATCACCGGCGAGAGCGCGATCATCGGGAAGATCAGGTAGGTCGGGCCTTCCTTGACCGCATGGAACAGGATCATCTGTCCGCCAGCGCCCAGCAGCCCGATCACCAGGCCATACGCCACTGCCGCGCGGTCGCGCCGCACGCGCCAGTGGCTGCGCGCCAGCACCACCAGCGCCGGTGGAATCATGGTCAGCGCCCACACCACGTACACCAGCGTTTCGGGAAAGCCGTTGGCCACCGGGCGTCCGGCAAACGCGCCCCACACCCCCCACAGCAGCGTGGTGACCAGCGCGAAGCCGAGCCAGCCGGTGTTGCGGGCGGTGGTCGGCGTCGCCGCAGTGGCCGGCGTCGCCGCCGGCACCGTTTTATTCACAAGATTGGTCATCGGCGCGCTTTCAGAACTTGACGCTCATGCCGGCGGCGTAGGTGCGGCCCCAGGCTTCGAAGCCATACACGGCGTCGCTGCGGCCGAGGTTCGAGCGCATCACTTCGTCGCCCAGGTTCTTGCCTTCGACGAACAGCGCGACATTCCTGGTCAGGTCATACGAAGCCGAGGCGGTAATCCAGGTGATGGCGTCGACCTTGGCCGGGTAGCCGGCGATCACGTTGGTGGTCTGGGTAAACTTGCCGGTGTAGTCGAAATTGAGCGCGGCGTTGAGCGGCCCCTTTTCGTACAGGAAGCCGATCGAGGATGCGGTCGGCGCCACGCCTTCGAGCTGGCCGACGTATTGACCGCCCGAATAGGCGCGGGTCCAGGTCTTGGCGAACTTGGCGCTGATGCCGAAGCCGTTGTCGAACAGGTGCTGCACGCCCAGTTCGAGGCCGCGCACGCGCGCCTTGTCGCCGTTCACCGGACGCGTCACCGTGTACAGGTAGCCCGGCACACCGATGTCGACCTGCTCGTCGGTCTGGAACGTGACGAAGTTCTTGATCTGCTTGGCGAACAGCGCGGCGTTGACGGCCGACTTGGGCTTGTAGTACCACTCCACCGACAGATCCTGCTGGGTCGCTTCGGTCGGCTTCAGGTTCGGGTCGCCGGCGATATTGAGGATGTAGCTGCGGTCGAGCGTGCTGTCGGTGCGGGTCGGGGCCAGGGTGTCGAGCGATGGCCGCGCCATCACCTTGGCCAGCGCCGCGCGCACCACCAGGTCGGGCTGCAGCCAGTAGCTGAGGTTGGCCGACGGTAGCAGCTTGGTGTACGAGCCCTCCGCCGACACCGGGGTGGCCGGGCTGTAGGTAACGAGCGGGCTGCTGGTCGGGATGTCCGGGGTGCGGTCGTCGATTGCGACGATGGCGTCGATCGCGCTCTTGGAACGGGTCTTGGTGTGCACCACGCGCAGGCCGAGGTTGCCGTTCCAGCGCTCGCCCGAGAGTTCGAACTGGCCAAACAGGGTGGCGGTTTTCTCGCGCACATCGTACGACTCGGTCGGCACGAACACCGGCCGCGACAGGCTGGAATCGTAGAGCGCGCCGGTTGGCTGGCCGTCGCCATCGAGCACCGGCTTGCCGTCGAGCTTCTTGAGGGCGTCGAAATACGCCGGCACGTCGAAGGCGATGAAGCTTTGCGGGAACTTGCCGCCGGCGCCGCGCATGTAGTTCGGCAGCGTCATCGGCCGCACCACGTCGGCGCCCAGGCTGGCGAACGTGGTCGAGTACATATTGCAGTACTGGCAGGCGCCGCCGCTCTTTTCGTTGGCGATCGAGTTGCGGGTCTTGGAACGCGAGGTGCCCGAGAGGCCGAATTCGAAGGCGTCGACGTTCCACTTGCCGTCCAGCGCCAGGCGCCCTTCGAGCGAGCCGCCGTCGACCGTGTCCTTGATGTCGGTGCCGGTCAGGCCGGCGAAGTGCACGCCGTAGTCGGCATTGCCCAGGCGTCCGGCGGCCAGCTCGGTGGCCAGGTCGCGCCCATCTTCGAGCGTGACGCGGATGTCCGGGAGGGCGTTGTTGTTGGCGCTGTAGTAGCCGGTGTTGGCGCCGCCGATGCCGGCCACCACGAAGTTGTCGTTGCCGCCCGATTTACGTTCCGAGGTCGAGCGGTACACGTCGCCCACCAGGCGCAGGTCGGGCGTGACCTTCCATTCGCCCTTCCAGCCGACCTGGCGCGTGTCGACCACGCGGTCGACTGTCACGTTCGACATTTCGGGGACCATGTCCTTGATCGTCATGCCCGTGATCAGGCCGTCCTTGGCCACGACGTCGGACCAGCGGCCGGGCGCATGCTCGACGTAGTACGACTGCTGATAGCCGACCTGGGGCGAATCGAGCCGGGTCGCCAGCGCATCGAACGTCATGCGGAAATCGGGGGTGACCTTCCATTCGAAGGCGCCGGTGAGCGCGGCGCGCTTCTTCTTCTCGAACACCGAACCGAACGAGACGCAGCAAGAGCCGAGCAGGCCCTGCTCGCCCGGCCCCAGCGCGCCGTTGCCATCGACGTCGAAGCTGCCCGGCGCGTCGGCATTGAAGGTCTGGTAGCCGAGCGAATCGGTGCGTACTTCGCGGTCGGACAGCACCGCGCCCAGGATCAGGCCCATGCGGTTGTCGTTGAAGGTGTTGCTGACCACGCCCGAGAGCTTGGCGCCGTTCTTGCGCGACAGGTCGTTGCGGTCGCCCTCGATGCGCACCGACGAATGAAAGCCGGGGGTGTCGAACGGACGCGCCGAGCGCAGGTTGACCGAACCGCCGATGCTGCCTTCCATCTGCGAGGCGCTGGCCGACTTCATCACGTCGGCGCCGCCGATCATCTCGGATGGCAGCACGTCAAAGGCGAAGTCGCGGCCATCGCCGTCGGTGGCCAGGATACGCTTGTTGAGGGTGACGATGTTATAGCCCGAACCGAGGCCGCGCACGCTGATGTACTGGCCTTCGCCGCCACGGGTGCGCGAGACCGTGACGCCGGCGATATGGGTCAG
>Ga0308160_10004057_pt1 | contig 15923 bp, 14 predicted proteins | sample PhyFR1_FD_201036 | JGI IMG/M metagenome (GOLD analysis project Ga0308160, IMG submission 201036) | Phyllosphere microbial communities from UC Gill Tract Community Farm, Albany, California, United States - DLSLF.R1 | ecosystem: Host-associated > Plants > Phyllosphere > Unclassified | place: USA...
TGTCCGGGTCGAGCTGGATCTGATACTGCCGGACCATGCCGCCGATGCTCGCGACCTCGGACACGTTCGGCACTGTCTTTAGTTCGTACTTCAGGAACCAGTCCTGCAAGGCGCGCAGCTGCGACAGATCGTGGCGGCCGGTCCGGTCGACCAGCGCGTACTCGTAGACCCAGCCGATGCCGGTCGCATCGGGGCCAAGTGCTGGCTTCGCTTGTGGTGGGAGCCTCGACTGGATCTGGTTCAGGTATTCCAGTACCCGGGAGCGCGCCCAGTAGGGATCGGTCCCGTCCTGGAACAGGATGTACACGAAAGAGTCGCCGAAGAACGAGTATCCGCGCACGCTGCGCGCGCCCGGTACCGAGAGCATGGTGGTCGTCAGCGGATAGGTCACCTGATTCTCGACGATCTGCGGCGCCTGGCCGGGATACGTGGTGCGGATGATTACCTGCACGTCGGACAGGTCGGGGAGCGCATCGACCGGCGTGCGCTGCAGCGACCAGATGCCCCAAGCGACGAGGCCCAGGGTCGCGAGCAGCACCAGGAAGCGGTTGACAATCGACCAGCGGATCAGGCGAGCGATCATTTACCACCTCCCGCGTTGGCAGCGGCGCCGCCGGTTCGCGAAATCGAGACAATCCTAAACATTCCGCCGTCAGCCGCCTGGATCTCGAACTGCACGGTGTCCCCGACCTTGATGTCCTTCGGCAGTCCGCCGGCCGGCGGCATGAAGCCCATCGTCATCGGCCCCCATTTCAGGGTGGGAATCGGTCCGTGGGAGATCGTCACCTCGTCGCCGGATATCTGTTCGACCTTGCCGGTTGCGCGATGAGTCGGACCCTGCGCTGGCGCCGCGGGCTTTGACTTCTCCGGGACCGTGCCGCCAAGACGCTGCAGGGTGCCGCGCAAGCTCGCTTCGGAGTCGATCAGGAACTGGCCCGAGGCCACCACCTTTTGGCCTGCGCTCAAACCCTTGACGACTTCGGTCTGTCCGTTCGCCTCGGTGCCCGTGACGATCTCCACAGGGGCGAACCTTCCTTCGTCGGTGGTAGTGATTACGACAGTGCGCGTTCCCGTCTGGATCACGGCTTCCGAGGGAACGAGTAGCGTTTCACGGCCCTGCGCCGGTGCCATGCGGATGGTCGCGAACATCCCCGGTGCCAGTTTTCCGCCCGGGTTGGCTACCTCGATTCGCGCCTTCATGGTGCGCGTGGCCGCGTTCACTTCCGGCAGCAGCGCCTCGACCTTGCCGCTGAAGTCCGTTCCAGGGAACGCCGGGCTGGTTGCCTTGACCGTCATCCCCGGCCGCACCTGCGCTGCAGCGCTCTCCGGCACCTCGGCGTTGACCCAGACCGTGCGCAGGCCATTAATCCGGAACAGCGGTGCGCCGAGCGTCACCGTCATTCCCTCTCGTACCGACAGCTCGCTGATGACGCCGCTGCGCGGCGCGGTCACGGTAATGCGCGAGCTGACCTGCGATCTTGCGCTCACCTGGCGGACCTGCTCGTCGGTCATGCCAGCCAGACGCATGCGCTGCCGCGCCGCATCGAGCAGGCCAAGCGTGTCGCTACCTGCCGGCATGCGCTTGATGGCCAGGTACTCCTCCTGCGCGGCGACCCAGTCCGGGACGTACAACTGGAGCAGCGCCTGCCCCTTGGCTACCTGATCAAGCGGCGCGCGGACGAACAGCTTTTCAACATAGCCGCTGCTGCGTGCCTGCATCAGGACGAGGTCGCGCTCGTCGAACGCCACGTTTCCTACGGCTTCCAGGCTGCCTGCCAGGGAACCCTTGCGGACCTCCACGACGCGCACCCCGAGATTCTGCTGGACGCCCGGGCTGACGGTGACGCCACCTTCTGCCTGCGCCTCGTCGGCATAGATGGGCACCAGGTCCATGTCCATGAAGGGCGACTTGCCGGGCTTGTCGAATTTCTGGCCTGGGACCATCGGATCGTGCCAGTACAGGACCTTGCGGCCCGGTTTGTCCACGCTCGGGGCCGCAGGGGCGGCGCCGTGGGCAGCATCGCGCGTGCCGAGCTGATACGCAGCCGTCCCGGTCGCCGCCAGGAGGACCAGGCCGCCGATGATTGCAATGATGACGCGACGGTTCATGGCCTTGCCTCCGTTTGGTTCATGGAAGCCGGCATGCTGCGGCCAGATGGATAAAGAAAGTTCAGCTGCGCCCAGCGCTTTGCCGTCTCGGCCTCGAGCTGCACGGCCTGGAGCCGGACATCGAGCTCATTTCGGCGTGCGCCCAGTACCTCGGCCAATCCGGCCTTGCCGCCGCGATAGGCGGCGAGTACCGCCGCGCTCTGGCCGGCGGCAAGCGGCACCAATTCTCGGCGGTAACGGGCGAACCGTTCGCGGCTGCTGCGCCACTCGTCGAACATCACCCGCACTTCCGCGGTGTGCTCGCGCAACATCTCCTCGCGCTCGTCGTGAATCTGGTCGGCTTGCATAATCCTGGCCGCGAGTTCGCGGTCCTGGCGGTTCTTCCGGTCCCACTGCAGCGGTATCGACACGCCGACCGACAGCATGTTCGAGTAGCCCTGCCCGCGCTGCTGCAGTGCCACTTCAACGGACCAGTCGGGATGCCGGTTCGCCTCGGCGAGCTGCACGCCGGTGCGCGCGACCGCTTCCTGGCGGTCGAGCACTGCGATGTCGGGATGGTGAGCGAGTTGGCTATCGAGGGAATCCGGATCGAGCCGGACCTGGTCGATATCTGGCAACCCCGTGGGCGCCGCGTCGGCATCGGGACCGGTCCAGCGCGCTAGCATGCTGCGCGCTGTCTTCACGCGGGTATCGTATTCGCTGGCCTTGTCTTGGGCGGTACCGATGCGTCCTCGGGCCGCGAACACCTCGCCCTGGCTGCCCTTGCCGGATCGGTATGCGGCATCCGCCGCTTCCAGGTCGAGCCGCGCCTGGCCGATTTGCTGCCGCACGAGGTCGGCCATCTGCTTCGCGAAGTACAGCTCCAGCCAGGCCTGCGCGGTTTCCCGTTCGATGCGGGCGATCGCCACTTCCTTTTCAGCGGCGGCCTTGTCCGCCGTCCGCTCCAGCTGGGCCGCCCGGAGGCGCCGTTTGTCAGACGAGGTCACTTCCTGCATGACGCCGATCCTGCGCATGGTCATAAAGTCGGAACCGATGTTGAAGCGCTCGGAACCGCTGACCGGCAGGTTGTCGATGCCGGCGCGCAGCACGGGATCTGGCAGGCGGTCGGCGGCGACCGCCAGTGCGCGGGCGGCGGCAATGGAGGCATCCTGCGCCGGCAGCGTGCGTGAGCGCTCAAGGGCGCGCTGCTGCGCCTCAGCCATCGTCAGCCCTGCTGCGGCGGCCGTGGCCTGTTCATTGGGTAAGACAAGGCCAAGCAGCAATGCGAACGCAAGCGTCGGGCCAATTACGCCGGGGCGACGCGGCGCGTGCCTCCGGCAAGGTGAAAGGGATTGCATTTGAAAGCTCCAGAGTGCGAAGAACGGCATCGCCGCGTGCATGACGCGGCGGAACGATGACTCGGCAGCTCGGGGGCTATAGGCGGAAACAGCAGTGGCGTATCGCTATCGGTGGCGATGTGCCGGAGGCATGGAGGAAACCGGGATGAGGATTCGGCATTGATGCGCCGTACTCGGGCCACACAACGGACAAGGCGAAGCCGGTGGCGATGAAAGGCATCACCGCAGGCGTATCCGGCTTGTCCAGCGAAGGCGTCAGCTTGTGCGTGTGCTCGTGGCACAGCGTGGGACTTTGACGGTCGGTCTGCGGGCAATTCGCCATCGGCTGGCCGGAACTGTCCAGCATCGGCGCGCTCGCGGCCGGCATCAGGTTTGGACAGGCGTAGGCCGCCACTGCCAACTGCATGAACAGCAGGCTCAACAGCGCGACAACGGCGCTCAGAAAGCGGATTCGGCGGGGATATATCATTGGGCAATAGCAGATTCGCCACATTATACGAGTGCAATCGGCGTTGTGCCACGGGCTTTCGCACTCCGTCCTTTACGGTCGTGCACCGGCACGTTGACGCATTGCAGCGTTTATCCGCGCGAGATCGTCAAATCCGGTCCATGCCTCAATGCGGCCAGGTGCATCCTGTTTCACAATCCCCGAGCGGGGAGAAAGACCCCAGCGAAGCCGACCGCAAATTGACCCGCTTGATCCAACAGGCGCTGAGCCTGGTGGAGATCCGCGTTTTGGATCACATCATGGTCGCCGGTGCCGAACGTATTCCTTTGCCGAGAGCGGCGACCTGTAAAGCCAACGACACCCTCCAGCGCAGTCGCCGCCCTGGCCGTCAACAAGTGCAGCAGCCAGGAGGTGAATGCATGAAAAAAAGGGTTTTCATGTGGGGATGGTCTACCGACCCGCAACGTCCAGACGAAACGATGACGTCGCAGCGCATGGTCATGCTGATGCGAACATGGCGGCGCGCGCAGATTGCCGGCCGCCGAGAATTCGCGTTCGCACTGACTTCGCGCGCAACCTGTCAGTCGTCTTACAGTGTCGTGCACCTACCGACCGGCGAAGCGGCGACTTTTACGATTGTCACCGTCTCGGCCGGACAATCCGTCGCCATCCACTAGGATGAACGCCATGCGCTTTGAACGTCAACGCGATGGGCTGCGTGCTGCACCTGCAAGGGCAGCAACGCGCCGGCCTCGAGCTGATCCCCGAGGTGCGCCAGGCGGTGGAAGGCCCTTGCCAGAAGACATATTGGGCAGACATGATCGAACAAGTCCCCGTGTGGAGCCTGGAGTTGCCACCGGACGCAGTGGCTTCGCTGATCTCCCATGCCCAGCGGCGGTGGTGGTCAAGGGAGCGGGTCGGTCAAGTCTAATCCGCTGACATCACCTCCAGCATAGTCCAGGTGAACGCGGTCACAACGCTGGCCTCGAAGTCGAGCAGCTATACCAGTGCGCCCGGACCTGCCTGAAGTCATCGGGGAGCGGGAAAAACAGTTCGAGAAAGGCCTTCATTGCCTCGGTTTCTGGCGCACGTATCCGAACCGGTTCCGGTACCCTCCCAGGCAGACATTGCGATGGCCGCGGACCATGCGCGAGCGGCTAAAGACATATTCGCCGGTATCGTGTTCATTATCGTAGGAACAGCGCGGCCACCGGATGGCCTTGGGGTATGGGTTCACGATGGCGCTACACTTTGGGGCGCCTTCGCTGCCGCCTGACGGCCGTCGACGCAGCCATTCGTGGCACTAAGCAGCCTGAAATTGCAAAGCCGCCAGTTGTTTTACCCATCCAGTCCCGCTTTTTTTCTATAATCGGAACACTGTTAGTCTCGTGCATTGTCCTCATGCCTGCTCCAAACACCCTCGTTGCCCCGTCATCCCCCGTCGCGCCCCTCGAGGCGTTTGTTGTACCTGCGCAGATCGACGGCGCGCACGGAAGCAACCGGGCGCACGGTGGCGCGCGCCAGATCCGGGCCGACAACGATATCGATGCTGTCAAAGCTTGGCTCGCGCGCTTCCTCGACAAACAAACCACTTTCGACAATTATCGCAAGGAGGCCGAGCGACTGCTCTTATGGTCAGCGCTTGAGTTGGGCAAGCCACTTTCGTCGCTCACCCATGAGGATTGGCTCGTGTACCAACGCTTCCTTCGCGATCCAAAACCCGCAGGCCGCTGGCTTGCTGCGGAGGGAAGAAAATATCCACGGACTCATCCGGGGTGGCGGCCATTCGCCGGTCCATTGTCGCCTTCGAGCCAGCGTCAGGCGGCAGTGATCCTCAATGCTTTGTTTTCGTGGCTGGTTAACGCTGGCTATCTTGCCGGGAACCCGCTTGCGCTGTCGCGTGAGCGCCGCCGCCGGCCGGCCCCTCGGGTGACTCGCTACCTGGACGACGAGCTGTGGCTTGAAGTAAAAATGACAGTCGACGGGCTGCCGCGGGAGACGTCACGTGAACGTAACCATTATTTACGCTTACGGTGGCTTATCTCGCTTTGTTACGTTTGCGGTTTGCGTATTTCCGAAATCGCCGGCAACAACATGGGCGGCTTCTTCCGGCGCCGCGACCGGGAAGGTGACGAACGGTGGTGGCTAGAGATCCTCGGCAAAGGTGACAAGCTACGCATCGTACCGGCCACCGACGAGCTGATGGTCGAGTTGGCACGCTACAGGCGTGAGCTGAGCTATCCTCCCTACCCGGTTCCTGGCGAGACTACCCCACTACTGCTGCCGATTGGAGGCAAACCACGATCAATGACGCGTGGCGGCATCCACGAGATCTTCAAGTCAGTATTCGCCAAAACTGCCGACCGGCTACGCCAGCGCGGTCCTGAGTACGAGGCGGCTAGCTCACGTGTCCTGCAGGCCTCGGCACACTGGATGCGACACACCGCTGGTTCTCATATGGCTAACAACGACGTTGACCTGCGGCACGTACGCGATAACCTCGGGCACGAGTCGATCAGCACGACCAACACCTACTTGCATTCTTCAGATGACGCTCGCCATGCCGAGACTGAAGCGAAGCACAGGATTTCTTGGTAAAACTGTAACAGCCGACTACCCATCGTGGCGGCGACCGTTCTCTACGCTCTGCTCAGTAAGCAGAATCAGCTGAGACGGCGATACACGCAGTGCGGCTGCAAGCCTAAAAATTACACGCACTGTAGGCTGCCGCTCACCACGTTCAATCATGCTGACGAACGTGCGGTCGATGTCCGCGGTGAGCGCGAGCTCCTCCTGCGTCAGACCGACTTCCTTTCGAACCGCACGCAGCACTTGTCCGAACGCTAAACCTGGATCCAAAAATCTCTCCCTTTATCTGGGAGAAATCATGTCCCTGCGGTATGATCTCGTCTTCGGACTATAGTCATCATTTAAGGAAGCCAAGCCTCTGGGACGCTCAAGTTGAGTTCCAGCCGGGCGGAGTGGTGGCGCTTGGTCCCGTATCCTGCTCTAGCCGTACCGAAATGATTGAAGACCGCAAGCCACTCGTATGCCTCCTCACTGACAATGACATCCACAACACGTTTTGTCTGAGATACTGGGCACTAGATTCCACGGGGAAGTGGAACGAGCCGTTCGATGTCTTGCTATCGGATTCTGGACTCAGCAGAGGCGAGATGATGTACATGCTGAAGTCAGCATGTCGCGTGTACCTCCCCCGCCTTCGGTGTGAGACCTGCGGAAATCCCTTCCAGGTCGGCACTCGCACTGAATACTTGCCGCTGACGGGATTACTTACCAGGTCCGGGAGGCGATCGCGCCCTCGGTTGTGTACCTCGTGTGGTGCCGCGGCGCTTGCTGCTGATCGGGAAGCGGACCTTTTCGCCCTACAACAGCATCGGGATCGCGTGGCTGGAGCGCTGCAACGACTGCATGAAAAGGCTAAGCCGGTAGACTACGCCAAGTTGAGTTATGTGCAGTCATGTCTGTTGTATGCAGCGCTCGTCGCTGCCAACGTGGGACAGGACGATCTTGTGATTCGGCCGCTTGTGTCTCAAACAGAGCCACTCGCACCGACTGTGGAGCTATCAGACGGCATCTACACCCGGCTCTACGCAGACAAACTTCTTCTGCCAGCGCTCTCTTCGTATCCGCATGCGTTGAGCCTCAACGAAGAAACCGGTGTCGTCACGCTCGGCGTTCGGACGGGGACTTGGACGCTTACTGATGACTCCACCAGAAGATCGACCGACGAGATCCTTTCCGTACTGTTCCAACGCCTCGAGCACCCCGAGCCGCAGGCGGCCAAGGAGCTTTGGTACCTGGTAGCAGAAGACGAATGCAGGAGATATTTCGTTAGTCAGTGTGAACGATACAGATTTATCGACCCGGGAATCTATTCCTCCAAGGTAGCCGCCACCTTTCGGGATTACCTGGACCGATGTTCGATCGGACAGATGTGGAACATCATTTATTATGCTATCAAGAATCTTGCGGCACTCGCGCAGGAAGGGACATACACACGGCAACACATCTATAACATGATTCCTGGGAGCATCCGTCGCTACGCAGAGTACCGTCTTGCTAAGGACGAGCCTATTCGTCCTTGGCGCCGGCCGTCCCCGGCAACAGAATCATGGATAACCAGCGTTCTTCTCGACAAGGTCCTTAAAGGTGGCGACATCTCATTCGAAACGCTGACAGGACAAGATGTGGTTGGGCATGTCGAGCGCATGCTTGACGGCTTATCGGAAGCTCCAAGGATGTGATTCTTTCCTGACTATAGAAACCGGCCATTTGCCGCCTGCCTTTGAACGCGCTGCAACCTGCCAAACGTCGTGGCGCTGGTGCACTACCGCATTTCCGCCGTCACTGCGTTGCCACCAATGCCTTCGGGGGACAGGTGTGGATGGCAGAGCGTTCGTTCCAAGGGTGCCGGCTCCTGCAAGCGTGTCGCCCCTTTGCATTGCAAGCGCTGCTGCTCGCTCAAACAAAGGTTTTGCGATTTTGTGCAAGGCGGCCTTCGATAGCGTTCCGTCATCTTTCGGTTCGGCGCGGGCTGACGCGATCAAGGGACAATCGAATTGCTTCGTGCCAGTCCAAAGCGCGGTGCCGGAACTCTCCAAATAATACTGTAGAGCGCGCTGAACCGGTGGAAGAAGCACGACCTCGCGTCTGGGTTCGGAACGACTCTCCAGCGATAGCGTCCACACTGGCTTCGGTTCATTTGGCAGTTCTATGATTGCCGTCGTACGCAAACTGATCATCTCGCCCGGTTTGATGTCGGCAAAATAGGCCAGATAGAAAATTGCACGTACCCTATTCGCTGCCGAACTTTCCTCAGCGGCACCGAATTCGTCCAATGCCGATTCGACGTATGACCACTCAATGGCTGTGGCGATGTGGTCTCGCTTCTCCCTAGTCAATGCTGGCGCAATTCTGTTTCTCTCCTGCTTGGCACGACCGAACAACGTGCGGGACCATGGATTGCTAATAACGTATCCGTGATTGCTTAGCCAATCCCAGAGAGCCGAAAGTATTCCAATCGCGTGATCCCGGGTCGCCGGCGACATTGGTTTCTGAAATGGTCTCCAGGCCGGGTCACTACGGCGGCGCCGATCGGGACAAAACCAGCGTGCATGCGGACGCAGGTGGAGCAAAAACTGTGTGTACGCTTGCGCATCTTTATCGTCCAGTTCACTCATTGGCCTACCACACTCGACGGTACTCCAGAGCAAGCAACGCTCGGCAGTAAGCCGGTACATATCGTACGTTGCAGGAGTCTTCGCGACGTCAGCAAGCCACACCCGAATTGCATCCATGTCATTGCGCACGTCGAGTTCACATTGGAGGCATGCTGATGAGGGACGAGCGATCCATCCAGATGAGGAGGTAGTATCAGGCGCTCGAATGGTGCGACGGCGAGAACCGACGTCTGATTTTCGGCCATAGAAGTATAGCGGGTTTCGTGCGTGGAAAATTGCTGCCGACGTTGCTCAAATATAGCAGCCCAGCTGGTCGCACCAAGGAGCGGTGACGTGAATTACCACATTTCTTGAAACTCGTCGAAGGCCTGCAATATGGTTCCGCCCGACAGCGGAATGCGTGGCGGCAGGTATGCCTTGAACGACAAGGAAGAAAGCCAGCACGCCCCGATAAGGTGCCAGCACCAGTTCCACCTGACGTCGCCATGAACTGTGTGAACTTCCAACGCATGCTTTAACCATTGAATGGTAGCGCCCGATAAACGTCGCGCTGCCAATGAGTCGCCCGCATCCTGCGCCAGCTCCGCAGCGCGACTAAACACCAGCCCCGTAGATGACCGCCCCCCTGCCTCTGTCAGGTACCCCTCGACTTCTGGCCAGTCAGGCATGCCACGGCTGGATGCAATCAAAGGCGGATCCGCCTGCGCCCTGTCGTCCCCAAGCGCGATGCCCCGACCGTGCAAATAGTGCTCGAGAGCCTGCTGCACTGGAGGTAATAAAATAATTTCGCGTAGCGCCTTCGGGCGGCCCTCGATGTCCAGTTTCCAAATCGGGACCGCTTCGAAGTCAAGTACGGATATCGAGGACATTCGTAATGAGCAGATTTCCCCAGGCTTCAAATCGCCGTAATAGGCAAGATATAATACTGCCCTGCTCTTCGCCGCCGCCTGACCATCGGAATGCATTTCGATATCATCCAGCGCCTTCCTGATCCAGGACCACTCGATTGCTGAGACGACGTTGGCATTTCGTTCTGCTGCCAGTGCTGGTGCGGCACTTCTTTCCTTTGTTCTTATGAGGTAGGTTGCCGGACCATACCAAGGATTTTCGCGCACATAACCGGCAGTGTGTAGCCATGCGAAAAGCGCTGCAAGAATCCCGAGCGCGTGCCCACTGGTTCGCAACGACAGGGGCGTGCGAAATGGGCGCCAAGATTTCTCTCCACGACGTGGTGCACCCGCAGATAACCATTGCTCGCGTGGTTGCGGGTCACGCAAGAACTGCGCATAAGCGGAGATATCGTCATTATTGAGAGCAGACAATGGCTTACCGCGCGTAACCGTGGCCCACAACAGGCAGCGCTCCGCCTCCAGACGGTAGCTCCTGAAGCTTGAGTTAGTCTTTGCAACTTCGGCGAGCCATATCCCGATAGCTTCCACGTCATTACGCGCGTCGATGCGACAAGGGAAAACGGCACTACCGCGGGGTGACATTGATCCGTCCAAATGCACCGGCAGCGTGAGACGCTCGAGCGGAACAATTTCCAGGCTGTCGGGAATTGGTAGCGAATCTGAACTTGTTATCATTCGATTACTCCGCGAGATATTTGCGTTGAGGCACTTGGTTGAGGAAACTGCTCAGTCCATTTCGTCAATAACCGCATTGGATGAGTCGAATCGGCGGCACGCCTGAAGCTTCTCAAAACCGTGCTTTGGACCGACAACATAAAGGGCTCGCTCAGTTTGTCGTGACCCGCCGGGACCGAAGACTGCTGTGATGCGTGGTGGGACCGGTAAGCGGGATGGGCTCAGAAGATTCGCAAACTCCATATGGAGCTCCATCGATCTCGCGTTTCCCTGATCCGTAAGAGGCAATGACGCGAACCGTGATGCTTTTTCCCACCAGTCTGAAACAGTCTCAGCCGCCGTATGGAAACTGGTGAACACGTAGTACGCGAATGCTGCCTCATCTCCGCCACCCTTCCAGGGCCAGTTCTGTGCGTCCTCGCGTAGCGGCAGCTTTTGACGTCGGGAAACCGTGAGCGGCTTAGCCGATTCAAGTTGTTCGAACCGAAGTCTCCATAGCCAGAGCGCCTGCAAGTACGGACATTTCTTGAGTGATAACCACAAGATTTCGCTCCGAAGATTGATCTCGGTAGAACCCGAGTCGAACCGCAAGCGGCGGCCTAATTGGTCTGATAACCGCTTTAAAAAATGGCGGCGAATCGCCTTGTAGATTGAATAATGGGTTTGTGAATCAGAAGGTAACGGTACGCGACTGCGCGCAGTGGAAGCAACTGCCCGGCCCTTTAATACTGACAGGGTGCGCTGAGGAGTGGTGAACAATTCTTGATCGATCCGGTGCCTGATGATCCTTGATAAGACATCGAAGGTCGCCACGCGTTTCTCTCGCTGTTCAACCTCACCAAGCCAAGGACCAAACCATGCATCCCAATGAAGCCAGTCGAAGTCGTTGCGGTCAAGCTGGAGTAAAAATTGGGTAAGCGGCCGCAGCGAACTGCTTGCCTCCTTGTGGAAACTCCCACACCTCCAGGAGCGGGGGTCGAATTTCCCACCATATGGTGTTCCACACCCGGGACAGCAGAACGGGTTCGTCATCGCATCGACAGTCAACGCATATCGCGGAGTCGGCGTTGCGCATCCCGGGCACGCCGACAGCAGAGGCGTCCGGTGCAACGGGCACAACGCCAGCGCGTCAACTTGGTAGAGGAGAGATTGATATCCCACCCGGATGCACTCGGGGCAGTACCGGAAGCACTTGTCTGACGCCAACCACTGCCCCCAGCGGCCGGCATAGCGTTCTATATTGCGGCGAGCGATTAGTGCGCCAATTGACGGCATTCTACCGACGCTGGCTGTCCGGGCCCACCCAGGCGTGAGGAAACTTCTGCCGTGAACCCGTTGCGAATAGTTTGATACTAGTGTTTTACCGCATATCGATTTAGAAGCACTGGGGCCGTCAAGGGCATTGGCCCAGACATATTTCATCGCCAATGTCATTCCACCCTCGTGCGGGCCAACCCAATCTGCCACCCAAGCAATTGGAGCAGAGGTCACGTCGTATATCTGTGACGTCATACCGAATCCTGCTCGGATTTTTCTTGGTTTTCAGCCGGGGCGGCAGCAGGTATTTTCGCGTCTGATGAATAGGTCACTCCCAACGTCTGCGCAAATCCGGAACAGTTGATCGCGTGTTCCCACATTTTCTCAGTGCTGCGGAAACCGGCCCGATCCCATTCTGACTGCGCCATCAAAAAGCGCCGTATAGAAGATGCAACCCATTTCATCCCGATTTGCTTGAAACCTCCATGTTTCCGAGCGATTTTTTGGAAGCATTCCCATACTAGCTCGGCATCCCTCTCAAGGCGCCACTGGTCACGAAACGCCATCGGCATGAAGAAGGCACTGTAGCTAACACCGCTGCCAGCGGGATATTCTGAAATATTGAAGTCGTCATAACACGCCATGGTTCCGGCAAGATCTGCAACTGATCCTATTCCTTGAAATTCGAATTGCCGCACCATAAACCGACCGATGAGGTCAGTACGGCCCGCCTGTAACAGCGCAGCGCGAAGATTTACCAAGCCAGGAGCACCAAAAAGATTAACGACCAGGAGAACGCGGGCGAAGAGTGCCAAGTCGTTCGAAATATCGCGCAAGGCAGTGAGTTCAGGCTCGGTCCAATTTTGAGCTTCGTCAACGAACAGGACAACCCGGTCGCTACCGCGAGATTCTGCTAGCGTCCAAAGGTAACGGATCAATTTGCTTCGTAGAACTGACGCCTTGAGGTGTCCGACTGGAGCCGGTGTGCGCGTGCAGCCCTCGAACAGCTCCGAAAGAAATGCGGGCTCGGTGTAGCGGGTATGTTGCGTGGCGTTCACGCATAGAACTGGAACACTCGGAAAAGCAGCTGCCAACTGATCTGCGAGGACGGAAATCGCGAACGTCTTTCCGAAACGGGAGAAAGCAACAAAGGAGATGCCGGGGTCACGTTCCGCAACTGCTTCCGATATTTCCAGATAAGTTCTCTTTATCGGTGGTGTCGGCAAATAGGCTCTGTTCCCGACCACAGGATGGGAGTCCAGAAGCTTAACGTCAGCAGCAGACGGCCTGATCATCCGCGGATCTTCAGCGTGGAGCGACATTGGCGTTCCCTTTACGCAAGATTACTTTATGACTGTCTTCCAGACCGGTGTTTTGACAAGCCTGGAGGGAGCAGTGGACGATGGTATTGCGACCCCGGCAGGATTTTCTGGTAGTAACACTGCGTCGGGAATGGGTAAGCCGGAAACGTGTGCGATGTGCGCGACCTTTGTGGCGGTCTTTGAGACTTTATGTGGCCGTTTCTCGGCCGCAGCATATGCAGCGTTGGCCAAGTATGAAAGCACGGCTTCAATCGGATCCTGGCCAGAATGAATCGTTAGCTCGCCTGAATCACGGAGCGAGTTGATCAGCTTGCGCATCTCGCGTGTATGATGGGTACGTGCCCATCCTCCGCTCGCGGTCAAGTTACCGAGTTCCTCACCTGTAGAAAAATAGGCGCGTACGGTCCGCATATCGCTCTCGTCAATGTGGATCAGCAACTCACGTCCAATTAATGCCATCGAACTAGACAAGAGTGGACTGGTGTAGGTGACACGGTCAAGACAGATATAAGGACGCCTTCCTTTCTCCTGACTCCCCCTGACGGTCTTTCGCTCAACTACGATACCGAGGTCCGGCTGACAAGCAGTAGGCGGCGGTAACGGCCGCGGCAGGAATGTGGGTGTCGATCCGTAAAGGTGATCACGTAGGGCAGAAAGCGGCGAACGATTGCCCAATGCCTCAGTTGGCGTAACGTTGTAATTTGCGAGGATGACATCGATGATGTCGAGCAGAAGCTCATAATCGATTTTGGCCTCAACTGCTTTGCGTACGGGATTGTCCCGTCGAGTATCGCCTGGTCCGGTTCCAGTCGTCGAAGGCAGGCGCTGGAATCCATACTTTTCCAGCGTCTGCATCAAGCGTTCCATCGCGGCGCGATGGTCCCATCTGCCTATTGGGCCATATGTTATAAAGCAGCCGATACGTCGGCGTGCCCGCTCTGCGATAGCCTTCGCATAATGCGCTGCTGCGTTGTCTACGGTAAGAGTAACCCACCCACGTTTAGCCAATTCGGGGAATATTCCCGATGGCATGCCCGCGTTCGTCAGATAAGTCATCCCAGGCACCCGTAATTGCCTGGGGCTCCATATCGTTATCGCCGATTTAAGGGCAGATTCAATCGTGCCGGCAGAGCATTCGGTACGGATGCCCACGCTGTATCCCAATATGGATCTGGTCTCGTGCTCGAGAACTGGAACGATCCATAGCCGCTCCATTGGAACCCACTGAGGGCCTGCAGGGCCGTTAATCCGTACTGTTCCGATACAATCAAGCTTGTGGGCGTCCAGTCCCACCAAATCGAACGGAGCAATCGATTGAATTCTGCGAGGATGTCCTGTTCCAACTCGTAGCCGTGCTGCGGCCTCGGTCCCATAACGCGCCTGTGTTACCGCAGCCAAATGCGTTTGTACTAACTCTTGCATGTAGCGCTCCACGGAGCGACGCCCTTGTGACTTCGAGTTCAACGGGTAATGTTCGCGTGTCAGGCCCTCGTCCTCACACAGCCTGACCAAGGTCGCGTGAACCGATTTCGCTGCGATTCGCGCCTCATGGACGACGCCGCGCTTGTTTTGTTTGAGGATCAGCGCATCAAGCTTTTCCTTGATCGAAGGGTGCTCGGCGAGAAAAGCCGAAAAGGAGCCAACGAATCCTTGTGCTCGGCCGGGCCGTCCTGTGGGAAGCTCAGCACCACGTTGATAGGCTGCGACGCGTTCTCCCTTCAGGAGGCCTGCCCATCCCATGATGCTGCCATCTGCGGCGCAAGAAACACAACGGTTTAATGCTCGAATGACTTCCTCGGGGAGGATATTTTGCTCCTCGCTTATGGCAGTGAGCTGTCCCGTCGCGATATAGGCCTCAACTGCGCGCGTCAGCCGCGTAAAGCGTTCGCGCTGTTCAAGGGGCAGAGCAACAACGTCAACCTGACGCCACAAACGTGTGTCCCGCAGCTCCTGAGGTAGTGTACGAAAAGTCCACCGACGCCGACGATTACCCATGATCAGCCTCGCATACCAAATGTTGTGGACGCCGAAACTGGAAATTCGTCCAGGTCACTCAAAAGGTCACCCCGCTGAACAAGTCGAAATGCCGCTGCAACATACAGTGGAGATAGGTCCCGCGAACCAAGCTCCTCAATGTCATGAAGGGTCACCGTCCCGCGTGGGTGAACGAAAGCAGCCAGCTCCGTCATGTATGGCGCCAAGGCGGTGCCACGCGCTGCAGTCATCCATGAGATCGCCCGCTTCCAATTCCAGAGCCGCATCTCATGTTGGTACAGGCTACTCTCGTCGAAGCATTGCAGTTGCGCACCGGCATGCTCTGCCGCGTCGGAGAGGAGAAGCAGGCGCGAGGCCGCCTCCGTATTCGGTTTGGCGTGTTCGCCGGAAACATGATGCCACTGGACCGCGCCATCACCGTATCGAACGATTGCAGCAAATTTGATAACTCCTAAGCTCGGAATATCAAGTTTCGGCGAATAGTCCGCATCGATAACAGCTGAGTCTGCTTCGGTGAGTACGAAGTGATTGAAACATAGCTCGCTCGGTAGTACCCAGTCTTTGTCCGTAAGCGGACTATAGACATACCAGAGGGCTGAGTTATGGTGGCCGCGTAGTCCGTAGGCAGTTGCGAGCTTGCCCCGCAGCCGAGTGCCTAACCGGCC
>Ga0308160_10004058_pt1 | contig 15920 bp, 10 predicted proteins | sample PhyFR1_FD_201036 | JGI IMG/M metagenome (GOLD analysis project Ga0308160, IMG submission 201036) | Phyllosphere microbial communities from UC Gill Tract Community Farm, Albany, California, United States - DLSLF.R1 | ecosystem: Host-associated > Plants > Phyllosphere > Unclassified | place: USA...
CTGACCGGACGCGCCGCCCTCAGCTATGAACTTACGGACAATAACTCGATTTATACCAGCGTGTCGCGCGGCGCAAAGAGCGGTGGCTTCCCCAACTTCACCAACAATGCACCGAGCGGCAGGAAGGACACCCCTTACAAAGACTCGACCTCCTGGAGCTATGAAGTCGGCAGCAAAAACCGTTTCCTCAACGGACGGTCAGCACTTAATGCTGCGCTGTTCTGTAACACGGTGAAAGACGAGAACCTGTTTGCCCTCGATTCCGCCTCGTTTACCTTCGTACCAAAACCTATCGACACCCATAATTACGGTGTAGAACTTGAAGGTTCATATCAACTGGCAGATAGCTGGACGTTAAGCGGTGGCCTGGGTTACACCCATGCTGAACTGCGCAACGTTTCCGAAGATGTGGCGGCGTCATCCGGCGCACGCAACGGAAACTTCGTGCCAGCGGTGCCGAAATTCAATACCAACCTGACATTGCAATATTACGCCGCCGCCGACTGGCTCGGCCTGCCGGATACCAATATCTTCGCGCTGGCGCAGCATCAGTACGTCGGCAGCCGCGAGGCGGACGTGGGCAGCCACTTCAAGCTCGATGCTTACCAGCTGTTCAACGCCAAAGCGGGACTGGAGTTCTCTTCCTTCGACCTATACCTGTTCGGGCAGAACCTCACTAACGAACGCCCGCAGTACATTGGCCTTTATTACGGCCCGCAAAGCACAGCCATCACCGTCGGGCATGGCCGTGTGCTGGGCGTCGGCACACAAATCAGATTCTGATGGCTGGGTGATCATATGTTGAAATCAGCACTATATCGCTGTTGCTCTCTGGCTGGATGGCTGCTGCTGAGCATACTACTGACGATGCCAACAGGCTTTGCGAGCGAGCAGACGCTGCGGGTACTGATGCTGGGTAGCCAGAGCGAAACTCTCGATTATGGCCGTGCGCAAACCTACTATCCCTGGGTGGTGGTGGGGAATGTGTGTGATGTGCTGGTAGCGGATAAGCTGGGCGAAGCGCAATATCCACTCAGCCAGAGCATCACACCGAATCACGACGCTACGCGCTGGACGATCACCTTGCGTCCAGGCGTGCGTTTCTCAGATGGCACTGCCTTAACCGCTAATGATGTACTGGCCAGTTTACGCTTTCTCGCCGCCTCGCCTGGCTTTGCCAGTTTCTTCAGCGATGTTGATCTCGCCGCCAGCCATAAACTCAGTGACCACCAACTGGCACTGGTACTAACCCGACCGCGTACCGACCTGGTAAGCACCATCCTGAGGGCGGCGAGCATGGTGTGGAAGCAGGGGAAAGGTGATGCCGCTATTCCGGTTTGCAGTGGATCTTATCAGGTTAGCCAGTTCAATGCGCAGAGCGGCGCGGTCTTGGAACGCAACCCTTACGCATGGCAACCTGCCGCGTACTTTGATCGCATAGAGATCCGCCCACTCGCTGATGCCAGCGCGCGCGTGAATGCGTTGCTCAGCGGTACAGCAGATTATGTTTTCGACGTTCCCGTAAGCAGCGCCCGCAGTGTGGAAGGGCGCAAAGGCTGGCAGGTGATACGCAGCGGCGTCGCTAATGCCAGCGCGTTCTATTTTGTTTTGAATACGCGGGTGAAGCCGTTTGATGATCCTGACGTCCGTCAGGCATTAAAACAACTGGTTGATCGCCAGCAACTGCTGAACGTGGTGCTGGGGGGTTATGGTTACCCTGGCAACGATGTATTTGGTCAGGGGCTGCATGGATTTGATAGCCAATTGCCACAGCGGCATAGAGAAGTGGCCGCAGCCAAAGCTGTGCTACAGAAAAAGGGCATCACTGAGCTGTCGCTGATGACGGCCGAACTGACACCGGGCCTGAACGATGCTGCTGAACTGTTGCGCCAACAGTTGGAAGACGCCGGTATCCGGCTGAAAATCAATACCGTTAGCGCTGCTGATTATCTTGGTGACATCCCACGTCTGCATCGGGCGCAAATGCTCTCGCTATTCGCTCTCAATCGCCCATTCCTCAGTGCCATTCCGATGCTGTTGGGTAATGACAATCCCTATAACTATGGTGGATGGTATCCGGCTGACTTTGCCACAACGGTCGAAAAGGCACGCCGAACGCTGCGTACCGAACAACAGCAGCAACAGCTCAATCAGTTGCAGCAGCAGTTGTGGCAGCAAGGCCCGTACCTGCTGTGGGGCTACCGCGATCAGCTTTCGGCTGCGGTTCAGGGATTGGTTGGCGTCAAACTCAATCAAGGTATCCCGTTATTCCGTGATGCGCGGCTAACGGGCCAGCAGGAATGACGCGTTTTATCCTGTGGCGTCTGGGCAGCACGCTGCTGTTCCTGCTGCTGGCGAGTGCGCTGATCTTCTTTACTCTTGCGTTGGCACCCACGGATGCTGCCGTGCAGATGCTGGGTGAGCGTGCATCATCGCAAGCGTTGCTGACTTTGCGCCACCAGCTTGGACTGGATCATCCGATGAACGTTCGCTATCTCGAATGGCTGACGGCGCTGCTGCGAGGCGATGTTGGCACCTCGCTGATGAGCAAACAATCCGTGGCGGAATTGATCGCGCCAGCTGCGGCGCGTAGTGCCTTGCTGGCGCTGCTTGCCGCACTGGGCATGCTGTTACTGGGCGGAATAGGTGGCATAGTGGCCGCCATATATCATGCGCGTTGGCCGGATCGTCTGCTCTCGTCTTTCGCACTGAGCGGATTGAGCACGCCAGAGTTTATTGTCGCCACCCTGCTGATCCTGGTGTTTGCTGTTGGCCTCCGTTGGTTGCCTGCAGTTTCATTGCCGCCACCATCGGGTCACATTAGTGAGCAGTGGTCAATTCTCGTTTTACCCGCCATCACCCTGTCGTTGATCAGCGGCTGTTACTTGCTGCGCATGGTGCGTGCGTCACTGCTGCGGTTGATCACTGCGCCCAATATCGTCAGCGCGCGGATGAATGGCGTTGGAGTGGCGGCGCTGGTTGGCCGCCATTTACTGCCGCAAGCCAGCGGATCGCTGGCGCAGATGGTTGCCGCCACCGTTCCGTATCTGTTTGGCGGAACGGTCATCGTTGAGCGGATTTATGGCTATCCCGGTCTGGGCGAACTGCTGCTCACCGCGTTCAGTACGCGCGACGCAATCTTGTTGCAAGGTGTTGCCATGCTGTTGGCAGCGATAACGGCAATGTGTTGGCTGATCGCGGATATCTTCGTGGCCTGGGTAGATCCACGGCGGATGCGGCCGTGAAATTCGTTGTTTTGATCATGTTGGTGGTGATCCTGTGCGCGCCGTGGCTGGCACCTTTTCCTCCCCAGCGTACGCTGGTCATGGCGTGGCAATGGCCTGCCCAGCCTTTCTGGCTAGGCAGTGACGGTCTGGGGCGTGACGTGTTGAGTCGACTGTTGAGCGGTGGGCGTACGATGTTAATTTTCCCGCTGCTTTGCACGCTAAGCTCGACGCTGATTGGCAGTGTCATCGCTCTGCTGTTGCTGGCTTTACCTGGCAGAGGTCGACGCTGCGTGGCGTTGCTAGATCCCATCCTCTATATGCCGCCTCTGCTGGTGCTAATTGGCGTTATCTATCTGTTGGGCAGCGGGCAGCCTGCGCTGCTGCTTGGTATTACACTGCTCAACATTCCTTTTACCGTCCGCTATGTGCGAGCGCTAGCGGATCCCGTCTTTGATAGCGGCTACGTCGAGGTGGCCTTTGCTGCAGGCGATGCACTTGTGCTGATCCTGTGGCGAGAAGTATTGCCGGTGATTGTTCCCGGCATCCTTGCCGATGCCACCACACGCTTTATCACCGCCATTTATCTGCTGACCTCTGCCAGCTTCCTCGGCATCACCCATACAGAAAGCGTGGATTGGGCGGGAATGGTGCGCGATGGATTGCCCGGGCTGATGCTTAATCCCTGGGCTTGCTTGCTACCAGCACTCTGTATTGTGGTGGTGGTGCAGGTGGTGAGTTTCCACAGCGAGCGCTGGAGTCAGTCATGAGCTGGGTGATTGTGCAAGTGAGTGAATTGAATGTGGCTACTGCGCAGAGCGAGCATACATTGCAGGGCATCAATTGCACGCTAAAAGCAGGTGAATCGCTGGCGGTGGTGGGGAGTAGCGGGGCAGGCAAAAGCACGCTGGTGCGCGCGTTGCTCGGTGCAACGGCGCCGGGTTTCCAGATCAGCGCACAACAACTGAACTGCTGCGGCGTTGATATTCTGCATGCCAGACCACGGCAACTGCGCAGGCTACGCGCCAGAGAGACGGCGTGGCTGGGTCAGGATCCAGCCCAGGAACTCACGTCCACTATGACGGTTGAACGGCTGTTGACGGAGTTATCGCGCGTCAGCAAAGCAGAAGCGATGACAGTGCTCGCCGCGCTCGGGCTGCCGCAGGCGGGGGATTTGTTACGGCGTTTTCCGCATCAGCTCTCCGGCGGTCAGCGGCGGCGCGTTGCCTTGGCGCGAGTGCTAGTGAAGCGTCCACAGTTGCTGATCCTCGATGAACCCTTTGCCGGACTTGATGAAGCACACTGGCGCAACACATGCGACTATTTGATGCAACTGCAACAGCAGCAGGGATTTGCAATGGTGCTGATCAGTCATGAACGGCAAGCCGCCGCGCAGATGACACAGCAGGTGCTGGTTTTGGAACAGGGTAAACTGTTAGCCCATGGCGAGTATCAACAGGTTTTAGCTGCACGTCATACCGCGTTGCTGCAAGCCCCTGCTTTGACCAAACCCGTGGAGGATCAGCAAGAGCAGACGTTACTCCACGTCACTCAGTTACAGTTGGCAAAACCGGGTAGTCAGTCGCTGCCCAACATCAGCTTCGAATTACGTGCGGGTGAATGTCTGGCGATCACCGGAGAGTCAGGTATCGGCAAAAGTACGCTGGCACGCACCCTTGCCGGTTTGGAACGCCCGGCGTTTGGCAGCATCGTGTTCGCCAACACTCAATTGGCAAGTCACGTCAGACAACGCAGCCGTCAACAGCAACGCGCCATCGCGCTGGTGCCGCAGGATCCTGCGCGCTCACTTCATCCGCTGCGTAACGTCGGTAAACAGCTACAACAGGCGCTTAATCGCTATCCATCCGACCATCGCCAATCAGTGGTTTCCCTGCTCCAGCAAGTGGAACTTCCCGGCAAGTATGCCAACCGATTGCCGCAGCAGCTCTCTGGCGGCGAGCAGCAACGCGTGGCATTAGCACGTGCGCTGGCGGCGCAACCACGATTACTTATCTGTGATGAGGTGACTTCAGCGCTGGATGTGTTGAACGCGCAAAAGATTATCCATCTGCTGGCCCGACTGCGCAGCCAGGGGATGACGATTTTAATGATTACCCATGATTTACAGGCAGTCAGTTCACTCTGTTCTGCCTCGCTGCAACTGTGCCGCGATAAAAGTCAGTTCAGTAGACCAACGGCGATTGATAAGGCGATGTTTGATGATCTCAACAAACCATACTGAGCGTCCGCCCGGCAAGGGGCTGCTAACGCCGGTGCGTGGCTGGATAACACTGGCGGTGATATTGCAAATTGGCTCGTCAGCACTGGTGCTTGCGCCATTGATTGGCCTTACCGAGTTGGCGCGCGTGTTGATCAGTGTTGATGCTAAGCGTGCGGACATGGCGTGGCAGATCATAAAAGTCTCCGCACTTTGTCTTGGTGCGGGACTGGGACTGCGTGGTCTGGCCGATCTGGTCACTCACCTCGTCGACAATGCCTTTTCTCTCTGGTTGCGCCGCCAACTGGCGCGCCGTATGGCCAACGCGCCGTTGAGTTGGTTCAGTGAAAACAGTAGCGGAAAAATCAAGCAGGGTATGCAAGAAGATGTGTCGGCGATCCACCATCTGGTGGCGCATTCTTATCTGAATTTGGCCAATGCGGCGACCACGATTTTGTGTGTCTACGGCTATCTGTTTTCGGTCGATTGGCGCATGGCGCTGATTACGCTGCTGCCACTACCGTTTTTCTTCCTGCTTTACCGCAAAATCATGCTGGCCAGTCAGGCTAAAATGGCGGATTACGGCCAGGAACTGGAGAAGGTCAACCGTTCGGTGGTGGAGTTTGTGCAAGGCATCCCGGTGGTGAAGATCTTCGGTCAACATGGCGTGGCGCACCATGCCTATAGCCGCGCGGTGGACAGCTTTCGCGACTTTTTCCTCGACTGGGTTCGCCCGTTAATCAAACCCGAAAGCCTCTCTGGCGTGATTATTGCGCCCATCACCTTGCTGTTACTGGTACTGGTAAGTGGTATTGCCTTTATTCATCTCGGCTGGATGGATATCTGGCAGTTGTTACCGTTTGCCGTGCTCGGACTGGGGATTTCGCTGCCCATTGGCACGTTAAGCAGCAGCGCCCAGTCTCTGCAAATGGCAAAAGGGGCATTCAACCGACTGGCAGAGTTGCTGGCGATCCCGCAACAGATGGAGCCGCAAAAAGTGATGATCAATGCCGGTAACAACGTGTGTTTCGAACGGGTGAGTTTCAGCTATGGTGGAGATCGCCGCATCATTAACGATATTTCTCTGACGCTCGAACCTGGCAGCGTCACCGCGTTGGTGGGTGCGTCTGGCGCGGGTAAATCCACGCTGGCCAAATTACTGCTGCGCTTCATCTCGCCCGATAGTGGAGGGATTACCTTGGGTGGTGTTGATCTGAGGCAGATAGCAAGCAAGCGACTGTATCAGCAAGTGGGCTGCGTATTTCAGGATGTCAGGCTGCTGCGCATGAGTATCCGTGACAACATCGCGCTGGGTCGTCCGCAGGCAACAGATCAGCAGGTGATGGCAGCGGCACAGGCCGCGAACATTCATCAACGCATTTTGCAGTTACCTCGCGGCTACCAATCAATCTATGGCGAAGATGCGTGTTTGTCGGGCGGCGAAGCGCAGCGCCTCAGTATTGCGCGCGCACTGTTGTTGGATCCGCCAGTCTTGGTGCTCGACGAAGCGACCGCGCAAGCCGATGCGGAGTCTGAAACCGCGATCCAGGATACGCTGTCACAGCTTATCTCACAGCATGGGCAGCGCGTGCTGCTGGTGGTGGCGCATCGTCTGGCGACCGTGATGAACGCCGACAATATTGTGGTGCTGGCCGATGGCTGCATTGCTGAACAGGGTACGCATACCCAGCTACTGATGCAAAACGGTGAGTACGCGCGCCTGTGGCAGTCGCAGTATGCGCAGACACAGGAGGAAATATGATGCTGACCCGTCTCTACGCACTACTGGGCAAACAGAATGCGCGCGTTATGCATCGTTATCTGATCCTGATGTTGATTTTCTGCCTGGTGCAGGGGCTTTGCTTCGCTATGGTGGTGCCAATCATGCAGGATCTGTTACAGGGTGACGTCAATCACGCGGCGCTGTGGCTGATACCGTTAATCGTTGGCACCTCGCTGACCGGGTATCTCAACTACTTCACTTCTCTGGGCAGCTTTGAGGTCGCCATTGCCTTATTGAACACACTGCGCCATCGCATTGGCGATCACGTGGTCTCCCTGCCGCTGGGGTGGTTCACCAGCCGAAATACTAGCCAATTGGGCGTACTACTCAGCCAGGGGGTGATGGAGATCCTTGGATTGCCTGCTCACCAACTCACACCACTGATGCGCGCCACGCTGACGCCGCTGGTAGTGGTGCTGATCACCTTCTGGTTTGACTGGCGTATCGCGCTCATTGTTCTAGTGTTCCTTCCATTGGTTGCGGTGATCTACTGGTGGGCCGGTAAATTGGGACGGGCAGCGGACATAGCCGTGCACCAGGCCACCGCAGACGCCAGCGATCGCATGGTGGAGTTTGCGCAGAACCAGATGGTGTTGCGTACCCATGGTTGCGGTGAACAGGGGCATGCGAGTTTTGACGCTGCGCTGACCAACCAGAACCGTGCCAGTCAGCGTCAGTTGTGGCTGGTTTTACCGCCGCTGCTGGCAAATTCTTGGCTGGCGCAGTTGAGTTTTCTGACGTTGATGGCAAGTGTCACCTGGCTGGGACTGGCTGATGATAATCCGCAACAGCTCGTCACCTTATTGATTGGCGTTGCTGGTGCTCATTAATCGCGTTATCGATCCACTCACTGAAGTAGCGGCTTACGGCTCAGGGATACGCATGGCATCGGCGCAGATGGATGCGGTTGAGCGGGTGCTAGCAGAGAAGCCATTGCGGCACTCAGAACGGCCGCAGCCCTTTAGCGGCGATGCCACCATTGAATTGCATAACGTCACTTTTGGTTACCAGGCGGATCGTCCAATTCTCAAAGACGTATCCGTTTCGCTGCCAGCCAATACCACCACTGCGCTGGTGGGGGTGTCAGGTGCAGGAAAAACCACTTTGACGCGGCTGATCGCTCGCTTTTTCGATCCCGACTGCGGCAGTATCACCATCGGTGGCACCGATCTGCGCGAGCTGAGCAGCCGCAATCATATGGCGCTGCTTGCACTGGTGTTCCAGGAAAATTATCTATTCAGCGGTACGCTGCATGAAAACGTATTAATTGGCAATCCGCATGCCAGCACGGAGGAAATCGCGCGAGTCACCAGGCTGGCGTGCCTCGACGAGCTATTGGAACGCTTGCCACTGGGCTGGCAGAGCCAGGTCGGAGAGGGCGGAGGGCTTCTCTCCGGCGGTGAACGCCAGCGCGTGGCGATTGCTCGTGCGCTGCTGAAGAACACACCGATATTATTGCTCGATGAAGCCACTGGTGCACTCGATGCGGAAAACCAGGCGGCGATTGCCGCAGGGCTGCACTCTCTGCATCGGCGCTGTACACTGTTAGTCATTGCACATCAGCTTTCCACCATTCAAAACGCCGATCAGATTCTGGTGCTGGATCAACAACGGATCGTAGAACAGGGCCGCCATCAGCAACTACTGGCGGCGGGCGGTCATTATGCTGACTTTTGGAAAGCGCGTAGCCGCGCCGAAGGCTGGCGGCGACGTTAGGGGCTGTCCGGACGAGTAGGATGGGGCCAGGGGGGAGCGCCGCACTTCTGTTCATATATCAAAGGAATTGAAAAAATTATGGAAATAAATACATCAAAGTAAAAAATAACTTTATAAAAACTTATCATGAACCATTAAACTCTAACCCGGAAAAAAATCATCCATAGAAACTTGAAGGTGGGTAAAGCAAAGTCGGATAATTATGACCCTCTGATGAATATATTTGAAGGTTTATCTGAAAGGCAGTTCGATAAACTAAAATTTCCAATGTGGCGTCCCTATCAGAATGATTTTTTATCCTGATACTAATGGTATTAAGGGCCGCTTGGAGAACGGAAAATTTTGCACTTAGCGTAAGATAATTTCCGTTTTCCAGGCAGTTCCCATGATGCCCGATCTGGACGCGAACTGGCGGGAGTATCATTGTACTTCAATGTGTTACAGCCAGTACGACAACAATGCAGATATCCTTAAAACGGGGTGCCAATGAAATAATAACGGCCTAGTTCAGTGAATTTACTTGACAATAAAATAGTTAAAAACTACAATACTATTGTAGTAATATATTTTGCGCATCCAGAGTTCTAGGCAACTTTCAATAGTGTTTTCAGCGCTAATAATGGCGGTTTCACTTCTACATTGAATCTGCTCAATTTTATTTTTTCATGATTAAAAGGATAAAATTATTAGTAAAAATATTATCTACATACTGGTATCTATTTTTTCTCTTTCTTTTCATGAACCAGCATTAGCTGGCCAGTATACAGAGAATGGTTACTACGTATATAACATTAGAGCTGATAACACTGGCCCTAGCTGTTTTATTCAGATAGCTTCAGCTCCCTACTCTACAATTAATCATCAAGGAGGGAGGTGGCAATGCGATACAATTGAAGGGCAAAATATGCTTAAATTAGCCCAAACTGCCTTTATTCTTAAGTTACCTACAAATGTAACTTTTGAAGGTGATGGAGAGGAATTTAAGCCAGTGTACGCAATACGTATAATAGACAAATGATTCTATGGAGAGCTTATATATGGGAAGACTAGCTTATTCCGTAGCTTTACTTTTCTTAATCAGAAGCAGCGCATGTTTTGCAGTGCTTCCGCTAGAGGTATATCGTTCAGTTATGGAGGATCCAGAGTTAGTTAAAGCTGCCGATGGTTTCTTACCCAAAGGGATGGATGGCACGAGACCAAATCAGCCTATACCCAGCGTATCACTGTATAATCATGCCATGGGTTCTGAAACCGGGCTGGCCCGTTATGACTCGGGATATGTTTCTACGACCTCGTCCTTACGCCTTGCGCATATCTGGTCGAACAGTCAATTTCCAGGTACGAGTTATATATACACGATCCAACCAACACCTAATTTTATTGATGTGAATGCTTCTCTAGGGAGGTATTCGCCTCACCCTGGAGAGGAAGAGTTTGCTGCTCTTGGACCAATACGCTGGGCACAGATTATTGGATGGAGAAGAGTTCATTTCAACGTGATGGGGGAGTTTATTAGAAATAGGGACTTTAATAGAAATTTATACCAGGGCATGCATGCTACGGAAAGTGTGCCTGAGTTGGCCGGTTTTCCTCGTTCTCATCCAGCTTGGGGCCAACCACCATGGCGATATTATACGAATTGTGATGATAGTGATCTTAAAAAGCGTGCTAGCATTATATGTATTCCATTAAAATCGAACAGACTAGTAGCGCTTCAGTACTCATTGAGGTATGACCCGACTATAGTTTTTATTATTACGAAATGAATATATCGCCTGCGCATCAGCAGCCATTGGATCTAATGGTCATGGTCACTCAAATTTATCGTGATTAAAAAGGATTAAATTATGAATAAAAATATCATCTACATGCTGGTATCTGTATTTTTATTTTTCACTTATTTGCAAGGTATTACATATGCCAGTGTGTTTAGCTTGCGTGGATACATATATAGCTATAAAGCCAATAATGTTGGCCCTACCTGTTTTTTAAAGTTATCTAGCTTGTCTACTTTTAATATACCCTTTCAGGGAGGTAACTGGAATTGCAATGGAATTGAGGGGCAAAATATTCTTGAATTAGCCCAACTTGCCTATATTCTTAATTATCCTGTAAATGTAACTTTTGATAGCAGTGGAGGTGAATATAAAGAAGTGTATGCAATAAGTCTGCACGACAAATGATAATTGTGTTCTCCCTCTGGCCCGTCAAGCATTGGCGTTGACATAAATACCTTTCACACATCCTGCCATCTGCAGAGCCGCCATGACACACCACGCAATGCATGAACCGGCTACGCCGGGCGACCTGTGATCCCCACCTCCCTGACCAAAGAGAAATTCCGAGGTGCCCCTTGTCCGTCATGCCAGTCAGCCATTACCAGACGCAGATGAACGTGGAACACCATGGTGCAAATGCGCTATATCGTTGCATGAAGTTCTTCAATAAACAATAAAAAGCCTTTTAAATCAAAAAGTAAAAATTGGCATGTTTCTTGCTTTTTCACTTTTGGTTTTTAGAGGTAAGTGATCATTCCTTCTTCGTCACTAAGGCATCCGGTGAGTGGCACTAAGTAAATGGCACAGAGGCAACAACACATTCACACACTGCTTAAGGAGCAATATGATGGTTGAAAATGTAGGTAGGAAAGATCATTCCCATCCGATTTATACTTATATCAATTCTAATTCACAAAGTGATAATACATCAAATCAAATTACGCAGGAGTCAAGGCTTGCCAATGATATAATTTCCATCACTCAAATACACACTGATATTGTAAGCTCATCACTAGCTCCTCTGAACCCAACGCAGGGGCCAGGGCTTGCCAATGATATGCGTTCTATCACTCATGAAAGCTCAACATCAAATGAAGAGACCACTTCAGCTAGCAAACCACTTCACACTGTCATTCAAATGACCGAAGATAATGAAAGCTCAACATCAAATGAAAAGGCTACTTCAGCTAGCAAGCCACTTCACACTGTCATTCAAATGACCGAAGATAATGAAAGCTCAACATCAAATGAAAAGGCTACTTCAGCTAGCAAACCACTTCACACTGTCATTCAAATGACCGAAGATAATGATCGGGATGAACAAGAATGCTGGAGCGCTTATATTCATCGGCACGGTAAAAATACCGGACTTGCACTTAAACGTAATATAGTTTCAGTGGGCTTGCCTACTGCAGTACGTGAGTATGTGAGAAGGTCTGTTTTACCCGTATTGTTTGATAAACTTCCTCAGGCAGCCCCTGTGAGTCTTGGGGCTATAGCCCTAGCAACACCAATAGCGCTCCAATTAATAGGATTAGCACGAGATATTCACGCTGGAACTATAACACAGAAAAGCTTAAGTTCCAGGCTGACAAATATAGCCCTTGCCTTGGGAACAGGTACAGCTTTAGTTGCTACAGGTGGTCTATCTGTTGCGGTAAATTCCTTGATTGCTGCTGTATTTTCTTATGTTCCATTAAGAGACTTATCTCAATATTTTTTACAGCTGCAAGATAATAATCAAGGTGGATTCAGATTTGAACCCACTTCCAAGTCTGCCGCAGCCTATATGGTAAATCAGATGACAGTAGATCAGGGAATGAACATGTTGGTACACACTCTGACACCTATAATAGGAGAGCTAGCAGCGAATATGCTGGGTAGAGCATTAATCAACATAGCGGGGGAAACAGTTGATGAGTTAACAAATCGGGGGTTTCACGCAACATCATATAATAATCCTGAACTTAATTTTGACTTGCGTTTCCGGCCCGGAAATGAGAGAACTCTAAAAACCGCTTATAATCAATTATTTGACACATTAGCAGGGCGTGCAACTCTATTCAGTAGTTCAACAGCTGGGTGTTTTGCTGCTCAAAAAGGAGATTTTCGCGATAGTATGGTCGTTGGAACCATTTTAGCTATCGGATATATACCATTCATTTACACCCATGACAAAAAGGAACTCATCAAATTGCCAGCGACAATGGTATAGGACTGTAATTCACCATTTGAATTCCGCAGCAGCCTCTTTAGTTGTATTAGCCAAGATGTGATCTGACAGTTACCGGTTATTTATACAGGGGGTTGTCAGATTACATCTGGCCTAAATTTTTCTCAGCCCAGACGCGCTTTCCATCAACTACTTGGACTTGGCTTTTGGCTACAGTCTGGAAAGAATGCTGATGAAATTTTGGCTATTAAATCTGCTCATGCTGAACAGGTGAGGGCGGTAACTCGCGCAGTATTAAACCTGGGAAGCCGAACCACCAGTCTTCAATGCGCAATCCTTCCACACGTTCAATTTTCTATTAATTAAGTTTATAAATACCAGATTGCCATGGTTCTAAAACTAGCAAGGTATCATTTTTTTTCGTACTACTTTTGGCATTGTTTTCAATAATGGTTGTATTAATAGATAGATTGTTAGGTAACGTATAGCGCATAGTTTTTTCTTTAAAATTAACGATTATAAGATATTTTTCCGAGCCAAGATTTCGAGTATAGGCATAGATAGAATCATTTTTAGTATCCAAATCAACGTAGTTTCCGTAGGTTAGGGTTGGGATATCATGACGAATTTTGATCAATTGACGATAATAATTAAATACTGACTTTGGGTCATTAAGTTGGTTTGCTGCATTGATTTCTAGGTAGTTAGGGTTTATTTTCAACCAAGGCGTTCCGGTGGTGAATCCTGCATTTTTACTCGCATCCCATTGGAATGGCGTTCGGCTATTATCGCGACTGATCTGGCGGACATTTTGCAAGAATTCTTCGGCGTTTACCTTACCCGTCTTAACATAGTCATGCCAAAAACCTTTCACTTCAATATCGTCAAAATCATCCATTTTTTTAAATGGGTAGTTGGTCATACCCAGTTCTGAACCTTGATATATGAAAGGCGTGGCGTGTTGGCTTAGTATCAAGGTTGCAAGCGCTTTGGCTGAGTGTTCACGCCATTGCGGACGATCATCACCGAAATGAGATACAGCTCTAGGGTTGTCATGGTTGTCTAAGAAGAAAGCATTCCATCCATATTCCCCGGCAGTACGGTCAACCTTATCGATCACTTGGCGGAATTGTGAAAGGTTCCAGTCTTTTCGCCGCCATCTTTCATCATTGTCGCGATCAAGCCTAATCAGATCAAAGGTAAAAGCAATATTTAGTTCATTGCGGCGACGATCGGAGAACTTTATTGATTGATCCAAGGGAATGCCAAAGAGTTCGCCCGCTGTAGCGATATCGTAATGGGATAGCACTTCTCTATTTATTTCATTGATATAACGATGAATATTAGGCCCTTGAGTATATTCTTCTGAAAAATTCTTCAATTGCCGTTGAGTAAGGTTTGGGAAACCTGGAATTTTTGAATAGGTAGCAACAGTATCAAAACGTAGACCAGAGACCCCCTTATCTAGCCAGAAACGTAGCATTTTATACAGATCTTGGCGAACGTTAGAGTTATCCCAATTGAGATCGGGTTGTTGCTTGGAAAAGTAATGGAGGTAATACTGGCCGAATTTATCATCTTTTTGCCAAGCTGAGCCACCAAAAAAAGAAGGATAATTATTTGGTGCTTGATCGTCTTTGCCATCTCGCCAGAAATAATAGTCTCGGTAAGGATTATCCTTACTGCTTTTACTCTTGACAAACCAGGCATGTTGATCGCTGGTATGGTTAATGACGATATCGATCATCAAACGCATGTTGCGCTTCTTCATTTCTGTAATCAGCCGATCGAAATCTTCCATCGTGCCATATTCTTTCATGATTTTTCGATAATCACGGATGTCATAGCCATTATCCGTATTCGGGGAATCGTAATGTGGATTTATCCAGATTGCATCAATTCCCAGTTTTTTCAGATAGTCTAATTTTTCTATGATACCATTAATATCACCAATACCATCCCCATTGGTATCTTTGAATGAACGCGGGTAAACTTGATAAAAGACAGCCTGTTTCCACCATGTAGGCGGTGCCTTCGACTGTTGAACAATGGACTCAGGATCTGCGGCTTGTATAGCGCCATAGGCTTGATGACACTTGGTAGAAACAGAGGTTGCGATAAGGATAGCTATCGCAGTGAGATATCCGTGATGGGGCATTAAATTACTCTCCCGAAGTTATCGGTAAATATTAAAGTATTTAATAATCGCTATACTATAAGCAATATATAAACCATAAAGAAATTAATAGCAACTTGTAACTATTATTACATGGGGCAATCGAGATAGTGGGGTATTACGCTGGAATCCCAGATTTTTCCAGCGACATGAAGGATTTTTTGTATATCCATTATATTTATATATATCAGACAGTTACTTATCAAGCGTACCTTGCATAGGAGGCTGGTCGCGTGACGTCATGAAATCAACGCTGACATCGTCACCGTCGAACCTGACCTCCACGCGTTTAACGTCTTAAGGCGATGCCACAGCCTCCGGCAGCCGGACGGCCTGGCTGCGGTTACTGAGAAAAACGCCTCCGAAAATGGATGATATCAGCCCGGCAACCGACGTGACTACTTCGGTGAGCTGATTAACTGAGACTACTTCGGTGAGCTGATTAACTGATAATTGAATAAGTTATCTATTTTTTCGATTGCAGGTATTTTTCTGCATGACTGGAGCATCTGTTAAAAAGCGCATCCATATGTCTTTTATCTTCAGGTGTTTGCAGTGGAAATCGCTCCGGTACATCGACGGTATTTGTAACTCTGTTTACTTTACCAGCAAGCCCGACAGACCTCCCTTTAGAATCCTTATAGATTTTCAAAGGACATTTCTATTTTTGAGGATTGGGTTACATTTTAAACTTGCAATAGCTCCAGTCATGCATAAAACACCTGCAATCGAAAAGAAACACGGATGCGCATAATGTCTACGCGTTATGTTGAAAAGGCCGCTGCGAAAATCTCTCCCGCAGCGGCCTCTTTAGCATAACGTCATTGTGCGAACCAGTTACCTTTTAGGAAG